>Ga0183260_10001873_pt1 | contig 17544 bp, 20 predicted proteins | sample AntDrymUQ4972206_2_FD_129768 | JGI IMG/M metagenome (GOLD analysis project Ga0183260, IMG submission 129768) | Polar desert sand microbial communities from Dry Valleys, Antarctica - metaG UQ497 (22.06) (version 2) (version 2) | ecosystem: Environmental > Terrestrial > Soil > Desert | place...
GCTGGCTTGGGATGTCGCGAGCGACAGGGCGAGCGAACCGTCGTTTGCTGCGTACCAGATCGGCGGACGCGGCTTCTCCACGCCCGGCGAGCTCCGGCCCGCCCCGGGCAAACTTGACGGGACCATCTGCCGACCCACGCGTGGGAGGTCGAGGGGAGCCTGTCGGGCCGCGCGCTGGTCCAAGAGCAAAATAATCTGGTTCGTAAGGGTCGACGAAGGGCTACCTGCTCAGCGCGGCCGACGCCCGGGAGATCATCGACCATCAGATCGAGGTCATCGAGTCGCGCTGGGAGGAGGTGTGCGAACGCTGCGCGGATGACCGAGGTGCAACGCGCGTATTTCTGGCACCGGTTCCTCAATCCCTACGCCCTGGAGGGGTACGCGTCGACGTAGGTCCACCTCAGCCCCGCGGACGATGATGCCTCGAGATCGGGCCGGTCGCTCATCTCCGCGGCGCCGTCTAGCCGAATCGCTCCCAGGGTACGGCCACTGATCCTGCCGAACGCGCGTCGGCGTAGCATCCCCCCGTGGCGAAGCTGGACACCGCATCCGTCGAACGCACGCTCCGAGAGCGCCGGTCGGAGTTGGAGGCCCGGCGCGCCGGGCTCATGAAGGCGCCCGAGCGCGGGTCGGGGATCAGCTTCGGCAAGCGGGTGGGCGACGGAACGGTGGAGGCGGTCAGCCGGCTCAACGACGTCGGCGTGGTAGACAGCCTGAACGCGTCGGTGGAGCGCGTCGAGCGCGCGCTGGCGAAGCTCGCTGACGGTACCTACGGCACCTGCGACGTGTGCGCCCGGGAGATTCCCGCGGCCCGCCTGCAGGCCCAGCCCGAGAGCGCCGTCTGCGTGAACTGCGCCCGCCTCGCGCGCCGCTCTCTTTGATGCATGGCCAGGCGTTTCGCCGGGGGTACCCGTGCGGGCAGCCGGGACGGGGGCGGCGGACCGGCTAGGCGGAAGCGCCCGTCGTGGTGTGCTCCTCGCGCCAGGCCGTGCCCCGCTCCTCCTCACGCATCGCAGCGCGGCAGGACAGGGCGATCACCCCTAACACCGCCAGCGCCAGGGGCAGGCCCGCCTCCACCGTGGTCGCCCGGTCGATGCCCGGCTCCTGGAGGGAGCGGTAGGCCACCAGCACGGCGGTCAAAGCCGCGGCCACCGCGGCCAGCGCACTGGGCGTGGACCGAGGCCTGAACCGCTTGCCGGCCGCGCGCAGGTAGGCCGCCCCGAGCGCCAGGAGCACCGTGGCGAGCAGGCCGAGCAGAATGATCCGATCGACGGCGCCCGTTACCTGCCAGGCGTTGCGCTCCGCGCCCTCGGCCGCGAACCGGGCGGTCTCCCGCACTTCGCGCTCCACCTGACCGGCGGCGCCGCTGGGCTGTGACAGTACCTCGATCCGCCTGGCCTCCTTGCCCGCCACGGTGCTGTACCAGTCGAGCGCCATCACGAACAGCAGCACGAGGGCAGCCGCCGCCGCGATCAGATCGGCGCGCAGCAGCCGCCCGAAGTTCACGAGGAGGTGCGGCGAGGGCCTGCGGGCAGGGTCTCGATCTCGGGCTGGGCGTCGATCGGCAGCCCCGTTGGGTCGGTGGGCGCCCCGGGTGAGCTGATCCGCTCGTCGCGCATGGCCACCAGAGCCCCGGCGGTCACGCCGAGGGCAGCCAGCAACCCTAGCCACGCGAAAGGCGTGCGGTCGACCCCTGTGACCAGGCCACCAGAATCGAGTGTGTCGGGAACATTGAGCACCCGGATCAGCGCGGCAACCGCTATCGGCCCTGTGACCAGCACCGCCAGCGTGTCCGATGCGACCCCGACCGCCGCCGTGCGCTGAACCGCGGTAACGGCCACGAGAGCCATGCCGATCGCCCCGCTCAACACCAGCAGCACGTCCATCACGGAGAAGGCCTCGAACGCGGTCACGTCGAGTGTCATGGTGGGCGCCGGCGCCCGTAGCGACGGGAGGACCCTCTGGACCTCGTACCACGGTCCGAACAGCGACACGATCAGCACAGCACCCGCCGCCGCGGCGATCCACTCCCCCGCCCTGAGCCTGCGCAGGTCCACGGCGCGCAGGCTATCCGGCGGCGGGCGCCGCCGAGCGGGTGCCGTGCAGTGCCAGGCGCGCGGCCAGCGCCGTGTTGGAGAGCAGCATCGCGATCGTCATTGGCCCTACGCCGCCGGGGACCGGGGTGATCGCCCGGGCCTTGGTCGACACCGAACCGAAGTCCACGTCGCCGACCAGGCCGTCGTCGGTGCGGTTGGTGCCCACGTCGATCACCACGGCACCCTCGGCCACCATCTCGCCGGTCACCATGCCCGGACGCCCTACAGCGGCCACCAGCACGTCGGCCTCGCGGCACACGACGGCCAGGTCGCGCGTGCGCGAGTGGCACTGGGTGACGGTGGCGTCGGCGCCCAGCAGCAGCTGCGTGACGGGCTTGCCCACCAGCTGGGAGCGGCCGATCACCACAGCCCGGGCGCCCTCGAGCTCGACCCGCGCATGGGCCAGCAGCTCCATCACCCCCAAAGGGGTGCACGGTACGAGGCGCGGCCGGCCCTGGGCCAGCAGGCCCGCGCTGAGCGGGCTGAGCCCGTCCACGTCCTTGTCCGGCGTGACCAGGCCGGTCATCTCGTCGGCGTCGAGGTGGGCCGGGAGCGGGAGCTGGAGCAGGACGCCGCTGACCGCCGGATCCTCGTTGAGCGCCGAGAGGATGTCGCGCAGCTCATCCGCGGGCGTCGCGGCGTCGAGCTCGTGGTGACTTGGCGTGATTCCCACCTCCTCGCAAGCTTTGCGCTTCATCCGCACGTAGACGTGAGAAGCCGGATCGTCGCCCACGAGCACGGTGGCAAGCCCCGGGTCGGCTCCCTCGGCGCGCAGCTCGCGCACCTCCCCCGCGACGCGCTCGCGCACACCGGCGGCCACCGCCCTGCCGTCGATGATCTCCGCGCTCATTGGTGCGGCGAGCCCCTATTGCCATCGCGCTTCTTCAGTGGCGCGTAGTCGGCCATGAGCTTGCGCTCCATCCCGTCGGAGCTGAAGCGGACCACCACCAGGCCGCCCGGCTCGAGACCCGTGACCACCCCCTCGCCGAACTTGACGTGGGTCACGTCGTCGCCCATCGAGAAGCTGGCCGACGGCCCGGGAGCCGCCGGCGTGGATGGGGCCGAGCTGGGGGCACCGCCCCAGGAGGTCGTGCCTCCCCCATTCCACATCCCGGCCGACCGGCGCGCGCCCGGCTGTGAGTCGGCATCGGTGAGCTCGGCGGGAATCTCGCCCAGGAATCGGCTCGGCACGTTCCACTCGCGCCCGCCATAGAGAGCCCGCGTGCGCGCGTGGGTGAGAAACAGCTCCTTGCGCGCCCGCGTGACGCCCACGTAGGCAAGGCGGCGCTCCTCTTCGATGTCCCCTGCCTCGATCGAGCGCGAGTGGGGAAAGATGCCGTCCTCCATCCCGATCATGAACACCAGCTCGTACTCGAGGCCCTTCGCGTTGTGCAGGGTCATCAGCTTCACGATGCCTTCGTCGTCGCGGAGGTCGTCCTGTTGGGTGAACAGCGCAACCTGCTGGAGGAACTCCTCGACGGACGGCTCCTCCGCGCTTGTGTCGTACTCGCGCGCCACCCCCACCAGCTCTTCGAGGTTCTCCAGGCGGCCCTGGGCCTCGATCGTGCGCTCGGCCTCCAGCGCCGCGATGTAGCCCGTATCGTCGAGGGTCTCCTGCAGCAGGTCGCCCACCGAGGCGCCCTGCGCCCGGTCGCGCAGCTTCTCCATCGTGCCCATGAAGCGCCCCACCGCCTTGATCGCGGCAGAGCCCAGCCCGGGCACGTCCTCCGGGGTCATGGCGACGTCGAAGATCGGCTCGCCGATCGTGTTGGCGTGGGAGACCATCCGCGCCTGTGAGGTGTCGCCGATGCCGCGCCGCGGCGAGTTGACCACGCGCTGGAAGGACACCACGTCCTGCGGATTGGTGAGCAGCGTGAGATAGGCCAGCGCGTCGCGGATCTCGGCGCGCTCGTAGAAACGGGTGCCGCCGATCACCTGGTAGCTGACGCCGTAGCGCACCAGCGTGTCCTCGAGCACCCGGCTCTGGGCGTTGGCGCGGTAGAAGACGGCCACGTCGTCGCGCGAGCCGCCGCCGTCCACGTAGCGCTCGATCTCGCCCGCGACGAAGCGCGCCTCGGCGTGCTCGTCTTCGAGCTCGCGGACGTGTAGCGGCTCACCCTGGCCAACGTCGGTCCACAGGTGCTTGGCCTTCTGCGACCGGTTGTTGGTGATCAGCGCGTTGGCGGCGTCGAGGATCGTCTGCGTGGAGCGGTAGTTCTGCTCGAGCTTGATCACCTTCGCGTCGGGGTGGTGTTTCTCGAAGTCGAGAATGTTCCTGATGTCGGCGCCTCTGAACTGGTAGATCGACTGGGCATCGTCCCCGACTACCGCCAGGTTGCGGTGCTCGTCGGTGAGCAGGCGCAGCCAGCGGTACTGGGCGTGGTTGGTGTCCTGGTACTCATCGACCAGCACGTGGCGGAAGGCGCGGCGGTAGCGGTCGAGCACCTCGGGAAACAGCTCGAAGAGGTTGACGCAGCGAAACAGCAGATCGTCGAAGTCCAGCGCGTTCATGCCGTGGATCCGCTTCTCGTAGAGCTCGTAGACCTCGGCGGCCGTCTGCTCGAAGTAGGAGTCCACCTTCAGCCGGTAGGCCTCGGCGTCGAGCAGCCCGTTCTTGGCGTCGGAGATCTGGCGCTTGAGCCCGCGCGGGGGGAAGCGCTTGGTGTCCACGCCGAGCTCGTCGGCGCACTGCTTGACCAGCCGCACCGAGTCGGCCTCGTCGTAGATCGTGAAGCCGCGGGTGTATCCCAGCCGCTCGGCGTCGGAGCGCATGATCCGCGCGCAGGCCGAGTGAAAAGTCATCACCCACATCGCCCGCGCCCGCGCGCCTACGAGCGCCTCGACGCGGTCGCGCATCTCTGCGGCCGCCTTGTTGGTGAAGGTGATCGCGAGGATCTCGCTCGGCTGGGCCGCCCCCGTGCCCACGAGGTACGCGATCCGGCGGGTGAGCGCGCGGGTCTTGCCCGAGCCGGCGCCGGCCAGGATCAGCAGCGGCCCCTCTCCGTGCGACACCGCCTCCCGCTGGGGGTCGTTGAGGCCCTCGAGCAGGGCCTGCGGAGCGAGCACGGTCGTCACCCATCCGAGGATAGACCGGGGGTCGGAGCGCTCGGCCGGCCTGAGAGCGTCAGAGGTCGCGGCGCATGAAGCCCCACCGGGCGGCCAGGCCCACGAGCGCGACGTAGGCCAGCGCCCACGGCCACAGAAGCGCGCTCGCCTCCTGCGCGCCGCCGAACGGACCGAGGTGCACGGCGAACTCGGTGAAGCCCCTAGCGTCGGCGGTCAGGCCGGCGAGCCCCGACTGGTACAGGGCCTCGAAGGGAAGCAGCCAGCTGGACACGTTGGCGATGCGCTCGAGGCTGTTCGAGTCGAGCGCCTCGCCGATCTGGCCCAGCAGGCCGGCGGCCAGGCCCGCGCCGAAGACCATGAACACCGCTATCCCGTTCGCCGTGGCCGACAGGTACACCGACCCGAGCACGGTGAGCGCGGCGATCACGCACACGGCGGCGGCCAGGGCGACGCCGGGCCCGAGCACGCGATCCGGCCACCAGCCCCCGACTAGGCCCGTGATCAGCATCGCCAGGAGATAGACCGCCACCACGTAGCCCGCGCACACCGCCGCGGCGGCCGCAAAGCGGCCCACCAGGAGCTGGGTGCGCCCGAGCGGGCGCACCACCAGCGGCTGGAGCAGGCCGCGCTCGGCGTCCCCGCGCACGGAGCTGAGGGTGAGGAACACAGCCAGCACGGCCCCGAGGAACAGGATCGAGAACATGGCCAGCCCGAAGATCGTCGAGCCGGTGATCACCTTTTCCTCGACGATTTCCTCGCCTCCAGAGAACTTGCCGACCTCGCGGAAGGCCAGCCACGCGCCGTAGCCGTACAGCGCGAGGAACAGCGCGGTGAGGATCAGGACCACGAGGAACACCCGCCGCCGCAGGCTCTCCTGCACGGCGTAGCGCATCACGATCCAGACACCGCTCATTCGCCGCCGACCGCCTCGAGATAGGTCTCCTCCAAGGTCGAGGAGAGAACGCGCACCCCGAACACCTGCTGTCCCTCGGACACCAGCCCGGCGACGATCCCCGGCGCCTCGTCTCGCCCGGCGCCCTCGAACAGGCGCGTGCCCGCCGCCGTCTCGACCTCCACGCCGCGCGGTCGCGCCAGATCGCCGGGTGCGCCCTGGCGGACCACCCGGCCGGCGAGCATGATCGCCACCCGGTCGCACACCAGCTCGATCTCGCTCAGCAGATGGGAGTTCAGCAGCACGGCCACGCCGCGCCGCTTCAGCTCGAGCAGCAGGTCGCGCACTATCCGGCGCCCGACGGGGTCGAGGGCGCTGGTGGGCTCGTCGAGCATCAGCAGCCGCGGAGAGCCCACCAGGGCCTGCGCGATGCCCAGCCGCTGCTGCATGCCCTTGGACATCGTCTCGACCTTGGTCGCGGCCGCGTCGCCCAGACCCACCAGGTCAAGCAGCTCTGAGCGCTCCGCCTTCCCCCCGGCCGAACCGGCGAGGCGCTGATGCAGCTCGAGCAGCTCGTCGGCGCTCAGCCAGCCCGGGAAGCGAAACAGCTCGGCCAGGTAGCCGATCTGGCGCCGGGCCTGAATCGAGCCGGCGCTCGCTCCGAGCACCTCCACGCTTCCGCCGCTCGGCGACACCAGCCCGCACGCGATCTTCACCAGGGTGGACTTGCCGGCGCCGTTGGGTCCCAGGAGGCCGAACAGCTCGCCCTCCTCCACCCGCAGATCGGCCCCCGCGAGCGCCTCGGCCTGCCCGTAGCGCTTCTGCAGGCCGGTCGCGGCAAGAGCGGCGGACACCGGGGGAAGTGTAGGAGGCGGGCGCCCGTGGAAGGCTGGGCGGATGGGACTGTGTGACGAGGTGCGCCAGTCGTGCGCCGCCGTCGCCGCAGCGGCGAGCTCGGTGACGATTGACGTGGACCGCCTGGGCGAGGTGGGACCCGGCCCCGAGCCTGTGCTCGATGCCGCGCGCCACTACCTGGACGGCAGCCGCGAAGCCGTGGCCGCCTATCTGCTCACCCTCGGCGCGATCAACTTCGGCTCGGGATGGTTCCCGACGCTGCGCAAGCGCCCCGGCTGCTCTGGCTACTACACGGTGGCCTGGGCCCTGGCCGACCACTTCCGCTTGGAGGGGCCCTGGTCCACCGCGGATCTGCGAGCCCTGGACACCGCCACGGTCGCGGGTGTGCTCGATCAGGATCAGGACCACGAGCTGATGGCCCTCTACGCCCGTGCGCTCAACGACCTCGGCTCCTTTCTCGGTGAGCGCAGTGCACTCGACGCTGTGGAGGCCGCCGGCGGGTCGGCAGAGCGACTGGCACGGCAGCTGGCGGCCGGCATGCCGTTCTTCGAGGACCCCGGCTTCTACAAGCGGGCCCAGATCGTGCCCAACGACCTGGCGCTGGCGGGCGTGGCCGACTTCTCAGACCTCGACCGGCTCACGATCTTCGCGGACAACCTCGTGCCTCATGTCCTGCGCGTGGACGGCGTGCTGCGCTACGCGCCGTCGCTGGCCGCCCGGATCGACGCGGGCGAGCTGCTCGAGCCGGGCGTCGAGGAGCGCGAGATCCGGGCGTGCGCGGTGCACGCCTGCGAGCTGATCGCACCGCAGCTGAGAGTTGTCCCTCGCGTGCTCGACACATGGCTGTGGAACCGGGGTCAGGACGCGCGCTACAAGGCCCTGCCGCGCCACCGCACCCGCACCGTTTGGTACTGAGGGCCGCCCGTCTTCTGGAGACCGTGGCTGGCACAGAGCGCGAACCGGTGGCTCGGCAGCGCCGGATTGGCGATTGCTACTCCACGTCGGGCGACGGCTGTGAGGGCTCGGCCGCACCAGCCACAGGAGGAAGCAGCCCAGATTCGCGGGCGTCTTCCAGCTGCCGGCCGGCGAACAGCGAAATGACGCCCTGGTCCTCGGTCACACCCTCGTCGACCTCGCGCACCACCGCTGCCGTAACGTCGCGATAGCCGTAGTTTCGCATCGTCTGGGCTATCGACTCGTAGACTGTTTGGTTGTCTGGCATCTCAGGTCACGTCTGAGATCGGGTGCGTTGACAATCACCCTACGCCCCTCGAGCCGCAGATGCTAGGACTGCCATCCGTCGTGATCGAAGAGAAGCGCCAGCTCCGCTCCGGAGTCGGCTGGCGGTGTAATCTCAGCGCGCCCATAGAAGTCAGGAGACCCATGATCGTTTTCGGCATCGTCCTGCTCATCATCGCTGCGCTCGTCCCCAAGCTCGCCGTCCTGTGGGGCATTGGGCTCATCGTGGTAGTCGTCGGCCTGATCCTCGCGGTTCTCGGCACGATCGGACATGCCGTTGGGGGTCGACGCCACTACTACTGACCGTCCGCGGCCTTACGGGGCACTGAGGCGCAAGCTTGCGAGACAAGCTTTCATCGGGGCCGCGGAGACGCTGGCGGCCCGTCAGCCACGGCAGACTCGTGTGTCATGAAAGGAAGGTTGCGATGTGCTGGGGGTTCAGGTGGAGGACGTAGAGGGTGTGGCGGCCCGCCTGTTCGTCGTGCGCCATGGCGAGACGGCGGAGTCGGCGCGGCGCTCGTACTCCGGACGCCGTGACGTGCCGTTGACCGACCACGGACGCGAACAGGCGCGCCGTGCAGGGGAGCGCCTACGCGATGTCGGCGTGGACGCGATCTATTCGAGCCCGCTCAGCCGTGCCGCTGACACCGCAGGCTTGATCGCCGAGGCGACCGGCGCGCCGGTGAGGGTGGACGAGCGACTGACCGAGGTCGACTACGGACCGCTCGAGGGACTCGATCGCGAGAGCGCCCGTGAACGCTTCGGCGAGTCCTACGAGGCGTGGCGCGAAGACCCGATGGGGTCCCCGATGCCCGGTACCGAGCCCTTGCCGAAGGCGCTCGAGCGCGCGCGGAGCGCGACCGGCGAGGCGATCGCGGCCGCCCGATGCCCGGTGATCGTCGGGCACCAGGGGATCCTGCGGCTCGTGCTCGCGGCGCTCGGGCGAATCGAGCCTGACGACTACTTCAAGACCCGGCTCGACGAAGCCGAGACGATCGAGATCGCCGGGCCGGCCGTGGCGCGGTGACGAGAGCTCCCGTGACCGCGTCGCCCCGGGGACCGGGCGCCCCGTGACCGCGTCGCCCCGGGGGACCGGGCGCCCATGAACGCGCGCCCGGACTCCGCTGACACCATGGCTCAGCCGCCGGCGGGGTCTCCGCCGCGGCTGCGCCGCAGAGGACGGACCTCGGCGGATTCGGGCCGCTTGCCGGTGAGGTCGGCCACCATGGCCTCGAGCTCGTTGACCCGGGCGGCCAGGCTGCGCAGCGCATCGGCCACCGGATCGGGAAGGTGGGCCCAGTCGGCATCGGGCCCGTCGGGGCGCTTTCCGTCCACCCGCACGGGGTGTCCGGGGTTGCCGACCACCGTGGAGTTCGCGGGCACGTCGTGCACCACCACCGAGTTGGCGCCGATCTTGGCCCGGTCGCCCACCGCGATCGGCCCGAGGAGCTTCGCCCCGGAGCCGATCACCACGTCATCGCCCACCGAGGGGTGGCGCTTGCCCCGCGCGAAGCCGGTGCCGCCCAGGGTCACGCCCTGGTAGAGCGTCACGTCGCGTCCGATCTCGGCCGTCTCGCCGATCACCACTCCGGCTCCGTGATCGATGAACAGCGCCTGGCCGATGTCGGCCGCGGGATGGATCTCCACGCCGGTGCCGACCCGGGTGGCGTTGGCCAGCAAGCGGGGCGCCAGCGGCACGCCCGCCTCGTGGAGAGCGTGGGCCATGCGGTGCAATAACAGCGCCTGCACGCCGCCGTAGGTCAGCAGGATCTCCAGCCGGCCCACGCTGCGCGCGGCTGGATCGCGATCCTGCGCCGCGGTCAGGTCTTCGCGCAGCTCGCGCGCCACGCGTGTGAGGGTCCCGAGGCCGAGCATCAGCGGCCGGATTCTGCCGATGACATCAAAGGGGGGCACCGCCCCCCTTTGCAACCCCCCGTCACGACGGCGCGAAGAAGGGCGTGCTCACGTAGCGCTCCCCCGAGTCGGGCATGACGACCGCAATCCGCTTGCCTTGCATGTCTCGGCGCGAGCCGACCTCAATCGCCGCCCACAGCGCGGCGCCGCAGGAGATTCCCGCCAGTACGCCTTCCCGGCGGGCGCAGGTGCGGGCCGTCTCGATGGCGTCCTCGTCGCCCACCGCGATCACCTCGTCGACGATCTCGCGGTTGAGCACGGGTGGCACGAAGCCCGCCCCGATTCCCTGGATCTTGTGCGGGCCCGCCGGCCCGCCCGACAGCACCGGCGAGCTCCTGGGCTCGACCGCGACCAGGTGGATGTCGGGGTTGCGCTCCTTGAGGCGCCCACCCGCCCCTGTGATGGTGCCCCCCGTGCCGACACCGGCCACGAGGGCATCGACCCGGCCGTCCATGTCGCGCCAGATCTCCTCAGCAGTGGTGCGCCGGTGCACCTCGGGGTTGGCCGGGTTGGCGAACTGGTCGCAGATGAACGCGTCGCCGCGGTCGGCCGCTATGTGCCGGGCGGCGTCGACGGCCTCGTTCATGCCGCCCATCGACTCGGTTATCTCCACCTCTGCGCCGTAGAGGCGCAGCAGCCCCTCGCGCTCGCGGCTCATGCCCTGCGGCATGGCCAGCACGAGCTCGTAGCCCCGCGCGGCGCACACGAAGGCGAGCGCGATGCCGGTGTTGCCTGACGTCGCCTCGACGATCGTGGTGCGGCCGGGCTCGATGCGCCCCTCCGCCTCCGCCGCCTCGATCATCGCCACGCCGATGCGGTCCTTGACGCTGCCCGCCGGGTTGTAGGCCTCGAGCTTGCCCACCAGCTCGGCACCGCAGGCCGGCGCCAGACGCGCCAGCCGAACCATCGGCGTACCGCCGACGAGATCGGAGAGGTTGTCGGGTAGTGCCCGGCTGATCGAGCTGACGCTCATCGGATCAACGGTACCGGGAGGGACACCCCCGGCACCCGCTTCGACCCACATGGGGATCCGGTCGGTTTGACCGTGCCAACCGCGGTGAAGCGACCGGATGGCTCGCGTTCGGCTCTTGCTCAGATGTAGTACATCGGCGCGCCGGCCTCCCGGGCCTCGCGCTCCGCCACATCGGCGATCGTGGTGCGCGACAGCACCGCCCTCAGGGCTCCGGCCGCCTCGACCCACACCGGCCCGAGCATCGGCGCGTCGGCACCCAGCTCGCCCTCCAGCAGCTCGACCACCTCCAGCACTGTCACGTCGGCGGGCTGCCTGGCGAAGAGGTAGCCGCCCTTGACGCCACGCTGGCTCTGCAGGAGCCCGGCGCGGCGCAGGGTGGCGAACAGGCCTTCGAGGAACTGCACCGGGATGTCGCGTGCCCGCGCGATCTCACCGATCGGCACCGGTTGGTCCGAGCCGCGGCGCGCGAGCTCTGAGAGCGCGCGGACCGCGTACGGGGACTTCGATGTGATCGCCAGCACCGCCGCGAGTGTAGAACGGCAGAGCACTAGGTTACAGGCATGCACCGGCTTCTCCGGCAGGCCGCGCTGTGGCTGCCGCCGCTGCTTCTGATGGCGCTGATCTTTGCGCTGTCGGCCATGGCGGGCGACGATGTCGATCGCGGGATCCTCTACTTCGTGTCCCGCAAGCTCGCCCATTTCCTCGAGTATGCGCTCCTGCTCGGGCTCTGGTGGCGAGCGCTTCGAACCCGTTTCGCGCTGCGCACGGCCGTGGGTGTCGCGTTCGCGATCTCGGTCGCCTACGCCGTCTCCGACGAGCTGCACCAGCTCACCGTCGACGGCCGCACGGGCACACCTCGCGATGTCGCCATCGACACCGCGGGAGCGGCCGCCGCGGCGGCACTGATCCTTCGCCGCCGCAGCAGGGCTCCGGCTTGAGCGCCTTATGAGCACCAACGGCGCGGCGCCCCTGCGGCGGCTCCCGATCGAGTCGACCCGGCCGATCGTGATCTTCGCGTGGACCCGGCTGGGGCTGACGCTGTTGTCGATCGCCCTGGTGGTGGCACTCAGCTTCCCCTACTCGGGGCGCCTGGCCGTGGTGCTGGCCGCAGTGGCCCTTCCCTGGAGCCTCGTGAACCTGCTGCTGGCCCAGCGCGCGCCCGCCCTGGCCGTAAGCCCGTTGGTCGCGATCGGCGACGTGGTGATGCTGGTCGCGATCGAGCTCGTGGCCCCCGAGACCTACGCGGCCGTGCGCTTCATGGCGATCGCCTTCCTCGCCGTGCACGCCCACTTCCAGGGAGAGCGCCTCGGTCTGGCGGTGGCCGCCTTCGCATGCGTGGGACTGGTCGGGCTGAGCATCCTCAGCGGGGGCGGCCAGGTGCACGGACGCCTACTCCTGTTCTACGAGGCGGTCTTCGCGGCGGCAGTCCTCTCCACCGCCGTGCTGGTCGGCGGGTTTCGTACCGCCGAGAGCGCGTCCCGCCTGCGGGCACGCGAGCTCACACGACGCACCATGCGCCGCGACGGCGAGATCCGGCGCCAGATCTCCGAGGCGCTGCACGACGGGCCCGTACAGGAGATGGTCGGCCTCGACATGGCACTCGCGGCCGCCCAGTTGGAGGCCGAGCGCGAGGGGGCGCAACGGACCCGCCGGCTACTCGAAGAGGCGCGTGCGATCGCCGAGCGCAACGTGCGCTGCCTCCGGGACGAGATGATCGACCTGGGGCCCTACGCCTTCAAGGAGATGACCTACGGAGCGGCTCTCGAGCGCTGCATCCCGGTGTGGCAGCGCCGCTACGGCCTAAGCGTGAGCCTGCGGATCGATCCTGGCGAGCTGCCCTCCCAGACCGAAGGAGACCTCTTCCGGATCACTCAGGAGGCGGTGATGAACGCGGTCAAGCATGGCCGCGCCGGTCAGGTGAGCATCACGCTGAGCTGTGATGACGGGGGCATCGAGCTGTCGATCGTCGACGACGGCCACGGCTTCGGGGACGTCGACCCGCTCGAGATCACCGAACCGGGACACATCGGCCTGGCCAGCATGCGAGAACGCGCCGAGCTGCTGCACGGAAGCCTGCGGATCGAGAGCAGCGAGAAGGGCACCGCGGTGGTAGTGCGCGCTCCAAGGCCGGCCGCCACGGCCGACTGAGCGGCGCTCAGAGCCAGCCGCGGTCGGTGGCGATGAGAACCGCCTGGGCGCGATCGCTCGCCCCCAGCTTGGCGTAGGTGTTGTGCAGGTGCGTCCGCACCGTGCTGGTCGAGAGCTTTAGGTCGTGGGCGATCTGCTTGTAGACCTTGCCCAGGGCGAGCCTCTTGAGCACATCCAGCTCGCGGGTGGAAAGGGGGCACGGATCCACATGGCGCTTACCGTTGCCGGCGTAGGGAAGGGAGTACATCAGCTCGCGCAGGCCGGCCGGGGTCATCGCCAGCGCGCGGGCGGCCTGCAGCAGGGCGTTGCGGTCCACCGCCTGATCGTGGCCGTAGTGGGCCAGCATGTCCGCCAGGCGCACCATGGCGGCCTGCCCCTCGGCGTCGTCGGAGTGATGGCGCTCGATCGCCGTGGCCAGGGAGTTGGGCAGTCCCCACCGGCGGGCGAGCACTCCGCCGACCAGGGCGTGGTCCACCCCCAGCTCGCGCCGCTCGCGGTGGATGCGGGCCTCCGGCGTGCGCGCCTCGCCGTGGATCTGCGCCGGGTAGGCGGGATAGGCGTGCAGCAGCACCAGCTTGCCGATGTCGTGGAGAAGCGCGGAGGTGAGCAGCTCGTCGCGGTGCGGGTAGTCGAGCTCGCGGGCGAGCCGGTCGGCGACGGCCTGGGTGGCGACGGCGTGAAGGCGAAAACGCTCGGGAGCGGCGTCCCACCCGGGGGTGCGCTCGAAGAAGTCGAAGACCCTGGCCCGGCGGGCGAGGTGCTCGACACCCTCCGGGGTGATCAGCGCCACAGCCTCCGGTACGGAGGCGATCTTGCCCTTTTGCTTGGACGCCAGGCCGTTGGCCATGCGCAGCACCGTGGTGACCAGCGCGACGTCGGACTCGATCGCGGAGACCACCTTGCCGTTGGAGCTGCGCTCTTCGCGAACGAGGCTCAGCACCCGGTTGCGCGACTCGGCGAGGGCGGGAAAGGCCTCCAGGGCCTCGAAGGCGGCTGTCAGCCGGCGGCCGTGTCCCTCGTTGGGCCGATCCCCGGCGCTCGCGGCTGAAGCTGGAGTCTTCATGATCAGTTCTGGCATTCGAGGGCGTCCCTGCCGTTCAGCGGCGGTCGAGGGTTCTATCGGCAGGCCACAGCGAAGGTTGAGAGCGCTACCCGGGTGATGCCAAACGCGCGAGCGCGTCATCCACCCGCGCGAGCGTCTCTTCGCGGCCCAGTGCGGCCACCGACTCGAAAATGCCCGGCGAGATGGTGCTTCCGGCGATCGCCACGCGGATCGGCTGGAACACCTCCTTGGGCTTGACCCCTAAGCGCTCGACCAGACCGCGAAGCGCCTGCTCGATCCCTTCCTCCTCGAAGGGCTCGAGGCCGGCCAGGGCCTCCCGGGCCGCCTCCAGGCGCCCGGCTGTGCCCTCCCCCATCACCTTCTTCCACGAGCCTTCGTCGGTGGGCTGGCGCTCGACCAGGAAGCCGGCGAGGGGCCAGAAGTCGGCCAGCGTCTGCATCTTCTCCTGAGCGACCGCGGCGGCATCCTCGAGCCCCTCGCGCCCCAGCAGGGCTTCGAGGCGTTGCGCCAGTTCGGTCGGGGCCAGCTCGCGCATGTAGCGGCCGTTCATCCAGCGCAGCTTCTGCTCGTCGAAAACCGCAGGGGACTTCGACACCCGCTCGAGGGAGAAGCCCTCGGTCAGCTGCTCGGTGGTCATGAAGGTGGTGGAGGCGTCGAGTCCCCAGCCCAGGAGCGCGATGTAGTTGCGCACGGCCTCCGGCAGGTAACCTGCCTCGCGCAGCTCGGAGACCGATGCCGCGCCGTGGCGCTTGGAGAGCTTCTTGTGATCGAGGCCGTGGAGCAGGGGCAGGTGGGCGTACACCGGCGGCGGCGCGCCCATGGCCTTCAGGATCATCGCCTGGCGGGGAGTATTCGACAGGTGGTCGGCGCCGCGGATCACGTGGCTGATGCCCATGTCGTGGTCGTCCACCGCCACGGCGAGGTTGTAGAGGGCGCTGCCATCCGAGCGGGCGATCACGAAGTCGTCGATCGCGTCGTGGGGGAAGCTCACCTGACCCCTGATCACGTCTTCGACCACGGTCTCGCCCTGGTCGGGGACGCGCAGGCGCACGGCGCCCTCGTCCTCGTAGGCATGGCCGCCGGCCAAGAGGAGGTCGATCTGCTCGCGGTGGCGGGGCGCGCGCTCGACCTGCGAGATGGGGCCCTCGTCGATGTCGAGCTCGAGCCAGCGCAGGGCGTCGAGGATCTGCTCCACGTTCTCCGGCGTGGACCGCTCGCGATCGGTGTCCTCGATCCGCAGCACCAAGGTGCCGCCCTCCTTGCGGGCCAGGAGCCAGTTGTAGAGTGCGGTGCGCGCTCCGCCGATGTGCAGCGCCCCGGTCGGGGACGGCGCGAACCTCACCCTCATGCCCTCGTTGTCCGGACCGGCCATCCCTCGATGCTAATCGGCGCCCACGTATCCACGGCGGGCGGCCTGGTGAACGCGCATGCCCGCGGCGCCGAGATCGGCGCCGACGCGATTCAGGTCTTCAACCAGTCCCCGCGGATGTGGCGGCCCACCCGCTGGAAGAACGACGACATCGCCGCCTTCCGGGAGCTAATGGACGGCGGCCCGATCCGCTCGATAGTGATCCATGCGGTCTACCTCGTCAACTGCGCCTCGAAGGACCCCGAGATCCGGGAGAAGTCCCTGGCGTCGCTCGTGCACTCCCTCAGGATGGGCGACGCGATCGGGGCCGCCGGAGTCGTACTGCACCCCGGCTCGACCGTGGGCGAGCCCCAGGACGAGGCGCTGGCGCGGGTTGGCGACGCGCTGCGGTTCGCCCTCGAGGAGTCCGAGAGCTGCCCGCTGCTGCTCGAGGACACCGCGGGCGCGGGCAACACGCTTGGGCGCTCCTTCGAAGAGCTGGCCGAGCTGGTGGAGCTGGCCGGCGGCGATCAGCGCCTCGGCCTGTGCCTGGACTCCTGCCATCTACTGGCCAGCGGATTCGACGTACGTACCGCTGACGGCTTGGCGCAGGTGATCGACAGCTGCCTGTCCCTGGTGGGCGAGGACCGGCTGCGCTGCCTGCACGTGAACGACTCCCAGACACCGCTCGGCTCGGGTCGCGACCGCCACGCCCCGCTGGGCGACGGCGAGCTTGGCGCCCGCGGCTGCGCCGCCTTCCTGTCCGAGCCGCGCTTCGAGGGTCTGCCGGCGATCTTCGAGGGGCCCGGCGTGGAGGGAAAGGCGCCTACGAGGAAGGACGTCGAGCGAGCGCGCGAGCTGAGGCGCAGCGGAGTGCGCGCACGCCGGCGGCGCTCGGGTTCGGGTTCGGGTTAGGGGCGCAGGTTGACGGGCGGCACGAGGGGCGGCGTCACCTGACTCCCCGCCCGCGTGGCGTCCACGGGGCCCACGGAGCCCTCGAGTACGAGCCGCTGGGCCTCCGAGGCCTCCGGGCTGAAGACTTCGACAAGCAGCTCCGAGCCCGGGTACGCGACGTAGATGCTGTTCGGGCGCTTCTTGCTCCAGACCGCGAGGCCGCCTCCAGGAGCGTCTGCTCGGGCCATTCCCTCCTTGAGGGAGGACTCGTCGGTTACGGCGTATGCGCGCCGGTACGGATAGGTACCCACGGTCAGGAATCCTGCGCGCTTGTCGGCCACCTTCACGTCCGGCGGCAGGTAGCGCACGAAGACCTTGCCGCCGCGAGTCTCGGTCACCTCGAAGCGAGTCCCCGGCGCCGTCCCGGCCCAGTAGATGGGAGCGTCCGCTTTTTCGGCCAGTGCGCGCAGCTGCGCGACCGAAGCCTCCGTCGGCGTCCCAGGCGGCGCCTGTTGGGCGTCTTCGCCCGTCAGTAGAACGGCTGCGCCGACGGCGGTCAGCGCGAGCCCCACGACCGCGGCGAGCGCCAACGTCTTTCCTTGCAGGAACCGCATCGCCGCGGTGAACGGGCCCGCGCGGTGGCCCTGGTCGAGCCGCGCTCGCGCCGCCCCATGACTGGACATCAGTCGCCGCCGACCGGCGTGCGCGTCGCGCTGCCCAGCTTGATGGCGATGATCTTCGTCTCCCGGGCCACCACCGGCTCGCTGGCGCCGTCGTTGTCGGTGCGCCGGCAGCGCAGCGTGAATGAGCCGGTCGCGGTGAGCGTGACGGTGACATGGGTCTCGAGCGTCGCCCGCCCGACCGCTCCCGTCGAGCCCGCACGGCCGATCTCGGTCTCCGCGTAGTCGTCGGTTGCCGTGTTGGTGGTGGGGTCGCCATTCAGCGTGCAGCGCCCGAAGGCGGTCGTGCCGCCCGCCCCCGCGTCGACCGTTTGCACCATCGTTGTCTTTGCGAACACGACATAGGCGCCGGGAGGGACGTTGGCCATCGTGGCGA
>Ga0183260_10001874_pt1 | contig 17541 bp, 18 predicted proteins | sample AntDrymUQ4972206_2_FD_129768 | JGI IMG/M metagenome (GOLD analysis project Ga0183260, IMG submission 129768) | Polar desert sand microbial communities from Dry Valleys, Antarctica - metaG UQ497 (22.06) (version 2) (version 2) | ecosystem: Environmental > Terrestrial > Soil > Desert | place...
CCAACGCCAAGACCGGCCCGCATCATCACGGCGACCTGGAGAGCATCATCTACGTGGTGCGGGGCCGCGCCCGCATGCGCTGGGGCGAAAGCCTTGAATTCGTGGCGGAAGCCGGGCCGGGCGACTTCATCTTCGTGCCGCCCTACGTGCCGCACCAGGAGATCAACGCCAGCGCCGACGAGCGGCTGGAATGCGTGCTGGTGCGCTCCGGCCAGGAGCCGGTGGTGGTGAACCTGGATATCGCGATGGTGGAGCGGCCGGAGGAGGTGCGGTGGGTTGATCCGATCCACAGGTGAGCGGATTGTCTCGCGGCGCGGTGACGCTTAAATTTGGCAGCACGGCGTAACTGGGTGATCCGGGCAGTCGCTTTGTGCTTGGCAACTCCGCACATTTTGGCCGCTGGGATATTCTGCAGTTTGAAACGGCCGGAAAAACGGGTTTGACTCTACGTTATATCATCGGTGACGCCACCCGGCCGGAAGGGACGGGGCCGCAGCTGTTGGTTCATGTCTGCAACGATATTGGGGGATGGGGGCGCGGCTTCGTCATGGCGCTGTCGAAGGTCTCCCGCAAGCCGGAGGAGGCATACAAACGCTGGTCCGCTGGCGAAACGGATCAGCCCTTTCAGCTCGGAGAGGTGCAATTCGTTTACGTTTCGGAGGAGTTCACGGTGGCGAACCTGATCGGTCAGCACGACATCGCCCGCAGGAACCGCCCGACCGCGGAGCCGCCCGTACGTTACGAGGCGATTCGCCGTGGTCTGAGGCAGGTGCGCGCATGGGCGCAGACCCGGGGCGGGTCGGTCCACATGCCGCGCATCGGCGCGGGGCTGGCAGGCGGGGACTGGGGCCGCATCGAATCTATCATTCTCGAAGAATTGGTCGCCCACGGCCTGCCCGTCACGGTGTATGATCTGATCGAGACAAGAGGAGAAGCGCCGTGGCTACCCGATCGAAGCGCTTGACCGCCCGGCTAGAAACGCACAACAAGCGCGAAGGTCAACGGGCAAAGACACGGGTCAGCCTGCTCGATATGGACCCGGACTCGCCGGAGTTCGCGGCGGGAACGCATCGGCTGTGTCTGGCTATCGCGAATAGCCCGCAAGAGGCTGAGGACCAAGCCTTTGTGGATGCAATCTCGGTGAAGCTTTTCGAGTGAGGCAAGGCGAAGGTCAAATTGCTCCATATCGCGCCCGAGGTCCGAGACGCGCTGGCTGCCAGCCGGCCGGTCGTCGCGCTGGAATCGGCCATCATTACGCATGGGATGCCGTTTCCGGAGAACCTCCGCATGGCGCGGGACGTCGAGGCGATCGTCCGGGCGGAAGGGGCGATACCGGCGACCATCGCCTTGATGGACGGGGGCATTCGGGTGGGCCTCGACGACGGCGGGCTGGAAAAACTCGCCTCGGTCAAAGGCGCGGCGAAGGCGTCGCGGCGCGATTTGGCGGCGCTTCTGGTGAAGCGCGCCGACGCGGGCACGACTGTCGCCGCGACGATGATCGCCGCGCATGCGGCCGGCATCCTGGTCTTCGCCACCGGCGGCATCGGCGGCGTGCATCGCGGGGCGAGCAAGACGTTCGACATCTCGGCCGATCTCGAGGAACTCGGCCGGACACCCGTCGCGGTGGTCTGCGCCGGGGCGAAATCGATTCTCGACATCCCGAAGACGCTGGAAGTGCTGGAGACGCATGGTGTCCCCGTTCTGGGCCACCAAACGGACGAGTTTCCGGCCTTCTTCGCCCGGTCAAGCGGAGAGAAGGTCGATCATCGGTTCGACACGCCGCGCGAGCTGGCCGAGGTGATCGATGCGCAACGGCGGCTGGGGCTCGGCACAGGCATGCTGATCGCCAATCCAATTGCGGAGGAGCATGCGCTCGCGGAGGCGGAGATGGAGGCGCGGATTGCGGCCGCCTGCCGCGAGGCGGAACGCGCCGGGGTGTCAGGCAAGGCGCTGACGCCGTTCCTGCTGACGCGGATCAACGAGCTGACAAGCGGCGCGAGCCTGAAGGCGAATATCGCGCTGGTGAAGGCGAACGCCGCGCTCGCCGCCAGCATCGCGGTGGAGCTCGCGGCCCTCTCCGCCGGCCGCTGAATCGGGGGTAGGCGTGTCTTCCACCGGTCGCAAGACGCCCGGAAATCCCACCGTGCTGGTGGTCGGCGATGTGATGGTCGACATCATCGTCCGGCCGGAGGGGCCGTTGGCGAGCGGGGCGGACCGGCGCGCGTCGATCCGCCCCTGTCCGGGCGGCTCGGGGGCGAACCAGGCGGCATGGCTCGCCGCATGCAACGTGAAGGCGCGTTTCGCCGGTCGCGTCGGCTGCGCCGACCATGCGCTGCAGGGGCGACTCCTGGAAGCGGCCGGAGTCGAGCCGCTGCTCGGCGCTGACGAGACATTGCCGACCGGCGCGCTCGTGGCGCTGATCGCCCTGGACGGCGAGCGAAGCTTTCTGACCGACCGCGGCGCCAACGCCCGGCTGTGCCGCGCCGATCTCCCGATTACGCTGCTCGACGGCGTCGACCTCCTGCATGTCTCCGGCTATGCGCTCTTCAGCCCCGGCCCGCGCGCCGCCGTCCGCGAGCTGATGGATGCGGCGGGACGCCGGGATATCCCTGTGACGGTCGATCCGGCGTCCCATTCATGTCTGGAGGAGGTCGGCCCGGAAAACTTCCTCGAATGGACTCGCCAGGCGCATATCTGCTTCCCGAACGAGGCGGAGGCGGCTATGCTCGCCGGGACCGCGGACCCGGAGGAGCAGCTGCGGGCGCTGTCGCGAAGATTTGAATTGGTCGTGATCAAGCGAGGGGCGGCAGGCGCGGTCGCGCCACGCGCGGCGGTGGGCGTTGGCGCGCGGCGGCTTCCCCAGCGCAGGTCATCGACACGTCAGGCGCCGGCGACGCCTTTGTGGCGGGTTTTCTCGCCGCCTACCTTCAGGGTCGTCAGGTCGACGCGTGCCTCCGGAGCGCGGTGGCATGCGGGTCGCGAGCGGTCGGGCGGGTTGGCGCGCGGCCATAACAAGGAGTGAAAGCGGGCGGGCATCCTGCCAAAATCGCAGCCGCCAACTATTTCGTTTTTTTAGCCGTCGCGAGTTGTCGGCGGATCGGCGCGCGCCTTCCACCATCATTGGCTTGAAGCGGGCTGCTGACCTGCCCTGCGGCGCGGCCTAATCTGCCCGCGTGCGGCGTCATCGGACCGCCATAAACAATTGACGAAATGAGCCTATCCACGGCAGAACAGCCCCGGGGGCTGACTCGCTGCCAAGGGCAGGACAAACCCGCCGACATGCCGAAATTCCGCTACCGCGCTCTCGACGCCTCCGGCCGGATGGTCATGGGGGTCATCGAGGCGTCGTCCAACGCCGCGGTGCTGCCGGAGCTGGAGAGGATCTCGATCCTGCCGATCGAGATCAGCGACATGCGCGAGCCGGGGCGTTCCTGGCGCCAGTTTTTCGCGCGCGGGCCGACCGCTGAGGAGGTGACCGGCCTCACCGAGGATCTGGCGACGCTAGTCGGCGGCGGCGTGACCTTGGACCGCGCGCTGCTGATCCTCTCGGAAGTGGGCACGCGGCCGGCGGTAAGCCAGCTGATGCTGGACCTGCATCGCGGAATTTCCGGCGGGCACAGCCTGGCGGAAGCCGTCTCGGCCTATCCGGCCATCTTCCCCCGCACTTACGCGAAGATGGTGGAGGTGGCGGAGGTAGCCGGCACGCTTGACGACACCTTGAGGGTCATCGCCCATGAGCGAAGCCGCGTCGAGCAATTGCGGCGGCGGATCACCTCGGCGCTGACCTATCCGAGCTTCCTGGCGTTCGCCGCGACCGGGGTGCTCATCTTCGTGCTGGTCGCGATCATCCCCGAATTCGAGCAAGCCATGGCCGGGCTGCAGACCGACGGCCAGGGCTCGACCGAGATGGTCTTCGCGCTGTCCCGCTCGCTGCGGGAGAACGGCAGCCTGGTCGCCACGATCGCCATCCTGGTCCTGCTCTGCGGCCTGCTGGCGTTCCGCAGCCGGCCTCTCAAGGCATGGTTCATGCGCGGCGTCCGGCGGATTCCGGGCGTGCGCGAAGTCGTTCGGCACGAGCGGGCGGTGTCCTTCTGCGCCACGCTCGGCACGTTGAGCCGGAGCGGCGTCGATATCTCGTCCTCGCTCCGGCTCATCCGCGACCTGATGCGCGACCCGCGGGCGGCTGATCAGATCGACCGGGTGGTGGCCGCCGTCCGGCAAGGCCGTCGTCTGAGCGACGCTCTCCTTGAAGTCGACATATTGCCCATCTACGCTGTCCACATGCTTCGGGTCGGCGAGGAATCGGGCGAGCTTGATGTCGCCGCGATGCGCATCGCCGGCTTTTATGAAGGCAAGCTCGATCGCGCGTTGACGCGGCTGACAGGCATTCTCGGGCCGGCTATAATGATCCTGGTGAGCTTGCTGATCGGTTGGTTGATTGTCTCGGTGATCACCGCGCTGCTCAGCGTCAACGACCTTATCCTGTGACGGCTGCAAACGGCATGGCAATCGGATTCAAAATTCGCGAAAGGCTGCGGGAAAGGGACACGGAAGGCGGGTTCACGCTGGTCGAGCTCCTGGTGGTCCTGGTCATCCTGAGCCTGGTGATGGGCCTCGTCGGGCCGCGCGTGCTCAGCTACCTCACCGACGCCCGCGTGCGCTCTGCCAAGCTGCAGATCGATTCCCTCGCGGCCTCGCTGGACCTCTTCTATTTAGATACAGGTCGCTATCCTTCCGAGCAGGAGGGCCTGAAAGCCCTGATCGCCCGCTCGCCTAGCCTGGACAACTGGAACGGGCCTTATCTGCAGCAATCGGAGCTGCCCCTGGATCCGTGGGGTAAACCTTATGAGTATCGCGTTCCTGGTGAGAAAAAGTCCTATGACATCGTCTCGCTGGGCTCCGATGGGCGGCAAGGCGGGACTGACGACGCGGCCGATCTCGTCAACAGGTGACAGGGCGCGAGGCGATCGGGGCTTCGCGCTCTACGAGTTGGTCCTGGCGCTGGCGATCCTGGGGCTTGTCGCCGGGGTCGTGTTTCCGCGCGTCGCAAGGGTCCCCGGGCCGGCGGAGCTGAGGCAGAAATCGCTGGAGATCGCCGCGCTTCTGCGGACCGACCGGAACAATGCGTTCCGGCGCGGCCAGGAGGTTCTCTCGCGGATCGATGTCGGCGAGGGTGTCGTGGCGTCCGGGTCTGGAACTCGGCGCGTCGAGTTTCCGCGCGGCGTGAAGGCGGAGTTCGTGCAGTCCAGCCGCGAGCTCCGCGCCGATGGCGGCGGCATCCGCTTCCGCCCGGACGGGCGTTCCTCCGGAGGGGTGCTCTATTTGAGCCGCCAGGGCGCGGTCTACGAGATTTCGGTCAATTGGCTGACGTCGGGCGTCGCGGTCGTCCCCGCTGCGCGGCCTGACCGAGCGGCGGCCGGAGGCTGAGCGGATGATCGGCATGTCCAGGCGCCGCCTGTTTCGCGCCAAGCGCAACGGGCAGGCGGCGTTCACGCTCCTGGAGATGCTGGTCGCCGTTGCGATCATGTCCGTTCTTGTCGGCATGGTGCCGCGCAGCTTTGTCTTCGCGCGCGCCCTGATCAACCGCTCCGAATCCTGGGTCGATGCGCGGATCGTGGCGGAGGCGGTGCTGAACGGAGAGCTGGGCGGCAGCGACTTGCGGCCCGGAACGCGCCGCGGCGCCATCGACGGGCGAGGCTGGACCGCTATCTTGCAGCCGAATGCCGACCTTTCGGCGGGCGGCGCGGATGCGGAGCGGGTGCTTCTCCATGTGCGCGTTGTGGTGCCGGTCTCCTCGGTGGAGAACCTCGAGGTGGACACGATGCGCGTCGGCTTCGCGCGATGACCCGGCGCAGCGGACAAGCGCAGGACGGCTTCGCGCTGGTCGAATCGATCGCGGTCCTGGCGCTGAGCGCGCTCGTTCTCTTGAGCCTTCTGACGGCCAGCTATCTCGTCACCCGCAATTCCGCCGCGGCGGCGCGTCGGGCCGGCGCCGTGGAGACTTTGACCACGGGGCTGGAAGCGCTCCGTCGCGACGTTTCCCGCGCAAAATTCGCCCGCGGCGGCGCGACGGCCGCGGACCCTTTGCTGTTCCAAGGGGCAGCCCAGTCGCTTGGACTGGTGATCGGCGCCGATGATCCCGATCTCGGCGAGAGCCTCGTCCGGATCGAGGCGCTCGCGGACGGCGACACGACAGCGCTTGTGCGGTCGTCTGCGCGGCTGCTGCCGCAGATGAACGGCTTCGCGGGCGTCACATTCGCCAATCCGGCCGTTCTCATGTCGGGCCGCTGGGCTTATCGCTTCTCATACGCCGAGCTGGATTCCGGTCCGGCCCAATGGAATAGCAGCTGGACGAGCACCAAGAACCTGCCGGACGCCGTCAGGCTGGAGATCCTCGACCGAGCCGCGACCCGCCATATCGTGCCCGCGATCATCATCCCATTGCAGGTCAATGCGGAGACGCCTTGTGAAACCGTGGGCTGCGAAACCGGGGAGGAGGATGAGCAGAGTTTGGAGGAGCGGCGGCGTGAATGGGCTTCGGGCTTGGAAGGGGATGCGGCCGATGGGTCGGGCGACGGGCAGTGACGGCTACATCACGCTGGCCGTGCTGGTCATTGCCGGGCTCCTGGCGGCCAGCGTCGCCACCCTTATCACGGTCTCGCGCCCGGCGATCGACACCGCGCGGCTTGGCGCCGACAAGCTCGCTGCGGACGGCCTGGTCGACGGCGGCCTGGCGGCGGCCGGCTACCTTCTCTTCAGGAGCGAGCGCGAGCCATCCGCGGTCGACGGGACGACTTTGCGCTTCGGCACCGGCTCCGTCCGGCTTGGCGTCACCGACGAAGGCGGGCGAATCGGGCTGAACATCGCGGATCCGGAGCTGCTTGCTGGATTGTTCGGCGCCGCCGGCGGAAGCTCGATGAGCCCGGCGGCATTCGCCGCAAGAATCATGGATTGGCGCGACGAAGACAGCGAGCCCACGGAAGCCGGGGCCGAAAGCGAGGAATATGCGAGCGCCGAGCTCGGCTACGGGCCGCGAAACGGGCCATTTCGCTCGCCCGACGAATTGCGCCTTCTCATCGGATTGAGCGGGGGAGACTTCAACCGACTGGAGCCGTTCCTCACGACATTCAGCAGTTCCGGGTTGATCGACCCGCGCAGCGCTCCCAGGACTGTCCTGCTTGCGATTCCGGGTTTGACCCGAGCCGATGTCGAAAGATTGATCGAGGCGCGCCGCGCCGGCACGCGCGACCGCGAGGCGCTGATCGGCCTCGTCGAGGGCTCGACGGATTATTTCGGCACCGAACCTTCCGGCGCTTATCGCGTCGTGATGCAGGCGCGGCTGAAAGCCGGGTTCAGCGAGGCCGCCGAAGCCGTGCTCGTGGCCGCGACGGACGAAACCGCGGATTTCGGTGTCGTCGCCTGGAACAGGCTTGCGCCAGGAACGCGGTCGCCATGACCATGGCGACTGGCTTGGGATTCGGTCGATGAGCACGGTCTCCAGAGCCGTTGGAAGCCTTGTCGACGAGATCGCGGAGGTCTTGGAGCCGCTTCGCGCCCGCAATGAGCGGCGGGCCCGCTATACCCTCGTCGAACGCGGGCGCGGCTACGAGATCTATCGAAACGATCGGACCGGACCGGTTCTCGCCTCGCAAGGCTCTTTCGGCGAGCTCGGTCAGAACAAGCTTCCGCGGCAGGTGACATCCCAGCCCGTGGAGGTGCGGCTCGACGCCGGCCGCGTGCTCAGTAAGGCCCTGCAGCTTCCCGCCTCAAGCCGCCAGTACCTCGACGCCATCGTCGGTCACCAGGTGGAGCGCATGACGCCGTGGGCCGCGGACCGGGTGGTGTTCGACTACACGGTCGATGAAGCGGCCACCAATGCCGAGCAGGTGGCCGTGCGCCTCGTCGCCACGTCGCGCGACGTGCTCGACGCCGCGGTCGAGCGCCTCGCCGGATTGGGCGTGAAGCCGGCGCTTGTGGGGACATCGGAAGACCCTCTGGACCGGCCAAGCCCGGTCAATCTCCTGCAGGCCAGCAAGCTGGGCCGCAAGCAGGCGCTCCGCCGCAACGTCGCGATCGCTCTGGCCGCCATCGCCGTCGCGGGCGCCGCGGTGAGCGGCTTCACCGGCTGGCGGCTCTATAGCCTTTCCGCTGAGGCAGCGGCTGTCCAGGCTGAGCTCGACGAGGCGCGCGGGGCGGTGGAGGAAGCCCGCTCGCGAACGGTGAATTCGGAAGCCTATGCGAAGCTTCTGGCGCGCAAGCAGGGAGTTGTCGCGATGGTGGTGCTGGTCGACGAGCTCTCCAAGATCATCCCGGCCGGCACTTTTCTGAGCGAGCTGCAAATCGAGGACCAGGGCCTCAGGATTACCGGCTTCTCCGACGATGCGCCGGCGCTCATCGCGACGCTTGAAAGCGCTGCGGTCCTGAAGGACGTGAATTTCGCGGCGCCTACGACGCGTGACGAGGGCACGTCGCAGGACCGTTTCGAGATCGTGGCGACGATCGAGCCGCCCGCCCCGCCCGCCTCATGAAAGCGTTGACCAGATCCGTCCCGGGCCGCAACCGTGTCTTGTCGCTCGCAGTCTTCGGGCTGATGGTCGTCGCGCCGGTGGCGTGGGCGGCGTGGAGCCTGAACGCGGCTTCGGCCGCCGGCGAGGCGATCCGCAGCCAGACGGTGCTGCTCGACGGCATCCGCCAGCGGCTGACGGCCCTGCAAGCGAGCCCGCGGAGCACCGGGTCGGCGACCGACCAAGCCAGCATCTACCTGCCCGGCGCGACGGCCTCGATCGCCGGCGCCGCTTTGCAGCGGATCGTCGCGGACGCGATCGGGAGCGCCGGCGGCCGCCTTGTGGAGAGCGAGTTCGCGCGCGGCGAGCCGTCGGAGGAAGAGCCGGGCCGGGTCGATCTCCGTGTCGCCTTCGACGCCGAGATCGTGACGCTTCAGCAGATCCTCTTCCAGCTGGAAAGCGGCACGCCCGTTTTGCTTCTCCACACACTGAGCATACAATCCTCTGGCGCGGCGGAGGCAGCGGAGGGCGCCAGTCCGCCCTTGCGCGTTACGCTCCTGGTGGGAGGCTTCTGGGAAGCGGAGGGCGCGATACAATGAAGGCGCGCCTGCTCGGCCTCGCGGCTGTCGCGCTTGCTGGCCTTGCGTTCGTCTCCTTGGCAAAAGCGCAGGACGAGCTGCCTGAAGCGCCACTGATCCTGCCCGAGTTGCGCGGAGCAACGGCCGCGCCTGAGCCGGCTGATGCGCCGATGAGCATCGACGTTCCGGATGCGGCGACCGAACAGGAAGCCGGCGAAACGCCGGTTACGCAGGAATCGCCCGAAGCGCCGGCCGACTTGGATGCGCCCGGAACGGAGGCGGATCTGGACGCCATCGAGGCTTCGATTATGCCCGATGCGTCGATGGACGACCTACCTCAGTCGCCGGATGCGCCGGCCGGGACCGATGCGGCGGCCGCGCCGAACCCGTTTTTCAGCCCCAGCCTGGAAAGCCTCGAGGCGACCCGGTCCGCGCCGCTTTTCACACCGTCGCGAACGGCGCCCCAAAGCGAGCCAGAGCCAGAGCCGGACGTGGCTCCGGTGGAGACGGAGGTGGCGGTCGAAGCGGAGGCTACCCCGCCGGACGTCAAGCTGATCGGCATCGTGAAGGCAGGATCGGAGGAGGTGGCGATCCTCTCCGACACGGCGACCGCCGAGGTGCAGCGGCTGCGGCCCGGCGAGGAGGTTCAAGGCTGGACGGTGCGCATCGTCGATACGCGGACGGTGGAGCTGAAGAGCGGCGAGCAGCGCCACACCTTGACGATGTTCACCGATTATCCGGCCACCGGACAGCCGCCGACCCCGGCGGACCCGGAAAGCGAGAATTACGGGGAGTGGAACGGCGAGGAATCCGGCGGATACGATGAGGCGCCTCCCCCCGACGAGCCGAGCATGTACGAGGAGCCGCCCTCCGAGCAGCCGCCCGGCGAGTGAGCCGCCGCCGGATCGACAGCGTGGCTCAGGTCGTGGCGCGCAGGACTTCCTCGATGGAGGTGACGCCGGCGCGATATTTCAGCAGACCGTCCTCCAGCATCGAGGACATGCCGGCGGCTTTGGCCTGCTCCTGCAAGGCGCCCGTATCGATGTTGCGCCGGATGAGCGTGCGCAGCTCGTCGTTCAGCCGCAGCACCTCGAAGATCGCGACACGGCCCCGATAGCCGGTCCTGCCGCACCAATTGCAGCCGGGCGCCGTGTAGAAGACTTCGCCGGCGCGCGGATTGAACAGGCCGCGCTCGGCTAGCCTGACGGCGGCGGGCGGCAGGTGATCGGTCGGGGTGCGGCAGCGCTCGCAGAGCTTGCGCACCAGCCGCTGACCGACCACGCACCGGAGCGCGGAGACAAGCAGGAAGGTTTCCACGCCGAGGTCCACAAGCCTGACGATCGCGTCGGCGGCGCTGTTGGTGTGCAGCGTGGTCAGCACAAGGTGGCCGGTAAGCGCGGCCTGAACGCCGATCTGCGCCGTATCGCGGTCGCGCATCTCGCCGACCATGAGCACGTCCGGGTCATGGCGGAGGAACGAGCGCAGCGCGGTGGCGAATGTCAGGTCGATGGACGGCTTCACCTGCGTCTGGTGGATGCCGGGAATCTGGTATTCGATCGGGTCCTCGATCGTCATGATCTTGCGTTCGGGGTCGTTCAGCGTCGACAGCGCCGCCGCCAGCGTGGTCGTCTTGCCGCTGCCGGTCGGGCCGGAGACGACGATCAGCCCGTGCGGCTCGGAGAGCTGCTCGGCGAAGGCCTTCAGATCGCGCGGGGCCATGCCGAGCCGCGACAGGTCGAGCGCGCGAGCTTCCTTGACGAGGATGCGGATCACCACCGCTTCGCCGTGCAGCGCCGGCATGGTGGCGACGCGCAGATCGGCTTCCGTGTCGCCGACGCGGATGCGGGCGCGGCCGTCCTGCGGCAGCCGGCGCTCGGCGATGTTCAGCCCGGCCAGGATTTTGATGCGGGAAACGACGGCGCGCGCCATGCGGCCGGGCAGCGACTGGTGGGAGCGGAGCCGGCCGTCGACGCGCAGGCGCACGCGAACGCCATCACGCGAGGGTTCGATGTGGATGTCGGTGGCGGAGGCGTTGATCGCAGCTTCCAGCATGGAATCCACGGTGTGGACAACCGGAGCCCCGCTCGCCAGATCCTGCAGGCGCTCCAGATTCTCCTCGGCGCCGATGTCGCCGTCGTCCTCGCCCGTCCGGCCGGTCTCGCGCGGCTCGCCGGGCTTGGGCAGGTTCGATCCCTGCTCGAAGAACATGGCCAGCTCGTCGAAGGCGGCGACCTGGATCGCTGCCGGCTCGGCGAGCGCCAGCAGGACCGCGCGGATCGCGTCCTCGCGCGTTGGGTCGGCGACGGCGAGCGCCAGTTCGCCCCTGTCGAGGAAGGGAAAAATCCACGAGTCGCGCAGGAACCTGCGGGACAGCCCGTCGAACAGGTCCGCCCGGTATTCGATCTGATCGGGCTGGGCGCGGGGGAGATCGTGGAAGGCGGCAACGGCGTCCGCCAGTTCGCCGCCGGACAGCACGCCGGCTTCCCAGAGGTCGGCATATCCGTTGCGTCCGCTGGAGAGGTTGCGATTCAGCGCCGCCCAGTCGACGCGATCCTTTGCGGTCTCGCTTTCCATCAGGAACGCGACAAAAGCTCCATAGGGCGCCGAGGTGTCGATCGCGAGCATGAGACAGTCCGAAGTGGCTTTGTCAGCCTTATGTATGATGATAACCTTTAGAAACACGCTGAAAAGATGCGTGGGTACGGATTGGCCGCGGGGCAGCCTTTTCGGCACGACGGCAAGGGAAGCGATTGGCTGCGGGATTGCCTGGCGACGCGCCACGGTTTCGCCGCATCATGGTCTTCATTGGCCGGAACCATGGGGTGGGAGCGAGGTCGCAAGCGTCGGGCTTTCGTTGCGCCGCAGCTGCCTTAGGCGAGGAGGTCGGAGTCACATGTCTCGCCTGAGAAGGGCTTGCGTATCGGGCCTGCTGCTTGTTTCGGCGCTTATCATGACGGCTTGCGCGTCCAGCGGGCTCGCCCCGCGCCCGGGCGGCAGCCCGTCGCCGTTCGCGTCGATTTTCCAGACCGACCTTTCAGCCCGCCAGCCCGGCGGTCCGGGCGCCGGCGCGGGGCAGGGCGGATCGGCCGGATCCGGCGGCCGGGCCGAGGCGATCTATCTTGGCTCCGGAGCCGGGCACGGCGGGTCCAATCAGAGCGTCTCGACCTATGAGCCGGGCGATCCCGTTGGGCCTGGCGAGGCGAGCGCGCCTGGCGGTGGGAGCGCGCCGGGCGACTTCAGCCTGAATTTCGAGAATGCCGACCTGAAAGAGGTCGTGCAGTCCATTCTCGGCAATGCGCTGAAGGTGAATTACAGCGTCGACCCGACGGTATCGGGAAGCGTGACGATCTCTTCCGCCCGGCCTGTCGCTCAAGACGATCTCCTGCCGATCCTGGAAATGGTGCTGCAGATGAACGGCGCGGCGCTGATGCGGGACGGCGAGCTTTATCGGATCGTCCCGGAGGCTTCCGCAGTGTCGCAGTGGGGCGATGTCGGCGACGCGCGGCCCGGCTACGGCATCTCCATCCTGCCCCTGCGGTATGTATCCGCGCAGACCCTGATCAGCCTGATCGACGGTTTCGGCACCCGGCCCGGCTCGGTGCGCGCGGAAACGGCCCGCAACCTTCTGATCGTGCTCGGCAACAGCGCCGACCGGGAAGCGGCGATCGAGACGGCGATGTCCTTCGACGCGGATTGGATGCAGGACCAGTCGGTCGCGGTCCTGCCGCTCAGGAATGCCAAGCCGGAGACGGTGATCCCGGAGCTGGAGCGGATCTTCAAGGCGAGCGAGGGCGGGGTCGGCGCCGACCTGGTGCAATTCATGCCGATGCCGCGCCTGAAGGCGGTGCTCGTCGTTGCGCCGCAGCGCGAGACCTTGGAGCGGGCTCGGACCTGGGTGCAGCGGCTCGACAACAACAACCCGGATCTCGAGGCCAGCGTCTACGTCTACCGCGTAAAGTACCGGGATGCGAAGAAGCTGGCGGACCTCCTGAACCAGCTGTTTTCCTCCACTCCGTCGGTTCCCGGCACGGAGGCGGCTGACCAGATCGAGCCGGGGGCGGAACCGGTGGTGTCGGAAGGCTTCGACGATCAGATCGCCGAATCGTTTCCCGAAGAAGGGCAACAGGAGCCGCCGGAGCCCGACAGCACGTTCCTTGCGGCAGCCGAACCCGAATCGCCGTCCGTGGCTCTTGCCGGCGGCGTGCGCATCCAGGCCGACACATCGAACAATTCGGTCGTGATTTTCGCCGATCTGGAAACGCGGCAGGAAATCCTGCGGGCGCTGACCAACATCGACGTGCCGCCCCTGCAGGTGGCGATTAACATCACGATGGCCGAAATCCGGCTGAACGACGAGCTGCGTTATGGCGTGCAATATTTCGTGAAGAGCCAGAATGTTGGCTTGGGCAAGGACAACGGGTCGGCCGGCCTGTTCAACACGCTGGCCAATAGTATCGGGCGCGAGCTTCCGGGCTTCAACTTCGTCCTGGGAAGCGAAAGGAGCCCCGACCTCATCATCGACGCCTTCGATTCAGTGACCGATGTGCAGGTGCTGTCGTCCCCGTCGCTGGTAGTCATGGAGAACGAGACGGCGAAATTCCAGGTCGGCGACCAGATCCCGATCGTGACGAGGACGGTGTCCGACCCCGGGAGCAGCGACAGCGGCATTGTGACCAGCAACGAGGTCGAATACCGCGATACGGGCATCATCCTGAACGTCAAGCCGCGCGTGGCCGAGGACGGCACGGTGTCGATGACGATCGAGCAGGAAATCTCCTCGGTCACCGCCGGCTCCAACAGCCTGACGCCCACCATCTCCAACCGCCGGGTGTCGAGCTCCATCGCGGTAGTGGACGGCCAGACCGTCCTTCTCGGCGGGCTCATCCAGGAGCAATCCGGCCACGAGAAGAGCGGTCTGCCGGGCCTGCACCGGATGAAAGGCGTCGGCGGCCTGTTCGGGCGCACCAGCAATGTAAGCCGCCGCACCGAGCTCATCATCCTGATCCGGCCGTCAGTCATTCGCGGCGGCGAGGATGCCCAGCAGGTCGCGGAGGAGCTGAGGTCGCGGCTCTGGGGATTGGGAGCGGCGCAAGCGCGTTGATGCAGGCGCTCGACGGAGAAAGGTCGAGCTTGATCATTGGGCTTGGGGCCGCCGCTTTGGCCGCGGCCGCCGGAGCCTGGGTCTTCGCTCCGGCCCAGATCGCCGCATCCGCGGTTCTGGCCGCTACGATGGGGGCCATCGCCGCCGAGGATTTCCGCCGCTTCAGGGCCCCGGATGCTCTCAACCTGTTCGCGGCCGTGGCCGGCTTGGTCGCCATCGTAGGGATCAGGTCTCAATCAGGCAGCGCCGAGGTGGTCGCTGCCCTCGGCAGCGCGATCGTTGGCGCGGTGCTCTGCGGCGGCGCTCTGTTCCTTGTGCGAGAGGCGTTCTTCCGATTGAGAGGAGTCGATGGCCTCGGCATGGGCGACGTGAATCTCGCCGCGGCGGGCGGCATCTGGCTCGGCTGGGAGCTGTTCGCCACGGCGGTCATGCTGGCGGCGATCGGCGCGCTGGCCTTCGTAGCCGCACGCTCGATCGTCGAGGGCCCGTGGCCACGCACAAGGCGCATCCCTTTTGCGCTCTATCTGGCGCCGGCGATTTGGGCGTGCTGGTTTCTGGCCGGATACTTCGAGATCGCCTAGCGCGCGGCTTCCGGCGGGACGGCTTTTGGTGATCTCGACCATGGCGCGGACCGGCGCCGCCGCGCAAGGATTGTCCCCAGCGGCACCGGCCGGAAATCCCAGACATCGACGCCGACATCATATTGCCGCGTGATGGGCTTCAGCCGTCCATGGCTATGGCCGTGGATGTTCACGACGCCCTTGCCGATACCGTTCCAGGTGCGGAACGGATAGTGGCAGAGGACCAGCTGGCGGTCGTCCAGGGTCAGCTCGACATAGTGCTGGGCGCTGGCCCAGCCGGGCGCTTCGAGCGTGCCAGCATCGTCATTGTTGCCGATGATCAGGTGCTTGCGGCCGTGGAGGCTGGCGATGAGCTCGGCCACTTCGGCCGGTGCGGGGCCGAGGGCGAAATCGCCCAGATGCCAGACCTCGTCATCGGCGCCGACCGCCTCGTTCCAGCGCCGGACCAGCTCGTCCGTGTGCACGGCGAGATGCGGGAAGGGGCGGTGGTCGAAGCGCAGCGCGCGGAGGTCGCCGAAATGCGTGTCGCCGGTGAAGAAGGTGGCCATTCCGGTCTACCTAGTGGCGGCGTGTTGCAAGTCTGCTAATCGGTCGGCCTTCGGTATGGGACATCAGAATGGACAATTCGCAATTGCTGACCGATCCGCGTCCACACGATCGGAACGAGGCGCTCCTGGTGGGGCGGGCGTGGAACCCGGCGGTCGCCGGGCCATCGATCGTGGCCATTCAGGGCGACGAGGCGATCGACATCACGGCGGCGGCGCCGACAATGCGCGATCTCTGCGAGGCGGAGGACCCGGCTGGCTTGATTCGCACCGCGCGCGGCGAGAGCCTCGGCCAACTCGCCTCCGTTCTCGCGAACACGCCACGGCGGGATCGCGATCCCGAAAAACCCTGGCTGCTGGCGCCGATCGACCTGCAGGCGATCAAGGCCGCCGGCGTGACCTTCGTCGTCTCGATGCTGGAGCGGGTGATCGAGGAGCAGGCGCGTGGGTCGCCGGCGCGGGCGAGCGAGCTACGCGGCGAGATCCAGGCGGCCATCGGCGACGACCTGCGGCGGCTCAAGCCCGGATCGGAGCAGGCGGCGGCGCTGAAGGAGCTGCTTATCCGCCGCGGGATGTGGTCGCAATATCTGGAGGTCGGCATCGGCCCGGACGCCGAGATCTTCACCAAGGCGCAGCCGATGTCGGCGGTCGGGCACCTGGAGGATGCCGGGCTGCACCCGATTTCGGTGTGGAACAATCCGGAGCCGGAGGTGGCGTTAGTCGTCGCCAGCACCGGCCGCATCGTCGGCGCGACGCTCGGCAACGACGTGAACCTGCGCGATCTCGAAGGCCGCTCGGCGCTGCTCCTGTCGAAGGCCAAGGATAACAATGCGAGCGCCGCGATCGGGCCGTTCATCCGGCTGTTCGATGATGGCTTTGGCCTGGACGACGTGCGCCAAGCGGAACTTCGCCTGACTGTGGAGGGCGAGGACGGCTTCCGGATGGAGGGCGCGAGCGCCATGAGCCGGATCAGCCGCGACCCGGAAGACCTGGTCGGCCAGACGATCGGCCGCAACCACCAATATCCGGACGGTTTTGTCCTTTATCTCGGCACCATGTTTGCCCCGACCGAGGACCGCGACGCGCCCGGCAGCGGCTTCACGCACAAGCTCGGCGACGTGGTGTCGATCTCTTCGCCGAAGCTGGGTCGGCTGACCAACGTGATGGCGCATTCGTCGGAAGCGGAGCCATGGACCTTCGGCGCGGCGGCTCTGATGCGAAATCTGGCAATGCGCGGGCTGCTTTGAAGCTCGTAGCCCGCATGGAGCAACGCGGAATGCGGGATCTGTCGCCGTGTCGCCCCGGATTACGCTGGCGCTCCATCCGGGCTACGGCCGACTGCAAGGCCATCTTGCTGGAGATGCCGGGTCGAGCTGTAGAGGTTCTTGAAGCGCGCGTATGTCGGATCGAAGGCCGCCTTCCGGCCGTCAGTCGGCTGGACGACTCGCTCCGTCGGGTTCCAGCGTTCCCGCGGCGTCGCCCAGCCGAGCGCCTCCGCCGCCAACCCGGCGTCGCCGAGCGCCGCGCCAATCGTGCGCATGGGCACGATTTGCGTGATACCCGCCACGTCGGAGACCAGCTGGAGCAGTGGCAGGGACGTCGCGCCGCCGCCGACGGCGACGTAGTCGCGGCCGCCTCCGGCCTCATCGCGGATGGTGTCGAGGTTGTCGCGGATGGCTAGCGCCAGGCCGAGGACGAAGGCGCGGCATACGTCCGCCTGGCCGGTGTCGAGGCCCATGCCGAACAGGACGGCGCGCGCGTCGGGATCGGCAAAGGGGGTGCGCTCGCCGGTGAGGTAGGGGAGGGCGAGCGGCGTGTCGGGGCCGATCTCGCTGTTGAAGGCGAGGTCGAGGACGGTTCTCACGTCGGTCGCGAAGAGCTTGGCCAGCCAGTCGAGCACGAGGCCGCCGGTCGCCATGCCGCCGGCGAGGCTGTGGACGCCGCGCCTGACCGACTGCGTGCCCCAGAAGCGATTCGAGGCGACGAAGCGGTCGGAGTTGGCGATGAAGAAATAGGTCGAGCCATACATGATCATTGCCGTCCCCGGCGCGTCGGCATAGGCGCTGTAGGCTTCCGCCCAGGCGTCGACGGTACCCATCACCACGGGCGTCCCGGCCGGGAGCCCGGTCGCCTCGCTCGCCTCGGGCGTGACGCCGCCCAGCCGGACACCGGGCCAGACAAGCTCCGGGACGGCGACGCCCGGCAAGAGCTCCGCCCAGAGGTCCTGGCGCC
>Ga0183260_10001875_pt1 | contig 17537 bp, 15 predicted proteins | sample AntDrymUQ4972206_2_FD_129768 | JGI IMG/M metagenome (GOLD analysis project Ga0183260, IMG submission 129768) | Polar desert sand microbial communities from Dry Valleys, Antarctica - metaG UQ497 (22.06) (version 2) (version 2) | ecosystem: Environmental > Terrestrial > Soil > Desert | place...
ATGACCTTCTCGAGCTGCTTGGCCTTCAGCTCTTCACGGGCCTCGGTGCCCATGAGCAGGTAGGCGAGCCAGGAGCGTGTGCCGCGCAGGTACCAGATGTGGACGACGGGAGCGGCGAGCTCGATGTGGCCCATCCGGTCGCGGCGGACCTTGCTCCGCGTGACCTCGACACCGCAGCGCTCGCAGGTGATGCCCTTGAAGCGCACCCGCTTGTACTTGCCGCAATAGCACTCCCAGTCCTTGGTGGGACCGAAGATCTTCTCGCAGAAGAGACCGTCCTTCTCCGGACGCAGCGTGCGGTAGTTGATGGTCTCGGGCTTCTTGACTTCGCCGTTCGACCAGTCGCGGATGTCGTCGGCGCGGGCGAGCCCGATCTTCAGCGATTCGAACAGGTTGACGTCAAGCATTAGTAACCAGCCCTCTCTCGCGCACGGCGAGCGTCTTCTTCGTCGGACCCACGCTCGGGCCGGCTGATGTCGATGTCGAGATCGCTGCGGTAGTCGTCGTCGATGTCGCGCATCTCGATCTCACCGCCGAGCTTGCTCATCACCTCGACGTTGATACAGAGCGACTGCATCTCCTTGATGAGCACCTTGAAGCTCTCGGGGATGCCGGGATCGGGGATGTTCTCGCCCTTGACGATGGCCTCGTACACGCGCACGCGGCCGAGGACGTCGTCGGACTTGATCGTCAAAAGCTCTTGCAGCGCGTAGGCCGCGCCGTAGGCCTCGAGCGCCCACACCTCCATCTCGCCGAAGCGCTGTCCACCGAACTGCGCCTTACCGCCGAGCGGCTGCTGGGTGATCATCGAGTACGGGCCGGTCGAGCGGGCGTGGATCTTGTCGTCGACCAGGTGGGCCAGCTTGAGGATGTAGATGTAGCCGACGCTGATCGGGCTGTCGTAGGCCTGGCCGGTGCGGCCGTTCCAGAGCGTGACCTTGCCGTCGTTGCCCATGAGCCGAACGTCGTCGACACCGTCGGCGTTCAGGTTGTCGAACACCGCCTGCATCGTCGGGTGACGGCCGGCATCGTCGGCCTCGTCCCAGTGGGCACCGTCGAAGACGGGCGTGGCGATCCACTGCGCGGGCTCGGTGATCGTGCGGGTCTTCTTGACCGTGCCCCGGACCGGGGTGCCGATCTGCTGCTTGGTCTTGGGGTCGACCCAGCCCCAGCGCGCCGCGTAACCAAGGTGGCTCTCGAGCACCTGGCCCACGTTCATCCGGCTCGGCACGCCGAGCGGGTTGAGGATGATGTCGACGGGCGTCCCGTCGGCCAGGAACGGCATGTCCTCCTCGGGGAGGATCTTCGAGATGACGCCCTTGTTGCCGTGGCGCCCGGCGAGCTTGTCGCCCTCGGAGATCTTGCGCTTCTGCGCGACGTAGACGCGCACGATCTGGTTGACGCCCGGGGGCAGCTCGTGCTGATCGTCGCGGGAGAACACCCGCACGTCGATGACCTTGCCCGACTCACCGTGGGGCACCTTGAGGCTGGTGTCACGCACCTCGCGGGCCTTCTCGCCGAAGATGGCGCGAAGAAGGCGCTCTTCCGGCGTGAGCTCGGTCTCACCCTTCGGTGTGACCTTGCCCACGAGCACGTCACCGGGGCCGACCTCGGCACCGACGCGGATGATCCCGCGCTCGTCGAGGTCCTTCAGGATCTCGTCGGAGAGGTTCGGGATGTCGCGCGTGATCTCCTCGGCACCGAGCTTGGTGTCGCGGGCGTCGACCTCGTGCTCCTCGATGTGAATCGACGTGAGCACGTCGTCGCGCACGAGGCGCTCGTTGAGGATGATCGCGTCCTCGTAGTTGTAACCCTCCCAAGGCATGAACGCGACGAGCAGGTTCTTGCCGAGCGCGAGCTCGCCGTTCTGGGTGGAGGGGCCGTCCGCGAGCAGGTCGCCCTTGGTGACCTTTTGGCCCTCGTCGACGAGCACCCGCGCGTTGATCGAGGTGTTCTGGTTCGACCGGCGGAACTTCATGAGGCGGTACACGCGGCGGTTGAGCGGATTGCCGAGGTAGTCCTTGAGCCCGGCGTCGTACTCGACCGTGACGTGGTCACCCGACACCTCGGTGACCGTGCCCTTGCCCTCGGCCATGATCACCTCGCCGGCGTCCTGCGCCGCGCGACCCTCGACGCCCGTGCCGATGAACGGCGCTTCGGGCTTGACGAGCGGGACGGCCTGCTTCTGCATGTTGGCGCCCATGAGCGCCCGGTTGGCGTCGTCGTGCTCGATGAACGGGATCAACGCCGTCGAGATCGACACGATCTGCTTCGGCGAGACGTCCATGAGGTCGACCTCTTCGGGCGGGACGAAGTCGATCTCGCTGGTCGATCCGTAGGAGGTCGAGGATGCGCCGACGCGCACACCCGCACCCTGCGGGCCGCGGCGCACGAGCACACGCGGCTCGGCGAAGCCACCCTTGGCGTCGAGCGGCGTGTTCGCCTGGGCGATCACGTGCTCTTCCTCCTCGTCGGCCGCGAGGTACACGACCTCGTCGGTGACCTTGCCCTTGAGCACCTTGCGGTACGGCGTCTCGATGAAGCCGTACTGGTTGACCTTCGCGTAGCTGGCGAGCGCGCCGATGAGGCCGATGTTCGGCCCTTCCGGCGTCTCGATCGGGCACATGCGGCCGTAATGGCTCGAGTGCACGTCGCGGACCTCGAACCCCGCCCGCTCGCGCGACAGGCCGCCCGGGCCAAGCGCGGAGAGGCGCCGCTTGTGAGCCAGACCCGACAGCGGGTTGACCTGGTCCATGAACTGGCTGAGCTGGCTGGTCCCGAAGAACTCCTTGATCGCGGCGACGACGGGCCGGATGTTGATCAGGGTCTGCGGGGTGATGGCTTCGACGTCCTGGGTGGTCATGCGTTCGCGCACGACCCGCTCCATGCGCGACAGCCCGACGCGGACCTGATTCTGGATCAGCTCGCCGACGGAGCGCACGCGCCGGTTGGCGAAGTGATCCTGGTCGTCGAGGCGGTAGCCGCTCTCGCCGTTGGCCAGGTGAAGCATGTAGCTGGCGGCGGCGAGGATTTCGGCCGGGCTGAGCGTGCCCTGGTCTTCGGCCGGGCGCTCGATATCGACGCCGAGAATGCCCTCGATGACGTCAATCTCGTGGCGCAGCTTGCGGTTGAGCTTGTAGCGGCCGACGCGCGTGAGGTCGTAGCGCTTGTTGTTGAAGAAGGCATTCTCGAAGTACGCCTTGGCCGACTCGACCGACGGCGGCTCACCCGGACGGGCGCGCTTGTAGATCTCGAGGAGGGCGTCGTCGCGCGTCGGGGCGACCTCGCGCTCCTTCTCCCACTGACCGGCGAGGAAGTCGAAGTGGCGCACGAAGCGCTCGATGACGGCGTCGTCCTCGTAACCCAGCGCCCGCATCAACACGAAGATGCTGAGGCGGCGCTTGCGGGCGACGCGGGTGCCGGCGGTGATGTCCTTGCCCGGCTTGGCCTCGACGTCGAACTCGATCCACTCACCGCGGTAGGGGTGGATGGTGCCGGTGACGATCGTCTTCGCGTCGCGGCCGGGCTGGAAGATCACGCCCGGCGAGCGCACGAGCTGGCTCACCACGACACGCTCGGTGCCGTTGATGATGAACGTGCCCTTCTCCGTCATGATCGGGAAGTCGCCCATGAAGACGGTCTGCTCTTTGATCTCGCCCGTCCCGGCATTCATGAACCTGGCCCGCACGAAGATAGGTGCGGAGTAGGTCATGTCCTTCTCCTTGCACTCCTCCACCGTGAACTTGGGCGGCGGGCGCAGATCGATGTCGTCCGGGTCGAACTCGAGCTCGAGGCTGAGTTGACCGGTGAAGTCCTCAATCGGACTCAGGTCCCGGAAGGTCTGCTTCAGGCCGTGGTTCAGGAACCAGGCGAAGCTGTCGCGCTGAACGGCGACAAGGTCGGGAAGGGGCAGGACATCGTCGAGGTTCGCGAAGCTGAACCGCGTCGGACTGGCGGGGCGAGCCGGCAAGGGCCTACTCCTCAGGGTTACGGGCGCGGTCCGTCAAGGCGCGAAAATGACGGAGGCACAAACGGGCGGGCACGGCAACCGGCGAGTATACGCGGAGATGCACAGCTAAGCAACCCCCCGTTCCGGGGGCTCGCTCGGGGCAGGGTAAAGCAGTCGCCCTCCCGGGTCAAGGCTCCTGTCCCGAGAACACTCCAATAGTGCGGGACGGGCGGCGGTGCGGGGTAACAACCGGGTTCGCGCCGAGCAGCTGTGGGTAAGCCCACGACATGGACCTAACCACCATTTTGATAATCGTCGTGATCGTGCTGCTGCTCACCGGTGGCGTCGGCTACGGCCGGCGGCGGCGCTAGCCGCTTCGCCGACACCGTCGGCGACACTGCCACGCGCTCGGCGGCCCCGACTGTGTCCGAGCGCGACGGAACCGCGCTGGTCTTGCCGTCGACGAAGACGGCCAGACCAGCGCGGTTCTCGTAGCGTCCCTGGGGGCGCGGGGGTTACTTCAGTTCGACGGTGGCGCCGGCGGCCTCGAGCTGGGCCTTGGCGGCCTCGGCGGCTTCCTTGGTCACCTTCTCGAGCACAGCCTTGGGGGCGGCGTCGACCACGTCCTTGGCCTCCTTGAGACCGAGGCTCGTGAGCGCGCGCACCTCCTTGATGACCTGGATTTTCTGGGCACCCGCGGCGGTGAGGACGACGTCGAACTCGTCCTTCTCCTCCTCGGCGGGGGCACCGGCATCGCCGCCACCGGCAGCGGGCGCCGCCGCGGCGGCCGGAGCGGCCGCGGTGACACCGAACTTCTCCTCGAACTCCTTGAGCAGCTCGCTCAGCTCGAGAACGGTCATGTTGGCGATGGACTCGAGGATCTCGTCTTTCGTGGCCATGATCAGGCTCCTTCTTCTTCGGTAGTAGTGGGTTCGGTTGACTCAGATGCGGCTTCGGGTGCAGCGGCTTCGGGTGCAGCGGCTTCGGGTGCAGCGGCTTCGGGTGTGGCCGCTTCAGGTGCGGCGGCCTCCTCGACCGGCAGGGTCTGGGGCGCCTCGGACAGCTCGGCGCCGGCCTCGGGAGCGGGTGCTTCGGTAGCGGCTTCGGTAGCGGCTTCGGTAGCGGCTTCGGTAGCGGCTTCGGACTCGGGTGCTTCGGCGGCGACCGGGGCCGGCGCGTCGGCGGGAGCGCCGGGGGCGCCGCCCTGCTCGATGAGCGCCTTCAGTCCGTAGGCGAAGTTACGCGGGAGCGCCTGGAGCAGGCCGGCGAACGTCTGCATCGGGGCGGCGAGGCCGCCGGCGATGCGGGCGAGCAGGACCTCACGCGGGGGGACATCGGCCAGGGCGGCGGTGTCCTTCGCGTCGAGGAACTTGTCGCCGAGAAGGCCGCCCTTGACGACCAGCTTCGGGTTCGTCCGGGCGAAGTCGCGTAGCGCCTTGGCCACCGTGACAGCGTCGCCCTTGATGAACGCGATCGCAGTGGGGCCGACGAGGAGCTCCTCGAGCCCTTCGACGTTGAGCTCGCGGGCGGCGAAGCGAACGAGCGTGTTCTTGTAAACCTTGTAGTCGCCACCCGCGGGCGTGAGCTGGCGACGGAGCGTCGAGATCTCCTTGACCGTCAGGCCGCGGTACTCGGTGAGGATGGCGGCGTCGGCGCCGCGAAACTGCTCGCGGACCTCGTCGACGACGGCCACCTTTTCGGGGCGGGGATTGTCCATTGGTTGCACCTCCTTGCAGTTCGAGAACGAAAAAGGACGTCCGCAGACACGTGCGAACGCCCTTCGATTGCAAGAGGTTCACCTCGGCAGGCGGGCTTGCGGCCCTTTGAGCGCCCGAGGGCGCACCGGCGGTCTACGGCGAGATCAGTTGTATGAAGCCGGAGAACTCTAGCGGACCGTCGCCCGCACCGGCGAAACGTGCGCTACGGGTGCATTCGGTGACGCGCTGCGACCGAAATGTCCAATCCTGAGGTCACGAAATGCACCCGCTGGGGTTGGGAGCTCGGTAGCGGCAGGCGCTATTCGGCGGCGACGGGCTCCGCGGGAGCCTCGCCGCGAGCGGCGGCCTCGGCCGCGAGGTCGTCGTCGGTGACGCGGAGGCGGGTGGTGTCGATGCGCACGCCGGGGCCCATCGTCGGCGAGACGTTCACCGAGCGGATGTACTTGCCCTTGGCCGACGCCGGCTTCGCCCGCTGGATCTCGTCGATCACGGCGCGGAAGTTCTCGAGCAGCCGATGCTGGTCGAAGCTGGCCTTGCCGATCGGCACGTGGATGTTGCCGAACTTGTCGGTGCGGTACTCGACCTTGCCACCCTTGAACTCGGTGACCGCCTTGCCGACGTCGGGCGTGACCGTGCCCGTCTTCGGGTTCGGCATCAGCTTGCGCGGGCCGAGAATGCGGGCGGCCTTACCGACCTTGCCCATGAGATCCGGTGTGGCGATGGCGACGTCGAAGTCGAGGAATCCGCCCAGCACCTTCTCGATGAGGTCGTCCGAGCCGACCACGTCGGCACCCGCTTCGCGCGCCTCGGCCGCTGCCGGGCCGTCAGCGAACACCGCGACGCGCACGTTCTGACCGGTGCCGCCGGGCAGGCTCACCGTTCCGCGCACGATCTGGTCGGCCTTGCGGGGGTCTACGCCGAGGCGCATCGCCAGTTCGATCGTCTCGTCGAACTTTGCCTTTGCGTTGGCCTTGACCTGGGTGATCGCCTCGCTCGGCGCAACCGCAGTGGCGCGGTCGAAGCCCTTCATCGCGTCGACGTAGTTCTTTCCTCGTTGCGGCATCTCTGCCTCCCTCTGTGTAGGCCAAACCCCCGGTGAGGTGATCCAGGTGGCGGCGGTTGGTTTTGACTCTGCACGTACCGGATCCGGCTTTGCCGGTCCGGTACCGATCACGTGCGGCCGAAGGACGCACGTTCCAGTTCGGCGAGCAAGCTCCGCTTGCGAGCCGAGTGCTACTTCACCTCGATGCCCATGGAGCGGGCGGTGCCGGCTACCTGGAGCTTGGCGGCCTCGATGTCGTTGGCGTTCAGATCGGGCATCTTCAGCCGGGCGATCTCCTCGACCTGCTGATCCGTCACGCTGCCGGCCGACTCGCGGCCCGCGGTGGGCGCACCCTTGTCGATACCCGCAGCCTGGCGCAGCAGCGCCGGCGTGGGCGGGGTCTTCAGGATGAAGGTGAAGCTGCGGTCCTCGAAGATCGTGATCTCGACCGGGATCACCTGGCCTCGCTGGTTCTCCGTCTGCGCGTTGTACTGCTTGACGAATTCCATGGTGGCGACGCCGTGCGGTCCAAGCGCGGTACCCACGGGGGGCGCGGCGGTGGCAGCGCCCGCGGGCAGCTGGATCTTGACGATGGCGGCGACTTTCTTCTTCGCCATGGGTTCTCTTCCTCCTACAGCTTCGCCACTTGGGCGAAGTCGAGCTCGACGGGGGTTTCGCGGCCGAAGATGTTGACCAGGACCTTGAGCTTGAGCTGGTCCTCGTTGATCTCGGCGATGGTGCCGGTGAAATCGGCGAAGGGGCCTTCCTTGACGCGCACCGATTCGCCGGTCTCGTAGGCGGACTTGGGGCGGGTCTTCTTGGGTGCGGCGTCGTCGCCCTCGGGCTGAACCTGGAGGAACGTCTCGACGTCCTTGCGCGCCAGCGGCGTGGGCTTGGCGCCGGAACCGACGAAACCGGTGACGCCCGGCGTGTTGCGCACGACGAACCACGAGTCGTCGTCGAGCTCACAGCGCACGAGCAGGTAGCCGGGGAACATCTTCTTGGTGACGACGACCTTCTTGCCGTTCTTCAGCTCGATGACGTCTTCTTCGGGGATGACGACCTCGTAGATGTGGTCCTCCATGTTCATGGAGGCGATGCGGCTCTCGAGGTTCGACTTCACCTTCTTCTCGTAGCCCGAGTAGCTGTGGATCACGAACCACTGACCCGGCCGGTCGTACGGGCTCTCGGACGGAGCGGGCTCCGCGTCGTCCTCGTCGTCGTCGCCGGTCTCGGCGTCGACGCCGGCGGCCTCGTCGAGCAACTCCTCGGCGGTGACGACGTCGTCGGGCGCGGACGGCTCATCGACAGCATCAGTGGCTTCGCCGGCAGGGGCGTCCGGCTCGTCGACGGGCGCGGACGGCTCGGCGAACGAGGCCTCCGTAAGGGCGTCGGTCGCGGGCTTCTCGGGCAGTTCTTCGGAGTGTTCAGTCACCAGGCTCACGAGTTGTAAAGGAAGAGGACAAATTTCGAAAAGGCGAGGTCGAGCAGGAAGATGAGCGAGATCAGGATGATCAGCGTCACCAGCACGACGATGGAATAGTTGAGGACCTCGCCACGCGTCGGCCATGCGACCTTGCGCAGTTCGCCGCGGACCTCGCGGGCGAACGTGACGGCCGAGGTGCGCTGCGATGGCGGCTTGGGCGCACGGCGGCGCCGCTCCTGCGGCGCAGGCGCGGCAGGGCTGCCGTCGGGGCCGGTTTGGCCCTGGCGCTGCATCAGGCGCTTCTGCTCTCGATTCAACTCAAAACCTCATTGGACGCGGAACGGCGGAGCAGGGCAGGAGGGACTTGAACCCCCAACCGCCGGTTTTGGAGACCGGTGCTCTACCAATTGAGCTACTGCCCTAAGCGGCGGTTGCCGGGACGGACAAGATTAGCACCAGCGCCCCCATGTGCTCCCAGTCGGGAGGGTCAGCTGGCGGGGCTGAGGGCGCGGCGGCGGGCCCGGCCGGCGAGCACGAGGGCTCCGGCGGCGCCGGCGGCCGCGGTGGCGACGGCGATCCCGCCGAGGTACGCGCCCCGCCGTCCCTGCAACAACGACCGTACGGCGCGACGCTCCCCGGCCCGTTCGATGTGGGCGAGGATGCCCGTCAGCGTGCCCGGTGCCGGCTCCAGGACCTCGGTGCGCAGCGTGTGCAGCCCGCGCAGGAGGCGCCGGTACTGCACCATCTCGGCCTGGCAGCGCAGGCACGAGTCGACGTGGGCGCGGGCGTCCGCCGGAGCCGCCTCGACGCCCTCGGCGTAAGTCGCGAGCTGATCCGACAGCGTGAGACACATGTCCGACGCCGCCTCGTTGGCCGGGGTGCGCTTAGACGGCGTGTGCATGGTCTTCTCCTCTCAGCGGGAACAGCTTCTCGCGGAGGCTCTTGCGGGCGCGGTGCAGGCGCACCTTCGCGTTCGCCTCCGAAATGCCGAGCTCGGCGGCGATGGCCTCGTGGGGCAGGTCGTAGATGTCCCGCAACACGACGACGGCCCGGAGTGACGCGGGGAGCTCGTCGAGCGCCTCGGTGATGCGATCGCGGTCCGACGCCGCGTCGCTGCGGGCCTCGGGGTCGATCTCAGGGCGGGTGTCGACCAACGGTGAGTCGTCGTCGATGGCCTCGTGGCGGTGCCGAGCGCGCTTGGAGATGAGCGTCGACGCGCAGTTCGCGGTGATCCGGTACATCCACGTCGAGAACGCGGCATCGCCGCGGAAGCTCTTGATGCCCTTGAATGCTCGCAGATAAGCGTCCTGCACCACGTCGCGTGCGTCCTCCTCGTTACCGACGAGCCGGTAGGCGAGCGTGTACGCGTCCGCGTACGTGGCCCGTACCAGATCATCGAAGGCCGCCCGGTCCCCCGCCTTGGCGGCGGCGACCCGTTCAGCCAGATCGGCTGTCATCACCGATTGGACCCGGCGGGACACGTTGTGGTTACGCCGGACGTTCTAGCGGGTCTCTTTGTGCGCGGTGTGCTTGCGGTCCCACCGGCAGTACTTGTTCATCTCGATGCGCTCACGGTCGTTGACCTTGTTCTTGACCGTCGTGTAATTGCGCCGCTTGCAGACCTCACAGGCCAGCGTGACCTTGACGCGCTTTTCGTTCTTTGCCATTGCCTTTTCCTCGTCCTCGGTGCTGGAGTAGCGGCGGTCGGACTCGAACCGACGACAACACGATTATGAGCCGTGTGCTCTAACCACCTGAGCTACGCCGCCAGGTTGTGGGTGTGGGTGCTGTGCTGCGAGCCCTCTGTGGGAATCGAACCCACGACACCAGCCTTACCATGGCTGTGCTCTACCGACTGAGCTAAGAGGGCACGACCACGCGGGGGCCGGCGGGCGATGATAGGTGATCGGGTGGATCACCGGCCAACGTGCTGCGACTCGTAACGTGGCGACGGTGGAGGTAAGAGCGGCCCGGATCGCGGATGCCGCGGCGATCCGCGACATCTACAACCGGGAGGTATCCGGGTCGACGGTGACGTTCGATCTCGTCCCGCGGACGCTGGCCGACCAGCGGGCGTGGATCGCCGAGCACAGCGGCGCCCATCCCGCGCTCGTTGCCGTCATCGACGGCACGGTGGTCGGTTTCGGCTCGCTCAGCCCCTACCGACCCCGGCCGGCGTACTCGACCAGCGTCGAGGACTCGGTCTACGTACATCCCGACCATCAGGGCCGCGGCGTCGGGCGGGCGATCCTCAGTTCGCTCGTCTCTATCGCGTCCGACCTCGGGTTCCACGCGGTGTTCGCGCGGATCGTCGGTGGCCACGAGGCGTCGATCGCACTGCACAAGGGCTGCGGATTCGAGATCGTCGGCACCGAACGCGAAGTCGGCCGCAAGTTCAACCAGTGGCTCGACGTAGTCGTAATGGAACGCCTGATCTAGACCCGGCCGTCGGCCAGGAGGCGGGATTGGGCGGAGGCGGCGAAGTCGTGGGCCACATCGGGGGATGGGAGCCGGCCCTCGCGGGCAGCGGTGACGTGAGCGGCGGACGTGACGAGCGCCATGTGGGTGAAGGCCTGCGGGAAGTTGCCGAGCGCCTCGCCGGTGAGCGCGTCGGCCTCCTCGGCGAACAACCCGACATCGTTCGACAGCCCGAGCAGCCGCTCCAACAACGCCTCGGCTTCGGTGAGCTTGCCGCGGTGTGCGAGGACGTCGACCAGCCAGAACGAACACAGCAGGAAGACCCCCTCGCCGCCGGACACGCCGTCGTCGGCGCGGTACCGCAGCAGCAGGCCGTGCTCGTCGAGGCGGCGCCGCACCTCGTCGACCGTGCGCTCCACGAGCGGATCGGCGGTCGCGAGAAATCCCATGGCCGGTATCAGCAGCGCCGCCGCGTCCGCGTCACGACTGCCGGGCGCTTGGGGAAACCAGCCGCCCGTCTCGGTGGCCAGCGCCCGCAGATGGGCGGCAGAGGCGTCGCGCTCAGCGCGCCACCGGCCGACGTCGCCACGGAGCTCACCGCTCTCAGCCATCTGAATGGCGCGGTCGAACGCCACCCAGCAATGCAGCGTGCTGTGCACGAACTGCCGCGGCTCGGCCCTGATCTCCCAGATGCCGTGGTCCGGCAGGCGCCACCGGTCGGCGGCGACGTCGGTGACGCCCGCGAGAAACCGCTTGTTCAAGGTCGTCAGCGATCCGCCCGAGCGCGTGTAGAGCCAGCCGGCTTCGAGGATCTGTCCGTAGCTGTCGTTCTGAAGCTGGCCGGCGGCGCCGTTGCCGATGCGCACGGGCGCAGCTCCGCGATGGCCGGTGAGGTGGTCGAGCGTCCGCTCGGGGAGCGACCGCTCCCCGCCGATGCCGTACATGATCTGGAGGTCCTGCGGCCGGCCGGTGACCGTGCGCTCGAGCCATCCCTTGAACGCCGTCGCCTCCTCGGTGTAGCCGAGCACCGCCAGCGAGATGAGGGTGACGGTCGCGTCGCGGATCCACGTGTAGCGGTAGTCCCAGTTGCGCTCGCCGCCGAGCTCCTCGGGTAGCGACGTGGTGGCCGCGGCCACGACTGCGCCGGTGGGTGCGTATGTCAGCGCCTTGAGCGCGAGCGCGCTGCGGTGGACGGCGTCGGCGTAGTCGCCGTGGTACCCGCAGCGCTGCAACCAGTTGCGCCAGAACGCCACCGTTGTCGCCAGTCGCGCCGCGAAGACCGGCGGCGCGCTCGACACCGACTCGGGGCGCGGCGCGCTCGCGGGCGCCCAGGTGGCACTCACCCAGGCGTCGTCGCCCGCCGACAGCCGAAACGTCGAACGCGCCGCGCCGTCGTCGAAGGAGAGCGGCTGCGACGCCGTCACCCAGATGGCCTCGTCTGCGCCGCGCAGGACGAGCGCGTCGTGTTCTCGAGTCGCTTCGGGGAGCACGGCGCCGTACGCGAACCGGCACGACACGTCGACGTCGACCTCCACTTCGCCGGAGACGCAGCGGACGCGCCGGATGATGGCGCCGTCGGCTGACACTGCGCCCGGACGCGTCGGGTCGAAGGCCGCGACTGGCATGCAGTCGGTGATCTCGATGCTGCCGTCGTCGCCGTTGAGTGTCGTCGCGAGGACGTTCGTGGCCGAGATGTAGGAGCGGCGGCCGAACCGGGCGCCCGCCATCGTGATCGCGAAGTGGCCGGCGTCGTCGTCGAGAGTGCGGCCGAAGACCGACGGGCTGTCGAAGCGCGGAAAGCACGCCCACTCGATGGTCCCGTCGCGCCCCACGAGGGCAGCGGAGTGGCAGTCGCCGATCAACGCGAGCCCACCGATGCGGTTCACCGAGACGACGCTATTGGCTGCGCCCGCCGCGCCGCGTCAGGCGGCCACCTCGTCGGGCGCGGCCAACTCCACTACGCGGGTCGCGAGCCGGCTGACGAAGTCACGGTCGTGTTCGACGACGACGACGCAGGTTCCGCCACCGGCGAGCTCGATCAGCCTGGCGGCGATGGCGTCCCGCGCGCGGCCGTCGAGGACAGCAACGGGCTCGTCGAGCAGGACGGCGACGGGCGTGCCACCCACCGCGAGCGCAACGTCGAGCATGCGTCGCTGGCCGGTCGAGAGTTCCCCAACAGGCCGACGACCCTCGAAGGGCCGCCCGAACGCCGATGCCAGCAGCGCCCACGCCGGTGCGGCGCCGTCGGGGAGCGCAAGGTCGACCAGTTCGCCTACGCGCAGCGTGCCCACCGGAGCGCCCGTCTGGAACGACCGCGCCAAGCCGCGCGCGGCGCGTACGGCCGGGCGTAGTCCGTGGATGTCCTCGCCGCCGAGACGGATCGCACCGGACGACGCGACGAGCCCGCACACCGCGTCGAGCACGGTGGTCTTCCCCGACCCATTTGGTCCGACGATCGCGACGGTCTCACCTCGGTCGACGGTCAGGGAGAGCCCTTCCACCAGCACGCGCCCGTCGACGACGACACGCAGTTGCTCGAGCTCGAGGCCCTCACCCATGCGCCACCGGCGCCTCGAGGTCGACGGCGGCAGAGGCCAGATCTCCGGGCAGACCGTGACCGGCCACGACTACGGCTGAGCACTTGCCCGCAAGCTCGGTGAGCAGGCGCGCCGCTACTACGGCACGCGCCGGGGACAGCCCGGAGAACACCTCGTCGGCCAGCAGCAACCGCGGGCGGCGGGCGGTGGCGAGTACCAGCGCGAGCAGCCGCTGCTCGCCGCCGGACAGCGTGCCGGCGAGCGCGGAAGTGCGGAGCTCGAGGCCGACAGCGCGCAGCACCGTGAGCTCGACACGCGCCAGGCGGCAATGCTCGGCCACGGTGAGGTCGGGGAACACCGGACGTTCCGCGGGGACGAACGCGATGCCTGCGCCGGCGCGACCGGATGCGCCGATGCGGTTCACTCGACGACCCTCGAGCGCGACCGATCCGGTCGAAGGGTGCAGCCCGGCGACGGCGCGCAGCAACGTCGTCTTGCCCGATCCGTTCGGGCCGCGCACCTCGACGATCTGGCCGGGCAACGACTCCAATGTCACACCGTCCAGGACCTGATGCCCATTGTGGCCGGCGTACACGGCGCGGGCCGCGAGCAACGCGGCCTCGCTGGGCCCGTCCACATCGCCGCCGCGCACCGCACCGGCGCGGCTTGGTCGCGGCGCGAACGCGAGAACGACGAGCAGCGCGAGGCCGGTCACTCCGAACGCGGCGATGTCGCCCGGCGCGGCCGTTTCGACGGCACGGAGGACCACTGCCCCGGCGAGACCGGCGCCGGACCACACCAGCCCACCGGCGACCGCCATGGCCACGGGAACGAGCGCGCGCAGCGCCCCGAACGTCTCGAGCACCGGCGCGGGCTGCGCGACCAGCCCGAGCCAGCCGGCGGCGGCGGCGAACGCTCCCGCCAGCGCTAGCGCGCCGGCGCGGGTCGCAGCTGGCTCGATCCCGAGCGTTGCCGCGCGGCGGGCGTCGTCGCGTACGAGCACCGCCCGTCGCCCCCAGCGCGAGCGCGTGACCGCGACCAGCGCGGCCACAAGGAGCACCACACCGGTGCAGGCCACGGCAACGCCACCGGCGCCGCCGCCCGCGGGCTCGATAGTGGGCGGCTCCGCGCCGTTGGTGACGAGCGCGGCCTCGACCGCCACCGCAAGGGCGATTCCGACGAGCGCGACCGCGGAGCGACCGCGCCGGCCGGCCAGCGCGCAAAGTGCGCCGAGCGCGGCGCCAACGGCGACTGCCGCGACCAGCGCGCCCGACGCACCGAGCGGGGTGGCGAACGTCGCCGCGGTCACAACTGCCCCGATCGCCGCGAGCGGCCATGCCGCGACGAACACCTCGCCCGCGAGCATCCACGCCAGTGCGACCGCGGTTGCTGCCGCTGCGAGCCCCGCGGCGCCCCCGAGCCAGCGCGCGGGGCCGACCGAGGCCGTACTCGCGGCGACCACGACGGCGACGGCGAGCACGCCGAGAACCAGACCGGCCCAGCGCGAGCGCAGCCGCCGTAGTGACTGGTCGACGGTCGTTCGCCATGCGGACGCGGCGGCGACGTCGCCCGCGCGGCCGGGCTCGGCGCGCGTCACGGCAACCGCGACAACGAGGATCGCGGCGACAACGAGTTGCCCGGCGGCGGCGCGGCCTGTCCACCACTGCGCGGCCTGCGCCACGACTCCGAGAGCGACGCCCGCGATCGTGGCCACCGGAATCGAACGCCACCGCGCCAGGACGGCGGGCGCCAGGAACAGAATCCACACCGCGGGCGCCGGTGCCGCGCTGATCGACGCTCCGAGCGCCGGCACCGTGAGGACACCCCCGGTAGCCGCGAGCACACCCGCGACCGCGGCGCCGAACGCGGCCGCCCGCCGCGGGTTGACCGCGAACGTCGCCGCGAGCTCCGGGTCCTGTGACTGGGCTTCCGCCTCGAGCGACGCGCGCGTGCGCCGCCAGATCGCGAACACCGCAAGCCCGAGAACGGGCGCGACCATGGCGAGAAGTTGACCACCGCCGAGCGTCACCCGGTCGACGCCGATGGAGACGCCGAAGTCGACGCGGTAGGTCGGCGCCGGGTGGCCGGCGATGAACGGCAGCGCCGATCCGAACGCCGCGAACACCTGGCCGATGCCCGCGGTCGCGATCAGTGCCACCGCGGGCGGCGCGTACTGGAGACGTGGGGCGACCGCGGCGCGCGCCAAGGCGCTGGCTACCGCGGCGCCGGCGACCGCGCACACCGCGGCCACGACGAACGGCCAGCCTGCGGCCGTAACGAGGATGCCCGCCGACGCGCCCGCGGCCGCGCCGAGTGCGGGCAGCGAAAGATCGATTGCCCGCTGATGCCGGTGGGCGATGACGAGGGCTTGCGCCCCCAGGGCGATGAGACCGCCCTGGACCAGCCCGAGTGCGACGATCCCGAGCGGGAGGTCAACCACCCGGAGCGACGCGCTTGTCTTCGTACACGTACGTGCCGACGAGTGCGTTCCCCGACGCCTGCCGCGCTGCGTTCCAGGTGACGGGTACCACGTCGGCATAGAAACCCGGGGCGCCGCCTGCCGGCGAGACAAGCATCGAGCGCATGTCGGTCACCCGGCCTTTGCTCGCGTCGTAGCGGTACGGGGCCTCGGTGGCGAGCCCGTCACGGAACGACTCCAGGTCGAGCGCCGGCCCCGCCTCGGTGATGCCGACGAGGAGCGGCAGGAGGCTCTGGTAGATCAGGCCCGTTGTCGCCGGCGGCTCGACGTCGTTGCCCGAGACCGTTTGGTACTGCCGGAACCACTCGGTGCGGCGCGACGCGTCGTCATGCGCGAGGTCGACCGCCCACGACTGGTCGTAACAAGTGATCCCCGAGGCGCGCGCCCACTGCGCTGGGTTGAACAGCCGCACCATCGCCGGGAGGTCCTGGCCCGAGCACGGCCAGACGAAGTAGTCGGGGCGGTACTGGGCAGCTTCGGCAGCCTGCGTGAACGACAGCGGGGCCCCGCCGTCGGGGAACACGACGCGGGTGACGTCGCCGTCCTGCATCCTCGCAACGGCGGTCGTCGCCTGCTGCTGCGCGGCCGTGAGATCCGCGGGGAGCGTGGCCGTCGCGCCGACCTTCACGCCCGCGGCGCGGAGCCGCGCCACGAAGGCGGGCGCGGAGTCGACGAGCCCCGGGTACTCGCTCCACACGACACCCACCACCGGCGAACCCGGGAGGCGCCGAAGCTCCGCGACGGACGCGTCGACCTGACCTTCCCACGTGAGCCCGCCCGGCCGGCAGTAGCCGTTGCTGCGCCCCTCCATGTTGGGCGCGACGGCGAAGGTGGCGAGGTTGTGGATGCCGGCCTTCGCCAGGCGCTGGCACGTGTAGGCCGACAGCGAGCCGTGCGCGGCGATGGCCGCCATCGGCTTGACGGTGTCGATGAGCTTGTCGACCGTGGCGCCGTAGTCCTCGGGCGAGTTGCCGGCCTCCAACACGACCGGCTTGATCTTCCGTCCGTGCAGGTTGAACGGATACCCCATCAGCGTCGCCCCGCCCTTGCCGTGGCGGTTGACGTAGGCCACGAGTGTGCGGAAGGCCTCACCCTCGTCGACGTTGGCGCGCGCCCCGGAGCTGCCCGCGAGGTACGGGCTCGTGCGCGTGCGATCGCCTTTCCAGTAGTAGGCGAGCGTGATCTCCTTGTCAGTGACGCCCGGCAGCGCGATGTGCGACGCCTGTGCCTTCGCACCCGAAGCGCGTGGCGCTCCCTTCCCTGCGCCGCGAACCGCCCGACCCGCGGACGCGGTGCCTCCTCCGCCGGCATCGGCGCCCGGGGCGGTGGCTGCTGCTTCGCCGGGAGTGACGAGGTCGAACTCTGTACCGGGGCCGGAAGGTGCCGCGGCCACAGCCGACACGGCGTCGGGCGCGGTGACCCGGTTGACGACGACTCCCGCGGCGATGACCGCCACCACAACAGCCCCGATTACGGCGGGGCGCGAGCGCAGGCTGCTTATCGGCACGGGATGGTATGGACCCCTAAAGTGCCGCGGCAGGAGCGACGGGACAGCCGGTCACCGCCGGGAGAGACATGGACACGGTCCATAGCGTCACGAAAGAGCACCAGGAGGACGCAGACGTGGGGGATGCCGACACCGCGTTGCCGCCCATGCGGCCGGAGCCTACGGCGGCCGAACGCGCCCGCACGATCGCGGCGCTCGCTTCCGAGGCGACGTTGTGCACGGTGGCGATCGATCCGCCCGGGACGCCGTTCGGATCGCTCGTTGGGCTCGCTCAGGACGCGGAAGGCCGGCCCGTGCTTTCCCTGAGTGATCTCGCCGAGCACAGCCGGAACCTGCTCGCCGATCCTCGTGCCAGCGTGATGGCGGTCGAACCCGCGCTCGACGGCGACGGACTCGCGCGTGGCCGCGTGACGCTCCTCGGAACATGCGTGCGGCTCACGGACGCGGCCGACATTGCCAAC
>Ga0183260_10001877_pt1 | contig 17529 bp, 15 predicted proteins | sample AntDrymUQ4972206_2_FD_129768 | JGI IMG/M metagenome (GOLD analysis project Ga0183260, IMG submission 129768) | Polar desert sand microbial communities from Dry Valleys, Antarctica - metaG UQ497 (22.06) (version 2) (version 2) | ecosystem: Environmental > Terrestrial > Soil > Desert | place...
GTCGTCGGCGGGGCCGCCACCGGCTGCCAGCTCGCCTCGGTCTTCGCGGCTTTCGGGGCGCGCGTCACCCTCCTTGAGGTCGCGCCGCGCATCCTGCCCGGCGAGGACGAGGTGGTCTCCGGCGGGGTGGCCGGGGCGTTTTCGTCGCGCGACATCGAGGTCGTCACCGGCGTCGGTGGGGTGGAGCGGATAGAGAGGAAGAACGGCGGTGTCCGGTTGTTTTATTCGCACGACGGGGAGCAGCGCTCCCTCGACACAGAGGCCGTCGTGCTGGCGGTCGGGTGGCCTGGCAACGCGGAGGGGTTGAACCTCGAAGCAGCGGGCGTGGAGGCTGAGCGCGGCTACGTGCGGGTGGACGATTCGTTGCGGACGAGCGCCCCGAACGTGTTCGCCGCCGGGGATATCACGGGGCGGATGATGCTGGTGCAGAGCGCGACCCACGAGGGCGCATCAGCGGCGGAGAGGGCTGTGCTGGGCGGAGAGCGCGGTTACCGGCACGAGATCGTGCCGCACGGCGGCTTCACCGACCCAGAGTACGGCAGCGTCGGCCTGACGGAGGAGAGGGCGAGCGCCGATCACGACTGCGTGGCGTCCGTCGTCCCTTACGCGGACCTGGATCGCAGCGTCATAGACGGGCGGCCGGGGGGCTTTTGCAAGCTGGTGGTGGACCGCGGTTCGCGCCGCATTTTGGGGGCGCACATCGTGGGGGAGCAGGCAGTGGAGGTCGTGCAGATCGCCGCGACCGCCATGCGCGCCGGGATGACCGCAGAGCAGCTCGCGGACGTGGAGCTCGCCTACCCGACGTTCACGGCCGTCGTAGGGCTGGCCGCCCGCCGCGCGGTCCGCGACCTGGGTCTGGTGGCTACCTCACCGGAGTACGGCGCGCCCGAGCGGACGCGGGCGGTGGAGTGGGAACACCGGGGCGGATAGGAGAGAATGAGGATGTCGAAAGAGGACCCGGACAACGTGAGTGACCGTTAGTCGGGACGGAAGGTCAGGGAAAGGAGTCTGTCGTGGGCGGGAGAGAGACCTCCATCGAGAGGTTGCTGCACGGGATCGAGGGCCGAATCGAGGAGTGGCGCGGGAGGATGAGCGCCCGCGAGATGGAGGTGCAGGCCCACCGGGAGCAGTTGCTTACCGAGGCGGCCGAGCGGGAGAGGCTCCTGGTTCAGGCCGACGGTGAGGAAGGGAACCGGGAACGCTCCTTCGAAGAGGCCGCGAAGGACCATCGGGTGGCTTTCATCGTGCATTCGGAGGAGGCCGGGAAAGCTCTGGAGAAGTTCGCCGGCGAAGGCGCCCGCCTGGTGAGCGTGGTGCCGGGAAGCGGAAGCGAAGGGAGTGGCGCCGACATCAGAGGCTCCTGGCTGGTGTTCGAGTAGGCGCGCGAGAACTGGAGGAGGCACCGATCCGGGCATGAACCCGCGAACCGGCGGAACGAGAACCACTACCAGGGGCTCGGACGGCCCGCCTGCCGTCTTGGGCGGGCGGTGGCCTGTCGTGGCGCGGGTGGCGGCAGCCTCAGTTCTCGTTGGCAAACCGAGAAACGGTGAAGTTTTGCACAAGATCTCTCCCGTAACGCTTTTGGTTACGATCTCGTATCGGTCCCCCGATAGAGTACGGTTGGTGAGACAACGCGAGCGTCAGCATTACTTGCTGGCAGAGACTTAGAGCAAGGGGTTGGATCAGCCATGACAGCGCGGCCTGTTACACTGGAACCCGCCGGAACCCCTGGTCCGAGGCGGCAAACGAATAGAGAGGGCAACCGCGTGGCTACCCTGATCGCCTGGTCGCTCTGGGGGTTGAGCATCTTTGTTATCACGGCTTTGTTATACCCGTGGCAGGTGAACCAGTACTGGTACGTGCTGACCCAACCGCACCTCGTGAGCCTCGACACTTTGGGCGCAACGGTGGAGGAGATTCTAGGCTACGCCACCGTCCCGGCGTATGCGACGATAGGAGCCCTGGTAGCTTCGCTCCGACCGAGGAACGGGGTTGGCTGGCTGTGCCTTGCCCTGGCCTCGATCTCCGCTCTGGGAGATGCCACCTGGGAACTGAGGTACAACTGGTACACCTTGACCTCCTTTCTGGAGGAACTAAACAACCTGGCCTTCATCCTACTTTTCCCGCCGCTGCCGGTAACGCTGATGTTGCTGATCTTCCCTACGGGGAGCCTTCTGTCGCGCCGCTGGCGGCTCGTGGTGTGGATGGCCCTTGGGGGTCCCGTCCTCACCATAACCGCAGGGCTCTTGCCGGATACATACACCGGCGATGGAGTGTTGGGGAGGATCGGACCCGTGGCTTCTCTCGTCGCGCTCCTGGCTTCGGTGGTGGCGGTAGTCTTTCGCCGGACCCGGAGCGAGGGGCAGGAGCGTCAGCAGATCAAGTGGCTCGTCTACGCGGTGGCGCTAACGGTCATCGCCGTGCTCTGCGCCGTTGCGAGCTGGTACATCCGAGATGTCCTGGGCGCCATGTATGCTCTGACAACTATTGCCTCCGTGGTAGCTCTGGCAGGACTTACGGTCGGCATCCCGGTCGCGATAGGCTTCGCCATCTTGAAACACCGCCTCTACGACATAGACCACCTCATCAACCGCACCCTGGTCTACGGGGCTCTCACGTTACTGCTGGTCCTCGTGTACTTGGGCGGCATCGTCGTGCTCCAGGGACCTTTGCGCGCCCTCACCGGCCAGGCCTCACAGCCCGCTGTCGTCGCCACCACCCTGGCTGTAGCGGCGCTGTTCCACCCGCTGCGGCGGCGCGTGCAGGGGATCATAGACCGCCGCTTCTACAGGAAGAAGTACGATGCGGCGGAGACGTTGCGGGCGTTCTCGGCGAGGTTGCGTGACGAGACGGACCTGGACGCCCTGAGCGGAGACCTTACGGACGTGGCGCGCGAGACGCTGCAGCCGGAGCACGTCTCCTTGTGGCTGCGACCGACAAGCAACGAGACAGCGAGGTTGAAAGAACGGTAAAGCAACGCACGCAAGCAATAAGAAAGGAGGATGTTCAGTGATGGAAGAGCCCAAGAACGTCATCAACCGGTTCTGGGACGAGGTCTTCAACCAGGGAAGACTCGACGTGGTGGATGAGATCTTCGCCTCCAACTTCGAACTCCACGACCCCGCCGCCGACCCCAACGGAGAGGTTCGCGGTCCCGAAGGAATGAAAGACCTCGTCGGAAGAATAAGGAACGTCTTCCCCGACGTTCGGGCCACCGTCGAGCCTCAGATGACCACCGAAAGAGGCAGGGTGACGACCCACTTCACGGTCAGCGCCACCCTGGGGGACACCGGGGAGCGGATAGAGATAGAGGGTACGTGCGTCAGCCGTGTCTCCCGGGGCAGGATCCGCGAGAGCCGGTCGAACTGGGACTCCGCAGGGCTGATGATGCAACTTGGCGTGGTCTCCGGGGCCGAAGAGCGTTGGCGGTGGCCGCCCTGGAGGTAGACGCCGGTTCGTGGAAGAACATCGAAAAAAGGTAATCTCATGAACGCTGCACAGGCTCCGGCGAGATCCGGGACACCGCCGATCATACTCCGCGGCCGCTGGCTTACCGCATCGCGGGTGATGTGGGTGGCGGTAGCCTCGCTGACCGTAACGCTCTTCCTTGCCGGTCTCGTGCCGCTCTACGAGGAGCTTCACGGTCTCTCCGGCTACGATGGCGCCGACCGCGGCGCCGTCCGGCACAACCTGGCAGAGCTCGGGCTGTCCGTCGGGTTCTACGCTGGTTATTACCTCGTTCTGGGTCTGGTCTTCTCGGCGGTGTGCTTCGCGTTGGCCGCGCTCATCTTCTGGCGCAGATCCAACGAGCTAATGGCCCTGTTCGTCGCGTTGCTGCTCGTGCTACTCGGGGCCACCTTTTCAGGAGCCATCGAGGCGCTGGGAGACTTACACCCGGTCTGGGACCGCCTGGGCAGCTTCCTCGAGTCGTTTATGAGCATAGGGTCAGTATTCCTGTTCTTCTTCCTCTTCCCCGATGGGCGTTTCGTGCCGCGCTGGACGCGCTGGATAGCCTTCGGCTTCTTCGCCTACGTGGCCCCCAGTTCCCTGTTTCCAGAATCACCCTACAGCCTGGAGAGATGGCCCGACCTGGCATACGCGCTGTTCTTTTTGGCCTGGTTGCTCGTTGGGGTGGGCGCCCAGGTCTACCGCTACCGGCGCGTCTCGGGGCCCGAGCAGCGCCAGCAGACCAAATGGGTGCTCTTCGGGTTCTCCGCGGCCCTCGTGGGGTACCTCGGCTTGATCCTGCTAGACGCCGTCTTCCCGGTAGAGCCCGGCTCGCCGCAGGACCTTATCGGAGCCGCGGCCGCGATCTGCTTTATGCTCCTCATCCCGCTGTCTCTTGGCGGCGCCATCATGCGCTACCACCTGTTCGACATAAACCTCATCGTCAATCGCACGCTGGTCTACGCCTCGCTCACGGTGATGCTCGTCGGGATCTACCTCGGGGCGGTGATCTCTCTGCAATACGCCTTCCGGTCCCTCATCGGACAGGAGAGTCAGCTCGCCATCGTGGCCTCCACCCTGACGATGGCCGCCCTGTTCAGCCCCCTGCGACTGCGCGTGCAGGCTTTCGTGGACCGGCGCTTCTACCGCCGGAAGTACGACGCGGCGAAGACGCTCGAAGCCTTCTCCCTGAGGTTGCGCGACGAAACGGACCTGGATGCTCTGGAAGAAGACCTGGTCTCGGCGGTTCACGACACGGTGCAGCCGGAGCACGTCTCGCTGTGGCTGCGGGAGCCGGAGCGGGGGTGAGCGGCCGAACCGCATCGTGGCTCGCGTGGTCGTTGTGGGCGTTCACTGTGCTGGCGGTGGCCTTCACGCTGTTCCTCGTCTCGCTCAACGAGTCCTCCGCCTTCCGAAACGCGGCGCCCACTTCGGTGCTGATCCTTGCGTTCTCCACCGCCGGAGTCCTGGTCGCCTCGCGCCGGCCGGGCAACCCTATCGGCTGGCTATTTTGCTCCGGCGCCCTGGTATGGGCGCTGGGGGAACTCGCGCTAGAGTACGCCGTGTACGCCCTGATCACCGCCCCCGGCGCACTCCCCGCCGGGGCATGGGCGACTTGGTTCGGCGGTTGGGCGCGTGGGATGGGCTGGTTCCTCATAGTCGTGTTCCTGCTCCTGCTGTTCCCCACGGGACGGTTGCCGTCGGCGCGCTGGCGTCCGGTCCTTTGGGGGAGCGTGGGGTTCATCATCCTCTTCACGCTCGCATCCTGGCTGTTGCCGGTCTCCAACGATGTGCGCTTGAGGTTCGTGTCCAACCCGCTGGGGTTTGAGGCCGGGATCGGGGTTCTCCTCATGGAGGCCGTCTTTCTCACCTTGCCGCCGCTGATCCTGGCCGACGGGGCAGCGGCGATCTCGCGGTTCCGCCGGGCGAGGGGTGAGGAGCGGCAGCAGTTGAAGTGGTTCGCGTATGCGGTCGGTGTCATGGCCGCCGTGTTTGTACTCTGGTTCTCACTCACACTGGCTGGCATCGTCCCGGTGGGAGTGGCGATGTGGACCGTGCCCCTCGCCGGGATTCCCGTGGCGGTGGGCATCGCCATCCTCAAGCACCGGCTCTACGACATAGACATCATTATCAATCGCACCCTCGTCTACGGCTCGCTTACGGCGGCGCTGGCGCTGGTGTATCTGGGTGGTGTGATCTCGTTGCAATTTCTTTTCCGCGCCCTTACCGGAGGTACTTCCCAACTCGCCATCGTCGCCTCGACCCTTACGATAGCCGCATTGTTCAATCCTCTCAGGCGACGCGTCCAGAGCCTTATAGATCGCCGCTTCTACCGCCGGAAATACGACGCCCGGAGGACGCTGGAAGCGTTCTCGAACAGGCTGCGCGACGAGACGGACCTCGAGACTTTGACGGACGATCTCGCCCGCACCGCGCGGGAGACGGTGCAACCCTCGCACGCCTCGGTGTGGCTGCGGGGGCCGGAGGAGCGGAGGTGAGCAGCCGTTCTCTTCGGACCCGCGGCGCTTCCTGGCTGGCCTTCTCGCTGTGGGCGCTGTGCGTGTCGCTCGCCGCGCTCGGCGTCTTCTTCGCGTACCTGAGCAACTTCGCCACCGGCTTCTCTCCGTACCTGCCGAACCTGATCTCTGGCACGCTCTCTTTCTCGACGGTCGGCGCCATCGTGGCCTCCAAGCGGCCGAGGAACCCCGTAGGATGGCTGCTGTGCGCCACAGGGCTTTTCGAGGCGCTGACGGCGTTCGGGGGTGAGTACGGCACCTACGCGCTCGCCACCGGTTCGTTGCCCGGAGGGGTATTCGCGTTCTGGCTCGGTTCGTGGACCTGGCTGGTCGCCGGCTCCGTGGTGCTTTTCGCGTTCCACTTCTTCCCCGATGGACGCCTGCCGTCGCCCCGCTGGCGCCCCGTGACCTGGCTCTACGTCCTCGTGAGCTGCCTGGCGGTGGCCCCGTTCGCGCTGGCGCCGGGGCCAATGGCGGGGACCGGGATCCCCGGCCTGCCGCCGGTCGCCAATCCCTTTGGCGTGGATGCCGTAGCCAGGCTGGCGGGTCCGGTCGGGGCCGTCTCGTTCCCGCTCGCGGTGTTCACCGGGCTGACGCCCGTTGTCGCCCTGTTCGTCCGTTACCGGCGGGCAGGGGAGGAGGGGCGTCAGCAGATCAAATGGGTAGCCTACGCCGTCGCCCTGCTCACGGGCGCCATCACCGCCGTGAGCGTCTGGCCGCCCCTCGAAGGGTCCGTCGCGGGGCTCGTGCTTTTCCTGGCCGGCTACCTCTCCATCCCCACGGCCATCGGCATAGCGATCCTGCGCTACCGCCTCTACGACATAGATCGCCTCGTCAACCTCACCCTCGTCTACGGGGCGCTCACGGCGGCGCTGGTGGCGGTGTACCTGGGCGGTGTCGTGTCGTTGCAGTACCTCTTCAGGTTCCTTGCCGGGGGCGAGTCGCAGCTCGCCATCGTCGCCTCGACCCTTACGATAGCGGCGCTGTTTAACCCCTTGCGGCGGCGGGTGCAGGCGTTTGTGGACCGGCGCTTTTACCGAAAGAAGTACGACGTGGCCAGGACGTTCGAAGCCTTCTCGGCCAAGCTGCGCAACGAGACGGACGTGAACGCCCTGAACGGCGAACTGCTTAGAGTGGTCCACGACACGGTGCAACCCGAGCATGCTTCGTTATGGTTGCGGGAGCCCGGTAGCGGGAGAGGGTTATGAGAGGCGGGTTCTTCATCGCCCGGGCCGCCTGGGTGCTGGTCGTGATCCTGGGGTTGGCGATCACGGCGGCCAGCGCCCCGCTGATGTTCGAGCAGACCAGCACCCTGTGTACGGAGGCGGCGGGAGTTTGCCTGGAGCGTTCGCAGGTCTCTACGGAGGGATTGCAAAGGCTGCGAGAGGTTGGGCTCTCGCTCGGGCTCTACGCCGGACTGATAGTCGGGGTAGAGACTTTCTCCAAACTCGTCTGGGTGGCGGTGGGCGCGCTGGTCTTCTTGCTGCGCTCCGGCGACCGAATGGCGCTCCTGGTGGCTTTCTTCCTGGTGGCTTTCGGGACGGCGACGTTCGCCACCGACGGGGTGGAAATCCTCGTCTCGTCCCATCCCGCATGGTGGGTTCCGGCCCGGGCGCAGCAGGTCCTGGGAGAGGTGTTCATCGTCCTCTTCTTCCTGACCTTCCCCAACGGAAGGTTCGTTCCGCGCTGGACGCCCTGGCTCGCGGCCTTATTCCTGGCTTTCCAGATCCCCGGCGACCTCTTCCCCGACCTGTACTCCGGCTCGCCCGCGCTGGAGGTAGCCCAGGGCGTGGTTTTTATGTGCTTCGTCCTCGGGATGCTGGGAGCCCAGGTCTACCGTTACCGCCGCGTCTCCACCCCGCAGCAGCGGCGGCAAACGAAGTGGGTAGTTTTCGGCACAACGCTGGCGATCTCGTCGCTGTTCGTCCTCCTCGCGCCGTTGTTGTTCTTCGCCCCGAGGCTCTTTGGAACCTCGCCATTCGTCTTGATCCTGATCGGGGGCGTGATACCGCTCGTCATGCTGCTCATCCCCCTCAGCATCGGGGTGGCCGTGCTGCGCTCGGGGCTGTTCGACATAGACCTCGTCATAAACCGGGCGCTGGTCTACGGTACGCTTACCGCGTCGCTGGCGCTGGTGTACGTAGGCGCTGTTGTGGTGCTCCAGCAAGGCTTACGCGCGCTCACGGGACAGGAATCGCAGCTCGCCGTCGTCGCCTCCACCCTGACCATAGCGGCCCTCTTCAATCCGTTGCGCCGCCGCGTTCAGAGGTTCGTGGATCGGCGCTTCTACCGCCAGAAGTACGATGCGGAGCGGGTCCTGGCCGCCTTCTCCGCCAAACTTCGGGATGAAGTGGACCTGGACGTTCTGAGTGACGACCTCTTGGCGGTGATGCACGAGACGGTGCGCCCGGAACACGCTTCGTTGTGGCTCAAGCCCCCGAAGAATAGAAAAACCCGAAAAATTCTTCCAAAACCTCATCCGTAACGCCTCTCGTAACGTTTCCGGGACGCGCCGGGCGTATCCTGGCATCAGAATCAGAGTTCAGGAGGATGAGATGAAGGTTTCGGCGATGATGCGGTGGGTGGGACCGGCGGCCATAGCGGGCGCGGCGTTCGTGGTGGTCTCCGATCAGGTCGGGCTCGTCGTCCACCTCCCGGAGATGGGCAACGACTCGATGGGATACCACGCTGTCGGGTCCGGGCTCTTCCTGCTCGTCTTCACGCTGCTGCTCGTGGGGATGTTCGGGCTCTATGCCAGGCGCCCCGATCCTTACGGGCCGAAGGTGATTGAATACGGCGACGCACACGCCCGATACGTCCTCGTGGAAGAACCCGAAGAAGAGCCTCTCACCCGGCGTGGCGCGAACGGTCCCGCCGTTCGCCGGCACAGGGCGGGTCGGCGGTCGGGAGGATCGGAGGCGCAACGAACGGCGGAGACGCGCGTATCGAGAAGCGCGTAGAAAAATAGTCCGTTTGGGGGATGCGCTCGGCCCCGAGAGACGGCATCGTTTGTACCGTAGTCGGCCTTTAGTGAAAGGAGTTGGGGATGAAGCAAGCGGCGTACATGGGGTTCAAGGGGCTAGCCTGGATCATCTTCGTCGTCGTGCTGGTGCAGTTCTTCTTCGCTGGGATCGGGGCCTTCGGAGAGGAAATCTGGGGCGACAGCGCCTTCAACCCGCACAGGATCGCCGGCCTGCTCCTGGTGCCGACGAGTTTGCTCCTGCTGATCCTGGCCGGCGTCTCCGCCTTGACCGGGGGCGTGCGTGGCAGGGTTGCGGGAATGGCGGCGCTGCTCTTCGTGCTCATGATCGTCCAGGTGGCGCTCGTGATCGCGTTTTACCGCGCCTCGGACGTCCCGATCCTCGCGGCGTTGCATCCCGTGAACGCCCTGATCCTGCTCGGTCTCTCTTTCGGCATCGCCCGCGGACGCCGCTCCAGGCCCGCCGGACAGGCGGCAACGAGCCGGGTCCAGTGAGCCGTATGGACCGAAAAGCCGTCTCCAGGAAGAGCTTCCTGCGCCTCGGGGGCGCGGCGGGACTGGCCGCGGCGGGCGCCCCGCTGCTCACTTCGTGCGGCAAGGATCTTCCGAAAGTCAAGAGCGGAAAAGCCATAGTCGCGGAGAAGAAGCTAAAGCCCAACTCGGCCGTCGTCTTCGCCGACGCGGAGACGGAGGACCCACGCGTGCTGGTCCGATTGGAGAGCGGGGACCTCGTCATGTACTCGGCGGAGTGTACGCACAAGGGATGCACGGTCGGCTACAAGGCCGAGGAGCAGCACCTCGTGTGCCCTTGCCACGACTCCACCTACAGCCCGCTGAGCGGAGAGGTGGTCTCCGGTCCGGCCGACAAACCGCTGGCGAAGCTCCCGGTGGAGATCAAGGAAGGCAAGGTCCTCTACGTCTAGCGGCACGCTACCATTCGGTGAGCTTCCAGATACCTGGCTGCATGGTCTCTTCCTCACCGACCTCGGCGAATATCTCTACGGCCCTCTTGAGTTGGGACATGGATTCTTCCGGTAGCCCCGCCGCGTGGAGTAGATCCGCCAGGTTGTTGCGCAACGCTGCCTCCCGGTGAAGATCCCCGGAAGCGGCGCACAGGGCCAGGGCGTCTTCTGCTTCCTCTATCGCAAGTTCCGTATCGCCGGCCGCGCCGTGTACGAGGGCCAGGTTGTTGAGGGCCGCCACCCGCGCATCCGGGTCGGCGAGCGCCTCCGCCAGCTCCAGGCTGTGTCCCAGGTAGCGGAGGGCGGTATCCCAGTCTCCACGGCTCCGGGCCAGCATGCCCGCCGCGTTGTGGGCCCGGGCGAGGGCGCGCGGATCGTCCGCGGCCAGCCCTAAAGCCCGATCCGCGAGTTCCTCCGCCTCTCCGGCGCGGCCCTGATGATGCCGTAGCAGGCCCAGGTCCGCGTACAGGTGCGCCCGTTCCGCGGCGTGGTCCGTGTCCTCCAGACCTTCGAGCGCCGTCCGGTAGTGGCCTTCGGCCAGCTCCCACTCGCCCTGGCGGGCGTGAACGTCGCCCAGCTTGCGTTCGATCCCGGCGAGCGCGAGTCCTTCTGTCCGGGCGGCGGCCGTCTCGTAGCTCGCCGTCGCCGCGCCGTATTCTCCGCGCAACGTGTGGACATCCCCGATGGCTTCGTGCAGCCGGGCAGCGTCCGGGTGTCCGAGGGCGAGCGCCGTTCCGAAGTGGGAGAGCGCCTCGGCGTGGGCGGAGAGCGAGCGTGCGTGGGCACCGGCCAGCGCGTACTGCTCAGCCGCCTCCTCATCCCTCCCGGCCAGCCGGTAGTGGTGCGCGATCTGGGCTGCGGAAGAACCCTTCTCCCGGCGTGCGCGGGCGGCGAGCGTCCCGGCTACGCGCCGGTGCAACAGCCGTCTCCTCGCCAGGCTGGTCTCCTCGTAGGCCAGGGATCGCAGCTTGTCGTGGGAGAAATCGTAGAGGGGAGAGCCCTCGCCGGACTCGTTCGGGACCTCCCTGATGAGCCGGTGGGAGATCAACTCCTCCAGCGCCGTTACGGCCTCCTCTTCGCCCCGGCCGCTGGCCTCGCGCAAGGTATCGAAGTCGAAGGAGCGTCCGATCACGGCCGCGGCGGCGAGCAACTGCCCGCCGGTCTCGCCGGGCTCGCGCAACCGGCCGCGCAACAGGCTCTGCACGCCACCCGGCAGCGACCACGCCCCGCCGCCGGGGTCGAGATCCCCCCTGGATATCGCCGCGAGGTACTCCGCCAGGAAGAGCGGCAATCCTTCCGTCTCCCGGTACAGCCTTTCGCCAAGCTCAGGCGGCGCTCCGCTGCGGGACGCCAGCTCTCCCACGGCGGCCTCGTCGAGGCGCGAGAGCCGCACGTAGGTCGCCGTCTCCCGCGCCTCCGACACCAGGGCGCGCAGACGATGGTCCTCCGGCACTAACTCCTCGCGCCAGGCGATGAGCACCGTCAGCGGGCGCCCACGCAGCCTCCGCACCAGGTAAGACAGCAGGTCGAGCGAAGCTTCGTCGGCCCACTGGAGATCGTCCACGAAGAGGATACCGGGCGGCGTATCATCCGGTGGCGCGCCCCCGAGCGCCGCGAGGAGCGTTCGTACCACCCCTTCGAAGAACCGGCTGCGGGCGCCGGGCGTGTCCAGCGGAGGGAGGGATGGGGTCTGCGTAAGCTTCCCGGCGAACGCGGGCAACAGGCGGGACGCCTCGGCGAGGGCCCCCGGCGGTGCGTGCTCCAGCCGCCCGGCGAGATCCGGACGCTCCGCCACGGTCCTCAGCGCCTCGACGAATGGGCCGTAGGCAAGATCCATCTCGCCCCCGTAGCACCGGGCGGTGAGAACCGCCACGCCGCGCCCTGCCGCGCGCGCCAAAAACTCTTCCGCCAGACGGGTCTTCCCGATGCCGGCTTCTCCTTCCAGCACCACGAGCGCGCTCCCCGAGGAGGCGGCGGCGTGAGCTTCCTCGAGAGCGGCCCACCCCGCCTCCCGGCCGATGAGCGGGCTCCCGGCGGGAACGGAGGCTATGTCCACGGAGTTCGCGTCGGTAGCCTCGGATGGGACCGCGCGGTACGGGGTCGTATCCGGTGTCGTGGCGGTGGCTGAAAAGGGTGGAATGGTGGCGCCTTCCTGGACCGCGCGGTAGAAGAGGGTGGTCTCTTCCAGGGGCGCAACGCCCAGCTCTTTTTCGAGGATGCGCACGCATTCGCGGTACTGGCGCAGGGCTGAGGCGCGCTCCCCGGAGAGGGCGTAGAGTTGCATCAGGGTGCGGTGGGCCGGCTCGTGCAGCGGGTCGAGCAGCAGCCGGCGCCTGGCGTGGGCGATGGCCGCTTCCCATTCTCCGGTGGCCCCGTGCCCCCGGGCGAGCTTCTCGAGGGCGGCCGCAAGCTCGCGGCGCAGCTCCTCGGCCTGGAAGTATTGCCAGTCGTCGAAGGCGAAGCTGTCCCGCAAGCCGAAGCCGGCCAGGAAGTCGTCCCGGTACAGGGAGGCCGCCTCGGAGAGCGGGGACAGGCACGCCGGGCACACTTCGGCCTCCTGGTGGCCGTGGGTCGTGCACTCCGCCAGCAGCTCCCGGAAACGGTCAACATCAACCCAGACCCCGTCGTGGTCGAGGCCCACAGTGTCCCGCTCTACCTCCAGCCAGCCCTCCTCGCGGGCGCGGGCCAACGAGGAGAGGGTCCGGCGCAGGGCGGCGCGGGCGCGCTTCTGGCCGTGATCCGGCCACAACAAACCCGCCAACGAATCGCGGGTCTGGCGCCGCCGGGTGAGCGCCAGGTACGCCAGAAGGGCGACGGCCTTGCGGGTGTCCACCTCCAGCAAAGCGCCGCCCGCCTCGATGCGGGGCGGGCCGAGCAGGAACAGGCCGGGTCGCGTCACGCTCTCATCTCCTCCCGCCGATTATGCCGCCACACACGCGAAATCGCAACGAGAAAGGTGCGAAGATAAATGTCGTAACGTTTCCAGGATTCGGGATCTCTTGTCTGGCTGTCGCTATACTGGCGATTTTCCGGGATGGAGAGGAGGATGGCCGCGAAGACCGCCGCGTTGCGATGGCTCGTACGAGTGGGCAGGGCGCTTGCCGTGGCGTTTGCGGTCGCGCTCGCCGGATGGGCCTTGCTGCGGCGGGCGGTGTCGGCGGGTGGCCGGCGTGTGATGGTGGAGCGGCTGCTGGGTGACCAGGACGTGATCGAGGCCGCCGGAAGATACTCGCGGGAGAAGGGGGTGACGCTCGCGGCGGCCCTCCGGCGGGCCGGGGTATATGCGTGGGAGATCTCACCTTCCCCCGATACCCGACTCTACTTCAGGGTTGGCGTCCCGCTCGCCGGGCTCGTCCTGCGCTTCCTGTACGGGGAACGGCTGCGCTCCCGTGGCGAGGAGCACGTACCGAAGGCTGGCGGGAAGGCTGGCGTGGTATTCGTGATCAACCACCGGAGCAACCTGGACTACGTCGTGCTGGGGCATCTGCTCGGGGAGCGGGTGGCATTGAGCTTCGCGGCGGGGGAGTGGGCCCGCTTCTGGCCGCTCGGGCCGCTGGCGCGGGCGATGGGCTCGTTCTTCGTGCGGCGCGGGTCGGGGGACGAACTCTACCGGCGGGTGCTGGAGCGCTTCGTGCAGACCGGGCTGGAGGGGGGGCTCACCCCGGCCGTCTTCATCGAGGGTGGTTTGAGCCGCGACGGGCGGCTCAGGGAGCCGAAGACCGGCCTCCTGGACTACGCGCTGCGGCGCTTCGACCCGTATGGGGCGCGGGATCTGCTGTTCGTCCCCGTGGGGATCAACCACGATTGGGTGCTTGAGGACGGGAGCCTGCCCTCTCCGGACGAACCCAACCCGTCCGGCCTCCGGTCTGTGCTCTCGACCACCCTCTTCATCGTTCGTGCCGTTCGCCTCGCGCGGCGCGGCCCCGGACGCCTGGGCGCCACCGCCGTGAGGTTCGGGGCGCCTGTCTCCGCCGGCGAGTGGGCGAGGTCCCGGGACGTGGACTTCCGGGTTCTGACCCCCGAGGCGCGCATCGAACGGATGCGGGAGTTCGCCGGGAACCTCATGCGCTCCATCGGCGGGCTCGTCCCGGTGGTGCCCGTTCCGGTCGTGGCGGGTGTGCTTATGGAAGAACCCGAGGAGGCGTTGCCGCGGGCGGAGATAATGGCGCGGGCGCGGGCGCTCGTATCCGAAATGGAACGGCGCGGCGCGTGGATCTGCTTCGAGGTAAAGGACGCCGTCGAGGCGGTGCTGCGCCTCTTGGTCATGCGCGGCCTGGTGGTTAGAGAAGGAGACCTGTATCGCGCCGCGCCGGAGGGTGTGAAGCTCCTGCGGTTCTACGCGGCTTCGATCTCACACCACATGCCGGAAGAGACTGGAGAGGGCAGGTAGGGCGGGCCGAAAAGCACCGCCACTCGTTCGTTTCAAACGGCCTTCGCGATGGCGTGTCTATGACGATGCGCCGGCGCCGAGCCGGAACTCGAACATCACCGGCTGCTCCAGCGTCTCCCGTCCTCCCGACCCAGCGTACAGGCGCCGCGCCACCTCGTTGGTCCGCTCCGTGAGCACCCAGGCTTCGGCGCATCCCAGCTCGCGGCCACGCCCGAGGAGGGCCGCGAGCAACCGCTTGCCCACGCCCTGGCTCTGGTGCGCCGACGATACGCCGACCTCGTTGATCCACAACTCGGGAGCCTTGTCAGGGTGCACGTAATGCACGGCCGACGCCATACCCACCACACGCCCGGCGTCGGTGGCGACCGCGAGGTGATGGCGCGGGTCGGCCAGGAACTCCGCGCTCCAGCGAGCGTCTGCGGGACCGTCGAAGACGTCGGGCGCCACCTCAGAAAGTACGGCCCCGTCGCCGGGGCCAAGGATGCGGATCTCGATGTCTGTCATGCGCGGTTTTCCTCGCGAAGCGTGCCACCATTTCGTTGCCCCGCGCAGTATAGCGACTCGCGGCAGAGGATCGTGGTGTTCGTACCGCGTCGCACCGCGTCGCCTGATTACTCCGACGTGGCGTAGGGCCGGAGCCGAGCGTTTCGCCGGGCGCTTCTAGCGGGTCTCCGGCAGTACGCCCGCGGCGCGTAGCGTGTCCTCTAGCACGGCGCGGCCCTCGGGGATGCGGAGGAAGCCACGGTGGGTTCCCCTGTACCAGGCGATGCGGGGCTGCTGCCAGTGGCGCCACAGGCTGACGGCCTCTATGGGTGGCACCACGCGGTCGGCCACGCCGGCGAAGATGGCGCGCCGGTCGTGCAGAACGAGGGGTTCCATCGCCAGCGGCGAGACCGGGCGGAGCAGCCTAGCCGTATCTTCCTCGCGCACGCCCTCGGCCTTGAGGTAGCGGGTCGAGAGGGAGAGGGCGTTCTGCCAGAACAGGCGCGTCGGGTCGGCGGCCGGGCTGCCGACGACCACGCAGTCCACCCCGTCGTCCAGGCAGGAGAGCAGGGCCGCAGAATAGCCACCCAGAGAGTTGCCCAGCACCCCGACGGCCGGCGCGTCCCTCTTCTCGCGCAGCCACGCCGTCAGGCGGCGGACGTCCCACGCCATCTGGGCTCCGGCGTGGAGCGTGTCCATCGCGTCCCCGGAGAGGACGCGGTCGCCGCTGACGACGCCGACGCGGCGGGGGCCGTGGGTCGGCAGGATCGGGAAGAGCAGGTTCAGACCGAGGCCGTGGTACAGGTAGTCGGGCCGGAAGAGGCGGAGGTCCGCCTTCGGGGAGCCCATCCTGATGCCGTGCAGGCACACCACCCACGGGCGCGGTTCGCCGGGATGCTGCAAGGCCCAGGCGTGGGCCTTGCGGTTCCACTCGTAGGAGAGCCAGCGTTCCCGGCCCGGCTCCTCGGGGTGCGGCTCATAGAGGCTCTCGAAAAGGAGGTGTTCGAAGCCCGCCTCCCCGTGCCGCAACTCACCCTGTTCTGTTATCTCCAGCGGTGGCGGCGTCCGGTGGTAGCTCGCGGGGTTCTCCAGCCAGCCCTGACCGTCGAACATCTCCAGCGCCTCGTCCATCTCGCGCCGGATGCGGGTGGCGCTCCGCCCCACGGCGAGCGGCGAGGTACTCAGCACGATCCCGCACATCGACACCTCGTCCCAGGCGGCCCGGGCCGCCAGCCCGAAGTCCAGATCCGGCTTCGGCGCCTCCGGTGGGACGGGCTCCTGCCCGACCGCCAGATACCCGGCGGCCACGAAGCTCGCCGCCGAAACGGCCAGAAGCGCGAGCGCGGCGAGCGGTCCCGCGACTAAGACGAAGGGAAAAGCCAGAAGCATGCCGCAGAGCGACGCGGTCGCCATGAACTGAAAGATGCGCGGGTCGGCGGACCACAGCAGGTTCGAGAGCCCCGTGGAGAGGAGCAGGACCCCGGGCACGGCGGCGAGGAACATCGCCAGCAGGCCATCCTGCGTTCCGAACCACAGCCACAGCGCGCCCGCGAGCACCGGTGGCGTGGCGGCGACCGGCCAGAGGCGGAGCCCAACCGGCCCCGATGCCTCGCCTTCTTTGGGGATGCGTTTCTCCATCGGTTCTCCGATAACCGTAGCATCTTCGCGGGTCATACGCGCCGCGATGAGCGTGGGTTTTCGGGCTGGAACTAGCCCAATTGAACTAGAAAAGGATCGCTCATTTGGGGGATGCGTCGGACTCCGGCAGTCGTTATGCTTCCTCGGGCCAGGCGATCCGGCGGGGACCGCTGCGGCAAGAGGAGGACGGATGAGACGCGGCACTACCATGCTTTTGGCGATGGCTGTCATGGTGGCAGTCATGGCGATGCCAGCGTTCGCCGGGACGTTTGCGGGAGATGGGGCGAATTTCGGACAGTGCGCAGCGGGTGCAGCGAGGAGTTTTCAACCGGGCCCGGAGCATGGCAATAACCAGAGCCTGGCCAGCGAATACAATCCGAGCGGCGGAAGTTTTAATTTTCAATGCGCTAAGGACGTATTACCAGATTAACTAGTGTCACACAGAGTCAACCGGGCCGGGGCCACAAACCCCGGCCTTTTGCGAGCCGCCGTCGCCAGATTCAGTGTGTTTTAGGGAGGCGATCCAGAAATGGAAGAATGCGACGCGCAAAGTCTGTTAAAGGCCAGTCGATTTTGAACTCGCGGCTGTCCCCACGCTGAAGCTCGCCTTCGGTCATTGCCATGTCGAAAACGGCGGGAACGCCTGATTTGCCCTGAAGTGGATCGACGAGAGTGAGAATAACGTGGGCTGATTTTCTTAGGTCGTGGGCGCACTGTTGGGTGAATACCGTGTGTAACAACCGAGCGTAATCGACATGGTGATGTAAGTGTGTAGTGATGGGAATATCTGGCGGAGGTATTGTCAAATGTTGTGTATCAACATTTGACAATACCTCTCGACGGCGCTGAGGACGCCACTAACGATCAGTACGGCGACGACGTCGCCGACTCTGACAAGGGCGTGATACCCATAACAATCCCTGGCAAGAAACTCCCGCCGACCGGCGGGTTTCCACCAGCCTTGTCGCTTGGCGCGCTGCTCGTCGCTGTAGGATTGATCGGCGCGGGCATAGTGCGCCGCAGGTAGCGTAGCTTTGTCAGGGTCGAGTATACTCGGCATGTGTCGGGTCTTGGCCCTACACGCGGTCCAGGGAGCGGATGGGCTAGGAGACA
>Ga0183260_10001878_pt1 | contig 17525 bp, 16 predicted proteins | sample AntDrymUQ4972206_2_FD_129768 | JGI IMG/M metagenome (GOLD analysis project Ga0183260, IMG submission 129768) | Polar desert sand microbial communities from Dry Valleys, Antarctica - metaG UQ497 (22.06) (version 2) (version 2) | ecosystem: Environmental > Terrestrial > Soil > Desert | place...
CGGCCACACCCACATGCCGTTCTCCCGGCTGGTCGACCGACGTTTGGTCGTCAACGCCGGCAGCATCGGCATGCCGTACGGCCGCGCGGGTGGGAGCTGGGCGCTGCTCCACGACGGCGGAGTTTCGCTTCGGCACACCTCAATCGACGTTGACGCCGCCGTCGAGGCAGTGGTGGCGGGCTCGCAGTACCCGGAGCGGCAGTCTTGGTCCGATGAGTACCTCCGTGCCGTCAACAGCGACGCCGACGCGATAGCGGCTTTCACCCAGCCGGGAGACCGCCCCTGATCCCGGATCCACCGATGAACGTTTGTTGAGGGTGCTTCCAGCGGAATCGTTGAGCTGGTCGTGTCGGTGCTGGTGTGTGGGCAGGGAAGGCCAGCCGGTCTGCCCGGCTCTTCCACTGTGGTCTCCGGTCGTGCCCGCCGGGGCTGGGTGGTCAGGGGGTCGCGGCGGCTGGCGGGCCGCAGGCGGCGGCGAACAGCTGCTGCCAGCCGGTCTGCCAGGGCCAGTCGCGGGGCAGGTGCAGCACCAGGCGCCGCGCTGAGCGGGCGACCCTTGCCGCGACGCCGATCAGCTGGGTGCGGATGGTGGCGGTGGTCGCTCGGGCGTGGGTGGGTCCGGCGGCGCAGCCGGCGGCGCGGGTGAGGTTGGAACGGCGGTCGCCTCCGTGACTGCGGCACGCTAGACGTCCAGGCCGCACCCAGGCCGCAGCCAGGCCGCACGAGGCCGCAAAAGGCCGCAAGGTTCCGCGAGACAAACCGAGACCTGCGCACCGCCCGAACTCTTGACCTGACCTGCGGTGACGCGCCGTCCGGGCAGGTCAGCCCGCAAGTGCCGAAACAGGTTCGGGCCGCCCTCTCAAGGCGGTAGCGCGGGTTCGAATCCCGTCGGGGCTACGTCGAGTGAGTCGGCTCGGGTCCTCGGGACCCGAGCCGACGTGCTCCCCCGGACTGTGCTGTCCGATTCCCGCCAGAGCACCGTCGGTGTCGTACGCCAGGATGGCCCCGTGACCGCACCGAGCCACCTGCTGAGCACCTCGCTGCTGGGCGACGGGGACCGGTGCTACCGGCTGCTGGCCGGCCGGGACCGCCGCTTCGACGGCGTGTTCTACGTCGGGGTGACCTCGACCGGCATCTACTGCCGACCGAGCTGCCCGGCACGCACCCCGCGACGGGAGAACACCCGGTTCCTGCCGTCGGCGGCCGCGGCGCAGGCCGCCGGGCTGCGCGCGTGCCGCCGGTGCCGCCCGGACGCGGTGCCGGGGTCCCCGCAGTGGGACGTCGGCGCCGACGCCACCGGCCGGGCCATGCGGCTGATCGGCGACGGCGTCGTCGACCGCCAGGGCGTCCCGGGCCTCGCGCGGCGGCTCGGCTACAGCCAGCGTCAGCTGCACCGGCTGCTCGTCGACGGTGTCGGCGCCGGGCCGCTCGCGCTGGCGCGCGCCCGGCGCGCGCAGACGGCCCGCACGCTGGTGGAGTCGACGGCGCTGTCGCTGGCCAACGTGGCGTTCGCGTCCGGCTTCCGGAGCCCCCGTCAGTTCAACGCCACCGTGCAGGAGGTCTACGGCCTGCCGCCGGGTGAGCTCCGGCGCCGCGCGCACGGTGCCGCGGGCGACGCGGCCGCCGGTCCTGGCGGAAGCGTCCTGCTGCAGCTGCGCCTGGTCGCCCGGGCGCCCTTCGACGGGCGGGCGCTGCTGCACTTCCTCGACCTGCACGCCGTCGACGGCGTGGAGCAGGTGCGCGACGGGACCTACCGACGCACCCTGGTCCTGCCCCACGGTCCGGCCGTGCTCGCGCTGCGGCCGGAGGTCGGGGACCTGCCCGCCGTACGCTGCACCCTGCGGCTTGCCGACCTCCGCGACGTCGCGCCCGCGGTCGAGCGGTGCCGACGGCTCGCCGACCTCGACGCCGACCCGGCCGCGGTGCACGAGGTCCTGTCCGACGACCCCGACCTCGCCGCCGACCTGTCCCGGCACCCCGGGCTGCGGGTGCCGGGCCACCCGGACGGCTTCGAGCTCGCCGTGCGTGCGGTGCTCGGCCAGCAGGTGAGCCTGGCCTCGGCACGCGCGCTCACCGCCCGACTGGTCCGCGAGCTCGGCGAGCCCCTGCCCGCTCCGGACGGCGGGCTGACCCACCGGTTCCCGACCGCCGAGGCGATCGCCCAGGCGGGGCCCGGGCGGCTGGCGGGACCCCGGTCACGCGCCCGCACCCTGGTCGCCCTCGCCGAGGCCGTGGCGACCGGGCGGCTGCTGCTCGACCGGAGCACCGACCGGTACGAGGTGCGGTCGTCGCTGCTCGGGCTGCCCGGTATCGGGCCGTGGACCACCGGCTACGTCGCGATGCGAGCCCTCGGCGACCCCGACGTGCTGCTCGACGGCGACGTCGGACTGCACGCGGCCATGGACCTGCGTGGGCCCACCGCGCGGGCCGCGCTGCGGGCCCGCGCACGGCTCTGGCGGCCGTGGACGTCGTACGCCGCAGTGCACCTGTGGCACCGCGTCCTCGACGCACGCTGGCCCCAGCAGCGGGGCGCCGCGTGAGCGGCCCGGTCTGGACCACGGTCGGCGTCCGGCTCGACGACCGTCCGGAGGAGCTGGTGGTCGCCGCCGACCGGGCGGGGCTGACCCGTCTGGGGTTCGCGCCGTGGACGCCGCCGGCGGGCTCCGCGCGCGCCGACGACCATCCCGTCCTGGCGGCCGCCCGGCGCCAGCTCGCGGCGTACTTCTCCGGTGCCGAGGCCGCCTTCGACCTGCCCCTCGCGCCGCCGGGTAGCGCGTTCCGGCAGCAGGTGTGGGCACGGCTGCGGGAGATCCCCTACGGCACGACGACGACGTACGGAGCGATCGCGCGCGACCTCGGTCTCGGCGGGCACGCGGCGCGCGCGGTCGGGCTCGCCAACGGCGCCAACCTGATCGCGGTGGTCGTGCCGTGCCACCGCGTGGTCGGCGCCGACGGCAGGCTCACGGGGTACGCCGGGGGGCTCGACCGCAAGCGGGCGCTGCTGGCGCTCGAGCGCAGCGCCCTGTGCTGAGCGACGAGCGCCGGCCGCCGTGCGTCGTCAGTCCGCGGTCCTCCGCAGACCCTGCGACATCCGCTCGCCGGCAGCCAGCACGGCCGGAGCGTGCTGGCGGCCGGGCTGACGGCTGAGTCGCTCCACCGGGCCGGACACCGACACCGCCGCCACCACCGCGCCCGACGGGGACCGCACCGGGGCGGACACCGACGCCACGCCCTGCTCCCGCTCGCCGACGCTCTGGGCCCAACCCCGCTTGCGTACCGCGGCGAGGGCCGCCGCCGAGAACGCCGAGCTCCGCAGGCCCCGGTGCACCCGCTCGGGGTCCTCCCACGCGAGCAGCACCTGGGCGGCGGAGCCGGCGCTCATCGTCAGCTGGGCGCCAACGGGCACAGTGTCGCGCAGGCCCGTGGGACGCTCCGCGCCGGCCACGCAGACCCGCACGTCCCCCTGCTTGCGGAAGAGCTGGGTGGACTCGCCGGTGATGTCGCGAAGCCGCGCCAGCACCGGCCCCGCGGTGGCGAGCAGCCGGTCCTCACCGGCTGCCGCGGCCAGCTCGCCCAGCCGCGGCCCGAGGACGAAGCGACCCTGCAGGTCGCGGCCGACCAGCCGGTGGTGCTCCAACGCGACCGCGAGCCGGTGCGCCGTGGGTCGGGCCAGGCCGGTCTGCTCGACCAGGGCGGCCAGGGTGGCGGGTCCGCCCTCGAGAGCGGCGAGCACGATCGCGGCCTTGTCCAGGACACCGACTCCGCTAGTGTTGTCCATGGACCGATACTGACGTCTCGCATAGTGGAATGCAAGAAGGAGGGCGGGATGGGTCGGACGCTCGCCGAGAAGGTCTGGGACGAGCACACGGTCCGTCGCGCCGCCGGCGAGCCCGACCTGCTCTACGTCGACCTGCACCTGGTGCACGAGGTCACCAGCCCGCAGGCTTTCGACGGGTTGCGGCTGGCGGGGCGCACCGTACGCCGGCCCGACCTCACCCTCGCCACCGAGGACCACAACATCCCGACGACCGACCTCGACCGGCCGATCGCCGACCCGGTGTCCCGCACCCAGGTCGAGACGCTGCGGCGCAACTGCGGGGAGTTCGGCGTACGCCTGCACCCCCTCGGCGACGACGACCAGGGCATCGTGCACGTCGTCGGGCCCCAGCTCGGGCTGACCCAGCCCGGTACGACCGTCGTCTGTGGCGACTCGCACACGTCCACCCACGGCGCCTTCGGCGCGCTCGCGTTCGGCATCGGCACCAGCGAGGTCGAGCACGTGCTCGCCACCCAGACGCTCCCGCAGAACCGTCCCCGGACGATGGCCGTCACCGTCAACGGCAGGCTTCCCGACGGCGTCGGAGCCAAGGACCTGGTGCTGACGCTGATCGCCGCGGTCGGCACCGGCGGCGGGCAGGGTCACGTCGTGGAGTACCGCGGTGAAGCCATCCGGGCGCTGTCGATGGAGGCGCGGATGACGGTCTGCAACATGTCGATCGAGTGGGGCGCCAAGGCCGGGCTGATCGCGCCCGACGAGACCACGCTCGACTACCTCCGGGACCGGCCGCACGCGCCGCGGGGCCGCGACTGGGACGCGGCCGTCGCGCACTGGCGCACGCTGGTCACCGACCACGACGCGGAGTTCGACCGCGAGGTCGTCCTGGACGCCTCCGCGACGGCACCGTTCGTCACCTGGGGCACCAACCCCGGGCAGGGTGTCGCGCTGTCGGGCCGGGTGCCCTACCCGGCCGATCTCGACGACGAGCACGCGCGCGCGTCCGCTGAGCGCGCGCTCGTCTACATGGACCTGGACGCCGGGACGCCGATGCGCGAGATCGACATCGACACCGTGTTCGTCGGCTCTTGCACCAACGGACGCATCGAGGACCTCCGGCTCGCCGCGGAGGTCCTCGACGGCCGTCGCGTCGCCGAGGGTCTGCGGATGCTCGTCGTGCCCGGTTCGGTGCGGGTGCGGCTGCAGGCCGAGGCGGAGGGGCTCGACGCGGTGTTCGAGGCGGCCGGCGCGCAGTGGCGTGGCGCCGGGTGCTCGATGTGCCTGGGCATGAACGCCGACACCCTCGCCCCGGGCGAGCGGGCCGCGTCCACGTCCAACCGCAACTTCGAGGGCCGGCAGGGGCGCGGTGGCAGGACCCACCTCGTCTCGCCGCAGGTGGCCGCCGCCACCGCCGTGCTCGGCCACCTCGCCTCGCCCGCTGACCTGCGGGGGGCCTGACGCCGTGCAGAGCTTCACTGTGCACACCGGAACGGCCGTGCCCCTTCGCCGCAGCAACGTGGACACCGACCAGATCATCCCCGCCTCGTACCTCAAGCGGGTGACGCGCACAGGCTTCGAGGACGGTCTGTTCGCCGCCTGGCGCGACGACCCCGACTTCGTGCTCAACCGGCCGGAGTCGCGGGGGGCGAGTATCCTCGTCGCCGGTCAGGACTTCGGCACCGGCTCGAGCCGCGAGCACGCGGTATGGGCCCTGCAGGACTTCGGCTTCCGCGTCGTGGTCGCGTCCCGCTTCGGCGACATCTTCACGACCAACGCCGGCAAGGCGGGGCTGCTGGCTGCGCGCGTCGACGCCAAGGTGGTCGCGGCGCTGTGGGAGCTGCTGGAACGGCAGCCGGACGCGCCCGTCACGGTCGACCTGCGCGCGCGCACCGTGGTCACGGGCGGCGCCGACGACCGCATCGAGGACGCGTTCGACGTCGACGACTACACGCGTTGGCGACTGCTCGAGGGCCTCGACGACGTCGGGATCACGATGTCCCACGAGCAGGAGATCACCGACTTCGAGCGCTGCAGGCCGGCCTTCCTGCCAGTGACCCTGCCCGCCCGCACCGAGACCTGAGCGGTCTCGGCGGCCGCGGCGCGCCCGGAGCCGCGCAGAGAGTTGGCATGCGGCGCTCGGCCGGACCACCCGTGTCGACGGGGTCGCCGATCCCGGCCCGGCGGCCGTCGGCACCCGGCGGACGGTCTCGCCCCGGGCGGTGGACACCGCGCCCGGCGAGCGTTTCTGCGCGTGCTGCGGTGACCGCCGGATCCCTTGCTGGCATGCGGATCCGCCGCTCGCACCTCGGTTTGCGGGCAGCGGCCGCAGGCGCGTGCCCTGCCCGGACCGCTGCTCTGCCGAGTGGGTGTGGGCTGCCCAGCAGAGCCGCCGGGCGACGTGGATCGTCGCGCTCCCGCGACCAGTGGATTATCGTTGTCCGCCAGGGGTTTCGGCGTGTGGTCATTGTCACCGCCGCGCAGAATCCCTACGGTGCAAGACAGTCGGGCGCGGGCTCGACAGCGTTCACGAAAGGGAAGCCAGTGAACAAGTCCGAGTTCATCGACAGGCTCGCCACACAGTTCGAGGGCAACAAGAAGGCCGCCTCGCTGGCGCTCGATGCCGTCATCGACACCATCACCCGGGAGGTGGCGCGCGGCGAGAAGGTCGCCATCACGGGGTTCGGCGCCTTCGAGAAGGCGCTGCGGCCGGCACGCATGGTGCGCAACCCGCGCACGGGCGAACGGATCCGCGCCAAGAAGACGTCGGTGCCGAAGTTCCGCGCCGGCGCGGAGCTCAAGGCAGTGGTGTCCGGCGACAAGAAGCCGCCCAAGGTCGCGGTCGGTCGGGCCACCGCCCCGAGCGCGGCGGCCACGACCCGGAAGACCGCCACCAAGGCGACCGGCGCCAAGAGCGCCGCCAAGAAGACGACGGCGCGCGTGTCCGGTGCGGCCAAGAAGACCGGCGCCGCGGCGAAGTCCGCGGCCAAGAAGACCGGCACCAAGCGGACGGCCTCGGCCTCGACGGCGAGGAAGGCGCCGGCGCGCAAGGCGACGGCCAAGAAGACGACCGCCAAGAGGGCGACCGCCAAGAAGGCGCCGGCTCGTACGAGCGCCGCGAAGAAGACGACGGCCCGCAAGACCGCCAAGAAGAGCTGAGCCGGCGGGCCCCTCGCCGCGTACGCGGCGAGGTTCACGTCCGGGGCGGGACCGTGAGCAGCTGCACAGCGGCGACCGTCGTACCGGCGCCTACGGCCGCGGCATCGGTGCCCGCCAGCTCCACCAGCACCCGCTGCCCCCGGCGCAGCAGGCGGGTACGGGGAGTCAGGGCACCAGGCGGCAGGTCCAGCGCCTGGCCGCCGTCGAGCACCACTCGGCCGCTGCGGGTGCTCGTCTCCCATGCGGTGACAGTGCCCTGGGCCAGCACCGGGGCTGTCTCACCGGCCACCGAGCACCCGGCCGGTGGCGGGCCCGACGCCGAGGCGGCACGCCTGGCGCAGGTGGGCACCGGTGTCCACGTCGCGTACCGCACGAGCCAGGCCGGTCGCGTCGAGGGCGACGGCGCCGTCGCCCACGTGGCGGGCGAACGAGGCAGGCCCGAAGCGCGGTCGCAGGTCGACCCCCGGTGCCGCCGCGAGCATCGTCGTCCCGGTGCCCTCGCGGTCGGCGAGCGCGGCGCGGGAGTGTCGCGCCGCCAGGCCCAGCATGCGGGCGACGTCGGCACCACGCAGGGCGGGCAGGTCGGCCGGAACCACGACGACGCCCGCGTCGGGGTGGTGGGTCCGCGCCCACCGCAGGCCGAGCTTGGCAGCCTCGTTGAGCCCGGTGGGCCCCGGCTCGGGGACCAGCTCCACGCCCGGCCCGGCGAGCGTACGCGCGAGGTCGGCGTCGCCGCAGACGACCGCGACCCGGCGTACGTCGGGCGCGGGCGCGAGCGCGGCGACGGTGTCGGCGGCGAACGCGCCGGCGAGCGCCCGCCGGCTCGGACCCGCCACATCGGCCAGCCGGGACTTGGCCACGGCCAGCGCCTTGACCGGAACCACCACGACCCACTGCAGGCTCATCGACGACGATCCTGCCATCCCGACGACTAGAGTCGGGCCTGCGCTGCCGCGGAGGTTGGCGGGGCAACGGGAGGTCGGGACGACGTGGCCCGCAAGGAGCGGCGCGGCGCGGCGCTGTACGTGTGCGTGGTCCTGCTCCGGCCCCTGCTCATGGTCCTGACCCGGCGCCGGTGGCGTGGCCAGGAGCACCTGCCCGCGGGCGGGTTCGTGCTCGCCGCCAACCACATCTCGCACACCGACCCGTTGCTGTTCGCGCACTTCGTCCACGACGCCGGGTACGCGCCGCGTTACCTCGCCAAGGCCTCGGTGCTCGACCTGCCCGTCGTCGGGCGGCTGCTGCGTGCGTCGGGGCAGATCCCCGTCTACCGCGAGAGCGGCACGGCGGCACAGGCCTACCGGGACGCGGTGCGGGCGGTCGGCGCGGGCCGGTCGGTCATCGTCTACCCCGAGGGCACGCTGACGCGCGATCCCGGGCTGTGGCCCATGGTGGGCAAGACCGGTGCCGCCCGCATCGCCCTCGAGAGCGGCTGCTCCGTCGTCCCAGCGGCGCAGTGGGGGGCGCACGAGCTGCTCGCACCGTACGGCCGGTGGCCGCGGTTCTACCCCCGCCCGGTCAACCAGGTCCTGGTCGGCCCACCCGTGGACCTCGCCGACCTGCGGGGACGACCGATGACGACCGACGTCATGGCGGAGGCGACCGAGAGGATCATGGCGGCCATCGCCGACCTGCTGGGTGAGCTTCGCGGGGAGCCGCCCCCGCCGGTACGTTTCGACCCTCGGCAGGGCGGGCTCCCGGTCATCGGCAACCCGGCCCGCCGCCGTCCGCACCCGGGCACGTCTGGAGACCGACCGTGACGCAGGTGGCAGTGATGGGCGCCGGCTCGTGGGGCTCGGCGTTCTCGCTCGTGCTGGCCGACGCGGGCAACGACGTGCGCTTGTGGGGCCGGCGCGCAGACCTCTGCGAGACGCTGACCACCAAGCACGAGAACCCGGAGTACCTGCCGGGGATCACGTTGCCCGACACCGTCGTCGCCCACCCCGAGCCGGCCGAGGCGCTCGGGGACGCCGACGTGGTGGTCCTCGCCGTGCCCTCCCAGACGCTGCGCGACAACCTCGAGGCATGGGCGCCCCTGCTCGGCCCTGACATGGTGCTGCTCAGCCTGATGAAGGGTGTCGAGCTGCACAGCGCCATGCGCATGAGCGAGGTGATCGCCGAGGTCACCGGGGCCGGTCCCGAGCGCATCGGCGTCGTCAGCGGACCCAACCTGGCACGCGAGATCGCCGAGCGGCAGCCGGCGGCCAGCGTCGTCGCCTGCGCCGACGGGACCGTCGCGACCCGCCTGCAGCAGCTCTGCCACACCGCCACGTTCCGCCCGTACACGAACATCGACGTCGTCGGGTGCGAGCTCGGCGGCGCCACCAAGAACGTCATCGCCCTGGCCGTGGGGATGGCCAGCGGGCTCGGGTTCGGCGACAACACGACCGCATCGGTGATCACCCGTGGCCTGGTCGAGACCGGGAGGCTGGCCGCCGCGGCCGGAGCGGACCCGCTGACGCTGTCCGGCCTCGCCGGTCTCGGCGACCTGGTCGCCACGTGCTCGTCCCCGCTGTCGCGCAACCGCACCTTCGGCGAGCGGCTCGGCCGCGGCACGACCATCGACGAGGTCGTCGCCTCGACCCGGCAGGTCGCGGAGGGGGTCAAGTCCTGCGAGCCGCTGCGCGAGCTCGCGGTGCGCCACGAGGTGGAGATGCCGATCGTCGAGCACGTCAGCGCGGTCGTCCGGGGCGAGAAGACCCCGGAGCAGATGCTGAAGTCGCTGATCTCGCGGGCCGCCCGCTCCGAGCGCTGAGCCGCTCGTATCGCGGCTGCTAACGTTCGCGCGATCCCACGGCGCGCCACGGTCACCGGACGGTGCTCCCGGGAGACAGCGGCACTGCCCGGGAGTCACAACCCTCTGGCAGTGCACACGACCCCCGGGCAGTGGAGTACCAAACCGGATCGGTGCACCGGGCCGGGGCGCGGTGCGGACACGGCGAACGTTGCCGGTCACAGCACTAGCGCTCGACGGCGGGTGCGGGCACGGACCTCAGCGCATCGAGGGCGGCGGCCAGGTCGCGCCACAGGTCGTCGACGTCCTCGACGCCGACCGACAGCCGCACGAGGCTGTCCGGAACGGTCGCTGCCTCGCCCTGCCAGCGGCGTCGGCGCTCCAGCGAGGACTCCACCCCGCCGAGGCTGGTGGCGTGCACCCACAGCCGGGTGCCGTGCGCGAGCAGGTTCGCGGCGACCGCGCCGGCGACCGTCTCCAGCGCCACGATCCCCCCGAAGCCGGGGTAGCGGACCCGGGCGACGGCCGGGTGCTCGGACAGCCGTCGTGCGAGCTCACGGGCGTTGGACTCCGCCCGGTCGACCCGCAGGGCGAGGGTCCGGATGCCGCGCAGCGCCAGCCAGGTCTCGAGCACCCCCGGCACGGCGCCGGCCGAGCGGCGCCGTTCGTCGAGGGCGAGGAACGCCTGCTCGTCGCGGGTGACGACGGCGCCCAGCACCGCGTCGCCGTGTCCGGACAGGTACTTCGTCGCCGAGTGCACGACCACGTCGGCGCCGAGGTCGAGCGGCCGCTGCCGCAGGGGGGTGGCGAAGGTGTTGTCGACGACGACGCTCGCGCCCACCGCGTGCGCCGCCGCGGCGAGCGTGCCGACGTCGGCAACCTCGAGCGCCGGGTTCGTCGGCGACTCCAGCCACAGCAGCGCCGCGCCGTCGAGGGCGGACACGACCCGGTCGGTGTCGGTCACGTCGACGGCGCGTACGACGAGTCGACCCTTGCCCTCGGCGGTGGCCATCTGGTGCAGGACGCCGAGGTAGGCGTGCCGCGGCACCACGACCGTCTCGCCGTCGGCGACCAGGTCGAGCACGGAGGCCACCGCCGCCATGCCCGACGCGAACGCCAGGCACCGCCCGCCACCCTCGAGGGCGGCCAGCGTCTGCTCGAACGCCTCCCAGGTCGGGTTGGCGTAGCGCCCGTACTCGCGCGCACCGCCGGCGACGTAGACGCTCGCCGGCACGAGCGGGGAGTTGAGAGGGGCGTCCGGCGTCCGGTCGGGGCGGCCGGCAGTGACCGCGACAGTGGCAGCGGCGACACCGTCGGCCGCGGAGTGGGCTGGCTGCGTGGGGTCCATGGGACCGATTGTGCAGACGGCTACTGTCGCCCGGTGACCATGCCCCACGATCCGGCCGGCGGGCACCCACGACCGGTGCGCGTCGCGGTCGTGTTCGGGGGCCGCTCGAGCGAGCACGGCGTGTCGTGCCTCACGGCGGCCGACGTCATCCGTGCTCTGGACCCCGAGCGGTACGACGTCGTGCCGGTCGGCGTCACGCGGGAGGGCCGTTGGGTGCTGGAGTCCGACGACCCGCACCGCTTCGCGATCTGCGACGGCCGCCTGCCCGAGGTCGACCCCGGGGGAGCGACGGTGGCGCTGCGCCCGCCGGACGAGGGTGGGCTGGTCGTGCACGAGCCCGGATCGGTGCCCCGTGCGCTGGGACAGGTCGACGTCGTGCTCCCGCTGCTGCACGGCCCCTGGGGGGAGGACGGCACCCTCCAGGGCATGCTCGAGCTCGCGGGTGTCCGTTATGTCGGCGCGGGGGTGCTGGCCAGCGCGATCGGCATGGACAAGGAGTTCATGAAGGTTGCCTTCGCAGCCGCGGGGCTGCCGCAGCTGCCGTACGTCGTGGTCCGGCCGCGCCGGTGGGACATCGAGCGCGACGGCGTACGCCGGCAGGTGGCGGCGCTGGGGTGGCCGGTGTTCGTCAAGCCGGCGCGTGCGGGGTCGAGCTTCGGCATCAGCCGGGTCGAGGGCTCCGACGGCCTCGACCGGGCGGTCGAGCGCGCGCGCGAGCACGACCCCAAGGTGCTCGTCGAGGCGGCGGTGCTGGGCGGTCGGGAGCTCGAGTGCGGTGTGCTCGCCGCCCCCGGCGGCGGCCCTCCCGAGACCAGCGTCGTCGGCGAGATCCGGCTGGACCCCGAGGCGGGCCACACCTTCTACGACTTCGAGGCCAAGTACGTCGACGGCACCGCCGGCCTGCAGATCCCCGCCGACGTGCCCGCCGACGTGGCGGGGCGGGTGCGCGCCGGTGCCGTCACCGCGTTCGAGGCCATCTCCGCGGAGGGTCTTGCCCGGGTCGACTTCTTCGGGCTGCCCGACGGCCGCGTCGTCGTCAACGAGATCAACACCATGCCGGGTTTCACCCCGTCGTCGATGTTCCCGCGGCTGTGGGACGCCACCGGTCTCGACTACCCCTCGCTCGTCGACCGGCTGCTCCGGCTCGCTCTCGCCCGCGGCACCGGCCTGCGCTGAACTTTCGCCGCGGAGCTCCGGTCGGAGCGCTCAGCCGCAGGGGTCCTGCTGCGGCACCGCGGAACGCACCGCGTCCGCGACGTCGACGAGGGCGTCCCCCGCGGGCTCGTAGTCGGCCGGCACGAACAGCTCCACCGTCGTGCGTCGCCCGACGGTGGAGAAGCGGTACCCGTCCTCGGCGGGCTGTGCGAACCAGTCGACGCCGTCGACCCGGTCGCACCGCGAGGTCGGCTCCAGGGTGGCCGGAGCATCCACGCCGCAGCGCAGCACCAGGAGCGGGTCCCCCCACGCCAGTGCGACCCCCCGGGTGTCGACCTCGACCTCGTCGACGCCCGCGACGGTGTCCGGGGCGGCCTGGGCGAGCGCCGCGCACTGCCGGGCAGCGGCGCCCTCGAGCGACGGGGAGTCCACCGTGGCCGCGCCCGCACACCCCCCGACCGCCACCGCCCCGACCGCGGCCACGACGACGAGTGCGGGCCCGGCCGTCGTGCCGCGGGCGGCGCGGGCGGGTCTGGTCACGGCCGGGGCGCCCCGGTGAGCGGCGGGTCTAGATGTGGACGACGGGGCACGTGAGGGTGCGGGTGATCCCGGGGACGTTCTGTACGCGCGCCACGACCAGCTGCCCGAGCTCGTCGACGTTGCTCGCCTCGGCGCGCACGATCACGTCGTAGGGACCCGTGACGTCCTCGGCGAGCGTGACCCCAGTGACGTCGGCGATCTCGTGCGCTACGTCGGCCGCCTTGCCGACCTCGGTCTGGATGAGGATGTAGGCCTGCACCACCATGGTCGTCCTCCACGTCGGGGTCGCGGCCTCGCCGGTCACCGCATCGTCGATCTGGCGCGCCGGCCGAGCGGCCGACGTGCCGGACCAACCTACAGCCCGGCCGATCGGGTCCGACAAGATGACCGCCATGGGGTCCACGTCCGCACCGTCCGACCAGACCATCGGCGGGCTCGGGGAGGGCGGGCTCGTCAGGGCCGTTGCCGCGCTGGCGTCCGGCCCCACCGGCTCCCACCCGGACGTGCTGATCGGCCCCGGTGACGACGCGGCACTCGTCCGCGTCGGGGGCGGCGAGGTCCTGGTGTCGGTCGACGTCGCGGTGGAGGGGCGGCATTTCCGCCGGGACTGGTCGTCGGCCGCCGACGTGGGGCACCGGGTCGCGGCGGCCAACCTCGCCGACGTGGCCGCGATGGGCGGTGTCGCACGGACGCTGGTGGTCGCGCTGTCGGCGCCGGCCGACCTGCCGGCACAGTGGGCCGTCGACCTCACCCGTGGGCTGCTCGCCGAGTGCGAGCCGATGGGCGCCCGACTGGTCGGTGGCGATGTCTGCGAGGCGGACGTGGTCAGCGTGGCGGTCACGGTGCTCGGCGAGCTGCCGGGCAGGGTCGTACGCCGCGCCGGGGCGCGGCCCGGTGACGTGGTGGCGGTGACCGGGCGCCTCGGCTGGGCCGCGGCTGGTCTGGCCGTGCTGAGCCGGGGCTTCCGGTCCCCCCGCGTCCTCGTCGAGGCGCACCGCCGCCCCGAGCCGCCGTACGCCGAGGGTCCGGTCGCCGCGGCGGCGGGGGCCACGGCGATGATCGACGTGAGCGACGGCCTGCTCGCGGACCTCGCGCAGCTGGCCGGTGCGAGCGACGTGTCGATCGACGTACGGTCCGGGTCGCTGCTCGTTGCCGAGCCGCTCCAGGCGGTGGGTGCCGCCCTCGGCACCGACCCGCTGGGCCTGGTGCTCACCGGTGGCGACGATCACGCGCTGGCCGCGACGTTCCCCGCCGACGTGGCCTTGCCGGACGGGTGGACGGGCATCGGTGCCGTCAGCGCGGGCGCCGGGGTGACCGTGGACGGAGCGACGTACGACGGGCCGGGCGGGCACCGGCACTTCGCCGGGCGCGGGTGACGGTCCGGCGCCGGGTCAGCGGGGAACCTTGCCGGCCTTGAGGCAGGAGGTGCAGACGTTCATCCGCTTCGGCGTCGCACCGACGGTGGCGCGCACCCGCTGGATGTTGGGGTCGAAGCGCCGCTTCGTGCGCTTGCGCGACCAGGGCACGTTGTTGCCGAAGCCGGGTCCCTTGCCACAGACGTCACAGACCGCAGCCATGGCCAACACTCCCGAGAAGATCGATCTGGCGCACCGGCACGGGCGGGCCGCCCGGACCCACCGGACGGTGGGCCACCGCCGAAGGCTACCGGACCGGGCTCCGCCGGCCCCAATCCGGCCGGCGCCCGCCGCCCCGGATCGGGCGTGCCCAGCGGTGGGGGTCGCGAGCACTAGTCTCCCTGCGGTGACGGAGGAGTCCTCGGCGGTCGAGCTGTTCGCGCGGTGGCGCGAGGCTGCCCTTGCCGCCCTCGGCGCCGCCCGCGAGGAGTGCGACGCGCTCAACGTCTTCCCCGTGCCCGACGGCGACACCGGCACCAACGTCTACCTCACCGTCGAGGCGGCACAGCAGGCGGCGGGCCAGGCGGAGGAGCGGCACGCGGCCGTCGAAGCGGTGGCACGCGCCTACGTCGACGGCGCCCTGCGTGGGGCTCGTGGCAGCTCCGGGGTGATCGTGTCGCAGCTGCTGCGCGCCGCCGTGCCGATGCTCGTCCCGGTCGGACCGGACGCCGACCCGACCCCGACGGGCGGCCTCGTGGCCGCCGTCCTGCGGGCAGCCTCCGATGCCGCGTGGGCCGCGGTGGCACGACCGGTCGAGGGCACCATCCTCAGCGTCGCCCGCGCCGCGGCTGACGGCGCCGCAGCGGTCGGCGGGGAGGCTTCGCTGCAGGTGGTGCTGCGCGCGGCGACCCGCGCCGCGCACGAGGCCCTCGACCGCACGCCCGAGCAGCTCGAGGTGCTCCGCTCCGCCGGGGTCGTCGACGCCGGGGGGCGGGCGCTGGTCGTGCTCCTCGACACGACCGAGCGGGTGCTCACCGGTCGTGTCGACCCCCACGCCCGCGCCCCACGTACGCCGGACGGCGGCCGCCCGCGGCTGCCGGTGCCGCAGGACCGGCCCGACGACGTCTCGTCCGCCGCCGGCCCGGCGTACGAGGTGCTGTACCTCCTGGACGCCGACGCCGCCGCCGTACCGGGTCTGCGGGCGGCACTGGACCCTCTCGGGGACTCGCTCGTCGTCGTGGGCGGCGACGGCCTGTGGCGCGTGCACGTGCACGTGGACGACCCTGGAGCGGCAATCGAGGCCGGCATCGCCGCCGGCCGGCCGCACCAAGTCGTGGTCACCCCCTTCTCCCGGCACCACGGCGGCGGCCAGCCGGTCCGGCCGGCCGGTCGCGGTCAGCTCGGCGCGACCCGCGCGGGTGACCGGGGGCGCGTGGTCGTGATGACGGCGGCCGGGCCGGGTCTGGCCGCGCTGTTCACCTCCGCCGGTGCCGTCGTGGTCGACGGGGCAGGTGGTCACCGGCCGCGAGCCCAGGAGCTGGTCGACGCCGCCCTGGCTTGCGGGGTGGCCCAGGTGGTGGTCCTGCCCAACGACGGTGCGGTGGTCGCCGGCGCCGAGGCCGCCGCGCACGAGCTGCGCGACCGCGGGGTCCGGGTGGGCTTGATCCCCACCCGGGCCCAGCTGCAGGGTCTGGCTGCCCTGGCCGTGCACGATCCGGCTCGGGGCTTCGACGACGACGTCGTGCACATGAGCGCGGCTGCCGGGCAGACCAGGCACGGTGCCGTCACCGTCGCCAGCCGCGCGGCCATGACCATGGCCGGTCCGTGCGAGCCCGGTGACGTGCTGGGGGTGGTCGACGGCGACTTCGCCCTCGTGGGCACCGACCTCGGCGAGGTCGCCGCCCGGGTCGCAGACCGGCTGCTGGGCGGCTCCGGTGAGCTGGTCACCGTCGTGTCCGGGGCGGCCGCGCCCGACGACCTCGCGGCCGGGCTGGAGGCCCACGTCCGGTCCACGCGTCCCGAGGTCGACGTGTCGGTGCACGACGGTGGCCAGCCCCGCTACCCCCTCCTGCTGGCGGTGGAGTGATGGCCCCGGTCGGGCTCGGCACCCGGCTGCCGTTCGTGCTCGGCGGGGCCGGGGCCAAACGGATCGCCGACCAGCTCGACGTCCACACCGTCGGCGACCTGCTCGCGCACTACCCCCGGCGCTACGCCCGACGGGGAAGTCTCACCGACCTGGCGAAGCTGCGCCTGGACGAGCACGTGACCGTCCAGGCCCGGGTCCGCTCCGCGCTGAACCGTCAGTACCGCGACCGCGTACCGGGCCGCCGCGACCGGCGCAACGTCCGCACCGAGGTCGTCGTCACCGACGGCACCGGCGAGCTCCTGCTCACCTTCTTCCGGCAGCCGTGGCAGGCGGACAAGCTGAAGCCGGGTGCCCTCGGCATGTTCGCCGGCAAGGTCGGCACCTTCGGCGGCCGACGCCAGCTGCTGCACCCCGAGTACGCCCTGCTCGACGGCAACGGCGGCAGCACCGACACGGCGCGCGTCGAGCGCCTGGGCCGTCCGCTGATCCCGGTCTACCCCGCGACGGCCCGGCTCCCGTCCTGGCGGCTGGGCGACTGTGTGGCCGCGGCGCTGGACGCGGTCGAGGAGCTCGACGACCCGGTCCCCGACGACGTACGCACCCGCCGCGGGCTGGTCGATCTGCGCACCGCCTACGAAGGTGTGCACCGACCGGAGACCGCCGACGACCACCGACGCGGGCGGGACCGGCTGCGCTACGACGAGGCACTGGTGACGCAGGTCGTCCTCGCCCGTCGGCGAAGGCACCTCGACGACATGCCGGCCACGGCACGCCCCCCGGTGGCCGGTGGTCTGCGCGAGCGTTTCGACCACCGGTTGCCGTTCGTCCTCACCGCGGGCCAGCATACCGTCGGGGACGAGATCGCCGCCGACCTCGAACGCCACCACCCCATGCACCGGCTGCTGCAGGGCGAGGTCGGCTCGGGCAAGACCGTCGTGGCGCTGCGGGCGATGCTGCAGGTGGTCGACGCCGGTGGCCAGGCGGCGCTGCTCGCCCCGACGGAGGTGCTGGCCGGCCAGCACCACCGCAGCCTGACCCGCATGCTCGGTGACCTCGCCCTCGGTGGCATGCTCGGCGGGGCCGAGGGGGCCACCCGGGTGCGCCTGCTCACCGGTTCGCTGGGAGCAGCCGCCCGCAAGGAGGCCGTGCTCGACGCCGCCTCCGGCACCGCCGGCATCATCGTCGGCACCCACGCCCTGCTCGAGGAGTCGGTGCGGTTCGCCGACCTCGGGCTGGTCGTCGTCGACGAGCAGCACCGCTTCGGCGTCGAGCAGCGTGCCGCGCTCGCCGAGCGTGGCGAAGGGGCCCGACCGCACGTCCTGGTGATGACGGCGACCCCGATCCCGCGCACGGTCGCCATGACCGTCTTCGGCGAA
>Ga0183260_10001879_pt1 | contig 17523 bp, 16 predicted proteins | sample AntDrymUQ4972206_2_FD_129768 | JGI IMG/M metagenome (GOLD analysis project Ga0183260, IMG submission 129768) | Polar desert sand microbial communities from Dry Valleys, Antarctica - metaG UQ497 (22.06) (version 2) (version 2) | ecosystem: Environmental > Terrestrial > Soil > Desert | place...
GAGCGGTTCGAGGAGGCCGCGCGCTACCGCAACCGCCTCCGGGCTGTCGAGAGCCTCGCCGAGCGGCAGGCGGCCGACCGGCGTGCGGTCGGGACGGTCGACGTGATCGGGCTCGCGGCCGCGGGCGACCGAGCCGCGGTCCAACTGTTCCCGCTGCGCGACGGCCGGCTCGTCGACCGGTTCGCATTCCACCTCGAGAACGTCGACGGTCAGGATCGCGCCACGATCCTCGAGTCGTTCTGCCTCGAGCACTACGGCGCTGCGCCCGCGATTCCGCCCCAGATCGTCGTCCCGGCGGACATCACAGACACGGATGCGCTCGCATCGTTTCTCAGCGATCTGCGCGGCGCGCGCGTCGACGTCAGGGCACCGCAGCGTGGCGAGAAGCGCCGCCTCGCCAAGCTCGCCGACGAGAACGCGCGACTCGCCCTGGAGCACGATGCGAGCGCGGCACAGCAGCGCCGTCAGCGCCGGGTCGAAGCGCTCGAGCAGCTCCGCGAGTCGCTCAACCTCGAGAGCCTGCCCCTCCGGATCGAGTGCTTCGACGTGTCGAACATCCAAGGGCGCGAGATCGTCGCCTCGATGGCCGTCTTCGTCGACGGCGAGTCGCATCGTGCCCACTACCGGTCGTTCGCGGTGCGCGGGCTCGAGGGGCAGGACGACTTCGCGGCAATGGGTCAAGTGGTCGCACGTCGCTTTGCGCGTCTACGCGACGCGGCCTCGCCGGAGCGGTGCGACGAGAGCTTCGCCGCACTTCCGAACCTCGTCGTCATCGACGGCGGCAAGGGGCAGCTCTCGGCCGCGCTCGAGGCGATCCACGCGACCTACGACCTCCCCCGCGTCGCGGTCGTTGCACTCGCGAAGCGGAACGAGGAGGTGTTCGTCCCCGGCCGCTCCGATCCGATCAGGCTCGAGCGCCACGACCCGGGCTTGCAGTTGCTCCAACGTGCTCGTGACGAGGCGCATCGGTTCGCCCTCGGGTTCCACCGGCGACGACGCGACACCCGTGCGTTCGAGTCGATCTTCGACGACCTCGAGGGAATCGGTTCAGCGCGACGCCGTGCGATCCTCCGCCACTTCGGCTCGGCCGACGCATTCCTCGCCGCGACCCAGGAGGAGCTCGAGGGAGTACCGGGGCTGCCCGCGAAGACCGCGCGAGCCGTCTACGCGCAGCTCCACAAGGCCGGGCGGGCGTGAGCGTCGCGTACGACCTCACGAGCCGCTTGAACGCACTCGCCGACCAGCTAGCGGCGGTCTATCTGGCGCACACGGAGCCACACGCGATCCTGCTTGTGGGATCGGCTGCCAGCGGAGGAGTAGATGGCTTCTCCGATGTAGACCTGCTCTTGTACTACGACTCCGTCCCGTCGTCGGTCGCACTGACGGCGGCCAGAGCACGTATCGGAGCCGAGAGATTCGCGGGCACCGACTGGCCGGGCGAGGGCTACAGCGAGAGGTACGACATCGGCGGCATCCACTGTCAGCTCGGGCATGCGCTGATCGAGCCTTGGGAGGCCGAGATCAGACGTGTCGTCGATGAGCTCGAGCTCGATGCGCGGCTCATGAAGCAGTTGATGGGGCTGGCAGAGGGTCGGCCGCTGCACGGCGAGACACTCATCGAGGGTTGGAGACGGCGCGCCGCCTTCACTCCCCGGCTGCAGCGGGCGATGATCGAGCACCACTGGCGGTTCTTCCCCTGGTGGCACTACGAGGAGAAGCTCTCCCGGCGGGACACGACGGTCTGGCGTCACGAGGTCCTGGTGCAGTCGGCGTACAACCTCGTCGGCGTTCTGGCGGCGCTCAACCGGACGTACTTCTCGAATTTCGAGTTCAAGCGCGTCCACGCGTGCCTGGTTGCCTTCGACGTGGCGCCTCGTGCGTTTGCCGAGCGGCTCGAGGCACTGTTCACGGCGACGCCGGGTGATTCGACGGCCGAGCTCGAGCGCTTGGTCGACGAGACGCGGATCCTCGTCGCCGAACGCTTTCCCGACCTCGACCTGCGAATCGAGTGGGGTGGAAAGCCAACGCCTCCCGGAAGTCGCGAACGCCCCTGGGACTAGTTCGTGGTAAGCGCTCAGGCGGGCGGTCGCGGGTTCGTCTCTGAGGTCACCCGCGTTGCGCTCCGGAACCTGACGGTGCCGAGCGTGAGGAAGATCGCGGTGAAGCCGATGACGACGTTGACGACCGTCAGCGTGATCTTCATCCCGACGCTGAAGGCGAGGAGCGTCGAGCGAGCGACGCCGATGTCGCGGAACGCATAGACGAGGAGCGCCTGCTCGGTGCCGATCCCGCCGGGGGTTGCCGGCACCAGGGTCGCGAGGCTCATCGTCGCCTGGACGAGGAGCACGTTCCCGACCGATTGCGGGATCCCGAAGGCGCCGAGGAAGAACCAGATGGTTGTGAGCCGGAGCGCCCAGTCGGCGAGCTGCCACGTCACGACGGTTCGCGCGTAGCGGTGCGGCGGGTCGAAGACCGCAAACGCCTGCGCGACGCGCGCTCGAAGCCGATACCAGAAGTGGTGGAGCAGCCACGCGCCACCAGCCGAGACCCCGAGAATCAGGAGCAGGGCTCCCGGATGGATGACACCGTCCTCGAAGGCCCAGCCGTACTCGAAGGACGGGAGCGCAGAGAGAGCGTCGAGCGACGGCAGCACGCCCTGGGTCAGCGCCCAGGCGAAGACGACGAGCGCGAGGGCCATGTCGACGAACGTCAGGACGACGGTGGAGGAGACGATCGTCGTGTACGAGCTCCCCGGCACCGCACGGTGGGCGAGGAAGACGCGAACCGCATCGCCCGCACGGGCCGGGATGATTGCGTTGACGCCGACGCCGGAGACGTACGCGGCGGCGATCGGGCGCCAGGGCACCCGCGCGTCGGGGTACGCGGCCGCGAGCACGTTGCGCCACGCACGGCTCGTGCACGCGAGCTTCAGGAGATGGCACCCGATCGCCGCGAGAAGTGGCAGTACCGCGATCTCCGAGAGAAAGTCCCAGAAGCTCTCGGTTGCCTGGCGGATCGCGTCGACCATCACATTAGTTTCGCGAAGCGAGATTCCGCAGGAGCGGAATCTCGCCGCTTGATCCCCCGCCCTTGGCGGGGCCAGATCCCGAAAGGCGCCCGCTGTCGCGGTCGCAACTGCCGCTTCTCAGCGCGTGGCTGATCAGTGTCCGACTTCAGTCGGACACGTGCTCTGCAGTCGCTCAACCCTCAGGTTGCTGCGACGGATAGCGGTAATCGGTCGCGGGGACGAGGGTCTCCTTCACCGTCCGCGGGCTGACCCAGCGGATGAGGTTCCAGAGCGAGCCGGCCTTGTCGTTCGTCCCGGAAGCGCGGGCGCCGCCGAACGGCTGCTGACCGACGACGGCGCCGGTCGGCTTGTCGTTCACGTAGAAGTTCCCCGCCGCGTAGCGAAGCGCATCGTGGGCCTCGCCGATTGCGGAGCGGTCGTTGGCGAAGACGGCGCCCGTCAGCGCGTAGTCGCCCGTCTCGTCGACGAGACGGAGCGTGTCGGCCCACTTCTTCTCGTCGTAGACGAACGCGGTCACGACGGGGCCGAAGAGCTCATCCTGCATGAGCCGGAAGCCGGGATCCTCCGTCTTGATCACGGTCGGCTCGACGAACCAGCCCTCGCTCGCGTCGACCGATCCGCCGGCGACGATGTCCGCCCCCGCGGCGCGGGCCTCGTCGATCGCCTTCGCCTGCGTGTCGAAGGACGACTTGTCGATGACGGCGCCCATGAAGTTCGCGAAGTCGCGCGGGTCGCCCATCGCGATCGACGGCACGTCCCGCTCGAGATCCGCGCGGATCTCCTCCCAGAGGTTGGAGGGGAGGTAGAGACGAGACGAGGCCGAGCACTTCTGACCCTGGTACTCGAACGAGCCGCGGACGATCGCGGTCGCGACAGCGTGCGGATCGGCCGAGGGGTGGGCGAGGATGAAGTCCTTGCCGCCGGTCTCGCCGACGATCCGCGGGTAGTTGCGGTAGCGCGCGATCCCACCGCCGATCGTCTGCCAGATCGACTGGAAGACACCCGTCGAGCCGGTGAAGTGGACGCCGGCGAGCTCGGGGCTCTCGAGCGCGGCCTTGCCGAGGTCGGCGCCCGGGCCGAAGACGAGGTTGACCACACCCGGCGGCAAACCGGCTTCCTCGAGGAGCCTGAGCGTGTACCAGGCCGAGAGCGCCTGGGTCGAGGCGGGCTTCCAGACGACCGTGTTGCCCATCAGGGCAGGCGATGTCGTGAGGTTCGCCCCGATGGCCGTGAAGTTGAACGGGCTGATCGCGAAGACGAAGCCCTCGAGGGGGCGGTACTCCAGCCGGTTCCAGACACCGGCCGACGACTGCGGCTGCTCCTCGTAGATTCGTGTCAGGTACTCGGCGTTGAAGCGGAGGAAGTCGATCGTCTCGCAGGCGGCGTCGATCTCCGCCTGATGGACGGTCTTCGACTGGTTGAGCATCGTCGCCGCGGTGAGCGTCGAGCGCCACGGCCCGGCGAGGAGCTCGGCGGCGCGCAGGAAGACGGCGACGCGCTCGTACCAGGGCGTTGCGCTCCACTCGGAATGCGCGTCGCGAGCGGCTGCGATCGCGCGCTCGATGTGCGACGCATCTCCCTTTGCGACGTCCGCGAGCACGTGGTCGTGGTCGTGGGGCATCACAGCCTCGAAGACGGTCTTCGTCTCGACGCGCTCGCCACCGATCACGAGGGGGATCGAGGGCCGCTCGCCGGCTAGCTCCGCCAGCCGACGGCTCAGCTCGGCCCGCTCGGGCGAGCCGGGGGCGTAGGTCCGAACGGGCTCGTTGAACGCGGGCGGCGTGCGAAAGATGCCGGGCGCGGTCACGGGGCGATTGTAGAGTCGAGGTTGGTGGACGTGACGCGGCACCGCGACACGGTGAGGCACCGCTACGCGGTGGAGGGCTGGGGTGTCGGCGAGCTGACGGTGTGCGGGGACGTGCTCGTCGCGCACGCGTTCCCGTCGCGGCAGCGACGAGCCTCCCCTCCGGGCGAGTCCCCCAACGGGGGAGCGAGCATCCCTGAAGTCACGCTAGCCGACGACCTGTCACAGGAGCGTGACAGCTTCGTGTCGGATCTGTGCCGGAGGTTCCGGAAGCACCTCGCTGGGACTCGCACGACGTACGACGACGTCGCGGTCGACGGAGAGGGACTAGGCCCGTTTCAACGCGAGCTCCTCGACGCCGCCCGATCGATCGGCTGGGGTGAGGTCGTGACCTACGGCGGGCTCGCCGCGCTCGCCGGGCGACCACGCGCCGCGCGGGCAGCGGGAACGTTCTGCGCCGTGAGCCGCCTCGCGCTCGTCGTCCCGTGCCACCGGGTCGTCGCGGCGGGTCGCGGCGAGCCGTTCGAGCTGGGCGGCTACGGCGCGCCCGGCGGTCACCTCAAGCGTCGGCTGCTCGCGGTCGAGGGGACGATTCTCTGAGCGACAGCACACCCGGAGCCGATGCACGCGCCGAGCTGGCGTCCCTCGTCCCGCAGCAGCGCTGCGACCGCCTCGCCGAGCTTTCTGCGCTCTTTCACACCGCCGGCACGGTGCACCTTGTCGGTCGGGGCGAGCTGGGCTTCCACCTCGATCTCGGTGAGTCGGCGGGGGCCCGGCGCGCGTTCGCGATCCTTCGTCGCCTTCGGGTCGACGCCGAGATCCGCACCTACCGCCGCCGTGCGTTCGATCGTGCTCCCCGCACCCAGCTCGTCGTCGAGGGAGGGCCGCACGCGATCGAGGTCCTGACGGAGGCCGGCGTCCTCGGACGCGACCGGCTCCCGCTCGATCGGCCGCCGGGACGCGTGGTCGCGCGGGCCTGCTGTCGCTCGGCGTACCTGCGCGGCGCGTTCCTGGGCGCGGGCTCGTTGAGCGGGCCGGCGTCACCGCATCTCGAGATCCGGACGCCGCTCCACGCTGGCGCCGCTTTCGTCCGGAGCGTCGCCTCCGCTGCCGGTGTGCGGATGCGCGTGATCGATCGTGCGTCGCACTCGGCCGCGTACGCGAAGGGCTGGGATGCGATCGAGGCCCTCCTGGGCGTCGCGGGAGCGGCCGAGACCGTCCTCGCGCTCGAGGAGCGAGCGCTCGTCGCAGGTCTGCGGGGGGCGGCCAACCGCGTCGCGAACGCCGACCACGCGAACCTCGTCCGTCAGAGCGCCGCGGCACACGCCCAACTCGACGCAGCTCGAGCCCTCCTCGAGGACGACGCGGGCGCGTACCTCACGCCGCAGCTGCAGGCCGCTGCCGAGCTGCGCCGCCGCCATCCGTCCCTCTCCGCTCGCGAGCTCGCGGCCCGCGCCGATCCACCCACGACGAAGGCTGCGATGGCGGGGAGGCTCGCCCGGCTCGTCGCTCTGCACGCCCGCGAACGCGACATGACGACGGCTCCGGGTTGAGGACGCGGCGTCCGCGTCCCATACTGCGCGTCGGTGGGCTCGCGCTCCCGGGTGGTGGATTCAGACCCCATCTGCCATCTGGTCACGGAGCGCGCTCGTGGGGGAGGGGACATCCTCGGAGCTCCTCCCCCGGCCCACCCACCCTCGCCCCTCGTCAGCATCTAGGGTCCCGGGCATGACTTCTCAGAGACGCATTGCATGTGCCGCGCTGATCACGGCGATCGGCGCGATGACCGTCCTCGCTGCCGGAATTCACGCGGCAGGCCCCCAGGCGAGCTTCGGTTGGGAAGAGCGTCCCACGGGGACTACCGCGGGGCTCCGGGGCGTCTCCGCCGTGAGCGACGAGGTCGCATGGGTGAGCGGGAGCGGCGGGACCGTCCTGCGGACGCTCGACGGGGGTGCAACCTGGCAGAACGTCGCGCCACCCGATGCCGCAGCGCAGGCGTTCCGGGACCTCGAGGCATTCGGCGTCGACACGGCCGTGCTCCTCGCGATCGGCACGGGGGAGGCGTCTCGCCTCTACCGCACGGACGATGGAGGCGCGACCTGGACGAAGACGTATCAGAACACCGATCCTTCGGCCTTCTACGACTGCATGTCGTTCTTCGACCGGAAGCGCGGCCTCGTGCTCGGTGACCCGGTCGGCGGAAAGTTCCAGATCCTCGCGACGGAGGACGGCGGGCGCAGCTGGTCGCTCCTCCCGAACGCGGGGATGCCCGCCGCCTTGCCCGGAGAGTTCGCGTTCGCGGCGAGCGGCACGTGCATCGAGACCGCGGGTGGGCGCGACGCGTGGTTCGCGACCGGCGGTGACGCCGTTTCACGCGTCTTCCACTCCGACGACCGGGGGCGCAGCTGGACCGTGACCGAGACGCCGGTGACGAGCGGGCCGACGGCCGGCATCTACTCGCTCTCGTTCACGAGCCCGCGGGTCGGGATCGCCGTCGGTGGCGACTTCCTCGCCCCGACGAACGCCGCGAGCGGGGCGGCGTACACCACGGACGGCGGCGAGACCTGGACGATCGCGAACGGGCCGGGCGAGTACCGCTCCGGCTCCGCCTGGGTGCCGAGGCTGCCGCGAACAGCGGTCGCCGTGGGGCCGACGGGAAGCGACGTCTCCCGGGACGGTGGCCGCAGCTGGACGCGATTCGACACGGGCAGCCTCGACGCGGTGGACTGTGCGCAGACGGGCGCCTGCTGGGGCTCGGGCGCGGGAGGCCGGGTGGCGCGGCTCCGAGTCGAGCGCTGAGCCCGGGTGGGGCGGGAGGACTCGGGGGGAGCGTCGTGAGGATCACCCGGCTCGACGCACCGGGCTACGAGCGCGTCGAGCGTGCCGAGGATCCGGAGACGGGGCTCGTCGCCTTCATCAGCGTCCACTCGACGACACTCGGCCCGGCACTCGGCGGGATGCGTCTCTGGCCGTATCGCTCGGAGGACGAGGCGCTCGACGACGTTCTCCGTCTCTCGCGCGGGATGACGTACAAGTCGGCCCTCGCGCAGACGGGGCTCGGCGGCGGCAAGTCCGTCGTCATCGCCGACCGCGACCAGAAGACACCCGCGCTGTTCGAGGCGATGGGACGCTTCATCGAGCAATTCGGCGGCGTCTACGTCACCGCGGAGGACGTGAACGTGACCGTCGACGACTTGCGCGCGGTACGGCGGTCGACGGCGCACGTGTGCGGTCTGACGACCGCCGAGGGTGGCGGCGGCGACCCCGGGCCCTACACGGCATACGGCTGCTTCCTCGGCATCCGGGAGTCGCTGAGGATGGCGACGGGCTCGGGCCTCGAGGGCCGGACGGTGGCCATCCAGGGGACCGGGAGCGTCGGCCGGGAGCTCGGGCGGAGGCTCGCGGGCGAGGGCGCCAGACTCGTCGTCGCCGATCTGAACGAGGCGAACGTCGAGCGGGTCGTAGAGGAGCTCGGCGCTGTCGCCGTCGATCCGGAGGAGATCTACGACGTCGACTGCGCCGCCTTCGCGCCCTGCGCGCTCGGCGGCGTCCTGAACGACGACACGATCCCGCGTCTCCGGTGCGCCGTCGTGGCGGGTGCGGCCAACAACCAGCTCCTCGACGAGGAGCGGCACTCGGAGGCGTTGCGCGCGCGAGGGATCCTCTACGCGCCCGACTACGTGATCAACGCCGGCGGCATCGTCAACGTCGCCTGCGAGCTCGTTGCCGGCGGGTACGACGAGGATGTCGCGCTCGAGCGCATCGAGCGGATCCCGGTTGCGCTGCGCGAGATCTTCGCTGCGGCCGAAGCGAGAGGACTGACGCCGCAAGCAGCGGCGCAGCACCTCGCCGAGACGGCCCTTGCGCGAGGGCGCCCGGAGGCGAGCACTTAGACTCGGGCGCGACCGCACACGAACGACGGAGGCGAATGACGCATGGCAACCCGGGTCGGGATCAACGGCTTCGGCCGGATCGGGCGTAACTTCTTCCGCGCCCAGCAGGCGCGCGAAGCCGACATCGAGATCGTCGCGGTCAACGACCTCGGCGATGCGAAGACGATGGCGCACCTCCTCCGGTACGACTCCGTGCTCGGCCCCTTCCCGGGCGAGGTCGAGTTGGGCGAGGGCAGCATCACGGCCGGCGGCGAGGAGCTGAAGATGCTCTCCGAGCGAGATCCCGCCGGGCTTCCCTGGAGCGACCTAGGCGTCGACGTCGTCCTCGAGTCGACCGGTTTCTTCACCGATCGCGACGGAGCGCAGAAGCACCTCGACGCCGGCGCGAAGAAGGTGATCATCTCCGCTCCCGCCACCGATCCCGACTACACGGTTGTGCTCGGCGTCAACGACGGCGGGTACGACGCCGATGCGCACCACATCGTCTCGAACGCCTCGTGCACGACGAACTGCGTCGCACCGCTCGCCAAGGTGCTCGACGAGCTCGGTGGGATCGAGTCCGGGTTCATGACGACGATCCACGCGTACACGAACGACCAGAGCATCCTCGACCTGCCGCACAAGGATCTGCGGCGGGCGCGCGCCGCAGCGATCAACCTGATCCCGACGTCCACGGGCGCGGCGAAGGCGATCGGCCTCGTCCTGCCGCACCTCCAGGGGAAGGTCGACGGAATCTCGGTGCGCGCACCCGTGCCGACCGGCTCGCTCACCGACCTGGTCGTGACCCTCGGCCGCGACGTCACGAAGGACGAGGTCAACGCCGCGTTCTCGACTGCCGCCTCCGGCGGCCCGCTCGCCGACTACCTGCACTACTCGGAGGATCCGCTCGTCTCCACCGACATCGTCGGGAACCCGAACTCGTGCATCTTCGACAGCCAGCTGACGATGGCGCAGGGCCGGACGGCGAAGGTCTTCGGCTGGTACGACAACGAGTGGGGATACTCGTGTCGGCTGGTCGATCTCGTAGGGAGGCTGTTGCCGTGAAGGCGGGGGCTCGTGGGGGAACCATGGGTTCCCCCACGTTGAACGAGTGGGGATACTCGTGTCGGCTGGTCGATCTGGTGGGGAGGCTGTTGCCCTGAGTGAGAGCGACCGAAGAGCACGTGTCCGACTGAAGTCGGACACGCGGTCGGACACGCTGTTGGACACCCGGTCGGACAGGCGGTCGGACGCGCGGCACCAGCCGTGAGGCTGCCTCGCTCGGTGGAGACGGCAGAGGTGGAGGACAAGCGCGTCCTCGTCCGCTGCGATCTCAACGTGCCGCTCGAAGATGGCCGGATCGCCGACGAGACGCGCATCCAGGCCGCACTCCCGACGCTCCGGCTCCTGCTCGAGCGTGGCGCCGCGGAGGTCGTCGTGTGCTCGCATCTCGGCCGACCGAAAGGCCCGGATCCTGCATTCGAGATGGCGCCGGTCGCCAGGCGTCTCACCGAGCTCGCGGACGACGAGCGCCTCCGCGTGCTCGAGAACACGCGCTTCCTGCCGGGCGAGACGCGAAACGACGAGCAGACCGCGCGCGAACTCGCGGACGGGCTTGAGCTCTACGTGAACGACGCGTTCGGCTCCGCGCATCGTGCGCACGCCTCGACCGAGGCCGTCGCGCACATCCTCCCCGCCTACGCTGGGCTTCTGCTGCTCGCCGAGCTCGAGCACCTGGGCCGCCTCCTCGGCGAGATCGAGCGTCCGTTCGTGCTCGTCGCGGGCGGCGCGAAGGTCGAGGACAAGCTCGGCGTCCTCCAGAAGCTCGGTGGACGCGCCGACACCGTGATCGTCGGGGGGAAGATGGCCGAAGAGCTTCGCGACGAGAACCCGCTGGACTTCGCCGTCGAGCTCCCGACCGACGTGCTCGCCGCCGCCTCGTTCGACGAGCACGCGGAGAGCCGGATCGCGCCGTACGACGATCTGCCCGGCGGCTGGCTCGGCCTGGACATCGGACCAGAGAGTCAGGCCCGGTTCGCGGATCTCGTCCGGGGCGCGCGTACGGTCTTCTGGAACGGCCCCATGGGCGTCTTCGAGTGGGAGCCCTTTGCGGCCGGCACGAAGGCGGTCGCCGAGGCGGTCGCCGAGGTCGACGGCTACACCGTCGTCGGTGGCGGCGACTCGGTGCGAGCGGTCTCGGAGCTCGGGCTCGACGACCGGATCTCGTGGGTCTCGACGGGCGGCGGCGCCTCGCTCGAGCTCCTCGAGGGCAAGGAGCTGCCCGGAGTCGCGGCCCTGCCGGCGGCATAGGATCGAGCGGTGGTGATCGCAGGCAACTGGAAGATGTTCAAGGGGCCGGCAGAGACCGACCGCTTCCTCGACGAGCTCGATCTTCCGTCGGGCGTCGAGGCAGTGCTCTGTCCGCCCTTCCCGTCACTCGCGACCGCGACCGGTAGGGGCATACCCGTCTTCGCGCAGAACGACCACTGGGCCGCCGAGGGCGCGTTCACCGGCGAGGTGTCCGCCGGGATGCTGCTCGAGCTCGGCGTCGAGGGCGCACTCGTCGGCCACTCGGAGAGGCGCCAGCATTTCGGCGAGACCGACGACACCGTCCGGCGCCGTTGCGAGCACGCGCTCGAGGCCGGTCTGCGGGTGATCGCGTGCGTGGGGGAGACGGAGTCCGAGCGCGAGGCCGGCGAGACGGCCGACGTGCTCCGCCGGCAGGTCGCGGCGATCCCTCGGCACGAGGCGCTCGTGATCGCCTACGAGCCGGTCTGGGCGATTGGGACGGGCAAGACAGCCACGTCGGAGATCGCGCAGGAGGCGCACGCGCTCATCAAGGAGCTCCACGACACGCGGGTGCTCTACGGCGGCTCGGTCAAGCCGGAGAACGCCGCCGAGCTTCTCGGGCAGCCCGCAGTCGACGGCGCCCTCGTCGGCGGTGCCTCGCTCGATCCCGGGTCGTTCGCGGCAATTTGCCGCGCAGCCCTGTCGTGACCCCACAGACGAAGGGCGTCCCGCTCGTCACCCTCGTGATCCTCGACGGATGGGGTCTCGCGCCACCGGGACCGGGGAACGCAGTCGAGCTCGCCCGAACCCCCGTCTTCGACGGACTCGCGGCACGATTTCCGACCACCCGACTCGCTGCGTCGGGCCCGGCGGTTGGGCTCCCCGACGGGCAGATGGGCAACTCGGAGGTCGGGCACCTGACGATCGGCTCGGGCCGGATCCTCTACCAGGACCTCGTCCGGGTGAGCCGCGCCGTGGAGGACGGGTCGCTCCTGGAGAACGACGCGCTCACGGGCGCGTACCGGCGGGCGCGGGCGCGAGGGGGAGAGGTGCACCTCCTCGGACTCGTGTCGACCGGGGGCGTGCACTCGCACATCGACCATCTACGGGCGCTGCTCGTGCTCGCGGAGCGCGAGGGCATGGGTGAGCGAACCTGGATCCACGCGTTCACCGACGGTCGCGACGTCTCTCCCTCGGCGGCGGTGGAAGACCTCGCGACGTTACCCGCAGAGCGGATCGGCACGATCGTCGGCCGCTACTACGCGATGGATCGCGATCGCCGCTGGGAGCGCACCGAGCGTGCGCTCTCCGCGATCCTCGACCGGGACGGCACCCCGGCCAGCGATCCCCTGGCGGCGGTGTATGCGAGCTACGCGCGCGGGGTCACCGACGAGTTCGTCGAGCCGATCGCCCTCCGGGGCCGCCCACGCCTCGATCCGACTCGGGACTCGGCGATCGTGTTCAACTTTCGCCCCGACCGCGTGCGCCAACTCACCGAGCGGCTGCTCGCCACCGAGGTCGACGTCGTGACGATGACGCGTTACCGGGACGACTTCGCGTGCCCGGTCGCGTTCGTGGAGCAACTCGTCGCGGACACGCTCGCGGAGCGACTCGCGGAAGCCGGCTGCCGGCAGCTCCATGCCGCCGAGACCGAGAAGTACGCGCACGTCACGTACTTCTTCAACGGCGGGATCGAAGACCCGTGGCCGGGCGAGGATCGGATCCTCGTCCCCTCGCCGAGGGACGTCCCGAGCTACGACCTCGCTCCGGCGATGTCGGCGGTCGCGGTCGCCGCGCGCGTCGCGGTCGCGCTCGACGACGGCTACCGCTTCTGCGTCGTCAACTTCGCCAACCCGGACATGGTCGGCCACACCGGTGTCGTCCCGGCGGTCGTGAGCGCGGTCGAGACGGCCGATGCATGTCTCGGCGTCGTCGCCGACGCGACGTTCCGGCGCGACGGCGTCTGCCTCGTCACCGCCGACCACGGGAACGCCGAGAAGCTGCTCGAGGACGACGGTGTGAATCCGCATACGGCGCACACGACGAATCCGGTGCCGCTGATCGCGACATTGGCGGGGCGCTCGCTCCGCTCCGGAGGGGGGTTGTCCGATCTCGCGCCCACGATCCTCGATCTCCTGGATGTGTCCGAGCCGTGCGCGATGACCGGCGCGAGCCTCGTCGAGTCCTGAACGACATGCGGTTTGCGGGGCCAGACGATCGATGACATTTCACCAAGTCGTAAATTGTTCGTGAAAGCTGGGCTAGGCCTTGTATGCTCGCGTCGCATTGGCCTTGACGCAGCCCGACCACGGTGTGCTCAGGAAGGCTCAACGCGGCGACGAGAGGGCGTTCACCCTTATCGTCAGGGCGTACGAGCAGCCCGTCTACAACTACGTCCTGCGCCTCGTCGGTGATCGCAGCCTCGCCGAGGATCTGACGCAGGAGGTGTTTCTCCGGGTCTACCAGGGTCTGCCGGGGTTCTCCGACCGGTCGCGGTTCACGACCTGGCTCTTCCAGGTGACGAAGAATCGCGTCCTGGACGAGCTGCGCGCGCTCGAGCGCCGGCCGCGGGCTGTCGTCGGCCTCGACGACATCCCGCCGCTCGAGGTCGTCGATCCGCCGTTCGAGCGCTCGGAGACGATCGACGCCCTGTGGCGCGCGGTGGAGGGCCTCACCGTCGACCTGAAGATGGCGCTCCTGCTTCGCGACGTCGTCGGGCTCTCGTACACGGAGATCGGCGATTCGCTCGAGATCACGCTCGCGACCGTCAAGTGGCGGATCTACAAGGCTCGCGAGGAAGTCGCGACGGCGCTCGCGCGGGACGGCATCACCGCCCGCACCGCGACGACGACGCGCAAGACGGTCGCCGCGACGACGGCCGACTGAGCCTGCTCGCCCGTCCCGGTTGAACGCTCTCCGTGTCGGGCGGGCGGCCGTACGATGACCGGATGACCGTCCTCGACCCGATCACGGCGCTTGCGGTGGCTCTGAGCGACGCGGGCGGAGCCCCGATCGCGCTGGAGCGGCCGGCGGATCCTCGGCACGGCGACTATGCGACGAACGTGGCGCTGCGGCTCGCGGGCGAGACGCGCCGGCCGCCGCACGAGGTCGCGGAGGAGCTCCGGAAGAAGCTCGCTGCCGTCGACGGCATCGCCGCCGTCGAGATCGCCGGGCCGGGATTTCTGAACCTCACCGTCGACGACGCGTGGCTCGCCGGCCGGGTGGAGGAGGTCGTCCGCGAGGGCTCGTCGTTCGGCTCCGGCTCCGCCGAGTCGCCGGAGCGGGTCCAGGTCGAGCTCGTCTCCGCGAACCCGACGGGCCCGATCACCGTGGCGTCCGCCCGGAACGGCGCCTACGGCGATGCGGTGGCGCGCCTGCTCGCGTTCGCGGGTCACGAGGTCGAGCGCGAGTACTACTACAATGACGCCGGCGCGCAGATGGATCTGTTTCGTGCCTCGGTCGAGGCGGCGCGGCGGGGCGAGGAGCCACCCGAGAACGGCTATCGCGGCGACTACATCGCGGCTCTGGCCCGGGTCGAGGGCGATCCGGTGCCAGGGATGCTCGCGCGGATCGAGGCGTCGCTCGAGCGCTTCCGGATCCGCGTCGACACCTTCGAGCGGCAGAGCGAGGTCGAGGCCGAGGCAGGCGACGCAATCGCGCTGCTCGACACGTACGAGGCGGACGGTGCCGTCTGGGTGCGTACGAGCGCATATGGCGACGACAAGGACCGGGTCGTCGTCCGCTCGAACGGCGAGCCGACGTACTTCGCCTTCGACGCGGCGTACATCCGGCGCAAGTACGGGCGAGGCTTCGATCGGCTGATCTATGTCCTCGGCGCCGACCACCACGGCTACGTCGCGCGTCTGCAGGCGCTCGCCGAGCTCCTCGGGCATCCGCGCGACTCGATCGAGGTGCTGATCTACCAGCTCGTCAACCTCACGCGGGGCGGGACTGCCGCCCGCATGTCGAAGCGCCGGGGCGACGTCGTCTTCCTCGACGACTTCGTCGACGAGATCGGCGTCGACGCGGCACGCTGGTACCTGCTTTCCAGAGGTCACGATCAGACGATCGAGATCGACGTCGACCTGGCGGCGGAGCGCAGTCAGAAGAACCCGGTCTACTACGTGCAGTACGCCCACGCACGCGTCGCGGGGATCGTTCGCAATGCCGACTCCGCCTCGGTCGCGAGCGAGACCCCGTCGAGCCTCGCCGTGGAGGAACGCGAGCTCGTGAAGCGCCTGCTCGAGTTTCCCGACGTCGCCCGCGAGGCGGCGGCGCGCCGTGCGCCGCACGGGATCGCCACCTACGCGATCCGCGTGGCCGACGACTTCCACCGCTTCTACCACGAGCACAAGGTGCTCGGCTCGGAGACGCAGGGGTTTCGGCTCGCGCTCTGCACCGCGACTCAGGGCGTCGTCGCGACGTGCCTCGATCTGCTCGGCATCGACGCGCCCGACCGGATGTAGACGAGGGCGGTGTGCGACTTCAGTCGGACACCTGACGTTCCGCGTGCCGCGGCGCAGGCGCCTTCAGCTGTCCGACTGACGTCGGACACCGGGTGAGACGGCGAGTCCCCTAGCATCGCCTGATGCGGTGGAAGCTGGCGATGGCCGCGCTCGCCGCGTCGTGGGGACTGATCAGCATCGTCGCGGCCGCGGTCGAGCTCGAAGCCGAGCCGCTCGCATTCCTCCGGCTTGCGATCGGCGCCGTGACGGTTGGCGTCCTCGCCGTCGCGATCGGCGGGCCTGCCTCGCTCGACCCCCAGGGCCGGCTCGGCGCGCTCGCGGCGCTCGGAGCCATCCACGGCGCGCACTGGGTGCTCTTCTTCGAGGCGGTCAAGCTTGGCTCCGTCGCGCTCGCCTCCATCACCTTCTACACGGCGCCGCTCTTCCTGGCGGTCGTCGCGCCGCTCGTCCTGCGGGAACGGCTGAGCAGGATCGCGCTCGTCGCGCTCGTGCCGGGTGCGCTGGGCGTTGCGCTCGTGGCGCTCACAGGCTCCGACGGCGGTCGGTTCTCGCTCGTCGCAGTCGCGGCCGGCGTGGGCTCGGCGGCGACCTACGCGCTCTTCGTCGTCGGGTCGAAGCGATTGCTGCGTGCCCGTCTCGATCCGCTCGCCCTGACGTTCTGGGACACGGCCGTCGGAGCGGTCGTCGTCGCGCCGCTCCTGCTCGGGGCGGGTCGCGTTCTCCCCCGGTCGACCGGCGACTGGGCGGCGGTGCTAACGCTCGGTGCGGTCTTCAGCGGGCTTGCGACGCTTGTGTACGCGATCGTGCTGCGGCGGATCACGGCCCAGACGGCGGGGATCCTGACGTTTCTCGAGCCCGTTGCCGCGGTCGTTCTCGCAGCGTTTCTCCTGTCCCAGGGGATCGGCGTCGGCACGGTCGTGGGTGGAGCTTTCGTGGTCGTCGCCGGCGTGATCGTGATCGCGCTCGAGGCCGAGGAGCTCGATCCGGGCACCGCCTACCGCCAGTAGCATTCCCCCGGAGTGAGCGCCGACCCCGCCCGCCTGCCGCCCGACCGGAACCTCGCGCTCGAGCTCGTCCGAGTCACCGAGGCGGCGGCGATGGGTGCGGCGCGCTGGATCGGCCGGGGCGACAAGAACGCGGCCGACCAGGCGGCGGTCGATCTCATGCGGTTGATGGTTAATACCGTCTCGATGCGCGGCGTCGTCGTGATCGGCGAGGGCGAGAAGGACGAGGCCCCGATGCTCTACAACGGGGAGGAGGTGGGCGACTCGACCGGTCCCGAGGTCGACGTCGCCGTCGACCCGCTGGAGGGAACGCGGCTCACCGCGCTCGGGATTCCCGGGGCCATCGCGGTGATCGCTGTAGCCGAACGCGGCTCGATGTTCTTTCCGGGCGCCGCCGTCTACATGGACAAGATCGCGGTGGGACCCCAGGCGGCCGACGCGGTCTCGATCGACGCGAGCCCGACCGAGAACGTCACCCGCGTCGCCGAGATCAAAGGCTGCGCAGTGAACGACGTCACCGTCGTCGTCCTCGAGCGCGAGCGTCACGACGACCTGATCGCCGAGCTGCGCGAGGCGGGTGCCCGCGTCAACCTCATCCGCGACGGCGACGTCGCCCCGTCGATCGCCGCTGCTCGCCCCGACTCGGGCGTCGACCTGCTGATGGGGATTGGCGGCACCCCGGAGGGAGTCATCTCCGCCGCGGCGATCAAGTGCCTCGGCGGCAGGCTGCAGGGACGCCTCTGGCCCCGCGACGAAGCGGAGCGCGCCGCGCTCGTCGCGGCCGGCTTCGACGTCGACCGGGTACTCACAGAGGATGATCTCGTCCGCGGCGACGACGTCTTCGTCGCCGCGACGGGCGTGACCGGGGGCTCGCTGCTCCGCGGCGTCCACGTCGGCGGCGGTGGGATCGAGACGGAATCGCTCGTGATGCGCTCGCGCTCGGGCACGGTGCGGCGAATCGCGGCACACCACCCGACGGGCAAGGTGCGGCAGCTGAGGGCCGAGGGAGGCAGGTGACGGCGGGACGCGCGAGCACACTCGTCGCGACGCTCGCCGCGGC
>Ga0183260_10001881_pt1 | contig 17505 bp, 19 predicted proteins | sample AntDrymUQ4972206_2_FD_129768 | JGI IMG/M metagenome (GOLD analysis project Ga0183260, IMG submission 129768) | Polar desert sand microbial communities from Dry Valleys, Antarctica - metaG UQ497 (22.06) (version 2) (version 2) | ecosystem: Environmental > Terrestrial > Soil > Desert | place...
CAGTACTACAACAAGCAAAAGATATTTCAAGACACGTATCAAACACGGGAGTAAACGCCGCAAGAGTGTTTGAACAAAATTCAAGACAAATAGCAGCAGATGTTAAAGATGCAGCCAATTCAAGCGTAAATACATCTACTACTTCCACCACTACAAACTCCACACATCGTTAACAAGACAACAAGAGAAATAATTCGCAGCCGTAATATGCCTATTAATCCGACCTATTTAGATTCGGATTTTTTATTGTTCTTCATCTTGGTAACTTGAGAGACCGTAATGAGATCTTTTGAATAATATATCACGACATTAGGTGGAACTAGTTTTATTATAGTCTTATTATAGTTTATTAAATCATAATCAATGTAAAGTGAATATTTTTTTTAGATGAGGGCAAAAAACACATACACGATCCCCATGCCTAGAGAAATGTTGCAAAGAATAGATAGGTCTTCTCCTGCTCATGTCGGTAAGCTTCGATATGCAGTGGATTTTATTGCTCCTATAGGTACACCTGTTCTAGCTGCAGAAGATGGAACAGTTACTCATATCAACGATGATTTTAATATTGGAGGTCCTGATGCATCGTACTGGTTTTATACTAATTTTATTACAATCAAACATTCAAATGGAGAATATTCTCGATATGACCACCTTGACTTCAAGAGCTCCAAGGTCAAACTAAATCAAAAGGTTTATGCTGGTGAAGAGATATCCAAAGTTGGAATGACCGGTTATACCTATATTCCTCACCTACACTTTCAAGTATATGTATATACAGGATATAATATTTGGACCGATTTTGAAACAATAGAGATTAAGGAATTTAAAAATATGTTTTAAATCATTTCTTAAATATTTCCAAAAATGATTTCAACCGAAAATGATGAAGGGAAATAGGTATCATAATACGAGAGATAAATAATGAGCCCGAGCCCGAGCCACTAAAATCTCCTAGAGCTAGAGCCTATCAAATGTTTTCAGACTGACAGAACCCAACTAAAGTTTCAATTGACCTCGAAATAAAATATGATGAAGTTAAGTTATATTATTATGAATTTCTAGATTTGAATAATAAAGCAGAATTTGTTAGGTTGTGTGAAAAATATGAACGTCATATACCATTTATTGTTGAAGTTATAAGTAAAATGGAACTTTATCAATTGCTTGAGAATGATGATGAGGTCTTTTTAACCTATTTAAGAGATTTTAAGAAGTTGGAATATATTAAAATTGGAAACAGTATAAGTAAATTGCCTATCAGTAAAAAAAATGAGATTAGAAACTCAAAACTGATCAAAAAGGTATAGCCGTTATACGCTTGTTTAAATGTCATTTTTTTACTTGCCTAGGTTATTATTGACATAGTTTTCAATGGCTATGGAAATTCATACTCCTCTCATATTCATAAAATTTTCAAGAAATTGCCTAGATAGTTGATTTCGCATACTTATAGATTGCAATCCTTGATATCTGCGGTCCCATCATCAACAGCGTTATATCATTTTCCACATTGGTTTCACTCAGTAAATATAATTTTCACAATACCTCTGGGTTTAGACTTAATAGTATAGGAATGTTTATCTATTACCATTTCAATATTGTAGTAAAATTAACACTAGATAGAATTAACGTGACGTTTTGGGATTTAGGCAATTTATTTGATATATCTTCGTCGGCGATTGCATCAGAATTAGAATTTACTCCTGGGAGGGGATGGGATAATACAGTGAAAGAATAGAAACTAGAAAATTTGGCAACCTACTAATTCAAATATGGTAACAACTGCAAATTGGATGAACTTAAAATATGATATAGTTATTGAAAAGTGGAAAGCAATGCATACAAAAAAGTTTCATACTTTTCATTAAGAACCTGTTAAAAAAGCCATATAGCAAATTGAGAAATAAATTATTCAACTAACATTATTCATTTAGATTTTTATTTTGGTCCGGCTGAACCATCAAAATTGATTCTAAACTTATCCATGTTAGCCATATTATTATATTCTTCTTTTATCTTAATAGCATTCGATAGAAAATTATCTTTAATGAGGTCTAACTGATTGATCATTGATTTTTTTGACTCATCATTTAGAGTTAAGAAATGTAATTCCACCTTTTCAATATTGCTTGCTATCTCGTTATTTCCAAACATGCTGGAATAGTTTTTCATTATCGATGCATTTGTTTCGATCATTTGTTTCTGTTGAAGATATGCATTTTCAATAATATTTTTGTATTGGGTATAATTTAATTCGATCATTTGTTTCTGTTGAAGATATGCATTTTCAATCATACTTTTGAACTTCTCATTGTCAGTCATTATATAGTCTGATTTTGTTCTAAAAACTATTTATATAAATATTGTTATTTCCTAAATTATTAATCAATTTATTTTCTAATACCTATAAAATTTTGATAAAATTGTTTCACTATTAATAAAAAATATGCCATAGTAATTCTACTAATAGTACTATATTATGAAATATAATTGTAGGTAGAAAATGTGGAATAGTTTGAAAAACGCTAGGGAATTAGAATCCTACTACCACAAGGATTTAATCCGTACTGGTCCGTTGCGACTTTATATTATCTGAATGAACTAGACTGCAGAAATACTTTCGGTGACTTAAATTACTATTGATAATTTTAACAACCAGTGTCTTCCACCCTAGGACTATTATTTTTATTTGAAGATGAAAGTTCTATTAATCTATACTTAAATGAATGGAGCCCACGTCTGAGAGACGTAAATTCGAATAACACTCTTATTTAATATAGAGTAAAAATTTAACCTTCATCAGACTTCGGAATTTATGGATGGATATTATGCACGTTTAACATCATGCTGAGGTTACGTCGGATGAAATAATTATCAAGAACCCCAGCAAACATGGTCAAATTAAGGATTTAAAACACTCTAAATCAGTGCAAAGAAAATTTTTCTCATGCTCAAGGATTATCGGAAACAAAAGATACCCTGATTAACGGTGCTGTTTTGACGCGAGAGGATTAAGTGAATTAACAAAACAATATCCATATCATATACAATTGTTACTCGAAAAATGGTAGTGGGTAGTCTTATTGATCCCTTTCATACAAATATGAATATGAAATTCTGCTATTGTTAGTTGTATTAGTGACTGTTGATAGAATCTACCTTTAGAATGGTGGCTAATACCAACTTAGTAACTGAAGTCAAATATATCCAATTTATAAATTCGGGCAGGTCTGAAGAGGAATGATAATGTGGATTTTTGTTTGGATCTGCGGACCCGTCATAAGCACCTAATACTACGTGCCCATTTGCTTCGAAGGGTTCGTAATCACTGTCATAAATGGAACCCAAATGGAATCCGAGATTAACCGCTGAGGTCGTTTCTTTCATAATCTCACCGAATTCTATTGATTTAAGATCGTTTTCCCTAACCTGGTTGTGATTTGCATCTGTATTGTTATCCCTTTCAATCGTTACTGTATTAGGTGCAAAAAATGGATAGCCAATCATGTCTAAGTTAATTAGTCTATACAAATCTATGTTATGACCCTTAATGTATTTCGCGTAGTTCCTGGATCCTAAGAGGCCTTGTTCTTCTCCAGAGAAGAGGACGAATTGGAAAGAATGTTTGAGGTTCTCATTAGCCAATACTCGGGCTATTTCTATTATGGCACTTACACCGCTGCCGTTATCATTCGCTCCCGGTGCACGACTATCTGAATCCTCCTTGCGGTTCATAATGCAATCATAATGAGCACAAACCATAACCAATTTTTCATCAATTCCCTGTTTTTTACATATTATATTTCTAAGGTCAAACTCTTCATTATCAATGGTCGCCTTAAAGGAATGATAAAAAGTATCCTTGTAACCTATGCCTCGAAGTTCATTCATTATCCAATCACCTGCATCATTCAGAAGAGGTGATTTTGAATGCCTAGTGTGGAAATCTGATAGACTACTCAGATATTGCTTTAACCTATCTGTCGATATCCTATCTAACATCGATTGCATGCTTGGTTTATTCTTATCGATGTTCATCTCTGCATCTCTCAACTATAAATGAAAAAATTTTTATCAGGAACTTGATTACTTTGTCCGAGAGATTATTAAATCTTGTATTCTTACACATTTCAAAAGCCCTTATCTTTTTGTTTGTTTTGCCACTCTTACTTGACCAAAGGTTTAGAGTACTCTTCCTCAATTCTGTCTATATGGTTAATACTATTTTTCCTCGGGGATGAACATCCTTTACATAATCAAGTGCCTTTGAGGCTTCATCCAGTGAAAAAGTTTTTTCAACATTTACTTTGATGTTATTTTGGTCAACCCATTGACCCAGTTGAGTCAATCGCTCCCTATTTACCTGTGTGAATAGGAATACTGCTTTTACCCCAAACTGTTCCATTAGTTCGGTGTTCGGTTGCTCTAGCATGGAAACGATTATACCATTCCTCTTTACTACCTTGAAAGATTTTGTGTATGTTTGTCCACCGACCGTATCAAAAACTGCATCATATTCATGTAGTAAATCTTCAAATGGGTTATTCCTGTAATCTATTACTTCATCTGCACCTATTTTTTTACAAAGTCCATATCATCTGTACTTATTGTTGTCGCTACATATGCTCGTAGGAATTTGGCTAGCTGGATGGCAATAGAACCAATACCTCCTGCACCTCCATGAATCAGGATTTTTTGACCCCCTGATAAGTTCATATTCTCTACAATACCTTGCCAAGCACTTACTCCAACGAGAGGTAAAGCTGCTGCCTCAATATGGCTTAGACTTTTTAGCTTGGGTGCTATACTATCCACATTAGCCAAGGCCAATTCTGCAAATGTGCCGGATCCACCACCATTTAAAACAGTTGCTTGCCCATATACTTCATCACCCTCTTTAAAGTCTGTGGGAGAGCCTTGACCTCCAACTTCTTTAATGATACCTGAAAAGTCCATTCCCAATGTTGAAGGAAATTGGAGTGGTACCCTTTCTTTCATAAAGCCTTCACGTATCTTCCAATCTACCGGGTTAACACCAGCTGCTTTTATGCTGACTAGAACCTTATCTGACGAGATGTTTGGCGTTACTGTATTCTGGTTAATTTCCATGACCTCACTCCCACCGTATATATTAATTTGTACAGACTTCATAATATATTTTAGAATAACATAGTATTAATGGTCAATAGTCCGACTTGATTATTAAATAGATATTAATGAATTCATTAATAATATAATTATTCTGATATTATCATCTGAATCCTCAAATTAATAACTGACAAACTAGGATCCAATGTTTATTAATTTTTTTTTAAATGTAATTAGATCTTGCTCGATAGACTTAATTTTCTTTCATCAAGAATAATAATATATGATTACCATTGTTCATATCCTGAGTATCTCAATTACAGTCGAAAGATATAGTAGTTTCTTTCACAATTTATCACGGGTTTTTATTATTAATCATGTGTTTGATATATATAATCTGTAAAATAGGAGTTTTGTTTAACTAATCGGTTAAGGGTAAACTTAATCCAATACCAAAAAAACTATTTAATAATATTTAAGATAATATGCAAATATGGTAAATTGAAAAGACATTAGGGAAATTTGATATCTCATGTTAAATTTTTACAATTATAATATTTATTTATTATTTCTACTCAAAAACAAATCTCCATCCATAATTGTTTTGCAATAATTGTAACAAAATTGGATCACCGCCACTAAACATTTTAAAATTGGAGACATTCAATCTCTCTAAATCTTTAAAAAAGTTTTCAAATCCTGCCGGAGTGTATAATAGCAACAATTTTCCCTCATTATCATCAACTTTCTTATATGAAAGAGGAATATTTTTTTCGAATTTTAAAACCACTCCTTCATGGCCATTAATATCTTCTTGATCATACCTAAACAGGAATTTTCCCTCAATTACGTAAACTATTACATTCTCCCTACTTCTCACATGCATTGGTATTTCGGTTTCTTCCCCCGATGGGAAAATGCCTTCAATTATTGAATACTTTCCACTGGTTTGCTCGCCTGATACAAGTATTCTGTAATTTATTCCATTCAAATTATATTGCTTATATGATTTTTTACCATTATCGTAAGATTTGATAGTATCATTTGAATTTCTTATAACCATAACCATAACCATATTATCAAAACTGATTGATAAAAATATTTTAGAAAAATAGAAAACAAATGGTATTGTTTGACAGCTTTTAGGACGATTAACTTAGATTATCAAACTTAATCGTCACCTTAAATTATTATCATAATTATGAAAGAAATTCATAATCACATTTTAGAACAAGGTTTTCAAAGTTAATTTTTTAAATGTCGTCTTTCGGAATTATTCCATTTCATCATGTTTACTTGATTTATTCTAATTAATTCTTAAAAACATGTTCTCGCTATAATAAAAATGAAAAACTTCTAGTGGCATACTCCATCCTATTTGACTTAGTCGAGAGTCTCACCATCATTGGAAATTAATGATAATCTGTTAAAATATTGTTGAAGTGTATCTATACCCAACAACATTGTGAACAATGAATCAAAAAATTTATCTTTGGTTAAACCATCAAAATAAATAAGTTTCTCCATGATAAATTTTTCTATTTTGTCTTTTGATGAATTGCTGTGACGAGCCAGTAAACCCAATTGGTATAAGGCCATTAATAAATCTGGAATAAAGCGATTCTTTTCTTTCGATGGTAAGAGATATAGAGAATTCTTCTGTTGTTTTGAGAAATTCATTGATGTAATTAATGTTACCTTATCATGTAAATCATCAACAATGATATTGACATTTCTATTATTAGATATTGCGACCAGATTCATAACAACTGTAGGGTCTTCGATTTCATCAAATCTCCAAATATCACTTTCTTCGATAAGCCATCGTTTAATTCTCAGTGATATTTCTTGTTGAGACAATGACATCGTAGTTTATTGAAAATTGCCTCTATATAATCATATAATGTGAAAATTATCTAAAGAACCTGGACATCGCGGTTCTGAAATCAAATTGGCTTGGGCAGATCCCCTAATTGCCACCGTGGATGTAGGAGAATTTCCGCAGGCTGTGGAGTTTAACCCAGGCAATAACAACATCTACGTCGTAAATATGGATTCAGATGATGTATCAGTCATAAACAGCTCTACCAATGCGGTTGTGGCAACTGTTAATGTTGGGATTTCTCCAACTGCTCTGGAGTTTAACCCAAGTAATAACAACATCTACGTAGTAGACTTTGGTTCAAATACTGTCTCAATAATCCAAACAATAGCTTTAAAACCCATTGCTGATGCAGGATCCGATCAGGCGGTAAATTCTAGTAAATAGGTTCGATTGGATGGTAAAGGCAGTTCAGATCTTAATAGTTTCTATTTGATATTTTAATTGACCCAAACAGATGGACCTGCTGTTTCTGTGGATGTCTCAACATCCAAAACATGCATCTTCACAGCGCCTCAAACTCAGGTAGTAACAAATCAGGTCCTTGATTCTTCTTTGTAACTTACCATGAAAATGCATGATGTAATAAAAAGCTATAAAAAAATTTTTTGACAACAGATGCGGTACATTAATGCTCTATAGGGTAACTACTTTCTCTAAGGTGTTGGGGGCAGCATTCCTTCCTCTTCCTCGATTACTTCTTCAAAATATTTAGAATGAATATCACCATCATCATAAACTTGTCCGACTTTCAAATAACTTGAATTACTATTATTTGATTGTGTATGTAAATTAGCCATAATATCAATACGAACTAAAGAAATAGTCGGTAACAACTGAGTTATCTCGAATGGTACGTCATCATTTTCTGAGTCTTTGTTCTTATATAGAATTAATGTAAAGGTTCTCGAACTAATTTTACCTAATTCTATCACCTTTGGTTCAGAGTCTATATTATTATTTTCTTGTTCCTTTAAAATGGATCGTATATCGTCGTATTTTGAGTCAATACTTGTAGCTAATCTTTGCATATTATCTCCAGAAAAATTTTCGCCTAATTGTTTTAAGGTTTCAACAAATGATTGATCTAATCTTATTATCATAAGTTAACATATCATATAAAATATACATACTTGCTTTCGAATTTGAAGTACACCTTTAATGACAAGGAATTGTCAAAAGAACTTGTTGAATATTAATAATCATTGTCAATCTAGAAAATATCTTTCTAACCCCTTAGGCCGTTAATTAACAGTTCACAATTTCGTTTGGTTTTTGCAATGCTTGTATTTCTTTCCCAGAAGTTTTAATCTCTTTTCCCTCTTTAAAAAAAATAAACAACGGACAGAATACCTGTCTTGTTTTTTTTGGTAAGGTTAACTATAAAAACCGTGATGTAATAACACGAAACTATTTTGAATTAAGGATACTAGTCCCTATGATCATCATTGCTACTTAAAACAAGAATGTGTTTGCAACCAATTCGCGTAGCAAATTCCTATTTATTCTAATGGAATTCACTATCCTTTTATTCGATCCCGTTTAATTTTTTTTGCTATGGCTTAAGATAAAAAAATATATCTAATCATCAAGACAAAAACAGGGATTGTATAGCCTTTATGGTATCGGGATTTTTGTCAGTCAATACGTATTTAATACCTACAGGCTTATTATCATCACTAATATCAATAAATACCGAATCTCCAAGAGGGATGGTACTTACTATTTTCTTGTTTGTTAGTTTAACATACAGTACACTATCTTCAGGATCATACTCAACAATTGAATTCAAAAGCCATAGCTCCTCCTTTACTAGTTCTTATTATTGTTATTATTTTCATTGTATTGATATAATTAGTAATACCATAATCAAGTATTTAGGTTTCTTAACTCTAGGTGTCAAACCTCCAGGCTTGTCAACCTGTAAAAGGCATTGCAGGCTTTGAGATGGGTTTTTACTTATCTAGAGAAAAATCATCATTATTCCTATGCCTTATCAGATTACTCATCCATCTTGCCACGATACAGTTATAGGCTAATTAAAATAAGTATATTGTTAGATTTTCTCTCTGAACTGAAGATAAGGATATAAGCCTATGAATCATATTATAACATTTATGGACAAAGTATCAAGCACTGAGGATGAAAACGAAATACTCAGAAAGATAGAGGGCATAATACTAGATAAATTGTTAGCAGCAAAAAACACTGGGACCCCGTCATTGAACTATCAGGAGATAACTGAGCAAATAAGTTCGGCACATCCTGAAGATATTGATACCGCTCTTGAAAACTTAATTGCACAAGCATTAATTCATTCTCCTGATGGCGAAAATTACTATATCACAAATGACGGGATCAATGAACATAACAAAAGGAAGTCGGAAGGAACATTATTTTAGCTACTATAGGACATATCATGGTGTAGAAAAATGTTATATGGCTAATTCTAAATATCTATTTGTACCTTCTGAATCAATCAAAATATTTAGAAAAATCAAATAAAACAATTGAAAGCAATATGCAGTAATTTATCACAGAAAGAATTAAAACGCTATGTTCTTTCAAGTTTAAAATAAGAACTTCAATAAAGTTTGATATTTAATATCTGATATCTAAAGATCATTTAGTCAAATTAGATCATTAACTCATGGAAAAATATTAGGAGGCTTTACTAAAACTTAGGTCATATTTATATCAATAGTATCATACCCTCGACTTAAAAATTTATTTGCAGGATAATTACCTGATGAATTGCTCAAACATAATGAAGATACTCGTAGATATTCTCTCGATCCAAAAGGCTGTAAATTTATGAAACAATACGGTAAGCTAACTGAGTTGGGTGGGAGATATTAATTCAATTTCTATTAACCAATTTTTAGCATCATCTATTTAACCTATCCTATCTATTAATTCTTACCGATCAGACTAGCATACAAAATGCAATGTATATCTAGAAATGGGGATCTAGTTCCATGTATCCCAGTCGTTTTTGTCACTAATTTCCTCATTTCTAGTTTAATTATTACTTAATACTCATCTTTCTATTTTTTCCATCTTCATTAAATCCTATTCTGTATATGCCTGCTTACTAAATCATCACCTAGATACCCAAATGTAGCAACCATTTCCTAAGAATGAAGAATAAGAAATCACCGTATACCTACGTAAACATCTATTCCTAACCGCATTCCTAGTTTGGTTCAGTCAGTGCTCCTTATTACTTCTCATTCTTGCTAAGGCTCAAAATTTATAGTATTCTATGTATAATGCCTTTACAGATTCAAATAAGAATCTAAGTTCCAGGTACATGATACAGAATATTATAAAACCACTCTGGATGTCAGAGAGCAGATATTCGAGAAAACAACTACAATTATCAATATAATGGCAATTCAAGAATCAGTGCAGATATCGTTGTACCATGCTATGATTTGTTTCGCGTTTGAAATGTCGCCTATTAAGAAATCTATCATCAATTTTGAAATAACGAATGAAATACATTAATCGTAAGTTTAGTATCACGACATTGACAGGAAAAATTAATTTTATTAATCCTTTTTCTAATAATGCAGATTGTTTAAAAGATATTGAGTATTGTAGACGGTAATCAAAAGCACATAGATGATAATAGCACTCGATTACTTAAAAATTATTTAATTCTCTTATTTTTGAGCAAAACAAAAATTAAGCAAATCTAATATCTTTTCTTTAACAAGTATAGTAGTAATCTCCTCTAAGGTAAATGTTCCCTCCCGACCAGCTGAACCCTCCTCTTGCATCATCTTTTGCATGTAGAGGGTTACCTTATTCGGCTCCTCCATAAAGAAGGTTAAAGATGGATGTTTGTCCTGTGATGATGAAGTATCAGTATAGGGGTAGATATCAAGTTTAATCTCAGTCACGAATCTTCCTTGTATCTTGTCTATGATATCACATTTGATATCATGTAAAATTAGCTTGTTCTTAATCTCCTTGAATACAGGAAAAATAACTGTATGAACCTTTTTGGAAAATCCCTCAGTAAATTCGTCGAGATTTTCTGAATATTCCACTTCAGAATTTTGGTTTCCTCTAGTTAAAGCGACATAATTATCGATAACCTTATCAATTTTATCATCTATGTTCATTTTTATCCGATATTCTCCTTGGATATGAATATCGCCATATATAAGTTTGAAAGAAAGATTTTAAGATATGATTTTATGATTTTTCCAAGCGTGCCTTTATGCCTTATCGAAGGAACAATAAAGATCATCAAATGAAATCAAATATTATGATTATTTAATGAATTTGCAAAAGGCGTTGATTCTTTTTGCTAAATTGATGATTGTGTTTATTATGGCTATCTTATAAATCATTTAAAGGAAACAAGATTGAAACATATAACGGAATTACCGCCAAATATATATTAGATGCAAAAACCATCCTCAAGCAGGTTATATGAGGGTCTCAAAGCCTATTTAATTGCATATATTAACGTCCCTATTTAGAGACTGTAAGCATATAAGAGATCGTTCTTTATTTTAACTCTATACAGTTAAGAACTTAATTCAAGAACGGAATTATCAGGTGGGTGAACTCAAGTTTATCAAATGCACAAAAGATAAAGGAGAGAAGATTTCTACCCTACGTCTACTGGGAATTCTTTCGAAATATTGAATCTAAATTTAGACTCTAGCTATAATCAAATATTTTTCCGTCCGTTCAATCAATGGTGAGATTGTGAGGGCATTGAAACAACCTATGGAGAGGGAAAGCACTGACACTTGCAATAGTTACTTGTTTAGACTAGATTCAACAGATGAGAATTGAAATCTAATAACTCCAATTCCCCAGCCTCAGTACCTTCGTAATTGAGATTCCAGAATGTTTTTACTATAATTCAGACTATAACAGTTTTGCAATTTCATATATTACTGCCCTGTCTTAATATTAATTACTAAATTTATTAACCTCTATCATTAAAATGGTGATTAATTCTTTTATGTCCTTTGATCCCCTGAAGTTTCCTGGTTTAAAAAAAAAGACGAAATCTATCCAGGAGGCGATCAAATACAATTGCTTCAAAATAATGATATAGCCCCCTTTTCACCAATGCTGATTAACGAGCCCAAAATTTTATTGAGCATGTCCTTTTTTTACGTCATATTAGGACACAGCTTGAATAGAGTTTTACACCCTTTAGATCAATTTTTGTCTAGATCCTCTGTCACGATCATAGACAAAGCAGAGCGAACTTCGTCCAATTTCTTGATTTTCCAAGTAATAATTTCTTTTAGTGTTTCCATATTGCTGGAAGAAATTCTTACAATAATATCATAAACCCCAAACACTCTATATACATCAACTACTTCCGGAACTTTTCTTATTTTCTCTATAGTTTCATTCTCCGATCCTATCTCGCAGTTTATTAGTACATAGGCAAATGGCACACATATTAGAATCATACAAAAATATAAAACGTTTCTGGGTTCCCAACTGCTAAATTCATCCAAAAACCTGAGCACAAATATGCAACAAGCTGGGAATGGTTGAGGGTTGAATTTCTAATAAGGATTCGGTCAGCTGAGTTCCCCATTGGAAGGAGGATCTAAAATATCATCAGGACTTGATGGAATACCAGGTAATGAAGCATATTTTTGTGAAAAATAAGGGATAATTATCTCTCAGGAAGTGTGTGAACTAGTATGAACCATGATGTTTCTATGAGTGTATTATTAATGATTAAAAGCTGAGACCCAACTTATGTGATGAGGTATAATTGGAATAGTCAGAGGCATAAATTAGCTTTAATTAAAATAAAAAAAATTAGATAGCCCTTGGTTTTCTTTGTTCCCCAGTTACCCCCGCTGAAATTATTTGTATGCTTGTTATTAACAGGGCTATCCCGATCAATATGCCGGCTAAAACTAGACCTATCCCAGGATAAACAAGTACGGCTATCGCAAAAATAATTGAAAGTGCTCCCACTCCTATACCAAAAATTTTTGACCATCCTCTACTTACCTTATCTCTTATTCCATGAATTATTCTAGAAATTCCATCTACCAACAAAGCAATACCCAGCAGTAATACTACAAATACACTTGCCTCGACAGGATATGCCAATGCGATCAAAGAAACAATTATAACAATTATTCCCAAACCGATGCTTATAAATCGAGATTTACCAGAAAGCATGATGCCACTGACTATTTTTTCGATTCCTGCAAATAACAATAAGAAGGCAAGAAAGACTATAATAGAGATTGAGCCTATAAAAGGGTTAATCAATACGATTATAGATATTATTAGAATAATAAGGCCAAGTCCTATTTGAGCCATCCTAACCCAGTTAGGTGATTTCTCAATGCTCAATATTTTCACCCTCAAAATCTGCCTTTATGGTAGATTCTAAAACAGCGTTATGATGGAAAAATTTTTTACTTTGAAATACATCTTCCCTAATTGGAAAGCATTTCATATTTATCACATTATTTAATTATACACGTCATATTTAATTTTTTAAAAGTACATCTTGATTATACATGGTAATAATTACAAAATATATCAATAGCCAAAGTTGGTCATCAAATTGGATGAATCATTTTAGGGTAAACCAAAAGTGAGATCCCAGTCCCTTTTTTTCAAAAATATACCTAGCATACCAACCCATTTTGTGGCTCTATGATCCGCTTATACGATCCACTTTATCAAGTTATTTCCTAATTGCAAGATTAGAGTCCATATTAATAGTTGTGGACTTGAACTATATTGAACTACTCAAACTAAGAATTACTTACGTCCTTAACAGAGACCTTAGTAAAATTAAGTATTCATCTGACCTTTTATTTAACTTGTCAAATTTTATCACTTTTTGTTTTAAAAACCGTTACGCGATTACCTCAATTATTTCCCATTTTTTAACTAATAGTGGGAAATAGTTGAAATAAATCCGTATTCAATAACTTGATACGATGTTTATTTAAGTCAAGAAAAATAAAATGTGATATTCTTTGGCAAGAATATTATGATAAACTCATTTTACGCTTGACTCATCTTGTCTTGGAAATTTTAGGCGAACAATAATGCCAAGTAAAATTATAAAAGCAATTTGAAGAAATTCGGTAATTACTGCCATTTCACCTATTCGACCACCTCTTCCGGTAATTGGATTATCAGGCAATCTAGTTATAACCCAAATCAGTACAAATGCTGCGGTTCCAAAAATACCTATGAAGTCCCATATTTTACCCCAACGTCTAACGGTAGGAACAATCCAGAAGACCTGAGCCAAGCCACCTATCAGAAAAAGGATTGTAGAATTGGTATTATTTGAAGGTAACATGTTTAAGTGAAAGATCCCAGCTAAACCTGTGCAGATCGCTGCTGCTACAGTTAGTATAGTAATCAAATTCATATGATATTAAATTAAAAATCATAATAAAAATGTACAATATCTACAAGATTTCTTTTAAATTAATAAGAAATAATTGATAAAAGGTGATCTAAAGTAGATTTGATTAAGATGATGTTAAGGTCTCCGTATTTTTCAACCCAAAACAAACATTCAAAACGTCATCAAGAAATTCTTTTATAGGACAACAAAGGCTAATTGACGATGAAACAAATTGTCACATATAATAAATCCGTTTTGGCTGTTGTAATTGCTATGAGTGTTGTTATTACTCTGTTATCAGCTGGAGTAGCTCAGGGTCAAAATAGTAATTTATCTCAGAGTGAACCCTTAAAGTCAATCGATAATAAAACAAGTGGAAGTAACGATTCCATATTTATTAGTATTCCAGTTGAAAAAGGCTACGTTAATGGAAATATATCATATTTTATAAGTACGGATGCATCTCAAGAAATGATTGTTTCCTCAGTTACGAATACGACCAAATTTGACGTTAATTATGCACCAACTCTCGGCAATACACCCGAACTTTCCCGTCAACAGGGTTTTGTGTTTACGAATGGGCTATTAGGGAATGGGATATTTGAACATCAACTTCCAGTTGCATCCGCAGCTTCCGGAGATGAGGGATATAGTCCTTTATTTCAAATAAATTATGTGAAATGGAATAATGAAACTCAGCCAAGAATCTTAAAATCTACAGCCGATATAATGGATGCACAGTCAAAGGGTGAACTTTCTGTACAAAAATCAAATGTAGTAATCAATAGTCCTGCTGTGAAGATTAAATGATTCCATAATTCTTTTATTTTGATATAGAGTTTATTTTGTCTTATAGATTAATAAATAAATCATGGTTGGTTTAAATTCCGCCAAAATAATTTTCCCTAGAACTAATAGCCTTCGCATTATTTGGATCACTTGTAGGACGGCTTGAATAAGTTCTCAAATCTTATTCTCATATTTGCAAAGCAAACTACAATCAAACACTAAATCCGTATGAAAATTTTTGATAATTATGAACTAAGATGATTTCAATATTGATAACGGGTAAATTCCTTTAAAAGTTTAATAGACCTTTCGATTATCCAAAGAAAGAGAATCATTACAACCTTTGTATTTTTTTGTGGCATTGATATTTGCAATAACAATTGCAAATCTCGCAATAATTCTTGCAGATTCAGATAGGAAAATAATTTATTCTAGCTGGATGTTGATTATTAGTTCATCCATCGCTGCCGGATTGTCCTTGCTAACGCTAATAAAGGACAGGTCTAGCATGAAAAAAGACAAGACGGCAATTCATCTTACCATTGGGCTCGTATTTTGGTGCATCGCAAATATAATTTGGGGGTATTACGAAATAATCCTTGATATAGTATCCCCGGTACCCTCACTTGCGGATTTGTTTTTGTTGTCTGCTTATGGGTTTTTGATTTATAGATTAATCGTAACTTACAAAAACCTTGGAGAAATAACGAACAAGAAAATAATCCATCTTGTGTCTATTGTAACAGGACTCTTCTTAATTTACATTTTAAATTTAATGCTTAGCCTAACGGTAATTTCTAATTTTAGGGGCTTTATGTTATTTATGGTCACTATTGCTTATCCAGTTTTGAATTCAATCCTGACTGTTTTGGCCCTGACTATTATTCTCAATATTAAAAATGAAAAGCATTTGTCTATTCCTTGGATATGCGAGTTAGTTGGCCTATTAGCCATAGTTATTGGAGACAGTTGGTTCGCTATTATAGTATTGACGGCTTTTATAGAACAGATTTGGATTTCCGCTATATTGCTCTCTGCCCACTATTTACTAATTGCCGGGGGTCTAGTATGGTACCTTCGTTACTCCAGTGCCTGGGATATGAGGATATCGGACAGCACATCTATGAATAAGATTAAAGAAATATTTTCAGCTAAGGTCCTCCTTTTTTTCATCATACCGTCAGCCTTTTTTGCTCTCATTATTTTGTTTTTGCCAATAAATTTTGCATCAGTAGCAAATCAAGCAGGAGTATCATGGATATGGATATATCCAACATTTCATGAACCCCCTCCCTTCAAAAAATATCTACCCGGAGTATATAGTTGGGGCCATCATTCCACAATCTGGTTCATTGTCTTCCCTAGGTAAACCTGTTCATGCTTCCTTGGAAATGGCCGAAAGCGACGTTAATAGATATTTTGACTACCATAACTCATCATCCAGAGTCAAATTAATAGTAGCAGACTCAAAGACTAGCCCACAAGAATCTCTGGCAGCCATTAAGAAGTTATACTCATCTGGAGCAAGGGTGATTGTCGGCCCAGCCACGAGCACGGCTGTTTCTGCTGTCCTCGATTTCGCAAATGAAAAAAATATTACACTATTGAGATATGCTAGCACTTCGCCTAAGCTTTCGATTCGTGGAGATAATCTTTTTAGATTAGTACCGGACGATAAAAGCCAAGGTAAAGTTATTGCTGAGAAGATGATAGATGACGGTATCAAAGTTATTGTTCCTTTCTGGAGAGGTGATATTTACGGCAACGAGTTGGCTAATGCTACCAAATATTATTTCGAAATACTTGGAGGCAAGGTAGAGGAAGGTGTTAATTACGAACCACATACCGGAAAATTTGCTACTAGTTTACACAGGATTAACTTTATCATGTGGAATCAAGAACTCAAAAAGATGAATACAATGGTATCTGATGCAATAACAAAGTACGGTACGGAATCCGTTGGCGTATACGTCATTTCCTATGATGAAATTACACCGATATTGATTCAGGCCCAATTATTTGATAATCTAGGAAAAGTAAGGTGGTATGGAAGTGATAGTATTGCAGAAAACCACCATCTCATCAAAAATATAGAATCAGCTAGTTTTGCCACTCAGACAGGATTCACAAATCCATTATTTTCCGTTGGTATGGACAATCAATCAGCACATGACATTGAGGGCGAATTGGGTGGAGGTGGAGATGGAGATGGAGAACACGATAGTTCTATGACCTATCCAGCCGTTGCATATGACTCATTCTGGATAGCCTCAAAAAGTATGGATAAAAATTCTACTATTAATGGGAACAATGGTGATTTTAACAGTAAAGACTTTAACGAAATATTAGTAGAAACTGC
>Ga0183260_10001882_pt1 | contig 17497 bp, 19 predicted proteins | sample AntDrymUQ4972206_2_FD_129768 | JGI IMG/M metagenome (GOLD analysis project Ga0183260, IMG submission 129768) | Polar desert sand microbial communities from Dry Valleys, Antarctica - metaG UQ497 (22.06) (version 2) (version 2) | ecosystem: Environmental > Terrestrial > Soil > Desert | place...
ACTGGCACAATACTATCTATTCCTGGCAAAACATTGTATGAATCTAGATACAGTCCCCCTGTTATCGCACAGGCTCCCATAGCAATAACGTACTTTGGCTCTGGCATTTGATCATAAACCATTCTGAGCCTAGGTGCCATTTTCCTTGTTACAGTTCCTTGAACTACTATTAGATCGCACTGTCTTAATGAGCCAAAAGCTTCCAGTATCCCAAATCGTTCAGCATCATAGCGTGGACTAGAAACAGCACCAAATTCGACACTACAACAAGCAGTTTACAAGTGAACGGGCCATAGTGACCATACACGGCCCCAGTTAATTGCATAACCTAATGGTTCATCCAAAGCTTTGACTAAAACATCACCTAGCTTTGATACTAGAACATTAAAATTGGTAGGGTTAACGAGATCCTTTATCATACCTCTACACTTGATAAATAATTACAATTCAAGTTATTAATATCTATTAGATTCAATTTTCATCAATTAGCACTAGGGAATTCCTATGAAATCAAACCACCTGTAGTAGGTTGTAATAACCTTTTGCCTTTAAAGTAATAGATATTCCTAAATATGGTACTATATAAATTATCATACTCATATTATAGTAATGAAAAATCTTTCAAATATGTTTATGATTTTTCTAATAGCAGTTGGATTAGCAATAGTTCCTGTAATTAGTATGAATTCTATAAATAGTGTTAATGCTCAAAATCAAAGTCAAACATCGGCATCAAATTCTCAGAATGAGACAATGGCAACCATTACAGATAAGCCACAAACTACAATAGTAAATCAGACTACCATACCAGCTGAACAAACAACAGTTACTGTCAATCAAACAACTAATCCTATGGATCAATCTCAAATTCAACCACTCGGAAACCAGACAATAACATCTGAAACTGGAAACTTGTCAAATATAGAAAATAAAACGCTAGTACAGGCCACAGGTCCTGCCACTACCGTTATTGCTAACAAAACAACAGTCCCATTTAATCAAACTACTATGGGGACGGATAATATGACAAATTCGCAATCACAGTTATCTACTCAACAGCAACAGCAACCAAGTGGCAATCAAACCGGAGGTGGATCATCGAGTCAACAGCAACAATCACCATCACAGAATCAAAGTAAAGGACCTTTAGAACAACTTGGAGAATCCGTTAATAAAATGATAGGGGGCGGTGGTTAATATAGAAACTACTATTCCTCTTCCTGACGTTTGTATGTTGTTATAGATCGGGTTGAAATTATTTGTCTAAAGAATCTAAGATATATTTGGAAGAACTATTTTCTCCGTAGGTGATAGATTTCAGAATATCCATTTATAGATTTTCTCCCTACTATGAACAATGATTGACAAAAGCCTTCGTTCTATTTTTCTTATTATTCAATCACGAATGTCAAAGTATATCAAATTTCAATATTAACAAGGTCAAGGTAAAAGTTCCAAGATAGTTAGAAATGCAATACCCCTACTATAAATTTAATTTAATATATTGCTCAAATAAGTAAAGTTTACAAAGAATAAATATATCTGGTGAGGCTTAAAGTGGATTTAGGATGCTAAAAAACTATGTTCAGTACTCATAAACATACATGGACTCTATATTAAAAGCAACCCTAAAACGTCAAATGCCATTTCTGATTGGAGGCACAATAACTGGTATTATAATGACATATTATTACGGTTTTCTATTTACCATTGTAGTAAATAGTATTATCTGGTTCATAATATCAATGGTTGTCAATAAATATTATTGGCACTATACCGGTTTTAGGGATGAAATATTTCTTTTTAAAAAATATGTAATGAATAGAAACAAAACTACAAACTAAAACCAGATGATCTTGATTTAATTTAAGATGACATATATGTATCAAACCGAAAAGTGGTAATATTTACATTTAATGTAGTATATTATTAATCATTAAAGTAATTCATTTGTATGCGGCGGATATAAGCTAATGTAAAACAAACTGGCTAGGTCATTTTTCTCTTTAACTCATCTAACACCGGTCTTATCCTTTTAGTAATAATTTCATTTATATCTGGTCTGTAGTAATGATTGACGAATACAGAACTGCATATTCTTCCTTGCAACAAATCAATTATCTCAGGCTCTATTCCTTTATTACGTAAGTATGTGGCAAAGACCTTGCGACAGTAGTACATGTTCATCTTCATTCCTGTCCTGTCAAAAGCACTCCTGACAGTGTAGTAATAGCTTTCTCTTTGTTCAATGGAATTTACTATTTCTAACATATCTTCATTCACAATAGAAATGTAGCATTTCTTTGTAACTCTAAAGAATGTGTTGGGGTAGAGATAATGTAGGAGTAATCCCTTGTTCGTATCAGCATACTCTTTCCCTTTTGTCTTGATTAAATAAACGGCTTTTTGAGCTTCATCAGGTCTCAAACCTGTCAAAGTATTAAACATCAAAATATTACCAACTTCTTTGGGTAACTTTGCGATACTTGATTTTATCCAATTCATCATCTGAGGCAATGTTTGATCATTTCCACCTTCAATTCCAAATATATTCTTGAAAGTATTTAGTGAATTGTAGTCTCCATTCTTCCATCTTAGTTGATATTTCTTTACTATTTTCATCCATTCATCATAACAACCCATGTACTTTGATAGTGTTGATAAAGCCCTCATAGTATGCACTCTACAACCATTGGAGACTTTCATCAAGCCTTGTGCATTTCCTGTTTCTAAAACATAACAATAAGTTCTTCCGTATCCTATCTTATTTTGTATTTCCTTTTTAGACTTGTTTAGATTGCTTAGATAATCTCTATAACCATCCCAATCAACAACTGAAATATTAGATTTCTTTGTATTACTTCGTTGTTCTGCAGTTCGAATATTTTCATTTTTCATATTTATAAACGAGTTACCATTTACTGTCTGAGGAACCGTTTCCCTACAAGGTTCCGAAGACCGCCGCGATATCCTGACTACGCTACGGACCCTCTTTTGATGTATATCTTGTTGGCAGTTAAATAATTTATTGTGATTTAATCTTATAGAATTTTCAAGAATATGTGGATTTTTTGGAATATTTACTTGCTTATTTTCAGTCACAACCTTACTGTTTTTAGTAAGAGGGCTAGAATTCTTATCAAAATTTTAATGAATTTTACTATGTCTACGAATGTTTAAGGTTTTGTGAATGTTCGGAGTGATGATGAGTTTTATGCTATAATTTAAGACCCCTGGTGTGGGATGAATATGCTATTATGCACACTAAAATAGCCTAGTTTATTTTCCTAACCTATTTGCTAAGTGCAGATATGATCTTAGGTAACAAGTTATCTATCACCACTGGCATGTTGTCTGTGCACCATTTTTTCATATTCAATTCTTCATCTAGACTTTTCTTTAACAGGGGAACTATTTGGTTAGAATCCAGATTACTCATTCTTTTGGTTATTTCAATTAAAAACCCATAAGTAACTATTTCAGAATCTTCAATATCAATATCCTGCTTTATCTTCAACAGCTCAATCTCTTCTGGTAACGGATTTTCTTTATTGTCATCTGTAGCTGACTTAAATGTATCCTCAATAGCTTTCTTTAGCATCATAGTTTATTGGAGGTTTTAACTCAGGTAAGTGTGCTTTAGAATCAGTCGGTTCTCCGCCAAGCCGAAATATGATTTCACTTAATCTGTTTCGTTAGCTCTGAGTTTCGTCCCAATGTCGTCGTAATCTTTATCTTAGTTCTGGAATAGGCGTTTCTTCAATTCTCGATGTTATTCTGTCTTCGATTGCGTTTTCAGCAGCGAATGTTTCGTTTAGGAATTCAACGTATTTAGAATTAATATCGATTCGTGTCATAATATAAAATAATAACATATGATTTAACTGGCAGTATTGTATATCCCAAGTATTAACACCCACCTACATGTCCTTGCGTTCTATCATTTTTTCCCTTATTTTAGTAATCATTGATTAATTATTGCTATCGATAACATCGATAGGTAACAAACAAAGACCAAACCTTTAACACTTCTACAACTCACCAATGTGGCAAACTGGTTTGGGTCCAATACAACCTTACATACCACAATACCTATATGAATGGCTGAAATCCCATTCTAAATAAAAATAGACAATCTTTTTGTTTTCAATTTTCCCTAATACTCAAAAAGACTAATAATTACTTGTTTCCTTGCAACAATTAATTTTCATATTTAGAAAGAAGAGGGAGAAAAGCCATGAAATGAGTTAATGCGAAGTGAAGATGATGATGATGATGAGAATTAATGACGAGGCTCTCTTCCATTCAATTTTTTTATCTCTTTATTTTGCTCTATTAATAACGCCATTATCATTGAAAGCATCACTTCTGTATCACTTTCTGATTTATCTCCAATAGACTTGTATCGTTTATAGTAAACTTCATTTACCATTTTTAATAGTAATTCCTTATCCTTTGAGGATGGTAAGTAATCTATAAAATCATTCAATTTCCTCATAATTGTTTTATATACATCATCACACTGTAAATGGGAACTATCTGAATTGTCTAAATACTTAAACATGAAAAATACTGAAGAAGCAAATATTTAAGGGATTATAGTTTAGAAGAATGGCTACAAAAGACCAAAATAGATACAACTGGTCCTAAACTCTTAACTCTTCAATATAGAAATTGATATCGCCTTGAAGTGTACCAGGCTCGTTTCATAAGTACGGAGTATTCAGATCTATTTTAATCACAAATAAAAATGCTTAGACATTCATACTCGTAATATATCTATTATTAAATCCCACCAGGCCCGTTAATCACGGGTTCAAATAATTCTGGGTTGTATAGATTATTAGATAAAAGGAGGTACATAATTGCCGGCTAAGTTAGCCACGACCATTCAAAATATAGATATCAAGGTAAAAAAACTAGGTCAACAGACAATCGATAAAAGTATTTTATGATTATTTGCAATCCGTAGACACATCAGAAAATCATCAAAACGGTTTGTTAAAAGTATCTAAAATTTTTAAAAATCGAGTTGATATGAGTTAACCGAATTAAATGTCGGTTTAACTCATATTGAACTCAACTATAGCAAATAACCATTAGACAAAACTTTACAAAATTCCCGTATGAAAATAAGAATAATAGCTATGGCTATTTTTTTTATTAATCGGTGATCGTAGCCGAGTGATAAGGGGCTCCACATTTCGGACACATTGCGTGATCACTAAGACATTCTTTACAGTAATCACTACTCGCCTCAAATTCAGTTTTATCTCCTTTATAATAACATATCTCGGATACTAATTCCACCATTGTTATAAAGGGCAGTTATCGCAACTTAATAATATATTCATAATTTTTTTAGAAAGTCCTAATAACATAACTTTTCTTGGTAAAACTTCCCATGGTCACAATTGACTATAGGAAAGAAGCAAAGGTCAAAAAGGTGGCAGTTATGGTAGGATGATCGGATTGGTATATTGTGGAGATGAAAAAGTACTGTTAAATCAGGTAATCATTGAAAGTGGTTATGCAAAAATATTAGTTAATTATTGCGATAGAAGTGAGTTCTCAGAAATGAAATGGGTTCAAAATAATGGTTGCAACGAATAGTATTCCATGCTGAATATAAAGTCAATAATTATGAATTGGTTATTGGAATAGCAATTCTGTCTAACACTCTCTTGGCCCAAATAACATTGGAGGTCTTCTCTCATACCAGATTTACTATCTTAGCCAATAAAATAATTGGTATATTTTCAAAGAGAAAGATAACGAATTATATTTTAGAATTGAACTCATTTGAATGTTTATATAATTATGAATCGTTATCCATATTGTGATATTATAGATAATGAATATCATTGAAAATGAAATACCATACCTGGTAGAGGCAAAAACTTGCGGGTGTAATGAAAGAGGGAAAAGTGTTTCATATCATTTCATTGAAGCTTCTCATGGTCTTTGTATGGACAAAGTAGAATTGATGTCCGCTCAAATCCAAGCGTGTGAAAGATTATTGAAATTAGCCAAGGAAGATGGTGAGATCTTTTTACTAAGAGACGAAATATCTAAATTGAAAACGGCATTAGAAATGATACAGTACAAGTAGTTTGTAGTCTGAATAGTGATTCTAAAAGGGAATTTCCACTTTATTTTCTTTTTTAATCTATGTAACCCTCTCTCGATACAGACTGGCCCTTCTTAGATGATCATATTTTTTAAAATTTCTTGTATTTCGTTTTAATCACATGTTCTGCGGTTTATTCTTGCTCACTTTTGTTGATTACATACTGTATTAATTAGACCTAAATATTCGCATAAACTTTATAGTGATTATTTGTGCATGCATAATTAAAATAGTTTCTGATTTATATGTTTGAAAAGCATATCCTTATCATGACTGATATAAAATGCAAGATTATCTCAGAACCCCATCAAGATCGAAAGGCGGTATTCAGGCAATCCTCTATAAAGACTCCTTACATCGATGGAGATGACTATGAAGACGTTCAATCTATAAAGATGTCTTATCTCTGTGGGAATTGCGACTTTATTCTTGCAAAAAATATTCACTCAGATCAGATCGCCCAACTTTTAAGTACAAATAGTAAAGGATTAGATATTGTACTACAATGTCCAGAATGTAAAGAATTCAATGTATTGAATTCAGATATGCATACTTCCTAAGTTGTTTGTATTAATGACTCTACTAGGAAAATTTGGATTCAAAATGAATTCACGATGTCAATTTATTTCTTCTCTATTATAATAGACGAGGTAAAATAGTTTCTGTAGGCTGCGTAACAGATGTAGCTAAAACCATAATATTGTGGCGAGCCTGCACAAGAGAGCTTAATTATCTACTATTCGAGTAGAATTGGAAATAATTCGAAAGTAGGGATGTGGGCGGTGTTATTTAAATAATAGCAATTTCATTTTATATAGAAAAATATAGATACCTTTAATAGCTTTTCTGATTAAAACTGGTTGGAAAGGAAAGATAAAAAAAGATTGTCTGGAAAATCCCAACTAATTGAAAACAATCACCCCATGTCTACTCTTGACTTTGGTACCATGGAGTTTATGAAATGGTTAATGGAAGAAGAAGATACAGGATCAAAAGACTGTCTAATAGTAGTAAAGGATTTTTTCGAAAACAAATATGTGATTTTATTCGATAAGAATATTTCTAGTTCGGTTATAGTTAGTTACAGAGAAAGCATGCCTTGGTGTATCACCTGTGATACTGATGACTGCGGCCATGTAGGATTCGCAATATGTCTTAAACAACACTACGATAGAAACGATCAAATTGTTTTCTGATTGAATCCAATATTTAATGCGCTTCTGAATTGCTTCCTGCGCCCGATTGTGGTAATCCATTGTCTTTGTCCTGATCTTTTCTATATCTCTCTGTGAATTTCCAACCATATTTAATAACATAAGGTGAAATGAATGTGGTGATGATCGTCATAGTTCCTATCATTGGTAATATGAATGGGCTTGCAGCTCCAACGTCTATTCCACCCTTTGCTACTACTAATGCGATTTCTCCTCCGGATGAAGACAATCCTACAGCGGTACGGGTTGAAGATAGATTACTTACTCCTTGTAGTCTCGAGGAAAGGTAAACCGTTAAGAATTTTGCACCTATTGAAACTCCTATTAGGATCAATGCTGGGATTATGAACAGTGGAATAAGTTTGAAGTCCATCAGTGCTCCAACTGAGACAAAAAATAATGCTGCAAAAATATCTTTAACAGGAGTAGCCAAAACACTAGTTACAGCATGTGACCTTGACTCTGCAATTAGGACGCCTGCAAAGAATGCACCAGCTGCTACTGATATTCCCAACTGAAAAGATATGAACGCAAATCCAAAAGCAACCCCGACAGCTGCGACGATTAACACATCATGTTGATTGGTTCTTGCAATAACATCCATTAGTTTTGGAACGATTTTGGATCCTACTATAAGTACTCCTACGATAAATCCAATGGTTATTGCTATTGATATCATAATTTCATTGACAGAAATATCTCCGCTCACTCCAGAAGATTGGAATATAGCTAGCAAAGAGATAATGAGAATATCTTCGATGATTGCGGTTCCTAGTATCAAAGTGGCAGCTTCTTCTTTCATCATATTGAGTTCTCCTAGAACTCTCATCACGATGACTGTACTTGTTACTGATATCGCTAATGCTATGAACAAACTATCATAGAATCCAAGTCCAAGTGCCTGTGCAGTAAAGAATCCTATAGCTAATGTTCCGAAGGCTTCGCTAGTTGCAATGATGATGGCTTTTCTACCTATTCTTTTTAGTCTCTGTATGGGGAATTCCATTCCTACTGAAAAGAGTAACAAGATTACACCCATTTCAGCAAATAAATTAAGGACATCTGTATTATGAATAAGACTAAAAGGTGGGGTATTGGGACCGATTATAATACCTGCAACAATAAAACCTATAACTACAGGTTGTTTTAGTCTGTAAAAAATCAAAGTCATTACAGAGGCAATTATCATTATAACTGCAAAATCTTGTAAAATTTGTTCAATCGGTATTTCCACAACAGAAGTTGTGGTTTACGTTATTTAAATAATCACGCTATAGTTCAAATTTAAACGATTTAGTTATTTTTATTTTTTCAATGTATTTGCTATATTATTGCCAAATGGCTGATTTCAGCTTCTGGTTTTTCAAAGTAAATAAATCTGAAACTAGTTACCTAATGTAGGAACCATGCTAATTACAAAATATCATAGACATAAAACATGGTATAATGAGTTCATACAAAAAGATACCATGCGGATGATTTAATCATTAGAGTATGAAAAGATATGGTTCGTCACCTTCTTTTTATCATTTTTGACCAATTTTTTTTGACATCTGATACTGCCATCAAATTCTAAAACTTGATTGCAAAGGGAAAAATGCGATAACATGAAAAACATTGTATATTTATACTTTCTTCATAAAGTTTCCTGTTTCTTAGTCGAGAAAAAGATTGAATTGATACTTTAATAATTTTTTTATTTGCTATGAAAAATATTATTCTTTTGAACGAAAATGATTGGGTTTCTAAATTGCTTAATGGTTATTTTCTATCCTAAATTGGCTTCTAGGTTATACAATCTCTTATCTATAAAATCCTTTGTTATCATTGTAGGTGAATCTATCTTTAAATCCCGTGGGAGAAGCTTGTTTATCTTGATAAATAATTTTATTTTATCATCTGTATCTTCCTCGTAAATACATTTCATAATCATACGTTTAACCGTATTTACATTAATCATAGTATACTATTGATAACAATGTTTATATTCATATCTATTACTTTAGATCTGGCTACATCACCTTCTTAATTCTTTAAATTAAGTACTGCGTATAAATAATTAAATTGGACGTGGTTAATTGTTCCTCTTTAGGCGAGATTAGGAAGAATATTGATTCGTTAGACATGGAAATTGTTTCATTATTAGTTAGGCGAGGTAAATATGTACAGCAAGCTATAAAATTTAAGAGCAATTATTCCAAGATAGAAGACAAAAAAAGGGTAGATGAAATTATAGCGAAGGTTACAAGCTATTCAAGAGAGTTAAATTTTGATCCTACTGTAATAGAAAAAATATACTCATTTCTGATTGAAGTTTATATTCAATTTGAAAAGAAGAAGTTTCTAAACCCTTAGCAGTCATCCATTCTATTCTTTGATGCAAATTTTGTCAGTTATGTTCAAGTTCGTATATCAGAGAATTTTGTTCATTCTTCGAAAGGTAGTCTAGCATATTAAAATTCCTTTAATCCATTTGCTAAATTTTCTTTGCCTAATTGGGAAAACCATATCGTTTATAGTGATTGCCTATTTGTGTGCCTGATTGATTCTGGTCGACTCTGAACCATCATTTAACAATACTGATTAGCAAACATGAAGTATGAAACATAAAACACATGATTAATTTAATAAAATACAAATATTAATTCAGTCAAAGATATAATTGGAACTAGATTGTTAATGAAAATATCAGATAGGATTAGTCGAGTTGAATATGCAATTCGAGATGTTATGTTACATGCAAGAGAATATCAAAAAACTGGAAAAGAAATTATGTATTTAAACATAGGTGACCCTGTAGCTTTTGATTTTAAAACTCCTTTGCATATTAAGACTGCTCTAGTGGATGCTCTTGCCAATGATAATGATTTTTATACTGATTCTGAAGGATGGACTGATCTTAGACAATCTATAGTAGGAAAAGAAAAAGGAAAAAAAGGTCTAGACTTGACCCCTGAGGATGTTTTGGTTACAAATGGAGTATCCGAGGGCTTGGATATGGTTATGGGCTCTATTGTTGAAGATGGCGATCAGATTTTGTTACCTGGGCCTTATTACCCTCCATATTCTTCCTATGCAAAATTTTATGGCGGTAGCATATCTGAATTTGGGATATATGAAGACGGTACACCTAATCTAGATGATATAAAAAATAAAATTTCATCAAAATCAAAGGCTATCTGTATCATTAATCCTAATAATCCGACGGGTGAAGTTTTCAGCCGTAAGAGCCTACAATCTTTGATTGATATAGCTGCGGAAAATAACTTGTATATCATTTGTGATGAAATTTACGATGAAATTGTTTTTGATGAAGAATTTAGCGGGATTGGCAGTGTTTCAAGGGATGCCCCGGTTATACTTCTCAATGGATTTTCCAAGACTTATTTGATGACTGGACTACGATGCGGATATGTTTGCATGAATAATAATTCTAGGCAACTCGATCCATTAAGACAGAATATTTTTAAACTTGCACGTGTTAGGATAGCATCCAACTTTCCAGTTCAAATTGCTGCAAATGCTGCTTTAAACGGGTCACAGGAACATTTGCCTATTATGGTGCAGAAATTAAAGAAAAGAAGAGATTTAGTTTACAAGAGACTAAATGAGATCAATGATTTGGAATGCACCAAACCAAAAGGTGCTTTCTATATGTTCCCAAAAATTGATTTAAAGAATAGATGGAAAAATGATTTAGAATTTGTAATTGATTTATTAAATTCCACTGGCGTTTTAACAGTTCACGGGTCGGGATTTGGAAATTCAGGAACGGGTCATTTTAGAATTGTATATCTACCACCAGAGGAAATATTAGAAAAATCCATGGATAAAATACAAACGTTTCTCACAAAAAAGTCGGTATAATGTTGACACCGCCGCCGCATTTCAATTCATAAGTATTTATCCTGCCTCTTCCTTCTCCCAAAGTAAATTAGGACTAGACCTATCGCATACATCACTACCGCAAATTTTTCATTAGTTATGTCAGAGTTAAAAAAATTATCGACATAAAATTCTGGCCCTAATTCTGTTGATATGAGAATAAGATTTCTTATTAATATGATAGTTGCCATTATTATAAATAGTATCCCAAGCGGGAACATCCATTCTTTGCGTCTATCTTTTATCCTCTTATCTATTTTATCAAAGTCCATTTTAAAAATTATTATATAAAAAATAATGTTTATACTAACTTTATCCCTGGATGTTTTAACTTATTCTGCTTAGAAGCGTTAAGTATCATTGGAGTCATAACTTCTGCCTGGTAAGATAATGAGAGGGGGCCTAAATAAATCGGCCTCAGGCCATCTATTTCTGATACTAAATTCGAGATTATTGTTAGGGATTCCTTGTTATCAGTGCAAATAAAAGTATCGGCATTAAGTGCTGATTCTATGTCTTTAAGTTTTATTTCAGATATTGTATGGAAAGCTGAAACTATTTTATTACATTTTGGTAGATTTTCGGCAACCATTGTTCCAGCTGATTTTTTCCCCTCTTGAAAAGGGATATAATAAAATCCATCTTGATTCCTACTCATAGGAACAATCGGTGAAACTACGATACATTTTTCATCAATAATATTTGCTATATCCATACACGTGCTTTGGATATTTTCATAAGGGATAGAAAGTATTAATATGTCGCTCTCTTTTGCTACGGAGAGGTTGTCGTTGCCTCTAATAGTTCCTTTGACTTTTTCAGCATATTTGCTATTCTTAATATTTTTTATATGATTTTCTGACACAGTTTGAGCTTTTTGTTTATCTCTTGAGCCTAGTATAATTTCATGGTTAGCACACCATCTTAAGGCAAACCCTTCGCCCATGCCACCCGTTCCTCCTATGATTCCAACTTTCATATGAATGTGTTAGATATTAAGTTCTAATATATTAAAGCACGTTTGGGCTAGATACCAATGGGTTCAATCTCATTGGGTTAAATCATTTCATTTATCTTGATATCTTTTTCTTAGAATATGGTGTGAATTTAGTCTTTAAAAAAGTCCTTCAGATGTATTGATTTATCTTCTGAAAGTACAGAAGGAGCCACAAAGGAAATAGAAAGTTTCCAAACCACGGGCTTGCCTAGAGAGCCACATCCCACAGGAGGGGTTATTGATCCAAAGATGCCCGCAAATAGGATAGGCTACTGGATCAACCAGTCCAAGACCATGCAGATGTAACGGGCAAAATCTATATCTATACCGATAAGAAATAAATTCAAGCTTGGCTGGAGATAAATCCTCCCCCCCGTTTAGTGTAATGATTGTGATTCTCTTTTCAGCAGGATGTTCATTACCCATAATGGATCTATAATATGCTTTGAATACATGTCGTCTTGATACAACTAATTCCATCTAATTCATGGGGGTCTACAGACTTATTACCTACGTCCCAAGGCCGACACCAACAACGTTATGCCTTACTTATTTGTCTGGCATCTTTGCTCTCTTTTATCATCCTTGAAGTGCTAAGAACAGCAGCAGCAGCAATAACAAAGACTTATTCATAGGACCGACCGTCAAATTGATTATGATTGCATGACGACGACCCGGATTCATGGAGTTAATAATTCTAAAATAATTAGAATAACTGCACTTATCGGTATATTATTTAAATATGTTTGTACCGTATATAGATATATATTGGTAAATTATTACATGTTTTGTGTCTCAAGTGACACAATAGGTTTCAATTAAAAGAACACATTTACCACCGATAACAGTCCTTATAGTAATATTATAGACTGTTGTATTTATAGTCCATTTTTACTATTCTATGAATTCTTTGTCATCATCTATCCACAAGTTGATGGTTTGCCCATGACTGCTTTCTTCTTTACAAGTCTGAAATAACAATTAACGTCATACTAAGAGGATGTTGGCACTAGCTGGAGAAATAGACACATCATCGAGATTAAGACGCCCTTCTAAGTCGTCCTAGATTCAAACGTTAAAGTATTTGCAGTTTCCACTACTTTTCGCAGACCTAAAGTTATAGCGTCTCCATGTAGCAGATGCTAATTATCAATATGGCTTCCTTGGATATTTACCAATATTCACATATTAACCACATAGTGAAAAGTACTGTTTTGCAATACCGTTTATCAATATATACTCATACTGGATAGGTAAATCGATTGATGCCGATGATATACAACAATTACAATACATGCACATGCACATGCCCATATCTATAGTCCTTAATGCTATCAAAATGAATACAGATATTTCTAATTAATCACTCAATCATTCAATCATTCAATCAATTTGAATACTAATTTGACAGGTTTGACAAATTGTGACTTTCATGAGACAATAAATCATATCTCTCGTCCTTGCTGATAGCGCACTTTAAAGGTTGTATCGAGAGAATATTTTAATGAAATGATTATTATCCAACATCATATTACAATTACTAGAATATTTATGAATAGTTTAATATTGAAATAATTTTTAATATATTTTAAGTAATTATGTCGCTTATTATTTTCATGAGGCATGGTCAAGCCTATAACAATGTCAAAAGACTGTTAGTTGGAAGAAACCTTGAATCTCATTTGACCGAATTAGGTCGAGAACAGGTAAAACAAAGTAGCGAATTACTAAAGACAATTCCGATCCACAAAATTTACTCTAGCCCCGTAATCAGAACTGTAGAAACTGCAGAAATTGCATCAGCGACACTAGGATTAGATTACGAATTAGACGAAAGATTATTTGAAATCGAATTAGGAAAACTAGTTGGGCTATATTATGATGATGTCTTATCTGCTCACGGTGATTTGTTTGCAAAATTTTATTCAGATAACGATGACGAAAACTCCTTACTCGAATTTGAAGTGGAATCATTTGGTTCTGTAAGGGAAAGAATTCGAAATTTATTGCAAGAATTTGTCGGAAAACATGTAGATGAAAACATACTCTTGATTTCTCATTTGGACCCCATCAAAGCTGCGATTTCACTGGCTATGAATATAAAGCCATCATCGGTATATAGTGTTCAAGTCCCAAATGCCTCCATTAATGTATTAAAGAATTATCAAGATAATCTAACATTATGCGGCCTTAATATCTTAAATATGGGGCGATTTCTCACTGAATTTTGATATTTTCATTAGAGTTTAATTGATTCAAGTTTCATTTTATTTTCATTCATTATTTTGTCTGATTATGTGTTTCTCATTCATCAAATCAACGTTAGCAAAAACCTTAAATGACAGAAAGATTCACCAATCCAAAGAGAGTGGAGATTAAGGTATGGCTTTTTCCTCTGTTAACAAAATGTTGTTGATTTTCATATTTAGTTCTATGGTTGTAATAGGTATTCAAAGTATACTCCAAATAGTTTATGCTGCAGAAGATGGTGAAACTGTAATTCGTAGAGTTGAAATCTGGGGTTTATTTTATAGAATGATGGTTGCAGCCTTTGTTGTTGGAGCGGTAGTCCAGGGTTTGAATGTTTATATTTGCTGGAGATTTAGGGAGTCTCATCCCCGTTTCAAAAATATTGATACTGCTGGAGGTAAAAATTAGTGGGGCACAGTACTCCGGAATGGGTGTATATAGGCGCCGTCACTGCAATCCTCATTTGGGTTGGGGCGGAATCATGGAATATAGAACATACCTTGGAGTATGCCCCTCCTAATTCGGAAACCGTACGAGTAGTAGGTCAGCAATGGTTTTGGTCATTTCAGCATGCTGATGGTACTCAAGAAATTAACGAGCTTCACTTAAAGGAGGGAATCCCTTATAGGTTTGAGATTGTTTCAAGCGATGTCGTTCATAGTTTTAGCGTCCCAGATTTCGCTATGCTCATGGATGCTGTTCCTGGGAGAGTTAATACAATGTGGAATGTATTCGACGAACCAGGCGAATATTTAATTCAATGTAGAGAATACTGCGGTATGCTTCATCAGGATATGAGGGCAAGATTATTCGTTGAACCTAATACTGATAATGCTACTGCTGCTTCAAGTGAATCTGAGCCAACAATATCTCAAGGTAGTGGAACTGCTACTGTAATTGCGCCAGGTGGAGGTGAAGTAGGTTCTACTGGAAGCGGAACGATGCGAGTAGTTGAACCAGGAAATTTGACCCAGACGACTGGCAACGATTCTACTGCTACTAATACAAGTGGCAACGAAACTTCCTCTGGGAATGCTTCCTCAACAGCTTCAGCATCTGGTCCGGCTTTGTCTATTCCTGCAGGTGCCGCAACTCCTGGAAATCCGGCTTATGTTCCAGACACATTAACAGTTACAAAGGGAGATGTAATTACTGTGACAAACGATGATACTGCACCGCACACTGTAACCAACGGAGCTACTCCTGGCGACGCTGATGCTGGAAAATTGTTTGATACCAGTATTATGATGCCTGCAGCAACAGCCCAAATTGATACTGCTACCTTAGAAGCAGGAGATCATCCCTTCCATTGTACCGTGCATCCCTTCATGACCGGAACACTCACGGTACAATAACTCTGCATTTTTTTCAAATGTCCTATTTTTTAAAATCAATATAGTATAGATATTACAATAAAAACGATAATTATTTTAGAAATTTCTAGTTATTGAGACTTTTTTCTATATTTTAGTATATTTTGTAACAAAGAAAAATCCAAATGCTTTTATAGACTTATTTCGATTTTATTGGATATAGGGGTGTTATTGTAAAGAAAATGGTTCTAGAATTAAAAAAACCTCGACCCGTATGGGAGATCATATTTTCTACCCATCATACTGATATCGGGTTATTGTATATTATAGCCTCAATGGTGGCATTATTTGCTGGAGGCGGTCTAGCGATGGCGATCAGGGCCGAATTATTTTTACCTGGTATACAACTATTCTCTGGACAAGCAGATTTTTCAAGATTTTTCACGGTCCATGGAACAACTTTATTGTTTTTGTGGTTGATCCCATTTGCTTCTGGGGTTGGTAATTATCTAATTCCTATTATGGTTAGATACAAAGATATGGCATGGCCAAAACTTAATGCTGTTGCATTTTGGATGATTCCTCCGTGTATGTTCTTGGTTTGGGGCGGATTCTCTGATACGACTTGGAATGCATATCCTCCTTATTCTATATTAAAAGCCCCAGGTCCAGCCGCGGATATGTGGATAGTTGGATTAAAGTTGCTGGGATTGTCATCTATACTAGGAGCCATTAATTTCGTTGTTACTATTTTAAAAATGAAACATCCAGACTTGCCGTTGATGAAAATGTCGTTGTTTAGCTGGGCAATCTTGGCGACATCCCTAATGATTATTGTAGCAATTCCCACATTTGCAGCATCATTGATAATGCTTTATACAGATAGATTAGGTGTAACTGGATTCTTTAATCCTGAAATGGGTGGAGACCCTATAGCGTATCAACACTTGTTCTGGTTCACATTCCATCCGGAAGTCTACATATTTGTGCTTCCTGCCATTGGTATGATGTATGAGGTAATTCCCACTTTCTCAAGGAAACCTCTATTCAGCTATTATTCTGGTGTTGTGGCGCTAGTAGTCATATCGATCATTGGCTTTGGTTCATGGGCACATCACATGTTCGCAGTCGGTATGAGTTTTACCGAAAAGACAGTGTTCATGGTTGGGACTTTAGCTGCCGTACCATCGTCAGCTATGCACGTCTTTAACTTTTTAGCTACCATGTGGGGTGGCAGAATCAAATTTGCTGCGCCGATGCTATTTTCAGTGGGAGCAATATTGCTATTCTTCTCTGCGGGAGCTGGAGGTGTAGTAAATACTGCAATGCCACTGGACTTTCTGACTCACGACAGCTATTGGGTAGTCGGACATTTCCATTTGTTTGTAATGGGAACCATATCGTTGGCGTTCACTGGTTTCATATACTATCTATTCCCGTTGATAACAGGTAGAATGTATGACACTAGATTGGCGAAAATACATTTCGTAATGGCTTTTGTAGGAATTGCTGTAATATTTGGTATACAACACATTCTGGGGCTATATGGATTGCCTAGAAGAGTTGTGGACTACCTGCCTATACCAGAGCTAATTATTATGAACCAGATAGCCAGTTTTGGAGGATGGGCAGTAGGTGCATCTTATGCACTATTCTTGTATAACATGATAAAGTCCGCAATGTTTGGCAAACCAGCTAATCCAAGAGA
>Ga0183260_10001884_pt1 | contig 17485 bp, 17 predicted proteins | sample AntDrymUQ4972206_2_FD_129768 | JGI IMG/M metagenome (GOLD analysis project Ga0183260, IMG submission 129768) | Polar desert sand microbial communities from Dry Valleys, Antarctica - metaG UQ497 (22.06) (version 2) (version 2) | ecosystem: Environmental > Terrestrial > Soil > Desert | place...
CCCTACCCGCTGCGTCTCCGCGACGCGACCGTCCCAGGTCGAGGGAAGAGCGTCCTCCGATGCGTCCCTATTCAGAACATAGTCGCTGGTTTCCAAGCTCGGGATATGGATCCACCCGGCCGCCCGACCGGCGTAGATCAGTTGTTCGGTCGTCAGCCCCGAGCGTGCCCGGAGGTCCGCGAGGTGACTGGGTGGGTGCCGGCATGCTCGACTCCTGTCGGGCGCGCCAGTACAAATGTTCTATTTGGCGGGGGTTAGGCGCCGCCGGCCGCCGCGGGGTCCAGGCGAGGCTCGACCGCCGACTGGAAGCCGCGGCGGAGGAGCACGAGGCCCAGCACGAGGCACCAGAGCATCGTCCCGGGGATGGCGGCGATCGAGACCACCCAGAGAAGGTCGCTGTCCGGCAGGAGTCCAAGCGGGCCGAGGGTGCCCGTCACGAGGCGGATCGCCGGAAACGCCCCCAGGGCGCAGAGCGCGATCGGGAAGACCCTCGTCTGGATGCCGATCAGGCTGAGGCCGATGGCCCACAGGCACAGCCCGACGATGCCACTGACCAACAGGGCCTGGCCGGTCACCTGGGCCGCGAGGTATGCAACCTCGCCCCATTCCTCCTTCAGGCCCGCAATGTGGAGCAGTGGACCCGACGAGCCGACCCGAATGCCGCCGTGGATGAGGAAGAACGCCGCTGCGAAGAGCCCGAAGGCCGACGCCCACCTGAGCGCCGGCGAGTTCGCTCGCGGCGCCGCCACCTCCGCGACGGTCACGACCGCAGCGGTCAGAGCGATGGCCATCAGGATCAGGGCCAATCCCGCGTCGACGTAGATATCCGGATGCGTTCGGACGAAGCTGACCATGACCGCGGGGTTGTCCGTGTCCTCAAAGCCAAGGCCAACTGGCGTCATCTCGAAGGCGAACCAGGCGGTGCCCGCGAGGGCGAAGACGATCGTCGACAGCCCGGCGACCCGAGTGGACAGTCTCATGTCTACCTCCCAGGGCTCATCGAAGCGGACCACGGGCTACCTCGGTTCACTCGGACAGCGGACGCTCCCGGTCCCGGCCGCGGTCCCGTCCACCGCCAGCGGGGCGACGTCCGGCCGCCGCGTCCCTGCGGGCGCTCGCATCACGTGAGGTCGGCGCAGGCGATCTTCGCTCCGCCCGGGGCGTGGATGACGACCGCGATCGCCGTCGGGCCGGCCGTGGCATCGACGACCGCTCGGCCGTTGCCGACCCCGGCCGCGTTCGTTGTGAACTCTGGCCAGATCTCGTTCGGGGGCAGCGCCGGTCCGATCGGGTCGAAGCGGTAGTGCGTCCCGGCGTTCCCGTCGGCGCACGCCTGCTTGTGGACGTGTGACCCGTACTCGGTGTCCGGCAGCAGGCCCTCGACGTGGACGGTGACGATCGTCTTGCCATCGGCGGTCCGGACCATCCTCGCGTGCCCGGTGATGGCCGGGTCGATGCTCGTCGCGAAGGCGTGGATGTCGCCAGCGGTGACGGTCGCTCCGTCGGCCTGGGCTGGTCCGGCGGTCAGCGCGCCCAGCACCACGAGCGCGGGGACGATCCAGATGCTGCGTCGGATCCGGCGACGAGGCGGAACGAGGGATAGAGTCATGAGGACGCTCCTCTGGCGAACGACCCGGTCGGGCCGCGAGCGATCCGATGGGCTCGGACGGCGAAGCCATCGTCGAGGGGCAGGTCGGCGGCGTCGTCGGCCCGCCGAACGAAACTCGGACCATCGATCTGGGCGGAGCCGGAGCCCGGCGACCGTCCGCACGGACGACGATTCGCGCGGCGCTCCCCCGAGCGGAGGAGGCTGGCGGCCTCAGGTGCCTGGCTCGGCCAGCCCGGACTCGTAGGCGAGGACGACCGCCTGCACCCGGTCGCGGACGCCAAGCTTCATCAGGATCCGGGCGACATGGCTTTTCACCGTCGTCCCGCTGACGACGAGCTCGGCCGCGATCTCGGCGTTCGACTTGCCGCGGGCGACCAGGCGGAGCACCTCCAGCTCGCGCGGCGTCAGGTCGGCGAGGGCTGCCGTGGGCGGCGCGGGTCTCGATGGCCGGGCGGCGAACTCGGCGATCAGCCGGCGCGTGACCGACGGAGCGATCATGGCATCGCCGCCGGCCACGACCCGGATCGCAGCGATCAGCTGGTCCGGTGGCGTGTCCTTCAGGAGGAAGCCGCTCGCCCCGGCGCGCAAGGCCTCGTAGACGTATTCGTCGAGATCGAACGTCGTCAGGATGATCACGCGCGGCCGCGCGTCGGCGGCATCGCCGATTTGGTCGCCGACCAGCCGCCGGGTCGCCGCGAGGCCGTCGAGCCCAGGCATTCGGATGTCCATCAACACGACGTCCGGTCCGAGTCGCGCGACCGCTTCGATCGCTCGCTCGCCGTCCTCGGCCTCCCCGACGATCTCGAGGTCCTCCTCCTCTGCGAGGATCATCCGGAACCCCGCCCGGAGCAGCGTCTGGTCATCGACGATCAGGATTCGGATCGTCATGTGAGGTCAACAGGCAGGCGAGCCAGCACCCGGAACCCGCCCTCCGGCCGCGGGCCGGCTTCGAGCTCGCCACGGACGAGGGCGACCCGCTCGTGCATCCCGACGAGACCATGGCCGCTGGCCGGATCCGGCCGGGGCACCGCGGCCCCTGCCCGCCGCCCCTCGTCGACGATCTGGAGCTCGATCGTGTCACCGAGATACCGGACGAGGACGTGGGTCGTCGTCCGTCCGGCGTGGCGCAGGGCGTTCGTGAGCGCCTCCTGGACGACGCGGTAGGCCGACAGGTCGACGCCGCGTGGAAGCTCGCGCGGCACTCCTTCGACGGCGAGCTCGACGGGCAGGCCGGCCGTGCGCATCTCCTCGATGAGGTCCGGGAGGTGCGCCAGCGACGGCTGTGGATCCGACTCCCCGGGTTCGCCGGCCCGCAGGATGCCGAGTAGGCGGCGCATCTCGGTCAGGGCCTCGCGGCCGGTCGACTCGATCGTCGCCAGCGACGCCTGCGCCTGGTCGGGGTCGCGCTCGAGAACGCGCTGGGCGGCGGCAGCCTGCACGACCATCACGGTCACGTTGTGGGCGATGACGTCATGGAGCTCGCGGGCGATCCGGGCCCGCTCGACGTCGGCTGCGCGGGCCGTCGCGGCCCGTTGATCCGCCTCGAGCCGAGCCGCTCGCTCCTCGAGTTGCTCGGAGCGAAGCTCGCGCGTTCGAGCCGTGTCGCCGGTCAGCCAGATCGACAGGAAGACCGCGACCATGAAGGCCAGCCAGATAGACGGCCCCTCGTTCGCCACGGCCGCCGCGATTCCGAGCACAGCCGCCACCCCGATCGCCGCGATCGACGCGCTGCGAACCGTCGTGTACCGGCCGACGGAATAGGCCATGAGGAAGACCACGAGCGACGGGGTCGGGACCTCGCGGCGAAGGGTCGTCGAGAGGGCAAAGATGACGATCACGATCCCGAAGACAAGCAGCGGGCGGGTCCGTCGAGCCAGCAACGGCAGCGCAGCAACGAGGGCGACGACGAGCGGTCCGGCATACGTCACCCAGTCCACCCGAGACAGCCGCTCCACGGCGGGCAGGTAGCCCGGCCAGGCCCAGGCCAACCCACCGAGGATCAGACCGAGCACGATGAGCCGGTCAACCATCACCGGATCGAGCGGGCGAGGGATCGACTGGCGATCGAGCAGCTGCATCCCGCGACAGTACGCGTCAACGACGGGGATGGACATCGTCCGCGGTGACGAAACCGCCCTCGTTCGGTCGGACGGGCGCGAACGGGATGCGAGGGCTCGGCCCTCAAGAGGCCACGCCACAGTAGGGAAACGAGACCTCTCGTTGACCTCTAGCAGCGCACCTCAGCGCCGACCATCGCCGCCGAGCACAGGGCTTGTGTCGATGCGGCGTATGATCGTCTCGACGTCCTCCACCGATCGCAGCAACCGGCCACTTGCCGCGGCACGTTCCGCTGGCGAGAGGGAGTCGCGGCTGAGCACGAGTTCAACTTCGCCTCGGACGCATGTGAGCGGTGAACGGGCAGCGTGGCGCACATCCGTCAGGCGATCGTCCAGAATCGCGAGCAGCGCGCGTCGCTCAGCGGCGGCCGCCCTCGCACCGGCGAGATAACCGCCCAGGATTCCCGTGCTTAGCACGCCCCCGGACCAGAGAATGTCTGACCAGCCCGGGCCACCGCGGAGCGTGGCGATCGCGACGAGCCCTGCGGCGGTCGCAAGCCCGGCGAGCACGGGCGGGGTCAGGTACGCGATTGCGGTCAGGGTCGGGCCCGGCCTCACGGAGGGGACCCGGTGGAGCTCGCCGAAGACGCGAAGCGCGGCGAGTTCCGCGGCAACGGCCAGCGCGATCCGGACACCGAAGAGGGCCACGACGCCGCCCGCCTGCCAGAGCAGCCCCGCGAGCAATGGACCGACGGCTTCGCCCGCGCTCTGTGCGCTGTCGAGGGTCCCGAGACGCCGACCGGCCCGTTGCCGATCCTCGCCGGCGAACGCGGCGGCGATGGAGGCCCAGGCGGGTCGAAAAGCGGCCTTTCCGGAATCGTCGAGTGCCCGAGCGAGGGCGAACCCCGCGAACGAGGGCGCGACGAGGTACAGGACGGACGAGCCGACGTTGGCGAAGGATCGCCAGGCCAGCCCGATCAGTCGGCCGTGGCGCTCGATGAGCCAACCGAATAGCGGGCCGGCGACGAGCACGACACCGGCCGAGAGGCTGTAGAGGAGCCCCGCCTGAAGCTCGGTGAGTCCGGCGTGCTCGGTGGCCAGCACGGGGAACAGGCCGTGGACCATCGCCGCGGCCGCGGCCACCAGGAAGCCGACGCCCGCGATCGCCCGGAGCGACCGCGAGGTCGCTGGGCCGGTGGCCGGGCCAGTCCGCCCACGCTCCATGGTCGAGCCGCGTGCGCTCGGGACCTCCTCGGCTGTTGCCGTTCCTCGCCCAGGCGCGGCTTCACGCGGCGCGTCAATCGCCTCGCCTCGAGAACCTGCCGGTTGATCCTGCGGGAGGCCCCGCCAGGAGGTGATGAGGGCGATGAGCGCCAGGACGCCGACGACGACGAAGACAGCTCGGTGCGATCCACCGGTCGCGGCCAGCAGCATGCCCGCGAGAGCGGCACCCGCGACGCCTCCGACGTGCTTGCCGGTCATGTACCAGGAGAACGTGCTCGCCACTTGCGACTCAGCGTCACGGGCGATGATCCCGAGCGAGCCGACGTCGCGCCCGGCCGCGCTTGCGCCCTGAAGTACTCGGGCGAGAAGGAGACCGACCAGGTCGCCGGCGACGACGAGCACGCCGGCCGCGACAACGCGAAGCGCGCCAGCGCCTAGATATGTTCGACGCAGCCCGAATCGGTCGGAGACCCGCCCGGCTACGGGCTTCAGGCCGACGACGACGACGGTGCGTAGCCCGATGACCAAGCCGATCTCCGCGAGACCCAGGCCGAGCGACAATCCGTAGAGCGGCAGCGCGAAGCTGACGATCCCGAAGGCGAGCCGGCCGAGGAAGCCTTCGGCTAGGACCGCGGCGATCGACGCCGGGCGGCGGGACCGAGTCATGCCGCCGCCAATGCCCGGATGATCTCCCGCTCGATCGCCGCAGCGGCATCTGGGAAGCCTCGGTAGCCTGGAAACGGGTTAACGTCGACGATCCAGGCTCGGCCGCGTTCGAGGCGCAGGTCAAGGCCGTAGAGCCGAAGCCCGAGGGCCGCCCCCACCGTTCGCGCAAGCTCGGCGGTCGAGGGGTCGAGCTCGATCCTGTCGATCGAGTCATCGGCATAGCTCCTAGAGTGGAAGCCCTTCCGTCCCGCGAACAGTTTCTCGCCGGCGGCGTAGATCTTGAGATCGGGGCCCTCACCGACGGCGGCCTGAACGAGACGGCAGCCATCGTCCGTGACCCAGTCCGGGACCCCCGCGTGGTCGGGCGCCACGAACGCCCCGGCAAGGCTCTCGTGCGTGCTCACTCCCCAGCCGTGCACGCCACGAACCGGCTTGCGGAACCACGATCGTGCGGCCCACTCGGACGGCACCTCCACCGCCTCGGAGTCGCCCGAGCCCCCTACGAGGTACGTCGGCGGGACCGGCAGGTTGTGTGCGGCTAGGAGCCCGATCACGGCTGCCTTGTCGAGCGTGCGGCAAGCCAGTCCTGGTGCCTCGATGACCCGGACCCCGGCTGCCGCGGCCGCCATCGCGGCGGCGAGCGCGAGGTCGGTCGCGGAGCGGAGGAGGATTAGATCGGCTCGGCATGGCCGCGCGGGATCGACTGTTTCATGCTCGATCACGCGCGCCTTGACCCGGGCGCCAGAGCGAGCCAGGCCCGCGAGCAGATCTACCATGACGGGGTTGATCGCCGCTTGGCCGCCGCGCTCCTCAACCCACAGCTCGATCCGAAGGCCAACAAGCAAGCTCATACCGCCACCGAATGTTCCGCCGCGCCGAGTTCGGCGACGACGAGGCGCGTCAGCTCATCGCATGCGGCGACGCCGCTGACGTCGGCCAACACTTCGACCGCACCGAGCAAGGCGATCTCGCGCTGGAGGTCGACGGCCTGGAGATCCCCCGGCTCGGCGTATCGCAACCCGGCCGCGATCGCCCGCGCCAATCCGTCGGGGCGGATTCCTTCGGCCAAGCAGGCAAGCGCGGGGCCGACCAGGCGGTCGTCTGCTGCGAGCTTCCGCCGTGGTTCCCGGCCGACGCGACTGACCGGGTCCCCGAGAGCCGGATCGGCATAACGCTGAAGTATCCATGAGGCTGTGCGCATCGGTCGGTTGCAGGCCACCGGGCGGTGCGCACGCTGGCTCTCGAGCGCGAGGGCCGACTCGGCGACGACCCGGGTCACCACGTCGAGGATGACCGGATCGCGCATCGCGGCGTCGATCGTCTCGTGGCCGGCGTGCCAGCCAAGCCAGGCCGCCGCGGCGTGGCCGGCACTGAAGAGCCAGAGCTTCTCGACCATCGCGTCATCGAAGGGGACGACCGGCTGGAGCCCAGGCAAGGACCCGTCGAGGGGCGGCCGGCCCCGCACGAGCGCCAGGCCATCCACGTATGCGTCGTCGACATCGTCGGCCTCGTACAGGACGCCCTCGTCGGTCAGGGAACGTCGGGCAATCGCCCGCCAGACGGCCACGCCGGCGATCCGGATCCTCGATCCGAGGGCAGGCGCGAGTGAAGAGCAGGCAGCGAGCATCCCTGACGCCAGCAGCTCCGGCGCCCGCCGGTGGTTCTCGAAGGTCAGGATGGTGACGTCGCGGGTGCCTCGCTCGAGCCGCGCAGCTACGTGGGGAGCAAGAGCTCGCCCAACGTGCTTGAGAGCAGCCGGACCGACCGCGGTGGCGATGAGTTCAGCCTCGCCGATCGCCCGTGCAAGGACGGGCTCGTCCCACGTCGCCGCAGCGACATGATCGGTCCAGCGCGCCTTGTTGGTGCCGAGCCGGACCCAGATCCCGCCGCGCGCGGAAACAGCTTCGACCACGCGCCGGTCGCGGCCGATCAGCAGACTGCGCCAGCCCGCCTCGCGCAGCATCGGCGCGACGAACCCGCCGGCCATCCGACCGGTCCCGAGGACGACCGCGAGCGAGCCGCTCATCCGCGCACCTCCGTAGCCGCGGCCCCGCTCTGGTGCGCCAGCCATGCGCGCTCGATCGCGTTTGCGATCGCAGCGGGGGCGTCGTCGCGACCCTTGTAGCCGGGGAAGGCGTTCACGTCGACGATCCACCAGCCGGCCTCGCCGCGCACCACGTCGCAGCCGTAGCAGCTGAGACCGAGCAGGGCCCCGGCCCGCCGAACGGCGGTCGCGATTTCGTCCGGGACGTCCACCGCGCGGCCGCGCTTCTCCTCGAGGGTGCGGGCCGGAAATTGCCGCTCCACGCCCCCCAGCCATGGGCCAGCGACGTAGATCTTGAGGTCGTCCCCGGTGCGCGGCATCTCCCGCATCAGAACGTAGGGGCCGGCTGGGATCACTGAGGCGAGCCGCTCGAGCCCACCGATCGGCAGCCGCCAGAGGCCGTTGCCGCGGCTCCCCCGTTGGGCCTTGACGATCAGCGGGCCTGCCGGCCAGTCGCGCAACCCCGGCGACCGCGCCCTACTCGGGTCGAGCCAGACGAGGCGGACATCGGGGACGGGGAGGCGTGCCTGTCGGAGCAATGCGGACCACGCGAGCCGATCCTGCGCCAGCCCGGTCGACGTGGAGCCGTTGACCGCCGGCACGCCCCACGCCTCCGCAACCGCGGTCAGGTGGCGGGCCGCCGGAGAGCCCGACTTAAGGACGACAAGGTCCCACGCCGGCCGGCGATCGAGACGGATGTGCCTGGCCTCGGGTTCAAGCAGCTCCACGTACGCACCTCGTGCCCGGAGAAGCGGGACGAGCCGGTTCACGAGGGCACCTTCATGCCCCGATGGGTCTGGCCGCTCGAGGACCGCCACTCGGACCCCGCGCAGGATGCTCATGCTGGCGCGCGGATCAGCCGCCCGAGGCGGTCGTGTCCGATATCACCTGTGACTCTGTGGAACTCGAGCAGTGCCAGGGTGTGGCGGGCGATTGCCTCACCCGCCTCTGGGACGGCTGAGTAGGTGGGGAAGTCGTTGACCTCGATGACGTACGGACCCTCGCGCGTGACGCCGACGTCGACGCCCCACAACTCCAGGCCGCAGGCCCGGCCGCAGGTAAGCCCGAGGTCGAGCAATCGGGCGTCGAGGGGGACGAGTTCAGCTCCGTCGGTGGCCTGGAACCGGGCCGGACCGGGGCCGTCGAAAACGACGGGCGACGGCTTGCGCACGGCCCACACGTCGCGGCCGATGCCGTACAGCTTGAGGTCCCAACCGTCGAGAGCGAGGAACTGCTGCGCGAGATAGAGCACCCGCTTTGGTGCTTCGCTCCGACCTGCCGACACGGGCACGAGGTCCACGTCGTCCGGGCGAGACAGCAAGACCAACCCTTGTGCCCCATCCCCGTCGTGCGGTTTGACGACGATCGGGAAATGGTCTTCGGGCAGGCGCCGAAAGGCATCGGGGTGCGTTGCGAACCAGGTCCGGGGGAGTGGCACATCGTACCGCTGGAGGATCGCGTGCATGGCGACCTTGTTACGGACCAGTTCGATGGCCCGCGGGGTGTTGACGGTCGGCACGCCGAGCGCGGCCGCGGCAGCCAACAGGCCGAGCCCGGCCAGGTCGCGACCCCGGCTCAGGGCGATGTCCCAGGAGGGGGCAGTCGCCGACAGCTCGAACGGCCGGTCGCCATTGGGCACGACGAGCTCCACCCGACACCCGGCGAGCTCGAAGGCCGATCGGGCGTTGGCCAGCGCTCGATTCCCGAGATGGCGCCGCTCGGCGATGAGGGCGACGACAGTGTCGTTCATCGTGTGACGCGGACCCGGCGAAGGAGCGCGCGGACGCGCGCCTCCAGTTCCAAGAAGCTGAATGGCTTCGTCAGGTAGTCGTCGGCTCCGAGGTCGAGGCCGCGGGCCTTGTCGATGTCGCTGTCCCGACCGCTCAGCAACATGATCGGCACGTCGGCATCCGCCTCGCGGATCCGCCGGAGGGTCTCCCAACCCGACAAGTCGCCGAGCACGACATCCAGGATCACAAGGTCGGTCCGCGTCGCGACGAACGCGTCGAGGCCGTCGTGGGCCGTCGTTCTCGAGTCAACTTCGAGCCCGTCTTTCGCCAGCGCCAGACGGACGAGGGCCAGCAGCTTTTCATCATCGTCCACGATCAGGACGCGTGGCTGGGAATCGGCGCCCTCCCGTCGCTTGGTGACCATACCGACCGAGGTTGCCGCGGCCCGAGGAGAGCACGATGAAACGGGCATGAGAGAACGCTCATTCACGGTCGCCACCGGCCGACGAGGAGAGCCTTCTCATCGTCGGCTCATTGCCCGTTAACGCGTCCGACCTAGCGTCCATGGCGAGGGAGAGCCGTGCATGGGCTTCGAACAGTTCTGGAGACATCAGCTATACCGGATCGATCGAATCCTGGCGCCGCTCCTGGTCGTGCTCCTGGTCGTGCTCGGCGGTTACCTCTGGCTGCGCCTCGCCGGCCCCGAGCCGGCGGCGGACGCGCCGTCGGGAGGAACCGTGCCCTCCGCTGTGGCCACGGGCCAGCCGTCGCCGACGACGCCCGTCCTAACGACCGACGCGCCGGGCGACGACCTCGCCGATCTGCCGCGCTACCCGGCGGCGGTGCGCGTCGCGTCCGTCGAACGCCGGGACGGTGGGCTCGCGACGACCGCGATCGCCTACGAGGCCGAAGCGCTTCTGGATGAGGTACGGTCGTTCTATCGCGAAACGATCGACGCCAACGGCTGGGCGGTCGGCGACGTTACCTACACCGAGGGGCGATGGACGTTCCTGCTCATCAAGGGAACGCGTGAGGCCGTCTTGGAGCTCGAGTCGGCGATACCGAACGTCGCCATCTCCATGCTGGTCAGCATGCCCGTCAGTCCGGCAACCTCGGCCCCCGGTGCGGCCACGGCCCGACCGACCGCTTCACCTCAGCCGACACCCCCGCCCGGCGACGACGGGGACGATGCTGGCGAGGGCGACGGGTGATCGGGCAGCGCAGGCTCGCATCGATAGCCGGCACCGCGGATCGTGTCGATCAGGGACGGAGCACCCGGCCGGTCGACCTTGCGTCGCAGGTAGCGGATGTAGACGTCGACGACGTTCGATGTCGGGTCGAAGTCATACTCCCACACCGCGCTCAGGATCTGCTCACGGCTGAGGACCTGGCCGGGATGGCGCATCAGATAGACCAGGAGGGCGAACTCTCGGCGCGAGAGGTCGATCGGCCGGTCGCCACGCCAGGCGCGGTGAGCGAGGAGGTCGACTCGGAGGTCGCCGAGTTCGAGCTGGCTCGCCTGTGGCTGGTCCGCGCGTCGGGTGAGGGCGAGGATGCGGGCGCGAAGCTCCTCGAAGGCGAACGGCTTGAGCATGTAGTCGTCGGCCCCTCCCTCGAGTGCCTTCACCTTGCTCTCAAGGATGTCGCGTGCCGTGAGCACGAGGACCGGCAACCTCGGCCGGTCGGCGCGGATCCGAGCAAGGACGTCCTGCCCGTCGAGCCCCGGCAGGGACAGGTCGAGGATGACGAGCTCGATCGATTCGTCGAGCGCGACGATCGCGCCCTCCAGGCCGTCGGACGCGCTCCGGACCTGGTGGCCCGACGCCGTGAGGCCCCGTTCGAGGAACCGGACGATCCGAGGATCGTCCTCCACGACAAGAACAAGCATGATCGTCGAGTATAGGGTCATGGCTCACCGCGACCCTGAGGCTTGGAGACCGTGAGCCTGCCTCGTTCGCAACGCCAGTGGCGCATCCTGGTCGCGTCGGTCGCCGGTCTCTTGGGGGCGGTCGCGCTGGCGAGCGTCGTGTCGCTGCTGATCACCTTGAATGCTCGCAGCGTCACCGATCACGCTGTGCGCTACGACATCGAGCTCGAGGATCGGGGCGATGACCTGCGGGTCGCGGTCCTCGACGTGCGCCACTATCACCGCAACATCCTGTTCACCGGCTCGTCGCGGATGGGGCTTGCGGACTTCGAGACTGCCAACGGCGAGCTCCTGGCGGCCATCGACGCCCTCGGAGAGCTGGGCATCAACGAGCCGGGGATTCCCTCCGCGGCCGACCTGCGACGGATGGCCGAGGAGTACCACGACGGGTTCCGCCCGGTAATCGACGTCTACGGGACCGACCGAAGCGCCTTCCTCGCGGCAAGCGACACCGGAATCGTGCGCCTGAAGGCGTTGGAGTCGCTGGCACAAGACATCGACAAGCTGGGCGAGCAGCGGGCCGCCGCCGCGCTCACCAGCCTCGACGCGGCCACGGGTACGGCAACAGTCGTGCTCGTAGCGGTTCTCGCTGGGCTCGGCCTCGCCAGCCTGGCCCTCGGGTACGCGGGGCTCCATGTTGTTGGCGAGCTCCGTCGCCTGGCCACTGCTCAGGAGGAAGCGGCGGCTCGCCTCGCCGACGCCCTGCGTGCCAAGAACGACTTTATCGCCGACGCGTCGCACGAGCTCCGGACGCCGCTGACCGTCCTGCGCGGCAACGCCGAAGTCGGTCTGGCCATGGATTCGGACGGCCCGCACGCTGAAGCGCTGCGCGACATCGTCAGCGAGGCCGAGCGGATGACCCGGCTCGTGGAGAACCTGCTCCTGCTCGCGCGTTCCGATACCGCCAGCCTCGACCTGGAGCGCGAGTCAATGAGCATTGAGCCGTGGCTAGTCGAGCTGGGTTCCCGGGCGGACGTGCTGGCGCGCGAGTGGGGCGCTCAGTTGGAGTCGCGGCTCACCGCTCGCGGCCGCGCCCACCTCGATCCCGCGCGCCTGCAGCAGGCCGTGCTCGCCCTGGTCGACAACGCGGCCAAGCACGGCCGGGCGGGCTGCCTCGTTCGCCTCACGGCGCGAACCGTTGGAGATCGGCTGGTTATCGAGGTCGTGGATGACGGGCCCGGTATCGCCGAGGCGGACCTGCCCCGCATCTTCGATCGTTTCTATCGCGTCGACAAGGCGCGAGCACGGGCGCGGGGCGGTGCCGGGCTCGGGCTGGCGATCGCCCGCACGCTCATCGAGGCGCATGGCGGTCGGATCGATGCGCGATCCACGGTGGGTCGGGGGACAACGATCACGATCAGCCTGCCTCTCGTCGGCAGCGAACGCGAGGTTGCGCTGGAGGTGGTAGGCGCATGAGCCCACGGATCCTCGTGATCGAGGACGATCCGCGTGTTGCGGATCTGCTCCGCCGCGGCCTCGAGTTCCAGGGTCACGAGGTGATCCTTGCCGCCGACGGCCCACAAGGCCGCGATCGCTGGGCCGAGGGCGGCTTCGGGGCGATCGTGCTTGACGTGATGCTGCCCGGGATCAACGGCATCGATCTGTGCGCCGAGCGGCGCGCGGCGGGCGATCTCACACCGGTCATCGTGCTGACGGCGCGCGACGAGGACCGCGTGCGCGAGCGAGGCGCTGCGGCCGGGGCGGATGCCTTCGTGCTCAAGCCGTTCAAGTACTCCGATCTCGTCGGGATCGTTGCGCGTCTCGCCGGGGGCACGGGTCGAAGAACCGAGAGCTCCGGCTGACAGCCCGCCGATCCGGCCGTCGGCGATCACGCCAAGCGCCGGTGGATGAGAGAAGTCTCACCGCCGTCCAATCCTCCCCTCACCAAGGCGCCGTAGCATCGGTCCTCATGCAGCGGTTCGTTATCCGCCTCCTCGCGCTCGGCGCGAGTGCGGCGATCGCAATGGGAGCGACGGTCGGCGCTCCGAGCGACCGGGCATTCGGTGAGCCTCTCGAAAGCGCAACCGAGCTCCCTGTTATCGTCCGCGAATCCATGCCCGCCACCAGCAACGCGGAGCGACTCGTCGAACGGCTGGGCGGCCGCGTGGATCGCCAGCTTCCGATCGTCGATGGCTTCTCGGCCACGATCCCGAGCAACGCGGTGGAAGATCTCGCCCGATCCGATCACGTCGTGGAGCTTCTGCCAGACGACCGGGTGGAGATGGCGGGACTCCTCGACGACATCAGTCTCGACGACATCAGTATTGATGACGACGATGACGATCTGCCGGACCTGACCGAGTACGACGAGCTTGCGCCGGACGTCGTCTGGCGAAACGCGATCGGACTCGACGCCTTGGACGGCCGGTACACTGGGGTAGGCGTGACGGTCGCGTTGCTCGATACCGGCGTCTCTCGGGTCGACGACCTGGGCGATCGGGTCCTCGCAAGGGTCGACCTGACGACCGACGCCGACGGCTACGACCGGTACGGCCACGGGACCCATATGGCCGGCCTGATCGCCGGCGACGGCACCGCCTCCGGTGGCCGCTGGGCAGGTGTCGCACCCGAGGCGAACATCGTGTCGGTCAAGGTCGCCCGCTGGGACGGCGCGACGGACGTCTCGGTCGTCATCGCCGGTCTTCAATGGATCGTCGCGAACCGCGACCGCTACGACATCCGGGTGGTGAACCTCTCGTTCGGGACCGACGCCCGCCAGAGCTACCTCCTTGATCCCCTCGATGACGCCGTGGAGGCGGCCTGGGAAGCCGGGATCCTCGTCGTCGTCTCGGCCGGCAACCGCGGACCCGACCCAGGCTCGATCAGCAAGCCCGGCGACGACCCGTTCGTGGTGACGGTGGGTGCGGCCGATCTCGGCAATACGACGACCACGGCCGACGACCGCGCCGCCGAGTTCTCGGCCCGCGGACCGACGCCCGAAGGGCATTCGAAGCCAGACATCGTGGCGCCCGGCATTAGCCTCGTCTCGAACCGGGCCGCCGGGAGCACGATCGACGCCTATCGACCCACCGCGCGCGTGGACGCGGCCTATTTCAAGGGTACGGGGACGTCGCAGTCGGCGGCCATCGTTTCCGGGCTCGCGGCGCTCCTCTACGAGGCGGACGACGATCTGACGCCGGACGTAGCCAAGGCGATCCTCATGGGAACGGCAACGCAGTTTGCCGATCCGGCGGGTGCGGGGAACGGCCTCGTTGATGCGTTGGCGGCCCTGACAGCCGTCGAGACGGAGACATACGAGGATGCACCCGCAAATCAAGGTTTCCCGCGATCGGCGGGCATGGGCCTCCTGGAGCTCAGCCGAGGCTCGCACCATGTCGTCGCCGACATCGACGGCGACGGTCACCCCGAGCGGCTCGGCGGCGAACTCGATGCGCTCGGCCTCCCATGGTCGGCCCCAGATTGGACGATCGACGGCTGGCCGGCCTCGGCTTGGCAGCCCCTCGCCATAGAGAACATCGGTTGGGAAAACAAGTCCTGGAGAGGCGCTACCTGGACGGGCGTCGCCTGGGACAACAAGTCCTGGTCGGCCGGCTCGTGGTCCGCGGTCCCCGGTTGGGACCAGAAGTCGTGGAGCGCGATCACCTGGAATTGAGGTAGCGGGTGGGCCAGCTGTCGGGCGGGGCGCGTCGACTTGTCCTGGCCACCGCCGGGATCGGGTCCGTGTGGCTCGCTGGATGGACGACCGCCATCCCGGCATGGACGACCGGCGATGTCACGGTGTGGTTCGCGCTGGCTGCAGGGACCGCGATCGCGGAGCTCTTCCCGATCTCGCTGCCGCATGGCGACGAGACCGAGAACTTCGGCCTGTCCGACGCGCTCTGGATGACCGGCCTCTTGCTTGCGCCGGGCGATGTGCTCGTCGTCGGGGTGGCAGCCGGCGCAATCATCGGCCAGGCGTTTCGCCGCGTGGCCCTCCACAAGCTCGCGTTCAACGTCGGTCAGTACGTGATCGGGCTCTCCATCGCGGCATCGATCGTGTCAATCCTCGCTCCCACGCTCAACGCCCTCGATCCGCGGTCCTGGCTCGTGGCGCTGGCTGCGATGACCGTCTACTTCCTGATCAATACCGGATCCGTCGCCCTCGTCATCTCGCTCGTACGGTCCGAGCCGCTCACGGCAGTGCTCGCACCGTCGCTCTCGCTCGATCTCCTCCACTGGCTCGGCAACATGGCGCTCGGGATCCTGGGCGCCGTGGTTCTGACGGTTCAGCCTATCGCGCTGCCGGCGATCCTCGCCCCCCTGGGCATCTCCTACATCGCCTACCGTGGCTGGGTCGAGGCCCGCCGCGAGCGGGACGAGATGCAGGCAATCGCCGCCACGGCCGACGAGATCTCGGAGCAGGGACACCTCCAGAGGCGGCTGCCCAGCAGCGGTCGCGCCGACGAAGTGAGCCGCCTGGCCCACACGCTCAATGCGATGCTCGACCGACTCGAGCGATCCTACGAGCGGGAGCGTCAGTTCCTGAGCGAAACGTCCCACGAGCTGCGCACGCCGATCACGCTGTGTCGCGGCCACCTGGAGCTGCTCGAGGCCATGGGACCGGCGGTGAGCCCGGAGAACTTCCGGGACACCAGCCGGATCCTCCTCGACGAGCTCGACCGGATGGGCCGCCTCGTCGGCGATATGTCCCTCCTCGCCCAGGCCGAGCACCCAGCCTTCGTCCGCCTGGAGTCGGTCGAGCTCGACCGCTTGCTCGTCGAGGTCGGCGAGAAGGCCGAGCCGCTGCTCGACGGGCGTCTCGAGGTCCGCGGTTATGCCTCCGAGGTGACCGCCCCGGCCGACCGCCAGCGGTTGACGCAGGCGCTCATCAACCTCCTGCTGAATGCCGCCGTGCACACGGCGAAGGATTCGCCCGTGACGCTCCAGCTGAGGGCGGAACCGGCCTTCTGGCGATTCGAGGTATCTGATCTGGGTGGCGGTGTGCAACCCGGTGAGGAGGAGGCGGTCTTCGAGCCGTTCCGCCGCGGTCACGCCCTGGGCCCGGGGACCGGCCTCGGTCTGGCGATCGTGCGCGCGATCGGTCGGGCTCACGGGGGAGCGGCCGGTGTCGACAACCGTCCGGGCATCGGCGCGATGTTCTGGATCAGGATCCCCCGATGAAGGTGCTGGTCGTCGAGGACGAGCCGCGCACGGCGTCGCTCCTCGTCCGCGGGCTGCGGCTCTTCGGGTTCGAGGCCGAGGTCGCACCGACCGGTATTGACGGCCTGCGACAGGTGATCCAGAGCGACATCGACATCGTGCTGCTCGATCTCGGACTCCCCGACATCGACGGTTGGGAGGTTCTACGGGAGGCACGGCGCGTCGAGCCGGGACTGCCCGTCATCGTGCTGACTGCTCGTGACGGTATCGACGACCGGGTGGCCGGGCTCGAGCTCGGAGCCGACGACTATGTCACGAAGCCCTTCGCGTTCGAGGAGCTGGTGGCCCGGATCCGTGCCCGACTCCGAACGCGCATCGACGCCGCTGGCGTCCTCCGAGCGGGAAGGATCAAGCTCGACTCCGTTCGCCGCCTCGTCCACGTCGACGAACGCCGGGTCGACCTCCCCGACCGCGAGTTCCTGCTCCTCATGGCGTTGCTTCGTCGACCCAACCAGATCGTCTCGAGGCGCGATCTCCTGGCCGAGGTGTGGGGGGTGCCGCAGGACGAAAGCTCGAACGTGGTCGACGTCTACGTCGGGTATTTGCGGCGCAAGCTCGGCGCCGACGCAATCGAGACCGTTCGAGGCGAGGGCTACCGCCTCATTGACGCCTGACGCTGGGCCGGCCTGCCGGGGCCTCGGCGTATGGGTGTGGGCCGGCCGTGCAGCAGTGCGTTGAGTCAAAGCCACGCTCCTGAGGCCACGGCCGGTCCGCTCGCTCCGGGGACGAGGACACTTGTCAAGGTACGAGCCATCCCCCGTGGGCACTCTCGTATCCGGGCCAAGCCCGTCCCCCGTCGCGAGCACCTTCCCACGCCGAGGCAGGCCGGCTCAGTTACGCACTCTGGATCAGGAGATCGCCGCCGGAGTCCCTCTCCGCCGTCCTACGCGCTCTTCCGCGCGGCCGAGCGCCATTCGCCAGCACCCTCGATCAGAATCTGCCCTGTCGGGCGCGCCAATCCCGCCCTCCTCGTGCACCTGGGCATCGCACGGAGCTGTCCAGGCGACGAGCCTCAACCCTGCCTGTGAAGTCACAACGGCGTCCCACGCCGTCGGGCGGCAGCGAGCC
>Ga0183260_10001885_pt1 | contig 17481 bp, 10 predicted proteins | sample AntDrymUQ4972206_2_FD_129768 | JGI IMG/M metagenome (GOLD analysis project Ga0183260, IMG submission 129768) | Polar desert sand microbial communities from Dry Valleys, Antarctica - metaG UQ497 (22.06) (version 2) (version 2) | ecosystem: Environmental > Terrestrial > Soil > Desert | place...
AAGGTGCGGCGGGCAGTTCTACCTCTCATGCCGAGTTCTCCTCTCGCACTGTCGGGGCTCCGGCACCCCTCACCTGAACCTTCGCCTCGCCTCAGCTTCGCCCGGTGCGTGCAGTCTGCGTCTTCGGCCCGACTTCCGCAATCCTGAAGCTTCTACAATCCCGGGGCGAAATGTTCACCGGGTCCGACCCGAGAGGAGCAGGAAGGTGCTACCTGTGGGTCCGGAGCACTCTACATTCCGCGGGCGGCAGGAATGTGGTATGGTCCGCTGCCAATCCTCTACATCCGGAGAACGAGGTGCTGTCATGCGCGCGCTCGTGATTGTGTGTCTCTCGCTGCTCGCCTGGGCTGTACCAAGTCCGGGCCTCTCCCAAGCCGTTTACGGAACGATTGTCGGCACCGTGCGCGACGCGTCCGGCGGCGCCCTGTCGAATACCCGTGTGGTGATCACCGATCCAAGCCGGGCGGTGAGCTTCACGGCGACGACCAACGACTCCGGCCACTTCAGCCAGCGGTTCCTGCTCGGGGGCCGCTACCAGATCCGTGTCGAGTCGACCGGGTTCCGCGCCCACCTTCAGGATGTCGTGGTGTCTGTGGATCAGGAAACACTGGTGGACATCCAGATGCAGGTGGGGGATCTCAGCGAAACCGTGGAGGTCGCCGCCGGGACGCCGCTGCTGAAGACAGAACGCAGCGACGTCGCGACAACCTTCGACGACAAGGTAGTGACCAGCCTGCCGATCCTGAACCGCCGCTTCACGGCGTTCGAGCTGCTCACGCCGGGTGTCCAGGCCACCACCTCGCAAACAGCGTCGAGCGAGGATCCGCAGGGATCGTATCGCAAGATTGTCAACGGCCAGAGCTTCGCCGGTTCGTCGTACCTCCTCGACGGCACCGACAATCACGACGCCCTGCTCGGGCTCATCGTCATCAATCCGACGCTCGAATCGGTGACCGAGGCGAAGGTAACGACAGCGAACTACGACGCGGAGTTCGGCGCGACCGCCGGCGTCATAAGCGCGCAGACGAAGTCCGGCACCAACCTGTTCCGCGGAGCGGGCTCCACCTTCCTGCGCGACGACAGATTCATGGCGCGCAACCCGTTCACGCAGTTCCAGCCTATCCCGGGCACGGACCGGTACATTCCCAAGACCGACTGGAACCAGTTTGGCGGCGCACTCGGCGGGCCCGTCGTGCCGAACCGGCTGTTCTTCTTTGGCGATTACCAGGGGACCCGTCGGACCACGGGTGGATCGGCACTTCTGCGTGTCCCCTCCGCTGCCGAGCGCCAGGGAGACCTCAGCGGGCTTGGGGTTGCGATCTACGATCCGGCGACTGGAACTGGGCTCGCGGATCGACAGCAGTTCGCGGGAAACCGGATCCCTGCCGATCGCATCGCCCGGCAGGCGTTGAACCTGCTCGCGCACATCCCGCTGCCGAACGTCGAAGGCGCCGTACGGGATCAGCCGAACTACGTCGGCTCGGGTGCCATCCGGTTCGACGAAGATCTGACCAATACCCGGTGGGACTATTACCTCTCCGGAAGAACGCATCTCTTCGGCCGGTACAGCCTGGCCGACTACCGCATGAACTCCCCGGGCATCTTCGGCGAGCTGGCGGGCGGCCGTGGCTTCGACGAAACGGCGCCGTTCGCCGGCGTGTCGAAGACGCGCAACCAGAGCATCGCCGCCGGCTTCGATCACACAATCAGCCCCACGCTGCTCACCGATTTCCGGTTCGGCTGGTTCCGGTATCGGGTGAACGTCGATCCCGGCGGCGGGAACATCAATCCCGCAGCCGACGCGGGGATCCCCGGGCTGAACCTTGACGATTTCACTCGCGGCATGCCCGCCTTCATGCTGAACGGGTACGGGCCCGGCGGCAACACGGGGAACCAGTTCAACTTCGGTTATGCCCTGCAGTTCGCCCGGTGCAACTGTCCGCTCCGGCAGAACGAGCGGCAGTTCCAGTTCGTGAACAACTGGACGATGCTGCGCGGGAACCATACGCTGAAGCTTGGCGCCGACGTGCGCCACGCCATGAACCTGCGGATTCCAAGCGACCGCCACCGGGCCGGCGAGCTGCAGTTCAACGCCGCACGCACCCAGGGACCCACAGGCGGTGGCTCGGCGCTCGCCTCGTTCCTGCTCGGCGACGTCAGCGTCTTCGAACGCTACATCAGCACCGTCACCGACGCCGAGGAACGGCAGAACCGGATGTTCCTCTACGGACAGGACCAGTGGAAGGTCACGCGCAAGCTGACCGTCAACTACGGCCTGCGCTGGGAAATCTACCGGCCGCAGACCGTCACCGGGCCCGGCAAGGGAGGATTCGTCGACGTCAACACCGGGGAGGTCCTGATTGCGGGGACCGACGGCGTCGGCCTGGATCTGAACGTCAGGGGAACGTGGAAAGCGGTCGCGCCGAGGCTCGGCGTCGCCTACCGGGTCACCGACGAGACGGTGCTGCGGATGGGATACGGACGAGGGTTCGACATCGGCGTGTTCGGCTCGGTCTTCGGCCATAACGTGACGCAGAACCTGCCGGTGCTGGCAATTCAGTCGCTCCAGCCCGCCCGCAACTTCGACGCGGTGTTCAACCTCGCTCAGGGGCCCTCGCCACTCGATCCCGCCACGGTTCTCGAACAGCAGCCGAGAGGGCCGAACGGACGGCCGCTCCTGCCCAACAGGGTCACGGCGTTCATCCTGCCGGAGCAGATGCGTCTCCCGACCGTCGATGCGTGGAACCTGACCGTGCAGCACCAGCTGTTCAACGACATGGCGGTCGAAGCGGCGTACATCGGCACGAAGGGCACCCACGTGTTCGCCGGGTTCGGCGCCGATTACGACTTCAACCAGGCGAGCATCGAGGGGTTCGGCACGCTGACCACCAACGAGCGGAAGCCGTTCTTCTCCCGGTTCGGCTGGTCGCAGAACTTCCGCTACTACGGCAATGACGCCAGCAACAGTTACCATGCCTTGCAGCTGAAGGCGGAGAAGCGCTTCTCCGAGGGCTACTCGCTCCTCGGCCATTACACGTGGTCGCACGCGTACAACTACACGAACCTCTATTACAACCACGACCGGGAGCTCGCCTACGGCCCGAACGACAACCATCGCCGGCACGTGTTCAGCCTGCACGGGGTCTGGGAAGTCCCGCTCGGCAGGGGCCGCACGTACTTCGGCGACGTCTCCCGCGCGCTCGACTCCATCGTCGGGGGCTGGCAGGTGAACGGCGTGTATCGATGGCAGAGCGGCCTGCCGTTCACGCCAAGCTATCGCGACTGCAACGCGGACCGCGACACCGGCTGGTGCAGGCCCGACCTTGTAGGGGACTGGAAGCCCGAGAAGCAGACTGCCGCGGCGTGGTTCGTCACCACGCCGCCCGCCGCGGACGGCCGGGTGACGCCCCTCACCGCAAACGGGATGACACTCGGCCCCTGGCGCCGGCCGGAGCGGGGCACGTTCGGCAGCGTCGGGCGCAACGAGCTCACGGGGCCGTCGTTCTCGCAGCTCGACATGTCGTTCATCAAGACACTCGCGGAGACCGGGAACCTACGGGCGACCCTTCGTGCGGAGGCGTTCAACCTCCTGAACACGGTGAACCTGGCGAACCCGAATACGTGCGTGGACTGCCCGGGCACCGCCGGCCGGATCACGAACATCTTCCAGCTGGCGGTGATGCGGCAGTGGCAGTTCGGGGTCAGATTCGAATTCTGAACACGATCTATCTGAGCGTCGGGCCCGTCCCCCGGTCGAGCGGGACGGCCCGGCGCAGGCGTCACGATCAGCCGGGCTGTGGTCGCGTGGCCATCGCCTCCTCAGGCCCTGGAACCCGCGCTCAGGTCCTCGCAGGCTGATCGTTTATTCGACTCTGACCAGCCGGATCTCACGGAGATCCATCACCGCAACACCCGGCTTCGTCTGCGGCCGCACGCTCAGGGAGTGCCGTCCCGCGGCAAGCCGCAGCTCACCGAGATCGCGCCGCACGAAGTTCTGGAAGTGCCCCGTCTCCTCCACGGTCAGGGTGACGCGCTGATCGCCGACCGCGAACTCCACCTCGGCACCCCCGCTTTTGGGGCCGCAACCCTGCAGCGCTTCGACCCGGTATCGTCCGGGTGCGGGCAGCTCGAACTCCCACGACGCCCAGTCCTCGACTCGCGTCCAGAAGCCCAGGGTGTTCTTGTGCGGCTGTGGCTCGTAGCGGAGGTTCTGCCCGTGGACGGCCGCGTCGCGCGCGTGCAGCAGGACCGAACCACCTGATTGGGGCTGCACCGGGGCGGCCGTGTGCGTCGAGTTCTGCGTCGGCCACTGCGCCTTCACCCCGCTCTGCCAGGCGTGCAGCCCCTTGCCCATCGCGAGCACGCGGTCGGGCTGCGCAGGGGCCAGGTCGTTCGTTTCGCCGGGATCCACATCGAGGTCGTACAGCTCGTGGACGCCCGTTTCGAAATGCTGAATCAGCTTCCATCGGCCCTCGCGCATCGCCGCCCCCGGGCCGCCCCCGGCGGGCGCGCCCGGCGAGCGCGCCTGGTTCGAGTAGTGCGGATAGTGCCAGTACAACGCGCGGTCCGGCAGCGGGGCCGTGCCGCGCAGCAGGCCCTCGATGTTCACGCCGTCCACGGCACCTGGCGCCTTGACCCCGGCCAGCGCCAGAACGGTGGGAAAGAGGTCGATGCTGCTCACAGGCGTCCGGTCGATCCGCCCCGCAGGAATGATTCCCGGCCATTTCACAAGCAGCGGGACGCGGGTCCCTCCCTCGTGAAGGTAGCCCTTGCCATTCCGGAGCGGCGCGTTCGAGGTGGCCGGTGTGTTCGGCCCCTCCATCGTCGCCAAACCGCCGTTGTCGGAGGTGAATATCACCACCGTGTTGCCTTCAATGCCAAGGGCCTCCAGCTTTGCCAGCACGCCCCCGACGCTGTCGTCCAGGCTCTCGAGCATCGCGGCGTATATCGCGTTGGTCCGCGGACCGGCTGCCGGGCGCGCCTTGTGGCGCTCGACAAGCTCCTCTTTCGCGCGCAGCGGAATGTGCGGCGTGTAGTGCCACAGCTGCAGGAAGAAGGGACGATCGTGGTTCCCCTCGATGAACCGGAGCGCTTCGTCCGTGAGCCGGTCGGTGAGGTATTCCCCCTCCTTCGCCCCCTCCAGCCCTGGCATGAACCGCCCGTCGCGTGAGAACGGGGCGAAGTAGCTCAACGGGGTTCCGGTGTGATCGCCCGCGACGTTCACCGCAAATCCATGCTCGAGCGGGCCCGAGCCCTCACCGCCCAGGTGCCACTTGCCGATGTGTGCGGACACGTAGCCGGCCGGCCCGAGCGCCTCCGGAATCGTGACCTCTCCGGTCGCGAGATGTGGGCGGATGACGGGCCGTGCCAGCTTCTGATCCGGACGGTCCGGACGGCCAGGCAGCCAGTCCGTCAGGTGCAGCCGTGCTGGGTACTTTCCGGTCAGTAAAGCCGCCCGCGTCGGGGAGCATACCGGCGCTGACGCGTAGGCCTCGGTGAACCGCACCCCGTCGCGCGCGAGCGAATCGATGTGGGGCGTCAGGAAGAACGAGCTGGCGTTCGCCCTCACGTCTGCCCAGCCGAGATCATCGGCAAGGATGACGATGATGTTCGGCGGACGCTGCGATTGCGCGGCGGGGAGTGGCGCAGAGGATGCGAGTGCCAGCGCGATGAGCGCGGGCAGCAGGGGTCGGCGGCTCATGGATGCGCAGCCTACACGACCGGGCCGTGTTCTCAAAGTGCGGGCCGCGCCCTGTCTACTGAAGGGACGCCGACTTCCGGCTGCCTCGGCAACCGTCACCTGTCGTTCCACGATGCCGCGGCCGGGAACGTCGTGGTGTGCATCCGGTAGCCAGGGAGGACCGTCTCAGGCGCGCGGACGAGACTCACTGCACGCCTCCCTTCATCGCGTGAACGCCGGAGTCCCTGGCACCGCCCCTCCGCGCGCGGCGCCAGACGCCCGGCGCGACGCCAACTGCCCGCTTCGCCGTAATCGTGAAGGGGCCACTGACGCCCCTGACTGGGCCTAAAATAGGGCCATGCCATCTGAATGCCGGGATGGCAAAGGAGATTGCCATGAAAGCCTTGCGCACCGCCCTCACTGTGATGCTGATCGTGCTGCCTGCGGCGACCGCGCCGTTCGCCTTGCAGGACCACGATCATGGCAGCCCCACTGGACGCCTTGGCACGGTCCAGTTCACCACCTCGTGCAGGGAGGCCGTCGCGCAGGAGTTCAACCGCGGTGTCGCCCTGCTCCACTCATTCTGGTTTTCCGCGGCCGTCCAGTCGTTCAATACCGTCCTGAAGAGCGACCCGACCTGCGCCGTGGCGCACTGGGGCATCGCGATGAGCTGGTGGGGCAATCCGTTCGGTGCGTCCCGTTCTCCCCAGGCGCTGCAGGCCGGCACCGCAGCGATCGAGAAGGGGAAGGCGGCCCGGGCGGGGACCGAGCGCGAACAGGCCTATCTTGCCGCTGTCGAAACACTGTTCAAGGACGCCGCGACAATCCCGCAGCGGACGCGCACGCTCGAGTACGAGAAGAGGATGGAAGCGCTCGCCGCCAGGTTCCCCGATGACACCGAAGCGCGGATCTTCTACGCGCTGGCGCTCGACCAGACCGCCCTGCCGACCGACAAGACGTACAGCAACCAGCTGAAGGCGGCCGCCATTCTCGAGAAGGAGTTTGCGCTGCAGCCCGAACACCCCGGCCTCGCCCACTACATCATTCACAGCTACGACGTCCCGGCGCTGGCGCCGCGGGCGCTCGACGCGGCGCGGCGATACGCGAAGATTGCGCCGGACGCACCGCACGCCCTGCACATGCCCTCGCACACCTTCACACGCGTGGGTGCCTGGCAGGAGTCGATCGAGACAAACCTGGCGTCGGCGGCGGCCGCCCGCAAGGACAACGCTGCAACCGAGGAGCTCCACGCGCTCGACTACCAGGTGTATGCCTACCTGCAGACCGCCCAGGACGCGGCTGCACGGGAAACGATGGACGGGATCGCCGCAGTCGGCGCGCGGATCGACGCCAGCTCACCAGGGGCCGCCGCCCCGCCCCTGGCCGGATACTACGCCCTGGCGGCAATCCCCGCCCGATACGCCCTCGAGCGGAATGCGTGGACGGACGCGGCAGCCCTGACGCCACTCGGCTCGCCGTTCGCCAACGCAGAGGCAATCACGCACTTCGCGCGTGCGCTGGGGGCTGCCCGCAGCGGCAACGCGGGGGCCGCCTCCAGAAGCGCCGAAAAACTCGTTTCGCTACGGGATACCCTTCAGAAAGCCAACGACACCTACTGGGCCGGGCAGGTGGATATTCAGCACCGTATCGCCACATCCTGGATCGCGCTTGCAGAGGGACGGCAGGAAGAGGCACTCGCGACCCTGCGTGAGGCCGCCGACATGGAGGACGCCACGGAGAAGAGCGCCGTGTCGCCGGGACCCATCAAGCCTGCCCGCGAGCTCCTCGGGGAGATGCTGCTGGAGCTGAAGCGCCCGGCCGATGCGTTGAAGGAGTTCGAGTCCACGATGAAGAAGGAGCCGAATCGGTTCCGGAGCGTGTACGGCGCTGCCCGCGCGGCGGAGGCCGCTGGGGATCGGCGCGCGGCAGTTGCTCATTTCGCGCGCCTGGTGGAGATCAGCGAGCGCGCAGACGCGCCGGGGCGTCCCGAGCTCCAGGAGGCGCGGAAAGCAGCCCGCGGCGGCGACTAGCCAGTCAGGGGCGCACCCGAAGAAGCGCTACGGGAGGACTACGGCTGGAAGAATGGCTCTATCGACCGGGGCTTCCAGACAATGCGCCGGTGGGGAGAAGTGAACGGACGAGAGATCAGGGGAGAGCGACGAGCCTCCAGTCGCCGGATGCCAGCTCGCGCTCGGCGAACTGCCAGATGACGACTCGCTTGCGCGACAAGCGAGCCGAATCAGCGCGCTGCAACATCTCGCGCGTAGCGTGCGCGCCGGCGTCGTTCTGCACAAAACGGTCAACCGGGCGGCCGAGCCCCGCACTCACGTGCTCGACAAGGCCGGCCGAGTCTCCCCAGCCGAGCGATGTGAGCGCGTAGATGTTGCTGAAGCTGTCACCGAGCACAAGGACGTCGGCTTCCGGATCAGAGCGCCACGGAGTGCCGTCAGCCTGCAGGACCCTCCGGATGAGGACAGCCTCGGCCGCGTAGCGCGTCTGCCCCTCGGCCAGATCGAGCATCACGGTCGTGTCGCCGGTGTTGCTGACCTCCCGCTCCTCGTATCGATACCCCGGCGCCGCTGCTGCCGGAAGCTCCACGTGCTCCCGGATGAACGCGGCCAGCCGCTCGGCGGCGAGCTCCATCCCTTCGGGCCGCCAGTGGGTGTCTGTCGCCAGGTACTGGGGGGCGGAAGGTCGTCGTGCTGCGGCCAGCTGTGGCGACGGGTCGAAGACGGTAATGCCCTCCCGCCTGAGCTCCTCGAGCAGCGGCTGGAACGATCCGTTGTGCAGCGGCTCGCGGGGCTCCTCCAGACGCGGCGTGAGCTTTTCCGGATGCACCGCCGGCTTCACGGGCGTTGGCATCAGCACCAGCAGGATTCCGCGATCGGCAAGCTGCCGGTGGAACTGCCGGATAGCCGGCCGCGGATCCGGAGCCGGCACAGCAGTCCACTCGTCGGCGGAAGCGGCACGCCGGCGGAGCTGGCGCTCGTCGAGAAATGGCGGACCGGTGACGTAGTCCACATCCGTCCGGTAGAAGAGCCATCCATCGCGTCCGAGATATACGCGCTCGTTCCCCGCGCCAAGTGCTCCGCTGAGGAGACGCTGCGCCGGCGGGCGCAGCGCCCGACCCAGGACAGAGCTTTCGTCAAGGGCATTCTCGAACGCCGCGATCTCAGCGAGCGCGGTGCGGTTTGCGCTCATGGCGCGGTTCCACGCGTGCCATCCTCCTCCAAGATCCTGCGACCCGGGCCCCGCAATGACGGCCGACGGCATGGCGAAGAGCCGTCGCCACGGGCTCGTGGCCGCCGGATCGCCGCCGGCAAGGGTTTCGACCAGCAGAACCGCGAGGAGAGCCGCAAGAAACCCGACCGTCAGCAGGAGCGCCAGGCGGGGATCGATTGCGGTGTGGCCCACCTCGACCCGGGCGATCTCTTCGCGAGTCATGTCCGAGGTCGGCAACGGGTTCGGGTCGGGCATCAGAAAATGAAGTAGATGAAAGGGTTGAACGCCTGGGTCGTGAGAGCCAGCACGGCAAGGGTGAACAGCCCGAGGATCGCGATCGCCTTTGGGGCGGTGATCGTGCGCGTCCAGTCCCAGGTCTGCGGACATCCCCAGATCACGCCAGCCGCAACGACGAATGTGCCGAGGTAATACGGTGAGTAGATGACACCGGAAAGGAGTTGGGATCCGGGGTCCACAGCGCCCACGCCGCCCATGTGCCCCAGGTATCGCAGCGCAGCCGGGAGATCAGGCGCGCGGAAGAACACCCATGTCACCAGAACCAGAACAAACGTCAACGCCATACGGGCAGGGCCCGGCAGCCCCCCGTAAAGCGCGGCCCGTCCACGCAGCCGTTCGAGGGCAAGCAGGAGGCCGTGCAGCCCACCCCAGATGGCGAAGTTCCAGGCGGCCCCGTGCCAGAGCCCCCCGAGCAGCATGACCAGGAACAGGTTGACGTACGTACGGACGGGCCCTTTCCGGTTGCCGCCGAGCGGCACATACAGATAGTCCCTCAGCCAGGTGGACAGGGAGATGTGCCACCGATGCCAGAACTCCGTTATCGATTTCGACCGGTAAGGAGAATCGAAGTTCTTGGGAAAGACGAACCCGAGCATCAACCCGAGCCCGATTGCCATGTCCGAGTAGCCGCTGAAGTCGAAGTAAATCTGGAACGCGTAGGCCGTTACCCCGTACCACGCATCGAGCACCCCGACGCCACCGGCGCCAAACGCCAGGTCCGCAACCTTTCCGCACGGGTTGGCAAGGAGCACCTTCTTGGCGAGCCCCACGCAGAAGAATGCGACGCCGCGCGAGAACTTCGTCACGGTGTGCGTACGGGACCGGAGCTGGTCGGCAACCTCCGAGAAGCGGATGATCGGGCCGGCAACCAGTTGCGGGAACATCGACACGTAGCACGCGAAATCGATGAAGTTGCGGATTGCGGGAGCGCGCCGGCGGTACACGTCAATCGTGTAGCTCATCGACTGGAACGTGTAGAAGCTGATCCCGAGCGGCAGCGTCACGCGAATCGCCGCGTCGAAAGAGACCGGCAGACCAAGCGCGCGCGCGATGACCTCGGCGCTCTCCACCCCGAAATTGAAGTACTTGAAGAAGCCCAGCAGCCCGAGGTTGCTACAGATCGACACCACCAGGGCCCGGCGCGCCCGGCGGCCGTCATCCGGGCCTGACGCCGCGCCGATGACCAGGCCGCAGATGTAGTCCACGACGGTCGAGGAGAACAGCAGGAGGACGAAGAGCGGATTGGCCCAGCCATAGAAGAGATAGCTGAGCGCCGTCAGGACGAGGTGTTTCGCCCGCAGCGGCGCGGCGTAGTAGAGCAGGAGCGCCGCCGGAAGGAAGTAGAAAAGAAAGAGGTAGGAGCTGAAGACCATCCGGCGCGCGGTGTTCCTATCGCACCGTCAGGCACTGCCGCGTTCGATTCATGGGTGCATGGCTATGCTACGCGTGAACCCCGGCGAAGAAAAGCCAGCCCAAGCCCATCCGTATCTTCTGGGATACGATCGGCGTGCCGATGGTCGTGACCGCTCTGGTCATTCTGCTGCTGATCCTGCTGAACGCCCTGTACGTCGCGGCAGAGTTTTCGGCTGTCGGCGTGCGCCGGACCCGGCTTCGCAGCCTCGCGGAAGACGGCAATCTCCTCGCCCGGCGCATCCTGCCGGTTACCGAAAGCCCGCACGAACTCGACCGGTACATCGCAGTCTCTCAGGTCGGTATCACCCTCACCAGCCTGGTGCTCGGTGCGTACGGCCAGGCCGCGGTCGCTCCCCGGCTCGCCCGCCTGATGGAGCATCTCGGCGGGCCGGAGATGGCCTCTGCACAGTCCGCTGCGGCCCTCACGGTGCTGCTCGTTCTCAGCGCGGCACAGATGATCCTCGGCGAGCTCGTACCGAAGTCGATCGCCCTCAGCAGGCCGACCCAGACGGCGCTCGCCACGGTCCTCCCCATGCAGTGGTCCCTCCGGCTGCTTTCCTGGGCAATCCGCGTGCTGAACGGAAGCGGCACGCTGCTCCTGCGTCTCATGCGCATCCCCTCCACCGGGCACCGCCACGTCCACTCGCCGGAGGAGATCGAGCTGTTGATCGCCGAAAGCCGAGACGGGGGGCTGCTCGAACCGGAGGAGCAGGTCCGCCTCCATCGCGCACTGCAGCTCGGCCTCCGGACGGCAGGCGAGCTGATGGTGCCTCGCGCCCGCCTCTCGGCGATCGCCATCACGACCCCGCTCCCCGATGTTCTCCGGGCCGTCATCGCCAGCCCTTACAGCCGCCTGCCGGTCTACCGGCGCCATGTAGACAACATCGTCGGCATCCTGCACACGAAAGATCTGGTGACGGAGTACGTCGAAGGCAGACGGGCCCTCTCCCTCGCGCCGCTCGTACGGCCCATCGCCCGCGTGCAGCACGACATGCCGGCGGATCGGCTGATTGCTTTCCTGCGGGAGCGCCGGACGCACCAGGCGCTGGTTCTGGATTCCTCCGGCCGCGTGGCCGGCTTCATCACGCTGGAAGACGTGGTGGCCGAGCTCCTGGGAGATGTGACCGACGAGTTCAAGATGGCCCGCCTGCGGTCTGCCCGCACGGCCGGTGGAGAGGACGGATGATCGAGTTCACGATCATCGCCGCCCTGATCCTGCTCAACGGGGTGTTCGTTGCCGCGGAGTTCGCAATCGTTGTCGCCCGGCGGGCCGCGATCGATACCCGGGCCGAGCAGGGAGACCGCCTGGCGCTGCTCGTCCAGTCCGTGCTTCGTGACACGCGCCGGCAGGATCGGTACATCGCCACGGCGCAGCTCGGAATCACTCTGGCGAGCCTCGGCCTCGGCATGTATGGCGAACACGTCCTCGCTGACGCCCTCTACGCCCTGATCGGCTCGACCGGCGCCCCTGCCTGGCTTCTTGCCCACGGCGTCGCCAGCGTGCTCGCCGTCGCCATCCTCACCTACTTTCACATCGTCATCGGGGAGATGGTGCCCAAGTCGCTGGCCCTCCAGCATGCGAACAAACTCGTGATCTGGATTACTCCGCCGATGCTGTGGACGACGACCCTGCTCTTTCCGGTGGTCGTGGCGCTGAACGGCATCGGCAACGGCCTGCTGCGACTGGTGGGGGTGAGCAGGCAGCTGCAGACGGCCGACCAGTACTACACCCCGGAGGAGCTGCAGCTCATCGTGCAGGAGAGCGGCAAGCTTGGAGCCCTGAAGTCCGACTCCAGCCAGATGCTCCAGGAGCTCTTCGAATTCGGGGATCTCACCGCCGGGCAGGTCATGGTGCCGCGGGTCCGGGTCTCGGGAATCCCCGTAGGGATGCCGCCGGACCGCATCCGGACGCTGCTGCGCGAGACCGCGCACACACGCTACCCCGTGTACGAGAAGGACCTTGATCACATCCTCGGGATGGTCCACAACAAGGACCTGCTGGCGCTGTTGCTCGATGAGGAAGCGCTGACGGCCGAACACGCCAGGCCGCTGCCCGTCGTGCCTGAAACCGCTCCGCTCGACACCGTGCTGAACACCATGCGCCGCGAACGGACCCAGATGGCGGTTGTAATCGACGAGCACGGCGGCACGGCAGGGGTCGTGACGCTCGAGGACCTTTTCGAGGAAGTTGTCGGGGATATCGAAGAAGGGCAGGCCTCAGGCACACAGGTCTTCATCGATTCGCAGGGACGGCTGCGGGTGCCCGGTACGATGCGCGTCAACGAGGTCGGACAGGAGTTCGAGCGGGACATCGAGCACGAGGAAGTGGACAGCGTCAGCGGGCTGATTCTCACGCTCCTCGGGCGTCCGCCCGAGGTCGGCGATGCGGTGCAGTACGAGCGCCTGCACTTCGAGGTGACGGCGGTCAAGGGGCACGGTGTCGAGGAGTGCGCGGTCACCCTGATACCCGCTTCCTCCCCGGGCACCACTGACGGGACGTAAGAAGGCCCCGACGGTTCAGGACCTGCCGGTGCCGCGAGCGAACAGGCTGCGCGCCGTGAGCTCGTGCGGACGAAGGCCGGCTGCCCTGGCAAGGTCGCGCTGCGGGGGCGGCAGCGTGGAGGGGAAGCGCCATTCGTCGGCCCGGCCCCCCGCCTCGAGAAAGGCGCGGGACCACTCAGCCCACCAGGGGGACATCCTTCGGGCGATGGGTTCGACGATCAGCACGGTCGCCCCTGCGGCAGCCGCTTCCAGGACTCGGGCAAGCATCCCCTGCCGCGCCGGCGCCGGCAATTCGTTCATGGCATACGCAGCCAGGATCGCCGTGCCCCGGCCGCCACCGAGCCGCGCCTTCGTAAGGTCCCCTTGAGCGGCCCGGCCCGCGAGGCCCAGCATGCCGTACGTCCAGTTCGCCTCTGAGACAGCCCACGGATGCCGGTCCACGCCGGCGATCCGCACGCCCGTCCGCTGCAGGGCCCATGCGGCCCCCGCCGCCCCCGTGCCGCAGCCCAGATCGTGAACCTGCGAAATCGTGTCGGATGCCGAGGGCAGCCCGCGGACGATGTGATCGACGACGAGGAAGTGCAGCGGGCCGTAGAACAGCGCGAAGGCGGCACGTTTCCCCGCTCCGGAGAGCGCTCCCCCCTCGGCAAGTCTGCCCCGCCGCTCCACATAGCAGGATGACAACGCGCGGAGCGCACGCCCTACTTCCGGGCGGGTCAGGTCGGCGAAGTGCCGCTTTTCGAGCCCCTCGAGCCAATGACCGACACGGTCGCCCCTCTCTTCGCGGCCGGTCATCGGCCCCACCAGAATTTTCGATTCAATGTATGGATTAACTCCCGGCGAACTGATATCGTCCGTTCGAAAGGGTCACCTCGAAGACGTTCGTCTCGGGAACAGGTGACGACGTAATTGTTACCGCAGCGGAATCCGACGTAAACAACAGGGTGTCGGGCGGTACGGGGCGGACTGAAGGAAATTTTCGAGGGTCAGGCCGGGCGCCTTTTTTGCACCGCACATTTTTTTCAAGAGACAACGTTGTCGTCGTTGAATGACTACCAGAGACCCGTGAGGTCCGGAGGTCTGCTTCGCCTCGCGCGAGCAGGCTCGGGGAAGGTCAGTCATCCCGTCAACGTCTCTCCCCCGGAGGAGTCCCCATGGTGAGCGAGCGCCAGGCATTCGGCGAAGGCTTGAAGCGGCACCGCGAGCGCCGCGGCATCACGCTGGCGGTGATCTCTGAGGCCTCGAAGATCGCAAAGCCACTGTTCGCCAGCCTCGAGCGGGGGGACTGCTCGAGATGGCCGACAGGGATTTACGGGCGGGCGTACGTCCGCGCCTACGCAGAGGCGGTCGGGTTGAACCCTGAGGAAATCGTGGAGGAGTTCGCTGCGCTGTTCTGTGGCGGCCCTTCGCCCGAGGGCTCCACTCGCCTGGCGGGCCGCAGCCGGAGGGGCGGCGGAGTCCTGCGTCTCTCGATGGTGGAGGAGCCCGGCGTGGCACCGCAGCGGGCCCGGCAGATGGGCTTTGCGGGAATCGATCTCCTGATGGCATCCGTGGTGGCGTGGGCCACCCATGCCCTGCTCGATCCAGGCGTCGCGATCACGGTCGCCAGCGGCCTCGCCTATCACGCGGCCGGGCGTGCCGTCACAGACGAGCCGGTTGCCGCCTGGCTGTACCGGCGGATTCGAGCCGCGTCCGAACCGCGGGCCCAGGTTTCCGCGGTTGAGCAGGACGTGCCGGTTGGCGACGCGGCCAGCACGGCAGCCTGACGGCACCCGCCAGTCCTACTTCGAGAACATCTTCCAGCGCAGCCCGATACGGAACGTCCGGCCGTTCTGCGGGATGTCGTCCTGAAGATGTGAATCAGAGGCGGGGTCGCTGTAATGCGCGTTGAACAGGTTCCTGAGGCTGCCGATCAGCTCGAACCGCCCGCTCACAGGCGCAATCATGGTGACACTGGCCGTCCCCGCGGGCGCCAGCATCGCGCCGGCCAGCGTGCGGCGGCTTCCGAGGGCCAGCACCTCCAGCGCCACCGACGAGCGGGTCGACGGCCCGGGCATGCTCAGGCGGAATTTGCCCATCTGTCCGGGGGAGTTGACCAGCGTCGTGTTCGTCTCGAGATCCTTCGCGCGCTGGAGGGCATAGCTCATCAGACCCTGGATGCCATGGCCCAGGCGCATCTGCGCCTCGAGCTCCAGCCCCCGGGCACGCACATGGCCTCCATTGATGAACGTGGTACCCGAGAACGTCTCCGGGTCGAGCGTGAGCGTAATCAGCCCGTCGGCCTGATACCAGTACGTCGAGACGGACGTGCGGAGCCAGTCGTTCGTGTAGCGTTCCCACACAATTTCGTGTGTGTCGATCGACTCGGGGCTGGGATTGACGCCGTTCACCCCGTGCCCGAAGTAGAAGTCGTTCAGTTCGTACGCGTTCGGCGTGCGGAAGGCGCGGCCGTAGAGATACTTGAACGACTCACTCGACGACGGTGTGAAGATGAGTGCGGTGCGGGGCGTGACCTTCAGGAAGTCCTCGTACTGGTCGTAGCGCAGCCCGCCGTTCAGGATCAGCCAGCGCTTGAACTTGATCTCGTCCTGGACGTACACCGCGCTCTGGACGGAGGACCGGTTCGTCACGAAGAGCGGCATAACCGGATCGATGAACCCGCCCCGCTGATCCTGGTGGACGTTGTCGATGATCTCGGTGCCCGCCGTCAGGATCTGCCTGCCCGGCAGCGGACGGGTGAACCGGACGCCTGCCGTCCATCGGCTGCCGAGCACCGTGTTCCGCGCGACCATCAGCCGCCGGCCGGTGTCCGCCCCGTCGTAGGGGTACGTCCCGTCGTAGGAGAACTGATCGAACGAGCCGCGGAACGTAATCCGGTTGGGGCCGAACACGTGCGCGTACTCCGCGTCCACCAGGGTGTGGCGGTCTGTTGTCTGCTCACGCGCGTCCTGCTCGTTGAACAGGGTGCCAAACGAGGCAGTGGCCACGTCCTTCTGCCGCCGCCCGTATGCACCCGTGAGTGTGAGCTTCTTGAAGAGCAGCTGCCCGTAGAACTGGCCCAGCCGCTCACCATCGAGCCCCTCCGCAATGCCGTTGTTCGTTGCGGGCGTGTCGAACGCCGGAAAGTACAGCTTCTTGACACCAGTGCTCTGCTCGACGGTTCCCGACAGTGCGAAGTCGAGCCCGTTGGCCAGGCGGCGGCCCGTGCTCACGCGCGCAAGCCGGGTACCCAGCGACCCCCCCTCGAGGGTCACCGCGGCGCCGTCGAGTGAGGCGCCCGACCGGGTGATCACGTTGACGACGGCAAAGAACGCGCTGTCCCCGTAGAGAGAGGACGCCGGCCCGCGGATGATCTCCACGCGCTGGAACATGGCCGCGTCGATCCCGAACTCCGCGCCTATTTCCGCCTGGCCGAAGACGTTGTCGTTGACACGATGCCCGTTCACCAACAGCAGGATGCGGCTGTTGTAGTCACCCGGCTTCCCGAACCCCCGCGTGCCCAGCAGGCTGAAGTTGCGGTCGTCGGTCACGTACATCCCGCGCACCCCGCGCAGGATGTCGGCCAGGGTGCGGTACCCGTATCTGGCGATCTCTTCCGCCGTGATGAAGGAGACCGATGCCGGTGCCTCCGTGACGGGCTGAATCCGTTCCGAGGCACCGACAACGCGCCCCGCGTCGAGGCGCATCAGTTCCTCGAGACTGAGGTCGCGCAGCGGTTGCTGGGCCGCAGCGGTCCGCGGCATCGCGGCAAGGAGCAAGAGGAGGAGAACCCGGCGCAGCGTGCCAGAACGTCTATGCATGTGAAGTCTCTTGGGTCCGGGGGTCCCGGATCCCGCCTGTCGAAAACGATAGAGTCATTGCACCGGTACCCCGGATCCCTGATGGACGTGCTGTGCCAGTCCGAGCAGCCTGGAACTGAGATCGAGCCGTGCCTGCCTGACCCGGTAGAGGTTTACGTTGAACGCGATTCTCCCCGTGTCCACGAAGAGATGCAGCATGCCCCCGAGGCGCCGGAAGTCGTCCGCATCGCCGATGGTCAGCACGGGTGCGTTCTGCACGGCTTGCAGCACCGCCGTGATTTGAGACGTGGTGAGGCCGGACACATAGAGCATGTGACAGGACTGCAACGGCCCGTCAGGCTGGACGCGCAGGACGTTGACGCTGCGGCGCGACTTGCCACGCCCCTTCCCCGCCCGTTCGAGCGCCTCGGCCTGGCGGAGGTCACCCACCACGCATGCGTTGACAGGAGACGAGGCTGGCAGAGCGTCCGGGGGCCACTCGGTGAAACTCTCGATGTTCACCAGGAACGCCGCCTTCAGCGCCGGCTCGGTGACCTCCTGCGTCTGGACGACCGAGGGTGGCAGCAG
>Ga0183260_10001886_pt1 | contig 17479 bp, 18 predicted proteins | sample AntDrymUQ4972206_2_FD_129768 | JGI IMG/M metagenome (GOLD analysis project Ga0183260, IMG submission 129768) | Polar desert sand microbial communities from Dry Valleys, Antarctica - metaG UQ497 (22.06) (version 2) (version 2) | ecosystem: Environmental > Terrestrial > Soil > Desert | place...
ATCTGCGAGGGAATCGTTCGGAATACCGCACCCGCGCCGCGGTTCTGATTGAACGCGTTGACACGGAAGCGTGCGAGCCCCGGAATCTCGAAGGAGAAATCAACTTCGAGGAACTCTTCGTAGTCGCGGCGCTGCTTGTCCGACATGATGTCGTAGACCAGCGCGTGCACCTGCTTGTGTTCGAGCGCCGGAATGTTGATGCGGCGCACATCCCCGTCCACGCGGATCATCGGCGGCAAGCCCGCCGAGAGATGCAGGTCGGATGCCTTGTTCTTGACCGAAAACGCCAGCAGTTCCGCGATATCCATGGACTCTCCCCCGGGAAACGCACCGGCGCGCGGCGGCCGCTACGACACGGTTCGTCCCGAGTATATCCTGACGGGCGAAGCCTTCTGCGACGTTTTCGATGGAAATTTCGGCACTACAGGCGGTCCAGCAGCGTGTGCACCGCGCCATGGTCGCGGCCGGTACCCAGGTCCGACTACTGGCGGTTTCCAAGCGGCAGCCGGACAGCGCCGTTCGCGACCTCGTGGCCCAAGGCCATCGGACGTTTGGCGAGAACTATGTCCAGGCGCTAGTCGCACGGCGTGAAGCATTCCAGCCATTCCCGTTGGAGTGGCATCTGATTGGCGCCTTGCAGTCCAACAAGTGCCGCCTCGCGGCGATGCACGCGGACTGGGTGCAGAGCATCGACAGACTCGACATCGTCGCGCAGCTGGCACGATTGCGCGGCGTGGACCGGCCACGACTCAACGTACTGGTCGAGGTCAATATCGACGCAGAGTGCAGCAAGACCGGGTGTGCGGTCGCGAAGCTGGATGAGCTGTGCGCGGCGGTCGCCGCCGAACCGCGCCTGCACTTGCGCGGATTCATGGCGATCCCGCACGCTCACGTTGAACTCGAAGCGCGACGCGCGTCCTTCGCTCGCATGCGAGACCTTTTCGACAAGGCGCGCCACGACTTCGACGATTTCGATACGCTTTCGATGGGAATGAGCGACGATTTCGAACTCGCCATCGCCGAGGGAGCGACAATGGTCCGGGTTGGCACCGCCCTGTTTGGGGCGCGACCCGAGTAGGCCCGCTTGCGGGAGCACCTCACCCGACTGGAGCCGCGATGACTTTGAAGACGATCACATTCGTGGGCGGAGGCAACATGGCGCGCAGCCTGGTGGGTGGATTGCGCGCGCGAAACGACGAGCTTGCGATTCGAGTCGCGGAACCCGATGCGGTTGCGCGTGAGGCAATCGCCAGGCAATTCGGCGTGGAGGCTCATGCCGACAATGCCGTCGCCGTCGCCGGTGCGGACGTCGTCGTGCTGGCGGTCAAGCCGCAGGTCATGCGCGATGTGTGCAGTGCGCTGGCCACGGTCACCCGTTCAGCTGGCACGCTGTGGATTTCAATCGCGGCCGCCATCCGCATGGCGCAGCTCGATGTCTGGCTCGGCGGAGGGCAGGCGATCGTGCGCACCATGCCCAACACGCCGGCATTGATCGGTGCCGGGATCACTGGAATGGTCGCTAATGGTCGGGTCGGCGCAGCGCAACGCGAACTCGCGGCATCCGTGCTTCGGGCCGCAGGCGAGACCGTGTGGATCGAGCGCGAAGAACTGATGGACGCGGTGACCGCGGTGTCGGGTTCGGGCCCTGCCTATTTTCTGATGATGATGGAAGCGCTGGAGAAAGCGGCGATCCAGCAGGGCCTTCCGCCTTCGACGGCCCGGTCGCTCGTGCTGCAGACCGCGCTCGGCGCCGCACGCATGGCCGTTGCAAGCGATGAAGCCCCGAGCGAACTGCGCAAGCGGGTTACCTCCCCCGGAGGCACAACAGCAGCTGCGATCGGGGCCTTTGAATCCGGGGGATTCGAGCGGCTCGTCGTTGCCGCGATCGCCGCGGCAACGCGGCGCGGCACCGAGCTTGCCGATGCCATGGCAGACTGAGGCCAACATTCGAACGACGCGACCATGAATTACCTGACCGACGCCGGCGCACTGCTGGTCAACACCTTGTTCGGCCTGCTCCTGGGTGTGCTGTTGTTGCGCATCGCCCTGCAGGCGCTGCGCGCCAACTTCTACAACCCGATCTGCCAGGCGGTCTACAAAATCACCAACCCTGTACTGATGCCGCTGCAGCGCCTCGTGCCAGTGCGGCGCGGTTTGCACTGGCCTGCCGTGGTGCTGGCATGGCTGTTGGCGTTGCTGTGGATGTGGGTGTTGACGGCGATGCGCGGCGCCGTGCCGGGGCCCGGAGCCCTGGTGCTTCTCGGCCTCGCGAAATTGCTGGATTTTTCGCTGGTGATGACCATGCTGCTGATCGTGCTGCGTGCCTTGCTGAGCCTGGTCGGCGGCGGCTACGACAATCCCATGTTGCCTGTACTCGCCCAATTGACCGATCCGCTGCTGCGACCTGTCCAGCGCGTGTTGCCATCGCTAGGGGGCTTCGACTTGTCTCCGCTGGTTGCCATTCTCTTCATCACCCTGTTGCGCATTCTCGTGGTGCGCCCTCTGTTCGATCTGGCGATCGGTGGCGGGCTGAGCTGATCGGGCTCGTCGTGCGGAGCGATACCGATTGTCTGGTGCACGTCATCCCAAGGCGCTCATGGTTGCGGCCCTGGCCGCACAACGCTGGTGCCAGCCGCGGATGATGGCGTGCAGCGCCGCCACCCCGTCGGTCAGGGCGGCGGGCCCGGGTTGCAGGATGAGCGATGCCGGGATCTCGTGCAGCTCGCCGTCGCGGACTGCAGGGATGGTCGACCACCCGTCGCGCGCAGCGACTTTCTCCGGACGGAATTTCTTTCCGCACCAGCTTCCGATGATGATGTCGGGGGCGCGCCGGACGACTTCGGCGCGATCCGCGAGGATGCGGTCACGCGCCAGCGGCATCGCGGCGCGCTCGGGAAAGATATCGTCGCCGCCGGCGATCGCCACCAGTTCGGACACCCAGCGAATCCCGGTAATCGCCGGTTCGTCCCATTCCTCGAAATAGACGCGCGGACGTGTGTCGTACGCGGACGCGGCTCCGGCGATGGCGGCGAGTCCGGCGCGCAAGGACTCCGCAAGATCGTGCGCCCGGGCCGCAACGCCAACCATCGCGCCCAGTCTCTGCACATAATCGAGGATGCCGTCCACGCTGCGGTGGTTGCTGATCCAGACTTCGACGCCGGCCTTGATGAGGTCGCGCGCGATGTCCGCCTGGATGTCGGAAAATCCGATGGCGAGATCGGGTTCGAGCGCAAGAATCTTGTCCAGTTTTGCGCTGATGAACGCCGAGACCTTCGGCTTTTCGCGCCGCGCCTTGGTTGGCCGCACGGTGAAACCACTGATGCCGACGATGCGCGCATCCTCGCCCAACAGATAAAGCGTCTCGGTCGGCTCTTCCGTCAGGCAGACGATGCGGCGGGGTCCCCTCACGCGCTTACGGATACAGCCTGCGATGGACCCAGTGCCCGTCGTGCCATTCGAAGCTGTCGCGCCGGTGCAGGCGGTGGACCTGCGCATACCAGAACTCGACGAGCTCGGGCCGCAACCTGTAACCGCGCCACGTCGGAGGTCTCGGCACCGGCACTCGGTCGAAGCGTCGTTCGATGTCAGCGATGCGCGCGGGCAGGAGTTCCGGAGACTCCATGGGCTGCGACTGGTCCGAAGCCCAGGCGCCTATCTGACTTTCGCGCGGGCGTGTCGCGAAGTAGACATCGGCATCCGCATCCGCGACGAATTCCACGTCGCCCTCCACGCGCACCTGCGATGGAGTCGGAAGATGACGCCAGAAGAAATTGGCAGCTGCCCGCGAAGTCTCGGCGAGCTGCCGACCCTTGCGGCTGGTCGCGTGGGTGTAGAACACGAAGCCCCGCGCATCATGGTCCTTGAGCAGGACCTGTCGCACGCTCACTTTTCCGTCCGAACCGGCGGTCGCGAGCGCCATTGCGGTGGGCTCGGGATCGGGACTTGCGCGCGCCGCGGTGAGGAGCGCGTCGAATGTGGACAGGATGAGGGGGTCGAGCAGCATGGGGTAATGTTAGTGGGTGAGGTGTCCCACGCGAAAATGCTCTCCACGCGCCGCGTCGCTTGAAACCTCACTTGGCGAGCCCCTCTCCCCTCGGGGTGAAGAGGAGCGCTGCGGACCACTGGTCCGCGCGACGATGAACGCCTGAGCGCTATGCGCGAAGGCCGGGGCGTGGGTTGGGGAGAGGGTCCGAACTAGCGGCGGGCTGTCATTGGAGCCACTGATGTCGTCACTTTCGACTAGGCTCCGCGCAACTTGCTTGGAGGCAAGCAGGCGTCCTTGCGCCAACAATCCGGCCCGCACATCCATGTGCGTGCGTTCGGCGGCGCGCGGCAGTGCCGCGCGACAGCCCCGCCTCACCCTGTTTCGGGCGTTCGCCGACGCGCGCGCCAGAGGCGCGCGAGCTGCGATGTAGAAAGCGGTAGCTCTACCCGGCGACTAGGCTCGCGCGCCAAAGCAGCTATTGGGGTCGTGACGTTCGACTAGGCTCTGCGCATCCTGCGCTCGCCAAGTCGAATCCGGCCCGAAACATCCTGTTTCGGGCGTTCGCCGACGCGCGCGCCAGTGGCGCGCGAGCTGCGTCGGCTCACCCCCTCTCCAGCCTGTACCCGTGTTGATAGACCGAGTTGACCTGCCAGCCGTGGGTGCCGTTCAACTTGAGTTTGCGACGGACGCGACTGACATGAGTGTCGACCGTGCGGGTCGGATCGCGTTCGCCGATGTGCCACACGTCCTGCAGCAAAGCGCTGCGGCTCACCACCCGCCCGACGCGACGGAACAGGTACAAGGCCAGTGCCATCTCCCTCGTCGTCAGGCGCACGGGTTCCCCGTTCAACATGATGCGCCGTGCGTGGGGATCGACGCGATAAGGTTCCGTGTCGGTGATTGGCTCGTCGTTGGTCGCGGGAGCGAGGCGGCGAAGGTGCGCCGCGATGCGCGCCGCCAGCTCGCCCGGTCGCGGAGGTTTCACCACATAGTCGTCGGCGCCGGCCGCGAGGCCCGCGACGACGTCACTGTCGCCATCGAGCCGTGACAGCATGATCACTGGCAGGTGGGAATATTCGGATTCGCCCAGCCAGCGCACGAGCTCGAGACCCGATTCGTCGGGGAGCACCCAATCGACGACGAGCGCATCGAAATCACCCGCGGGCAGGCGCTGCCGAAACGCGGCCGCGGACCCGAAGATCTCGCAGCGGAACCCGGCTTGGGCAAGCATCACGGCGAACAGTTGGGCCTGATCCGGATCGTCTTCGATCAGCGCGACCAGCGCGCTCTCGGCACGAGGGTCCGTTCCAGGCGGCAGCATGGCCGCCGCACTGTCGCGGGGCGGCGCTCCACGATCGTGGGCGAAAGACGGTCGCAAAGTCATCGAAGCCACTCCTGACCTTATATATGTCCAGAGTGTGGCACCGGGAATTGCGCTGACAATGCAGCAAAGTTCCTACAGTCAGCGTGCGTAGGGTTTTGGCGGGCGCCCGTCACGAGCGTCAGGCAATTCGCAAATCGCTCAAGCGGTCGCAGCGACCGGTTCCGACGGAGGCGCGGGAACTCTCCTGGATCGCTCGTCGCGCGCAATCCATCGCAGCCAGATGAGCCAAACGACCAGCGCATCGATGATGATGAGTGCTTGCCAAAGGTAGAGATGAAACCACTCGAACCAGGTGTGACTCCATTGACCGATGTAGAACAGGCTGATGATGCGCACCAGGTTGAGAGCCTGAATCGCGACGAAACCCAATGCGAATCCGATCAGCTTTTGGCGCAGGGTCGACGGGAACGCGAAAAGCGCCGCGAACAGGATGATGAGCGCCTCGATGCCGTTGCAGCCGCGTTCGATCGACACCGCAAATCCATTGCGCGTGCTCTGGATGACCTTGCCGAAGCTGACCGCATCGTTGTCAAAGATCGACACGAGCCAGACGCAGATGCGCGCGATGCCGGCGGTGAATGGATCGATGACCCACCGCTCGACGGGTTGCAAGACTTCAAGCGTGAACAGGCCTCCGAGCAGCACCAGAAATACAACGATGAAGCGTGTCATGCGTAGGCGGTCGGGAGCGGCTTCGAGGGGCGCAATGCTAGCATCGAGAACAATGATCACCGCCGGCAACCTCGTTCTGATTGGTCCGATGGGCGCCGGCAAGAGCACCCTCGCGGCAGCGCTCGGTCAACTGCTGCGGCTGCCGGTACGGGACCTCGACCGAGAAATCGAAGCGGCGAGTGGCGACACGGTCACAGGTTTGTTCGAGCGCTTCGGCGAAGCGCATTTCAGGGCCCAGGAAAACGCCGTGCTCGAGTCCCTGCTGACCGTGGACGGGCAGGTGATCGCATGCGGCGGTGGCGTAGTGCTCGCGGCGCGCAATCGTGAATTGCTGAGGGCACGCGCATTCGTCGTGTGGCTCGACGCGTCACCCGAGGTTCTGGAAGCCCGCCTGCGCGGAGACGACTCACGCCCGTTGTTGCGCGCACCGAACCTCGAGGTGCGGCTGGCCGAATTGGCTGCGCAGCGCGACCCGCTTTACGCCGAGGCGGCTGACCTCCGGTTTGCCGTGAACGACGCGCCGCTGGTGGACCAGGCGGCAATGCTTGTCACTCGGCTGCCCGCATTCTGGCTCGGCGGCCAACCAGGAGACAGCGCCATTGGTGGTTGAGGAAACTGCCGGCTTGTGCCGGGTGAACGTCGCACTCGGCGACCGGACCTACACGGTTCTGATCGGACGTGGAGTTTTGCGCGATGCGAACTCGTGGCGCGAAGTGTTCCCTCCAGACGGTCGCATTCTCGTCGTCACGAATGCAATCGTTGCCCGCTGGTACCTCGCGCCCCTGCTGGCGAGCCTGCCGGAAACCGCAACCGTACTCGTGCTGCCGGACGGCGAATCGGCAAAGACGCTCGCAAGTGCGGAGCGCATCTTCAAGGCTCTGGCTAATGCGCGCCTCACGCGCGATGGCACAGTCGTCGCGCTCGGCGGCGGCGTGATCGGAGATCTGGCCGGGTTTGCGGCGGCCTGCTGGATGCGCGGCATTCGCTTCGTGCAGGTTCCAACGACACTCCTCGCCATGGTCGACAGCTCGGTTGGCGGAAAGACAGGCGTGAACATCGCGCAGGGCAAGAATCTCGTCGGCGCATTCCATCAGCCATCGCTGGTACTGGCCGATCTTGCGGCGCTCGACACCCTGCCCGACCGCCAGCTGCGCGCCGGCCTGGCGGAAGTCATCAAGTACGGCGCGATTGCCGATGCGGACTTTTTCGGATGGCTTGAACACAATGCGACCGGGCTGTGTGCACGTGAACCCGACGCGCTCGCGCATGCGGTAGCGCAGAGCTGCGCACACAAGGCGCGCATCGTCGCGCATGACGAACGCGAGTCCGGGGAACGCGCGCTGTTGAACTTCGGTCACACGTTTGCGCACGCGCTGGAACAGGTGACCGGCTATACGACACTGCTGCATGGAGAGGCCGTGGCGATCGGCATGCTGCAGGCGGCGCGGCTTTCGGCGGCACAGGGTCTCGCAGAATACGAACCGGCGCAGCGGCTCGAAGCCTTGCTGATGGCGATGGCACTGCCGACCGCCCCGCCGCCTGGACTCGATCCGCAGGCTCTGCTCGACGCCATGGCCCTGGACAAGAAAGCCAGGGGCTCGAGCCTTCGCTTCATTCTATGGGATCGCGTCGGCGCCGCACGGATCGTGGACGACGTGCCGCGTTCCGCCGTGCTCGCGATCCTGGCGCCTTGATCCCGATCTCGCCGCGAACCAGGCATCTACGATCTCCTCGGCTAGAATTGCTGCATGCGCATTTACATGCAGCGCCCGCCTGCGGGCGCCGAAGCTCCCCGGTTTTTCCAGCTCACCCTGCAGCAAGACCTGTTCGGAGGCTGGTTGCTGGTGCGCGAGTGGGGCCAACTCGGCGCGCGTCCGTCCACCAGGCGTTCGGTGTTTCTGGATCAGGAACAGGCCGAAGCTGCGCTGGAGCAGCTGCGGGCGCAGCAAACCGAGCGGGGCTTCCAGGTGATGTTCACGCGCGGCGCGGACGCGCCGCATGGCTATCGTTGACGCCGCGCAAGCGGCTCCCAAAGTGCGGCCACGCCGCGGAGCGGCATGAACCCAGCACACAACCAACTCAAGAACGATCGCCTGTTGCGCGCCTTGCGGCGCGAACCGGTCGATGCGACGCCCGTCTGGTTGATGCGTCAGGCGGGACGTTATCTTCCCGAGTATCGCGCCTCACGCGCGAGGGCCGGAAGCTTTCTGGCGCTGGCGAAGACCCCTGAACTCGCCTGCGAAGTCACGCTGCAACCGCTGGAACGCTTCGACCTCGATGCGGCGATCATCTTCTCGGACATCCTGACCATCCCCGACGCGATGGGGCTGGAGCTCCATTTCGTCGACGGTGAGGGCCCGAAGTTCGCGCGTCCGATCAAGACAGTCTCGGACATCGATCGCCTCGGCGTGCCGGATCCGGAAACCGAACTCAGGTACGTGATGGACGCCTTGCGCGTGACGCGGTCCGCGCTCGGCGGACGCGTCCCGCTGATCGGGTTTTCAGGATCCCCGTGGACGCTGGCCTGCTACATGGTCGAAGGCGGAGGCAGCGAAACCTTTTCGCTCATCAAGGCGATGGCGTGGAACGAACCGGCGGCGCTGCATCGGTTGCTGGCGATCAACACGGCAGCTGTGATCGCCTATCTGTCGGCGCAACGGGCCGCGGGCGCGCAGGCGCTCATGGTGTTCGACACATGGGGTGGCATTCTCACGCCCGCGCAGTACACGCAATTCTCGCTGCCCTACCTCGAACGCATCGCAGCAGAGCTCCAGCGCGGCGACGGTCCGGATCGAACACCTCTGATCCTGTTCGGACGCGGCAACCAGGCGCATCTCGAGGCCCTCGCGGCCAGCGGTGCAGAGGGCATCGGTGTCGACTGGACCTGCGATCTCGCCGAGGCGCGCAGCCGCACCGGCGGTCATGTCGCCCTGCAGGGCAACCTCGATCCAGGCGCCTTGTTCGCGAACCCCGCAGCGTTGCGCGCAGAAGTCGGGCGCGTGCTCGCGAGTTTCGGAGAAGGCCCTGGTCATGTTTTCAACCTCGGCCACGGCATCGCGCAGACCGTGGACCCCGACAACGTCGGCGTGCTTGTCGACGCTGTCCACGCACTGAGCCGCGCCCGAACTGCCACGGCTTCGGTCTCGCTCGGCTGAGCTCCACGCATCGCAGGACGCCCGGGCCAGGCTCGACGCAGACCGCGTGGCGCGTCAGTTCGCCACGATCAGCGCAGCGAGCAATTCGTGCAGCCGATGCACGTCGATCGGCTTGCGCAGGAACCGGTTCATCCCGGCGGCCAGCGCTTCGGACTCCGCGTCGAGATCCGCGCGCCCGCTGATTCCGACAATCGGAAGATTGTCTCCTCTCGCCCGCAACAGCCGTGTCAGTTCGAGTCCACCGAGGCCGGGAAGGTCAAAGTCGATCAGCGCTGCGTGCGGGCATTGGCGGTCGATGAGTGCGAGCGCGGCCAGCCCGTGTCTCGCTTGGGCGACGGTGTATCCGTCGCATTGCAACGAGGCGGCCAGTGCTTCGGCCGCAACGACATCGTCCTCGACGATCAATATGCACAGTTTTGGCGACGCTGCGACGTTCCCGGGCACGACGTCCGCCGGGCGCACGGAGGACGTGGATGAAGCTGTCTCGTTCGCGCGTGTGGCGCCAGTTTCGGCACTCGAGCGCAGTGGAAGCTCGACGGTGAAGGTGCTGCCCTCACCGGGCGTGCTCTGCACACTCAGGCGGCCCTGCATGACATCGACCAGTTGCTGCACGATCGAAAGACCCAGGCCACTGCCTCCGTGCCGCTGCGAAATCGTGCCGTCGGCTTGCTCGAAACGAGTGAAGAGTCGCGCCAGTGTTTCTTTGGAGAGACCGGGCCCGGTATCAATCACGCGGAACCGCAGCCAGTCCGGTGAAGGCACGTCCGCGGACAACCTCACTTCGCCGCGCTCGATGAACTTGAGGGCATTGTCAAGCAGGTTGAAGAAGACCTGTCGCAATCGCAGCGGATCGGCGTCGACCCGACGCGGCACGTCGGGATGGCAGTCGAGCCGCAGCTCGACGCGCTTGGCGACTGCCGTGGGCGTCTCGAGTTCGATCACTTCCTGCAGCAGGGCGCAGGGATCCGTCGGCACAATGGTCAGTGCCATCCGTCCCGCTTCGATTCGCGCCAGATCCAGCAGGTTGTTGATGAGCTGGAGCAGCACGTCGATGGCGCCGCGGATTCGCGACACGTATCGGTGTTGTTGCGGATCGAGGGCTGTACGCAGTAGCAGATCGCTCATTCCGCTCATGCCGCTGATGGGTGTGCGGATTTCGTGCGCGACGTCTGCCAGAAAATCGCTCTTTGCCTGATTGGCGCGCTCGGCGGCCTCGCGTCGCGCTTCATTGAGTGCCAACGCGTGCCGTCGTTGCCAGCGCCAGCGCTGCTGCATGACCAGCAGAATCGTCAGCAACACGCCCGCGAACGCATAGATCAACAATGCCGAGGCACTCCGCCACGGCGGACTGTCGACTTCAAATCGCAACTGCACCGGTTCTCCCCACAGACCGCTGTTGTTGGCGCCCTCCACCTGCAGCGTGTATTCGCCCGCGGGCAGGCTCGAGAACACCCGCGTTCCCTCGGACCCGGCATTGCGCCATTCGGTGTCGAAAGGCTCGAGTCGGAAGCGGTAACGGTTTGCGTCCGGATCGACGAGCGAAAGGGCCCGCACGCGCACGGTGAGATCGCGATCGTCGTGCAACAGGCGAAACGCGCCCAGAGCGGGAAGCGATCGCGTGCCGGCATCGCGGTCGACATGGATGGCCTGAATTTGCAGCGTCGGCGCCGAGGAATTTTCGGTGACACGAAGCGGATCGAACTCGATGGCGCCGAGTGTGCTGAGCGCCAGGATCCTGCCATCCGCTTGCACGCTCGCGGGGCGGTTGGACATCTCGCCCGTACCGAGTCCATCGCCCGCGCCGAAATGACGCCAGGCACCGGAGCGGGGGTCGAGCCGGCGTATGCCGCGGCCACCCAGCAGCCAGACATGGTGGTGTGCGTCCACCATCAGGGCGCCGATTTCCATGCGTTCCAGGCCCTCCTTCGTTCCGTAGCTTGCGATGGGCGAAATCTTCGCGCCTTCGACGTGCGCATGCAGCAATCCTTCGCGCGAGTGGAGCCACACCGTGCCGTCGGCGTCGAACGCGAACGCGTGCACGACGTGCGTGGGCGCGCCAACCACAGGCACGAAATGGCTCACGTCCTGCGCAAGCCGGTCGATGCCACCGTTGCCCGCGACCCACAACGATCCGTCGGGCGCACGTCCGATCTGCTCGGCTTCCACGACGCGCAGCCCATCCGCGCCTCCCGTGAAATGCCGCGGCCGAAGTGTTCCTTCAAATCGGGTCAGGCCGACTCCCTGAGTGGAGGCCCATACGCCGCCCGCTGGGTCGGCCCACATCAGTTCGACGAGCCCCTCGAGTGCTTCGTACCTTGAATCCTTGACCCAGGAGCGCAGTGCCTGGTCACGTGGATTGAACCGGAGCACGCCATTACGCGTGCCGAACCAGAGGGCGCCTTCCCGATCGCACGCGAGCGCGCCGAACACCTGCGCGGGCCACGTCGAGAATCCGGATGCCTCGTCGCGTTCGTTGGTCACGCGACCATTACGCGCATCGAGCCGCAGCAACGGTCCGTGCCGACGCAACAACCAGGCGTCCCCGTCGGGACAACGCGATGCGCCGACCCAGCGGCCTGCCTCAGCGGCGCGGGCGTCCGGCGCCTGCTCGCGAAGCAAAGTGAAATTCCGCCACCCGGCGCGAACCTGCTGCAATCCGCCGCCGTTGGTGGCGAACCAGAGATTGTTCTCGCGGTCGCGCAGTCCGTGCAGCAGCTCGCGCGTCGGCAACGCAAGCGGCAGTCCGGGTTGCGCCGCGACTACGTGCACGCGACCACCGACTTCGATTCGCAACGCCCCGTGTTGGCGCGTCAGGACCCACAGCGCTCCGTCGTCGTCGCGGAGCAGGCCTTGCACGAGCGCGTTCTCCGGAAGCTCCGCGATCGTCAACAACTCGGGAGTGGAGGCACCGACTGGGTCGCGCCCAATTCGCCAGATCTTGCCGCGACCGCCCGCGAGAATGCTGCCGTCAGGCTCGATCGCCAGTGAAACAACGAATTCGTTCGCGAGCAGGTGCCGGGCGACGACCGGGGCCGACGCGTCGAGGCGTGCGTCGATGAGATCAAGGCCCGCGGTGGTGGCGGCCCACACCCATCCGTCCGGCGTGCCCAGGACAGCAATCACGTGATTGCTCGCGGGCGTGCGCGGATCTTCCGGATCGTGCCGGATTCCGGTGACCCCCAACGTGTCCGGATCGACGCGATGCAGGCCAACGTCGTATCCGCCTACCCAGAGTCGTCCCTTGTGGTCTTCTGCCAATGCCCAGACGTCGGCCTGCGACAACGCGTGCGGCACCTTGCCCACGCGGTGCAGGCGCCGGCGTTGCGCGTCGAGCATGGCGAGCCCTCCGCCTTCCGTTCCGATCCAGATGCGATCGGCCGAATCGACGAGCACGGCCTCCACGGCGGTGCCAGCCAGTTCTTCCCCGCCGTCGGCGCCCCGCCGGACGGTCCTGAATTCGACACCGTCATAGCGCGACAATCCGTCCGCAGTCGCGATCCAGAGATAGCCCGCGCGATCCTGCGCCAACTGGTTCACGTAGCTCGACGGCAGGCCCTGTTCGATTCCGAACTGGGAAAACAGCGGGCGTACAACGGCTGCGGAGCAAACCGGAAGCGACAGCAACGCTCCCAGGCACAAACAGGCAGGACCCGCGATCACTCTGGTCATCGCGGCATTCCCCGGGCGCGATCCTTGGCCCCCTGAGAATGCCATGAATCGGGATGCGTCGCGTCGCGGCGTCCGCCATCATGCGCACGCCGGCAAGGTTGGAGAAGCAGGATGAAGTTGCGCAGCGACTCCCGGCGCTGGGGGTCGGTCACCAAGTCGCTGCACTGGATCATTGCCCTGGCAGTGATCACGCTGCTGTGCGTTGGGCTGTGGATGGTCGACCTGCCGATCTCTGCGGGCAAGGTGCGGATCTACGCGCTGCACAAATCGCTCGGCATCACGGTGCTGGTCCTGATGCTGGTTCGCATCGCATGGCGACTCAACGAAGGAACCCGGCCCGAACTGCCGTTCGGGATGCCGCAGTGGGAACGGGCAGCTGCCTGGTCGAGCCAGCTGTTGCTGTATGTGGCTTTGCTGGTGATGCCACTGTCGGGTTGGTTGTTCAATTCAGCCGCAAACTTCCCGCTGCAGTGGTTCGGATGGCTCGCGATTCCCGGCCTGACCGGGCCTGATCCCGAGATCAAGGTCCTGTCGCGCGCCGTCCACCATTGGACGGCGTACGCGCTGATCGCCCTGCTGTCGCTGCACGTGCTGGCCGCGTTGAAACACCACTTCATCGACCGCGGCGAGATTTTGCGTCGCATGCTGCCCGGGAGGAACACGCGCCGATGATTCGCAATCGTTCGACGGTGTGCTTCGCGATAACGCTTCTGGCGTCGGCCCAGGTTTTCGCATCCGAATGGCGCATGGATCCGGCGGCCAGCCGTCTGGAGTTCGTGGCGACCGCGCAAGGCACCGACTTCACCGGGCGCTTCCGGAAGTTCACGCCCCGCATTCGATTTGATCCGATGAATCCGGCCGGCGCGTGGTTCGATGTCGCGATCGAACTCGCCTCCGTCGACACCACGAATGCCGAACGCGACGATGCGCTACCGACCAGAGATTTTTTCTGGACGGAAAAGTATCCGCGCGCGAGATTCACCGCGACGGCTTGCAAGGCGCTGGCAGCCGCGGGGCGTTTCCAGTGCCAGGGCACGCTTGCGCTGCGCGGCAAGTCGCGCAGGATCGCGTTCCCGTTCGCATGGAGCGGCGACGCACGAACAGCCCGATTGAGTGCCAGCGTCCCGTTGAATCGGCTCGATTTCGGAATCGGAACCGGCGACTGGGCGGACCCGGCGACGATCGGTCACCGGGTCTCCGTCAAGGTCGCACTAAACCTCCGCTCGACGGCGCCTGCAGCCAGAGCGCCCGCTTCCGAGCCCTGAATTCACGAGAAGAACGCACCGCATGAGCATCGACGCCGCCACACCGACTAATCCCCTGCAGCACTACTTCGACAACAATCCCGGACGCCTCCTCGTCAAGTGGCGGCATTATCTGGACATCTATCACCGGCATTTCGAACGGTTTCGCGGCCGCAGCCCGACCGTCGTCGAAGTCGGCGTGTATCACGGCGGCTCGCTCGAGATGTGGAAGTCCTACTTCGGTGATGGCGCAAGAATCGTCGGCGTGGACGTCAATCCGCGCCTGCGCGATCTGGGCGTACCGGGAATAGAAATCATCGTCGGCGATCAGGGCGATCGCGCATTCCTGGCCCGCCTCGCGGCGCAAGTCGGCCCGATCGACATCCTGATCGACGACGGAGGCCACACCATGCCGCAGCAGATTGCCACGGTGGAAACGCTGTACGGCGCCGTTGCCCCCGAAGGCGTGATCCTGGTCGAAGACACCCACACCAGTTACTGGCGCGAGTACGGGGGCGGCCTGCGCGCGAATTTCAGTTTCATGCAGTTCGCGAAACACCTGGTCGACGAACTCAACGCCTACCATTCCCGCGATCCGCAGAGCTTCGCACCGGGACCTTTCACCCAGGGCACGCGCTCGATCCACTTCTACGACAGTATTGTCGTCATCGAGAAGGGACCGCATCCCCGGCCGGAAGAGATACGCAGCGGCGCTCCAAGTTTCCCGATGGAAACACCCATGTAACGAATCACGTCGCGCGGCGGATCAGCCGGCCAGCCACGCGCGCAGCGTGGGCAGGTCGAATGGCCACGCGAGTTCGCGTCCGCTCGCATCAATCAGCACAGGCACGCGCGCGCCGTAGCGCGCTTCGAGCTCTACGTCGCCGTCGATGAAAACGCTCTCGAAATCACCGGCGCGCGCCGCCGCGAGCAGTTCGATCGCCAAGTCGCAAAGCGCGCAGTCGTCCCGCTGCAAAAGAATCAATCGAACCTCGTGTTTCCCAGGGGCCACGTCAACTCCATGTCCAAGCCCTAGAATAAGCCCATGGCCGTCAGTACCTTCGACCTCTTCAAGATCGGCATCGGGCCGAGTTCGTCGCACACGGTCGGCCCGATGCGCGCCGCTGCGCGCTTCGCGCAGAAGTGGCTGCTGGAGGCCGGACGCCTCGACGATGTCGCCCGCGTGCGCGCGGAAGTGTTCGGTTCACTCGCATTGACCGGCCGAGGTCATGGCACCGACAAGGCCGTGCTGCTCGGACTCGAGGGCCATTGGCCGCAGTCGATCGATCCCGACATCATCCCCGCAGCGCTAGAGCGCATCCGCTCGGAGCAGCGGCTCAATCTCCTCGGCCGGCGTTTCATCGCGTTCGAAGAAAAGCGCGACCTGGTCATGAACAAGCGCCAGAAACTTCCTTATCACACCAACGGGATGCGATTTTCCGCGTTCGATGCCGACGATGGGCTGATCGCCACGCGCGACTACTACTCGGTGGGAGGCGGCTTCGTCGTCAACCAGGACGAAGCGGCCGAAGATCGGATCGTCGCCGACACCACAGCACTGCCGTATCCGTTCCACAGCGGCGATGAACTGCTTGCCGAATGCCAGCGCAGCGGGCTGAGCATGTCGCAGATCATGCTCGCCAACGAAAAGGTATGGCGTAGCGAAGAAGACATCCGCTCCGGGTTGCGTGACCTATGGTCGGCCATGCAACGTTGCGTGGCGCGGGGAATTGAGCAGTCGGGCACGCTGCCGGGAGGACTGCACGTCAAGCGACGCGCGCCGAAACTTTACGCCGAGTTGTCGAGCCAGCCTGAGGTCGCGCTGCGCGATCCGCTCACGGTGCTTGACTGGGTCAATCTCTATGCGCTCGCGGTGAACGAGGAGAATGCTGCCGGCGGGCGCGTCGTGACCGCCCCGACCAACGGCGCGGCCGGCATCATCCCTGCCGTACTCAAGTACTACGACCGTTTTATCCCGAATTCGACCGAACAGGGCGTATTCGATTTCCTGCTGACGGCCGCCGCGGTCGGAATTCTCTACAAGGAAAACGCCTCCATCTCCGGCGCCGAGGTCGGCTGCCAGGGGGAAGTCGGGGTTGCGTGCTCGATGGCCGCGGCGGGTCTCACCGCCGCACTCGGCGGCACGCCCGGCCAGATCGAGAACGCCGCCGAGATCGGGATGGAACACAACCTGGGACTCACTTGCGATCCCATCGGGGGGCTGGTGCAGATCCCCTGCATCGAGCGCAATGCCATGGGCGCAGTCAAGGCGATCAATGCTTCGCGCATGGCGCTGCGCGGCGACGGCAAGCACAAGGTGTCCCTGGACAAGGTCATCAGGACCATGCGCGACACGGGCCGCGACATGCAGGACAAGTACAAGGAAACATCCCGCGGCGGACTGGCGGTCAACGTCATCGAGTGTTGAGCACGGGGATCGGCCCGAGCGGTGGCGGCATCGCTCAGACCCCGGTCCCGGCCCTCGACCGCAACAGGGTCCTGGTATTCCTCGCCTGGTCTCGGCCCGTCCGCGGGCGTTATCTTTTGCGGCACGCGGAGGCGCGATTCGGGGATCAGCCAGGCAAATTTTCCCGCGCGGGGAACTTTTGGGCGCCACTTGTTTCGTCGGCGTGAAGAAAATGTTAACCTCATGCGAGGTACACCGCCGCCTTGCTCCCACCTGCCCGAATTCCCGGAGATTCCCGAACATGCCCACGACAACGGGCCGGCCGCCGCGACCGCTATCACCGTGACCGACACTTTGCCGCCGCAGTTGGCCTTCGTGAGCAGCAACTGCGGCGCGACGGCGGCGGGCCAGGTCGTGACGTATACGATCGCGAGCCTTGCCGTCGGCGCCTCCAGCAGCTGTGTGCTGACGGTCCGCGTGCAGTCTTCCGGCACCATCGTCAACACGGCGGCCATCACGTCCTCCACCCCTCCCGACACCACGCCGGCCAACAACACCACGACGGCGCAGATCGGCCCGACCGGTGGCGGCATTGCCCAGACCCCGGTGCCGGCGCTCGACCTCAAGTCGATCCTGGTGCTGTTCGGCCTGGTCTCCGCGTTCGGCGTGCTGGCGCTGCGTCAGCGTCAGGCGTAAGCCAACGGTAACAGGGCGGCGCCTTGCGCGCCGCTCCCGGTCAACCGCAACGCCCGCCTCGCGCGGGCGTTGTCTTTTGTGGCGGTGGATCATCATTGCGCAGGCGCGCAAAGCCTGCCTGGCAAAACCGATCGTTTGCAAGGTTCAGAAACGGGTGCTCCCGGCGATTTCACGTGCCCTTTGCATTTGTGAATGGTTGCTGTATTTTCCTAGGTGGGGGGCGAGACTCCACGGTACGCCGTGAGCCGGAGCCCAATCGGCTGTTAG
>Ga0183260_10001887_pt1 | contig 17469 bp, 21 predicted proteins | sample AntDrymUQ4972206_2_FD_129768 | JGI IMG/M metagenome (GOLD analysis project Ga0183260, IMG submission 129768) | Polar desert sand microbial communities from Dry Valleys, Antarctica - metaG UQ497 (22.06) (version 2) (version 2) | ecosystem: Environmental > Terrestrial > Soil > Desert | place...
ATGCTCGCGAGCGCCGACCGCGCCCACGATCCACCCAAACAGCCCGGCCGAGCCCCCACCACGACCCCGCCAAACGCTTACTGCAAGCCGACCGATTCACGCCCTTACTGCACGATCGAGGCTCGACATCCGTCATGGGGCGAACGGCAAAGACCGGTGTCCAGGGCACGAGCAACGCCCTTCGCCTGGAGATCGCGCACCTCAGCCACAAAGGATCCCTCAAAACCCTGGCACCCTGGGCGAAACGGCGAAACGGCCGACATCTGCGATAGTCTCTATCTGGATAGGTTGACTTCGGCTTATCCATGTGGTACGCGTCGAAAGGGGGGAAGTCCGATGGCAGTAGAAGTGGCGAGATCGCCGGTGCCCCGGGACGCTTTCGACAGGTTCCCCGGCAGGTGGATTGCTTTGCGCGACGGCGAAGTCGTGGCTGACGCGGCGATTCTGGAGGAGCTTCGGCAGGACGAGCGCGTAGAGTTGACGGACGCCCTTTTCCGGGTGCCTGAGCCCTCGACGCACTTTTACCGAACTCGCCCCGCCTGACGAACAAATACCCGGCGGCTGGCCCGTTCCTGTTGGTGGAACTGCGGTGCAGGGGGGACCGAGAGGCAGTCGTTGGAATGGTGGACAGCGGTGCTGACGGAACACTGCTGCCGAAGGCCCTCGCTCCAGACCTCGGGCTCGATTTCACAACGGACCTGGTTCCAACTTCGCATGGCTCAGGCGGCGCGGGAGGTACCAGCTTCCCGACTTGGACCACGGCCAACCCGATCACGGGCCAAGTCGTCGCGATGCTCTCGACGGGCCCGGAGCTTTGGGGCCCGGAGATCGCGTTTGCCCCGGTGTTCGCGGATGGGGACACGGCGCTGTTCGGCAGGTCAGACTTCTTTGCGCACTTCACGATCACGTTTGTGCAAGAACCAACCCACGGCCCGGTCTTCCAACTCGACTATTAGGTTGCCCCGTCTACGATCAACTACGGGCGGCGATTATGTTGGCGGCGATGTTCAGGTCGTCGTCGTCGCGCACAACGCGCAGGCCGAAGCCCTCCCGCTCGGGGGCGGAGAAGGCCCTGCGATCGAGAGCCCGCCGGAGACGATCCCGATGTCGAGCGACGAGGACCAGCAGGCGGCTGATGACCTGATGTCCGGAGCGACCGGGGAGCCGCCTACATACCATTCGTCGGCCGGCGAGTCAGGAGGATTGGTCTCCGGCTACAAGAACGACATCGCCTCCTCCCCTTCTCCTCCTAGACCTGCACGCGCTCTATGAGCCCCGTGCGCCCGACCGTCCAGGTGATCGGCCGTCGCCTGGACATCGAGCACCACCGGCTTCGCGACTTCTTGACCAGGACGGCGCAGCCCCACGAGTTCTTCGAGCTCGGGTCGCCGCAGGCGTCCGAGCTGGTCACCAGCCGCGGACTCGCCGACCTCGACCTGCCTGTGGTCCTCGACGGCGACACGGCGCTCGCGAACGCCACCGTGGAGGTGCTCACGCAGGCCTGGCACACCACGACGGGCCCTTCGCGCTCTCACTACGACCTCGCCATCATCGGCGGCGGACCCGCCGGGCTGGCGGCCGCGGTGTACGCGGCCTCTGACGGGCTGAGCACGATCGTCTTCGAGCGCGACGTCCCGGGCGGCCAGGCGTCGCACACTTCGATGATCGAGAACTTCTTCGGCTTCCCGGAGGGCATCGGCGGCGCCGAGCTGGCGCGCCTCGCCGGTCGCCAGGCCGAGGGCTTCGGCGCCGAGCTGCAGCTCATGCGCGGGGTGGTCGGTGGCCGGACCGACCCCGACGGGCAGCCCACCTTCGTCCTCGAAGGCGGCTTCGAGGTCAGTGCCGACGTGGCGCTGGCGGCGCCTGGAATGGATTGGCGGCGCCTGGAGGTGGAGGGCATCGAGGAGCTGCTGGGCCTCGGCGTCTATTACGGGGCGGGCCGTAGCGAGGCCACCCAGTGCGGCGGCGACGACGTGATCGTCATCGGAGCGGGCAACTCGGCGGGCCAGGCGGTGCTCAACCTCGCCTCGGCGGGGGCCCGCGTCGTGCTTGTGGTGCGCGGAGACCGGCTGGGCAAGTCCATGTCTGCCTACCTCGTCGAGCGCATCGAAGCCGACCCGCGGATCGAGGTGCGACTGCGCACCCGAGTCTCCGCGCTCGACGCCGAGGAGGGCCACCTTGCCGCGGTGACGATCGCCGGGGAGGCCGGCGAGGTCGAGCACCACCGAGCCAACGCCCTCTTCATCTGCATCGGCGGCGAGCCCCACAGCGGCTGGGCCGAGCCGGCAGGTGTCGCCACCGATCCCCGCGGCTACATCCTTACCGGCCCCGACCTGGTGCGCGGCGGCCGGCGCCCGACGGACTGGCCCCTGGACCGCGACCCGCTCGCGCTGGAGACCAGCGTGCCCGGCTTCTTCGCCGCCGGCGACGTGCGCCACGGGTCGACCAAGCGTGTGGCCGGAGCCGTGGGCGAGGGCGCGATGGCCGTCATGCTGGCCCACCGTCGCCTGGAGGAGCTGGCGGAGGCGAGAACGGCCCGCGCTCGGGACGGAGGCTAGCCGCGCAGCGGAGTCGGTCGCGCCACGCTCAGCGGCCCTCGGCAGTCGCCGCGCCGGCCTTCACCTCGCGGTCGAGGGCCGCTACATCGTCGGTCTTGGACTCACCGGCGAGAGCGTCCTTGAGCTCGCGCATCCCGTGGCCGATCGAGCGGCCCGCCTGAGGAAGGCGCTTGGGCCCCAGGACGATGAGGGCAATGACGAGGACGATGACGATCTCCATGGGTCCGATACCGGACACGGCGTGCCTCCTTTGAGTGCCTAACGAAATAGACGGTGTGCCCGGGGCGGGTCAGGACCAAGCTGGGCGCCGCACGGCGGTGAAGCCGATGGCAGAGCCATCGGCAAGCTGTCGGGTGGCGATCCAGCGCAGGTCATGGGCCGCATCTGGGCGCGCCGGACCATTTCGGTAGGTGCTCCTAGCGTTCTTTACCAGTCAAGCCTCTTGCGCTCGCCTCGCGCGCCCGGATCACTCGGGGAGCTGGGAATCGTGCTGGTCGTCGTGGGTCGCGCTGGCTTCCATCGCCGACTGCCTGGCCTCTGCGATCGAGATGTCGGTGCCCGCCGGAAAGACCTTGCCTTCCGCCACACCGGTCATGGCCAGCCACGTTCCGGTGTCCGGGTACTCGGCAACCTCCGGCATCCGCATCGTCGAGCAGACTAGAACGCGTGCAGGCTCGGGACCGGCGTTCGAGATCCGGTGCGCGCCGTCCGGACCCGGCGGAAAGGCGACGACCGCTCCCGCTTCGAGCGTCCTGGTGCCCTCCGGGGTCCGCAGCCGTGGCCGGCCTTCGAGGACGATCAGCAGCTCCTCGTTCGCATGATGGAGGTGGTAGCGCTCGAACGGTCCGCGGATGATCGCTGGCAGCGCGTCTGGCGCGGGCGGCCCGAGCCGAAGTGCCTGGTCGACGAGCTCTGGGGACGCGGCGAGGATCTGCTTGACCTTGCCGAGGTGGTCCTCGCGGAACGCGAAGAGGAGCTTGACGGGCAGCGGCTCGTGCAGAAGCGTGACGAGCAGCTCGACCAGGCGCCGCCTTGCCTCGCCGGCACGCGCGTCCTCGAAGAGCGTCAGGATCTCCTCGAACTGGTCGAAGACGAGCAGTGGCCGGTGGGTCTTGCAAGCAGCCCGAACGCGCTCTCCGAATGCCTCGGTCGACAGGACGACCCGCGACGAGTCGTCATCCTGCGGCGCAAGCAGCGAGGGCAGATACTCGGCGTCGTCGTCTCCCGTCGCGATCCGCTCGATCACCACCTCTTCGCCCGTACGCGGCTGTACGCGTAGACGCTCGGGACGAAAGCCCAGGCGTGTTGCGTCCGGGAGCAGCCCGGCATTGATCAGGGAGGACTTGCCGTTACCGGAGTCGCCGTAGAGCAGCACCCCGCGGTAAACGGCGACGAGGCGCGCCAGCTGGCGCGCCTCGTCCTCGCGCGCGAAGAAGATCGCGTGGTCGGCGTAGCGAAACGGCTGGATCCCGCGGTAGGGAATCGCCGGAAGCGCGGCGACGCTCTCGTCGAGGGCAGCTACGACGGAAGCTCCTTCCCGAGCACGAGCTCGAGAGCTTGGGCACGAACGCCCAGACGTCCTGGGCGATGAACTTCACGTAGCGGCGTTGGCTTTGCCAGACGTCGAAGATCAGCGGGTCGGGGTGGTAGTCGACGGAGTACATGTCGGGCACGTTCGCGTTGTCGATCTTCCAGCGCAGCGTCTTGAACAGCAGCCGCAGGTTGTAGTCGAGCAGGCTGTAGCCGACGAAGATCGTCGTCCAGCCCGTCAAATAGAACTTCAGCGTCAACGGAACCGGGTCATAGGGATCCTTGTTGCTCATCCGCAAGACGAACTGGATGTAGTCCTCGTCGGTTACGACGATCGTCTCCGGGCGCGAGATGTCACCGTGGATCTTGAACACGATCGGGCTCTCCGGGGTCGGGTCGCGGTAATCCGTCGTCGCCTCGAGGTTCGGTGTGTACACGGCCACGCGCGGCTGCTTGCCGGCAGCGGCAAGCGCCTGCTCGAACAGCTGGTCGTAGTTGGTCGTGATCACCATGGGGAAGGCGATCTCCGCAAGCGCGCGGAGCATCGGCGAAGGCTGCTTTCCGACCTGAACCGCGTTGCGGACGGCGTCCGCGAGCTGGTGGCGCGAGCGCGCGATCTCATAGAACAGCGCGACCCGCTGAAGGTTCCCCGCGTCCTCGTCGGGAAACCGCTCACCCAGGCCACACGTCCGCGCGAGCTCCCGGCTGAGAGCCGAGCCAAACGGCGGTCGCTGCTCGGATGGGTAGGAGAACGGCGACCCCTCAGGCGGCGGCGCGTGCACCCCCGCCCCGAGAAACAGGATGCACCGCTGCGCACGGACACCCTCGGCGACCAGTTCGAGGATCTGGTTGACCTCCAAATCCACGGCCACGGCGCGGGAGCATATAGCTCACCAGGGACGCGGACGCGCGGCGCGGCGCGGCGCGGCGCGGCGGAGCGGACCTACCCGATCTTCTTCAGGTCGATCACGAACACGAGCGTCTCGTTTGGGCCGATCGTCGGCGGCTGTCCCGACGGCCCGTAGGCCTTGTCGGCGGGGATGACCAGCTCGCGGCGGCCGCCCTTCTTCATGCCGTCCAGCCCCGCGTCCCAGCCGGGGATGACCTCGCCGCGGCCCAGCCCGAAGGTGAACGGCTCGCCACGATCCCAGGACGCGTCGAACTCCTTGCCGTTTGAGGCGCTCACGCCGACGTACTGGACGGTCAGGGTGTCGCCCGGCTCCGCGCCCGGGCCCTTGCCCTTCACGATATCGCGGATCTTCAGCTGGGTCGGCGGCTTGCCCTCGGGGGCCTTGACCTTCGGCTTGGTCGAGAGGTCCTTCTCGTTGCCGGCGGGCGCCTCGGTAGTCGTCGCAGGAGGGATGGCCCCGGTGTTCGTCGCCTGCGGCGAGGTGTCCGACCGGGACTCCGTCGGGACGGGCCCGGTGTCGGCTTGCTCGGGTGTGTCGCCGCATCCCGCGGGCACGGCGGCAAGGGCGAGCGCGGCGAGGATGGCAAGGGGACGCGACACGGCGGCACACAACCCTAGTGGGCCTTCCGCAAACATTCCACCCGAAACGGCGGGCGCCGATCACCGCCCTTACCGCGAGCTGCGGTAAACGGGCGTCGCGTCGCGCGGCAGGCCGTTGAGGACCCGCACGACGTCGAGCAGGTCGCCCTCGTCGTAGAAGTCGACGTTGACGAAGTTGGGCAGCAGGCCGCGCTCGCCCCGGCAGCGCCGGGCGCGCGGGAGCAGCACGTCGTAGGCGTTGACCTTCCCCGCCAGCCCGGGCGACGGGTTGGCCCGCTCGATCCAGTGGTTGAGCTGGAAGAGCGGGCTGTCGGCAGTCCCCCGGTTGGCGGCGCAGCTCGTCGACGCCTCCAGTTCGGGGACCGCCTTGAACTCGTACGGAGTCTCCTGCACGAGGTCGAAGCCCTGGTGATACCACGTGGGGCCGCCTGTCGTGGTGTTCTCGGCCATGACCATGAGCCGCCGCCCCGAGCGGATCATCTGGCCCAGCGTCGGCCACGGGGAGTCGCGGTCGTGGGTGTAGAGGTAGGGCCGCAGGCCGGCCTGCGTGAATGCGCTGGCGGTGTCCTTCGGCGAGATTGCGTCTTGGATGAAGACCATCACGACCTCGTTGGGGAAGTCCTGGAGGAACGTGCGCAGCTGCTCGAGCCCGCCGGCGAGCGGCGTCGCTCCGAGCTCGCACACCGTGTGGCACATGTAGAGCCCCGCGGTTCCCTTCTTGCTGCCGCCGAGCCGGCCCGCCAGGCGCTCGGCGGCGCCGAAGGCCTGCTCGCCGAGCTCTGAGACCACCTTCGCGCGCGTCGTCCCCTCCCGGTCGAGGTTCGTGCGCACGACGCCCTTCTCGTTGCGCACCCCGTAGTGGGTGTCGATCAGGAGGCCGCGCACGCCGTAGCGCAACTGGGCGGCGATGTCGCTGCGCTGGCCGGCCAGGTACCACCCGCGGCTGGCCGCCGCTGACATCGAGTTGTGGGTGGCGGGGAAGGCGACCTCGTTGAGCGGCCGGCCACACAGCGCGGCGTACCCGTTGCACTGCGAGATCGGCACCTTCGCGCGCGCCGGGGGACCCTCGTCGCCGCCACGAGTGAAGAGGAGGGCGATGACACCCAGCGCGACGACCGCGGCGGTCACCGCGGTCGCGATCGCCACCCGTCGCGTATAGCCCCGCAGCCTTGCCTGCTCCACGGCGGCGGCTCGTGCGTCGCGCCGGCTGCGCGGCTGGTAGAGGCGCATCAGCTCGCCGACCGCGTAGTAGAGCCCGAACGCGCCCACGACGATCACCACGACCTGCACGGCGTAAGTCGGCTCGAGCACGACGAACAGGCTCAGCGCGGCGATGCCCAGCGCGCGCCCGAGCTGCGCCCAGCGCCCCTTGGGCCTTGCGAGGAGGCGCCGCCCCAGCGCCTCGGCCTCGTCGGTGATGTCGACGTGCTGGAGGTAGGTGGACGCCGCCGCCGCGACGATGATCCCCGCGCCGCCGACGATGAGGCAGGACGTGCGCAGGTCGACGAGGTAGGCGTCCCACACCGCGCCGGCGGCCCGATGCTGCTCCTCGTCGTCGAACCGGGCGACCAGGAGCGCGTGACCGACGAGGTAGGCGACGACGCCCACCGCCCCCACCGCCGCGACCCCGGCTCCGAGGTTGACGGTGGTCCGCCGCCGGTCGCGGCCGAGGACGAACGCGCCGGCGAAGCACGCGAGCGTGACGATCGGCAGGAGGATCCCGAGGAAGCGGACCTTCGCCGCGATGTCGAGGCTCTTCGTCGCGAACGAGCGCTCGCTGATCTTGATGAGCCCTGGCTCGACGTCCCTTGGGATCTTCTTCGCCACACCGGGGGCGACCGCCTTGGCCGCACCGATGACGACCGTTCCGATGTCGGCCAGGTCGAGGACGATCGAGCCCTCGTCACGGGAGAAGAGGGCCTTGTGGACCTGCACGGCGGCCTTGCGGAAGATCGCCCGGAAGGGGCTCGAGCCCAGCACGTTGGAGACGACCGCCTGGAGCAGCGGCTTGGCCTGGATGAGCTCCGAGGAGCCCTGGTTGATGATCTCCTCGACGATCTGGTCTGAGAGGACGGTGCGTACGTCCTCGTCCTTCAGTGAGCTCGAGGCGCGCTGGGCGAAGTGGTCGGCGTTGAAGACCTCCTGGCGCGCGTACAAAGTCACGCCGCCCACGAGCAGGCAGATGCAGCCGAGGACGACGAGGGCCGTGGCCACGACGCGACGGACGTCGTCGACGTCGAGCTCGCCGTCGCCGGCCGGGGGGCTCATCTGGTTGGGACGCCGAGGCCGAGCGCGGGGCGGATGAGCCACTTCATGGCGCGAGCCTAACCCGCGCTCGGCTCGCCGTGTTAGGAGGGACCGGCCGCCCCGCTCACCCCTCCGACAGCGCGTCCGAGGCGGCGCTGACCCGCTGCTGCTCGAGCTGGGCGAGCTGGCGATCGGCGCGCGCCAGGAGCTCGGGGAGGTCGAAGGCCGCGAAGCGCTCGTCGCGCTCGGCGAGACGCTCGAGGTTGAGCCACAACGCGCGCTTGGCGCTGACCCCGCCGGTGAGGCCCTCCAGCTCGATGAGCCGGCTGAGCGGCGAGTAGCCGCGAAGCTGGCCGTTGGGCTTGAGCCGGCCGACCTTCTCCAGTGACCAGCCCGCGAGCTTCTTTACGTGGTCCTCGCCGATCGCGAGCGTCCGCATCAGCGAGCGCAACGTCTCGCGGTCCTGGTCGATCTCCTCGGTCAGCTTTTCAAGGAACGCGCCGAGCTCGGTCCCTTTGTTCGCGCCGCTGGAGCGCTTGGCGAGCTCGAGGCCGGCGGTCGCGCCGCCCAGGTGGTCGTTGAGGTAGGTCCCCAGGCGGCTCATCCGGGGATGTCCTCCTGGTCGGCCTCTCCGTAGGTGGCGGGATCGGGCTCGGCCTCCTCGCTCCCGAGCTCCTCCAGGCGCGGGATGCCCTCGCCCGAGGTGTTCTCGGCGTTTCTGATTAGGTCCTCCTCGGCCTGCTCGAAGCCCTCGGACTCGCCGCCGCCGGCCTCGTAGACCGGGCGCATCGCTGGATCGTCGCGTTCTGCCATGTCTTCCCCTCTCGGTGTCGAACCCGGTGCCTACCCCGAACGGGCCGCGCTCTAGCACTGCGCCGCGTCATATCCTCCCACCGGATCCGCAGCGCATCAGCGCCGATGGCGGGGCGCGGGGACCCGATTGCTCCCCGCGACCGCTGGGCGACGCTCCCTACTCCGCCGCCGTCAGACCGATCGGGCAGCTGACCCCGGTGCCGCCCAGCCCGCAGTAGCCGTTCGGGTTCTTTGCCAGGTACTGCTGGTGGTAGCCCTCGGCGTAGTAGAAGGGACCCGCCTGGGCAACCTCCGTCGTGATCTCGCCGTGGCCCGAGTCGCTCAGCCGCCCGCCGAACATCTCGCGTGAGCGCTGCGCCGCCTCGCGCTGGGCGTCGCCCTCCCAGTAGAGCGCCGAGCGGTACTGGGTGCCCGCGTCGTTGCCCTGGCGCATCCCCTGTGTCGGGTCGTGGCCCTCCCAGAAGATCCGCAGCATCTCCTCGAGGCTCGTCTTGGCCGGATCGAAGACGACGAGGACGGCCTCGGTGTGCCCCGTGCTGCCCGAGCACACCTCCTCGTAGGTCGGGTTGCGGGTGTAGCCCCCCGCATAGCCGACGGCCGTGGTGTAGGCGCCGGGCGCCTGCCAGAACAGCTGCTCGGCGCCCCAGAAGCAGCCCATGCCGACGACGACCTGCTCGAAGCCCTCGGGGAAAGGCGGCTCGAGCTGAGTGCCGAGCACGTAGTGGCTCGTGGGCACCGTCAGCTTCATGTCGCGGCCGGCGAGCGCGCGGTCGGGATCGATCATCTTGGACTTGTCGCGGAAGAAGAGCACGGGAGTCAGTCTAGGGTGCGATGCGCGCGTGACAGGCCGGCATGCCGCCGCGGTTCAGCATCGTGTAAGACGGTCGCGATGTGGCAAGCGGACACACTGCTTCGGTCACGCGCCTACCGCGTGGTCAGCCGGCTCGGGCACGAGCGCGCGGAAGCGGTCGCTCGAATACCCTTCGGAGCGAATGTGCTGGGCGGCGTCGACCGCGTCTTGGCCAGGCGGACAGTCACGGTTGCCGGCGGGCTGGGAGTCGGGTTCAAGCTGGACGCCTGCTATCTGCCGCCGCGGCACGTCCAGGCCTACGGGCTCGTGCGAGGAACGCTCGAGCCCTCTGTGCAGGAGGCCTTTCGCCGCGTCGTGGCTCCCGGCGCCACAGTGCTCGACGTGGGCGCCAATCTCGGCTTCTTCTCCCTGCTCGCCAGCCGCCTGGCCGGCCCGTGCGGAAAGGTGGTCGCCGTCGAAGCGCTGCCCGACAACGCCGAGGCGCTACGGGCGAACTGCGCCCTGAACGACGCGAGCAACGTGACGGTCCTCGAGGCCGCGGCCAGCGATGGCGATGGCCGGGGTGCGTTCCTACACGTCGAGGAGGGATCGTGGTCTCATCTCGCCGACCGGGGCTGGCATCGCGGGACGGTGGAGCAGATCGAGGTGGAGCTGACCACAGTCGACGGCTTGATCGACCGCGGCTTCCTTGCAGCGCCCGACGTGGTCAAGATCGACGTCGAGGGCAGCGAAGCCGCCGTTCTCGACGGGATGACCGACACGCTGCGCCATGTCCGACCAATCCTGATCATCGAGCTGCACGGCACCAACCAAGAGGTTTTCGAACGCCTCGAGAAAGCCGACTACTTCCCGAGAACCTCGACGGGCCCGAGCCGGTCGTCTCGGCCGGGCCCGTACACTGTGCTGGCGCGCCCCCGCCGCGCTCAAGCGTGAGGCGCGTAGCGGTGGTGGAGCATGAGGTCGTTGCCGTCGGGGTCGTTGAAGAACGCCATGTGGCAGACCCCCGTGTCCATCGTCTCCCCGGCGAACACCACGCCCCTGGCCTCGAGCTCCGCCCGAGCTGCCGCGACGTCGTCGACGTGCAGGGCGGGGTGGGCGTTCTTCTGCGGCGCGAACTCCATGCCGAAGCTCGCCGGCTCCCAGATGCCCAAGCACGTCTCGCCCACCCAGACCTCGAACCGTGAGTGGTCGTCGGGCCGCAGCCCTAGCGTCTCGACGTAGAAGGCACGTGAGCGCTCGGCGTCCTGCGACGGAACGCCGACGAAGTCAAGCTTGCTGATCATCGATCTCTCCTGTTTTCGGGGCGAGCGGACTCGCGGTGGGCCGGGTTGAGTCTCCCATGATCTCAACGTGACGCCGGATACCTCGGCCAGCTCCCGTGCGGGTGATCTCCTCGGCTCTCTCCAGCGCGGCCGCCTCGCAAAGGAAGCCGACGGGCTCGCGACCGAGTCGGGCGAGGGGCGAGCCTCGAGGTATGCGGCGCCTACCCGCCGGTGGCGCCGGTTATCCGCGTCCCGGCCGGTTTGCCGCCCCTCCGGTTCGGGGTATTGGCCAATCCGTGTCACTGAGCGCACCGGCCAGCCAGTGCGACGACGCCCTGGCCTACGTGGTTTTGGAGCGAGCGCGCCTCGTGTGCGAGCACGCAGAGCGCGAGAGCACGTCGAGCCTGCGCGTCGCTCACCGGCACCTCGGCCGCGCAGGCTTCAAGGCCTCCGACCACCTCGACGAGGAGGACCGCCTGGCGCTGCTCGACGGCGCGCGAGGAGCGGCCGCCGGAGGCACCCTTCCTCCCGCGGAGGAAGCGGGCGAGGAGGCGCTGCTGCTCGCCCGCCACGCTGCCGACATAGTCGCGCGCTGCTTACGCGCCGACCCTTCGGACAGCGAGCAGCTGCAGGCAGCCCACGTCCTCGACTCGATCGACGCGCTGGTCACGCGCGTGGGCCTCCGCCGCGCGCGTTCGCTCGACGACCTCGCCTGGCGAATGGGCCAGTTCGACCCTGCCTGGCAGCGCGGCAACCTCGCCGGCGCTCGCGCCAGCGCGCTGAGCCAGAGCGCCTAGGACGTGTCGGCCCCCGTAATCCGTCGCGCCTGCTGGGACTTCGAGCTCAGCGGGGGGACCGTTCTTCGGTTCCCATCCACTGGGTGAACCACAGGGCGGCGAGCTCGGCGACCCGCTCGAGCGTGCCGGGCTCCTCGAAGAGGTGCGTCGCGCCCGCGACGATCGCGAGCTCGGTCGGTGCCTTCATCCGCGCCGCGGCGCCCTGGTTGAGAGCCAGAACCTGCTCGTCGCGCTCGCCCACGATCAGGAGGGTCGGCGCGCGGACCGCGCCCAGCGCCTCGCCGGCCAGGTCGGGGCGCCCGCCCCGGGAGACGACGGCCGCGATCGGCTTGGCCCGGTCGGAGCCCTCGGGCCGCGAGGCAACCGCCATCCCCTCGGCCGGGCCGGGTGAGGCGGCATCCGCCGCCCGCTCGGCCAGCGCTGCCGCGGCGAGAAGCGCGGCCGCCGCCCCCGTGCTCGCGCCGAAGAGCCCCACCGGCAATGTGCTCGTAGCGGGACTTGCGGCAAGCCAGCCGATGGCGCCCACCATCCGTCCGGCGAGCAGCTCGACGTCGAAGCGCAGGTGGCCCGTCCGCGCGTCCGCCCGCTCCTCCTCCTCGTCGAGCAGGTCGAGCAGCAGCGTGCCGAAGCCGGCCGTCACCAGGGCCGCGGCGACCATCCGGTTGCGCGGGCTATACCGCCCGCTTCCGCTGCCGTGGGCGAAGGCGACCACGCCGTGCGCGCCATCCGGCACGGAGAGCTCGCCCCGCAGGGTCGCGTCGTCGAGAGCAAGGGTGACCTCCACCGGTGACAATGCTCGCATGCGGGTCTCGGCGAAGGCGGACTATGCGGTGCGGGCGGCGGTCGAGCTCGCCGCCGGCCACGGCGCGGGCCCGACGAAGGGCGAGCAGATCGCAAGCGCCCAGCGGATCCCGCTCAACTTCCTCGAGAACATCCTCTCCGACCTGCGCCATGCGGGATTGGTTTCGAGCCAGCGCGGGCCCGAGGGCGGGTACTGGCTGGCCCGTGATCCAGGTGAGGTGACCGTGGCCGACGTCATCCGCGCGGTGGAGGGCCCGCTTGCCACCGTGCGCGGTGAGCCGCCCGAGGAGCTCGCCTACGAGGGCGCGGCCGCACCGCTGCAGCGCGTGTGGATCGCCCTGCGAACGAACCTGCGCGGGGTGCTCGAGGAGGTCACCCTGGCCGACCTCGCCACCGGCAGGCTGCCCTCGGCCGTGGAGGGGCTCGCGCGCGAGCCCGACTCCTGGTTCACGCGGTAGCGGCGAAGGCGCGCGCTGGTCAGTTCACGCGGTAGCGGCGAAGCAGCGCCGCGTCGGTTCACGCGGTAGCGGCGAAGGCGAGCGCGGGGCCGGCGCGCACGAAGACGATGTCGCCGTCTCGCAGCTCGAGCTCGTCGGCCTGCGCTCGGCTCAGCTGCGCCCACACGCGCTGGCCGTCTCCGAGCAGGAGCTCGACGCGCACCTCGAAGCCCAGGTGCACGATGCGCTCGACCTGCGCCTCTGCGTCGTTCCGTTCGGCGCGTGGGCGATGTGGACGTCATGCGGGCGGATCCATCCGTCGCCGAGCCGGTTGACCGGCCCGACGAAGCCCATCACGAAGGGGTTTGCCGGCCTGTCGTAGAGCTCGCGCGGCGGCGCCGTCTGCTCGATCGCCCCGTCGTTGAAGACCACGACCTGGTCGGAGATCTCCATCGCCTCCTCCTGGTCGTGGGTCACGAACACCGTCGTGACGTGGACGTCGTCGTGCAGGCGGCGCAGCCATGCGCGCAGCTCGGTGCGCACCCGCGCGTCGAGCGCCCCGAAGGGCTCGTCGAGCAGCAGCACCCTCGGCTCGATGGCCAGCGCCCGCGCGAGCGCCATGCGCTGGCGCTGGCCGCCGGACAGCTGAGACGGGTAGCGATCCGCGTAGCCCTCCAGGCGCACGAGCTCGAGCAGCTCCTGCACCCGCTCCCGGATCTGCGCCTTGGGCCGCTTGCGAATGGTCAGGCCGAAGGCGATGTTGTCGCGCACGCGCATGTGCTTGAACGGGGCGTAGTGCTGGAAGCAGAAGCCGACGTCGCGGTCCTGCGGGCGCGCATTGGTCAAGTCGCGCCCGCCGATGACCACGCGCCCGGCGTCGGGCCGCTCGAGCCCGGCGATGACGCGCAGGAGGGTGGACTTCCCGCTGCCGCTCGGGCCGAGGATCGCGGTGACCGAGCCGTCGGAGATCGACAGGGAGACCTCGTTGAGCGCCGTGAAGCCTCCGAAGCGCTTGGTGACGGTTTCGAGCTCGATGGTCATCGTGGATTCGGAGTCCTCCGCTGGAGCAGGGTCATGGAAACGAGCACCGCTATCGCGATGGTGGCAAGGACGAGCGAGGCCGCGTAGGCGCCGACGTAGTCGAAGCGCCCGAAGCGCTCCTCGACGAACAGGGTGGCGGTCTCCGTGCTGCCGACGAGCTTGCCCGAGACGACCGACACGGCCCCGAATTCACCGAGGGCGCGTGCCGTCGTGAGCACGACGCCATACGCGACGCCCCAGCGAGTGGCGGGAAGGGTGACCCGGCGGAAGGCCTCCCACGCCGAGGCGCCGAGCGCCGATCCCGGTGGCCAGTGCCCGCAGGCGCGCTTGACGCTCCGTCGCGCCCGCCTCGGTCAGGGCCGCCCAAAGGTCGAAAGGCCGACCGTCCACCCGATCGACGCGCACCAGGGCTTGGATCGCCGCATCGTCTCCGGCGGCGGCCCGCTCTACGAGCTCACGAACCTCCTGTCCGGGCGCCGCCGAGCTCGCCGCCGCGGGAGCCGCGAGGGGAAGCCCAGCGAAAAGGATGAGCGCGACCGCGACGCGGCGCGCGCTCACGACGGCCGCTCGGGCGGCGGGGCGAAGGGATCGTTTCCCCGCTTCCCCCGGCCGCTCGGGCGGCGGCGTGAGGGGGTTGCTCGCCACCTCCCCGGGGCGCCCGGGCAGCGGCGCGAAGGGATCGCCCGCCGCCTCCCCCGGGCGCTCTGGAGCGGTCTGCCACGGAGATGGCTGTGGCGGGACCCACCGCGGTTGCGGCACGAGGCCCGGACCGCGAGGGCCGGTCGCGCCCATCCGCTCGGCGAGCAGCTCGATGTCGAGCCCCTCCTTGCGCACGCGCAGGTCGAAGTAGACGAGCGCAATGATCGCCGCCTGGAACGGAGTGGACACGAGGCTCGACAGGCCTCCGGCGATCGTGCTGACGACCAGCACGACGAGGTAGCTGCCGCCGACGAAGATCGGAACGGCGACCACGATGCTGAGCATCCCCGTCGCCATCCCGGCCAGCAGCAAGCCGACGAGGATCGTCCCCGCGGTGGCCCACCAGCGATGCCGCACGAGCCGGAACGAGCGCCGCAGCGCGCGCGAGCCCTTGACGCTCTCCAGAAGGAGGACCGGCACCGAGAGCGAGAACGCGTACCACAGCCAAACGCCCGGTACGACGAAGGCGAGCAGCGCGATCGTCGGAACGACGGTGGAGAGGAGCATCACCCAGAGCAGCGAGTGCGCCCGCCGCAGCGCGAAGCGCAGCGAGGAGCGCCAGTCGGGCTCGGCCCCGAGATAGGCGTCGCCGATCGCCTTGAAGCAGGCGCCGGTGGCGAGGAGAGCGGCGATGATCCCTATGACCGAGGTGACGACCTGGCCGCCGAGGAAGGCGGCGCTGCGGTCGCGTCCGTGCCGGTGGCCGTGTCGAGGTAATCCTTCTCACGCAGCGAGTCCGGCGCCGTCGACACGAGCACGACGAGGCTGAGCAGCTGTACCGGCACCGTCACCACCAGGACGATCTTGATGAGCGTCCGCCAGTGCCGCAGGCAGATCTTGATCGATACGTCGAGGATCTCGCCGAGGCCAAGGGGCCGGAGCTGCGGTGGGGCGACGGGAGCGTTCACGGCGGATGGGAACGGAACGGGAGGAGGCACGCTACAGCCCTGCGCGCCGGTGAGGCAGCCGCCCTTTGGCATACTCATCCTCTCGGGGCGTGGCGCAGCCTGGTAGCGCGCACCGTTCGGGTCGGTGAGGTCCCCGGTTCAAATCCGGGCGCCCCGATTTGGCCGACACCGCTTGCACGGCGGGATTCCAGCGTCAGGCGGCCCGTTGGGCGGAGCGCGCGCCGGAGGCCCAGGAGGCACTAGTGCCCATAGGTGCCCATTCGTGCCCGTCCACGAGGGCGCGCAGCCGCTCACGCTCCTCCGGGCTCCGGCGCATCATGCGTGTACACCCGTACCACATTGGTACCGCGGACCGCTCGGAACCGGCCAAGCTTCGCTCTAGAGGCTATGATCCGCGAAAGCGGGAATCGAGACCGAAACTTGAGTGGAGCTGGCAGTCGAAGCTCGGGGCGAAGAGCGTGTCGACCGTGAGACTGGCCTTGCTCGTGGCGGTCGTTTCGGGTGTCTTCGTCGCCACTGCGTCACCGGCGAGCGCTGCCGGGCCCGCCTGCTCGAAGGCCGCCGCGATGCGAGCGACGACCGGCTCGGCATTTGGACGGGCAGTGCGCCGGCAGATTCTCCGCGACGACCAGCCCGTGTTCCGGATGTTCAGCGTCGACCAGCTCGCGTGTCGCGATCTCACCGGAGATGGCCGGCGCGAGATGATCGTCCTCCTCGAGTGCTGCACAACCTCGACAGCGGACCCGTGGGCGATCTTCAAGCCCAAGGGCAGGCGGTGGCGCCTCACGTTCTCGCGGGTGCGCGACAACGTCTGGAACAAGCTGGAGGTCCGACCGAATGAGGTGATCGCGAAGAATCCCGTCTACGCGCGCGATGACTCGAACTGCTGCCCCAGCGCCTTCGCCTACAGCTCTGCGCTCTGGAACGGGACGCGATTCGAGGCGCGCCAGGACTTGACTTCGCCCGGTCGAGCCGACCGGTACGCGTTGCGGCGAGGTCCGCCCCTACGTGACGGCGCCGAGTTGGTGAGCGGCGTGCTGCCCAACTTCGTCGGCACGCTCTTCGGGGAGTGCGAAGACATCTTCCGCGTCGAAGATTGCAGCCGCCTCTTCGTAGGCGTGTGCAGGAGCGCCAGCGACCGGCGGTACGAAGACCGACGCGATCTCTACGTCGGGATTGATCGTCAAGGCGGGCTCTCCGTCTACGGAGGCCGAGCCACCGCGGTCACGAAGAGCGTGCACTAACCACGCCCACGACCTAAGCTGTTCGGCCAGCTCATCTTGCCCCTGTACCTGGAATGACCAGCACTGGACCAGCTGGAGCGCCTTGCCGTTGTGCACGGCGAAGTCGAACGGCAGACGGCGGACGTCCCAGTCGCCCGACTCCTCGTCGCCCACGATAGCTCCGAGGTTTACGAACTCCGCGCGCGCGGGGTCGGGGACGAATCGCAGCATGGAGTAGTGGTACGTCATTGTTCTCCCCCGGACGCTAGCGATCGTATCCGCTCGGCGACTGGCTGGCGCCGCTGATCGGCGAATGTCGCGACGGCTTCTAGCTCCTCATCGGTAACGGGCCAGTCGGCCGGGAGGTTCGATAACTGGCGGTCGATGTCCTCCTGTGCGATCTGCTCAAGCTCTGTGGCAAGACGCGTCAGCTCGTCATGATCGAGGCCTTGTTGGTCTGCTCCTAAGGCGTACTCCGTGTCCACGTTTTGCTCGAGCAGTTCCGGCGTCCAGTTCGGGCCTCCGGGGAAGTAGAGCCCGTGGTCGTGGCTGTAGTAGGCGTTGTCCTCGCCGGTCGCGTAGAGCCATTGCTGGTCGGATCCTGCCAGCCAGTCGTTGAGGGCGAAGAAACCCGCATGCCGACGCGCGTTGTCGTCGTCTCCGCGATGCTGAGGCGGGAACCGAACCTCCACTGCACCTTCAGCCGAGGAAGCGGTCATTCGGGGTCTTGGCCTTCGCGATTCGCTCGGTGAGGTCCCCGGTTCAGATCCGGGCGCCCCGATCGTTGCCTACGGCGTGGTCGCCTCACCCCGTGATCGCCTTGTAGTACCGG
>Ga0183260_10001889_pt1 | contig 17465 bp, 17 predicted proteins | sample AntDrymUQ4972206_2_FD_129768 | JGI IMG/M metagenome (GOLD analysis project Ga0183260, IMG submission 129768) | Polar desert sand microbial communities from Dry Valleys, Antarctica - metaG UQ497 (22.06) (version 2) (version 2) | ecosystem: Environmental > Terrestrial > Soil > Desert | place...
GCGTGTCGACATGGTAGCTCGCGGTTGCCTCCAGCACAGAGAAACGATCCGGAGAGAAATATCCCGTTCCCCGGCGCTCGAAGCTCAAGGTCCTGCCGAAGAGGCCCACCGAGAGGCGGCGGCCCAGCTTCTGGGTTATCCCGGCCAGCACGCCGGTGCGGTTATTTCCGTCGCTCAGCCAGAGCTCACTGCCCGCCGCGTAGATGCTGGAGCCGGTGAATGGCCGAGCGTCGAAGCCGGCCTCGAGCAGCTCCAGATCCAAGACGCGTTCCATCAGTGCCGCTATCTCGTCGAACGGCGAGCGCGAGTATCCGGCGTTGAATCCTAGAGCAGAAACCGGGCGGTAACCCAGGCGCGCACGGTACGTGGCTGAGGTTCTGGGGTCGGCCACTTCAGGCACGATGCGGCGAGCACCGGCTGCACCTGAGAGGGTAACTCTTCCCAGCGCCAGGGAGAGGCCGGCTTCGGCCCCAACTCGCGTCGCATCGCGCGACGGGTCGCTGGTCTCCAGCGCATTGACGGACCCAAATGCGCTCAGACCTTTTGCGATTACCGCTGAAGATCCGAGAGTCTGCCAGAAGCTGGTGTTCCGGTCGGAGTCGTTGCTCCAGGCGGCAGTGGCTTCGACCGCCGGGCGGTTCGCCTCCGTAAGGGTGTGTCGGAGCTCGCGCGCTCCTCGATGCAGGGAATCCACCGCCAGCGCCGTCTCTGCCTCCCGGCGGGCCTGTGCCAGATCGCCCTGCCAGTAGTACACGTAGGCCAGTCCCGCGCTGGCATCGGCATCCTGAGGATTCCGCTCCAGTATCGCACGATACGCTTGCTCTGCCGCCTCGAGCTTGCCGCGCCAGGCGCGCACTTGTGCCTGGCCCAGGCGGGCATCACGATCCGCGGGATCCTTCTCGATCAGTACTCGATATGTGGATCCGCCTCCTCCAGCCTTCCGGCCCAGGAAAGCGTCTGCGACCGCGCCAGTTCGGCATCGCGATGACCGGGCTGTTCCGTCAGCATGCTATCGTAGAGCGCCAGCGCAACGTCATACTGCTTGTTCCATGAGTGCACCCGTGCATGCGCCAGCCGCATTTCGCTGTCATGAGGATCAGCAATCCTGGCCCGGCCAATCAGCACCAGCGAAGAATCGAGCTTGCCCTTCCAGGAGAGAAGAATGCCGAGCCGCAGATTTGCTCGGGCCGCATTCGGGTCCTGTTGCAATACCCGCTCATACCCAATGCGCGCCGTCTCGTAGCGTCCCTCAGTCCACGCTTTGTCGGCCTCATTCTGCTGTCGCGAAAGAGACGTCGCTCCGAGCAGCATCAGCATCGTCAGAGGGCCGCGGTACCGAAAGTTACGGCGCGTTTTGCCCGGACTTCGCCGCGAGGACCTGCCGGCGACCCCGAAGGCGCAGGGCAATGTCTTGAGAATCACGATTTGCCTGTCCGCCTGACACGGCTGATGTGGGGAACTGAAGTTGCCTTGCAAATTTGGAGCCCACTCGCCTCCCCCGGCGCTGGTTCGGCGAAACGCATTCCAATCCGAAGGCAGTCACCGGATGACACCAGCAGTCGCATTGGAGCCACTTAGGAACCACGAACGTGACGTGCTCAACGGTCTGCGCGGTGGGGCTGTTGACTACGTGGTGAAAGCGTTCAGTTTGAAGGAACTCGCGGCGCGAGTCGAGTTGGCGCTCGAGAAGGAGGTGCCGCCCACAACGCTTTGAGGCTGTCGAACACGGGCTTGAGGCGGCTGTGATAACGAGGCTCGGTCCATCCACTCCAGCGCCAGCCCACAAAGCCGGAAGCAGCCCACGCTCCCTGCCTCAGCTCGGGCAGCGCAGCCTCGACAGCCGGCTTTTTTCCTTTCCGATAGATCACAACACCAGCGTGAAACTCCCCCGCGGCCGCTGTCCCGAAATCACCATTCGTCCGTTGGTCGAACAACAGGGTGCGGGTCGACGGATCGGTCACGTTGAGCAGGTCCCACGGAATGCGCAGTTGGAGCATCCCTTCCCGGTCGTCCAGATACCAGTCCGCGGTCGTAGAAGCGGCCTCGGTACCGTGGACCAACCTTCCACGATCGTATCTCCCGGCGGGAAAGAAGCTGCCGTCACGGCCGAAGCGTGCGCGGTTGGTGATAACGAACAACGAGTCGAAGCGGCCATCGTCCCGGTTTCGCGTGACTACCGGACGGCGGGAGAAGCGGCCGAAATCATCCCCAGTGCGCGGGTCGATGCGGGAGTCGTGGCGGTTGTACTCCGGAGTCACGAAAACTCTGGCGCTATCCGGCCTTACCAGATCGATGAGGAACTCGAAGCCAATCTCGCTCCTGACGCCACTTCTCGGCAGCCGGTGCTGGCCCACCCGGGGGAGGTAAGTGTCGATAGCGAGCTGAATGCCCAACGAATCCCAGGGGAAACGGCTTGGGGGCAGTTCAACGCCAATGTAGTAGAATGACTCGTCCCATCCCATTTGGATGTGCCGGGGTCCGCTGGTAGACGAGTCGCGAGCGCGCTGTACGGAAGGCAGCCGCCGCCATCGGCGGATGTCTCCTCCCAGTTTCGGCGTAGTCCGCTCGTCTCCTGCGTACATGCCCATGATGCCGTAGTTCTGCTCGGCGTCCATCAAGTTGTGCCATAACCGGGTGTTGTCGAGCGGTATCTCGTAGTCGATCACTATCCAATTCTTCTTGAACCACTCATCCATCCAGGCGAAGAGGACCGCACCGGCAGCGCCGGCCTCGCGAATATCACGGGTGAGACGTGCGTCAACCGCGGCCATGGCACGTTCGTCGTGCCCGCCGTGGCTCCATCCCTGGGGGTGCAGGTGGGCAGTCCCCCGGCTGGAGGGAACACCATATTCCGCGATCAATACCGGTATCGCCTTGTGATGTTGCACCAGCTCTCCCAGATAACCGAAATAGCTCGACTGCCCTTCGGAAGAATGAGCCTTGGCGTAACCGGGGTCGTGCATCATGAAATCCGGGTAGTAGGGATACGCGTGATAGCTGGCAAACCACCCGGCAGGATTCGCTGTTGTGGGCTGAATGAGGTTCGGGTCCAGCCCGATGACGTCGTTCTCATACTCGACTTTTTTCGACTCCGACCCCCTCCCGGAACGCCGCCGCCAGCGTGACTCCTCGACAGTCGTGGCCTCGGTGGGGTGGGTCAGCGGGTCCAAGGTCGGCCAGTTCGTATAGGCGATCGGCCGAAGCGCGTTGTAGGTGGCGGCCTCGTAGGAAAGCATGAAGTCGCACTGCCGCGCCATCCAGAGGTCCATTGCGGGGCCGGCGCTGAGAGTCAGAAAGCGTCCCCGATATGTCCCCCGGGGCTTCCCGGCATCAAATGCCTTTACCGCAAACGGTTCCCACTCTCTGCCGATGATGTACCCCAACGTCCACGGCGATACATCCGCGTCGAAACGGCCTGCAGCGTGACCGGTAGCCGGCGGTATAGTGGCTGCTCCGTGAACCAGATCCACAACCCGCCTCATCTCCACCTGGAATGCGTCCTTCCAGGCCGGATGTTCAAAGTCATGGCCCGGGGGGAGCTCGGTCCACACACCGTGGAGTAGCCAGATCGCTCGTTCAGGATGAGTGGTATTCCATCCGCGAAGTGCCCGGTAGAAGGCCGGAGGCAGAATCGTATAGACACGCACGGTATTGGCATTCATGGCCGCGAGCGTATCAAGCCAGCCGGCGTAGCGCGCCGAGTCAGTGGGAAACTCCGAGGGATACCGACCCGGCAGTGCCACACCCAAATTGACGCCTTGGGGATAGAACGGCTTCCAGCCGCTGGCGGTCGCGATCTCGAATCGCTGCCCCCGGGTACGCGACACCAGCTGGAGAGAGGTTGGACGCCGGGGGGCTGGAGCGACCGGCCGATCCCACTCCGGGGAAAGGCGGTCCAGCAGCTGCCGAAGTTCGGCATTGCCGGGCGCCAGGGTAACGGCCCTGCGGCCTGCATCGATCGCAGCAGCTGAATCGCCCAACCGAAGCGCCGTACGAGCACGTCCCTCCCAAGCATCGGAGTTGGTGGCGTTGCGGGCCAGCAGGGAGAGGAATACGGAATCGGCGGGGCCAACTTGGTCGGAACGCAGCAGCGCAAACCCAAGCCCTACTCCGGTATCGAGGTTTTCAGGACAAAGGCGGTTTGCCAGTCGGAACTGTCTCAGGGCTTGGGAAACGGAGTCGGACCGGTAGGCGCGCCATCCGCCTTCCAGCGCAGCAGCTGCAGGTGGAGGGCAGGGGGTCTGAGACGGAAGCAGGGCCGGGTGCACCAACAGGATGGCGATGACCCAGGCCGCCCGGGGCGGCCTCACCTCATATATGTTGAATTCCATGGAGACCCGAGCACTGGCTCGATCGCTCATCGACACCTTCGGCAAGGGATGGGAAAAGGGCGACCTGGACCTGTTGATGTCAGTTTACGCGCCGGATATAGTGTTCGTGGAGACTCCGTTCTCGGAGCCGCTCAAAGGCAACGACGCAGTCCGCCGCTTCTGGGCCGAAGCTCCGTACAGCCATTCCGAGGTGACATTCAGCTCGGGTGAGATCTACGCTGCCGGTCCCTGGTTCTCGACCGAGTTCAAGTGCCTCTTCCGGCGGCGCCGCACCGGGGAGTGGGTAGAGGCTCGTGGTGCCATCTTCTGCGAGACATCAGGCGACCGTATAAGCGAGATGAGGATGTACTGGCACCGTTGGAATGGCGGACGGGAGACCTCGAAACCCTGACCGGCACCACCATCGTGCGGGCACCGCAGTGCGGGACAAAGAGTTAACAATGTCCGCCCTAAGGAGTCAAACTGCTTAATAGGGGACATTCGTAGTGGGGTCGCTTTTCTAAGTAGTTAGATTTGAACGCCATATGCAGTGGCACGCGCTTCGCAGATTGCTCTGACTGCCCAATCGGGCTCCACGTCCCTGTCACGTTGTGCTTTCCACGTCTAACCGAGGTTGTTGGGAGGTGCCATGATTTCCGCACTGCTCCTTCCGCTGCTCATCTCTGGGGCTCCCGCGCAGCCGGCGGCCGTAACCCAGGACGATCCGCCCATCCGTCTCTGGGTCAGCAATGACCGCCGTTTCCTACCGGGCGATCGCGCCAAGATCCAGGTTCGGGCCGAATACGATGGCTATCTAATCGTCCTGCATGTCGACCCCGAGGGCCGCCTGCGGGTTCTGTTCCCTCTGGATCCCGATAAGGACAACTTCGCACGCAGCGACAAGAAATACGAGGTACGCGGCCGGGGCGGACGTGAGGCATTCGAGGTAGATGCCACCGGACGCGGGGCCGTCTATGCTGCGGTCTCTCGCGATCCGTTCCGCTTCGACGGCTTCACCGTGGCGGATCACTGGGATTACCGTGCAATGGCGCCGGCGCGGCTTCGGGAGGATCCGGAGCCGGAGCTCAATGAGCTGGTACATCGGATGGCGCAGGGCAGCTACGACTACGATCTGATCACCTACGATGTAATCAGCAGGGCGGCGTATGTGTCTTCCTCCTCCCGGCACTACGACTCGTACTACGACGACGACTGGTGCAGCTTCTCATGTGGGCGCCCCTACTTTGGACGCTCACCGTTCAGTTTATCGATCGGGCTCTTCCACGGCCGGCCCTACCGTCGCTATTACTATGACCCGTACTATTACGCCTACGATCCCTACTACAATCCGTTTTTTCACGACTCTTACTACTACGCCCCGGCGTACTATCCAAGTTATGTCTATCCACGCCGCTACTACGGATATAGCCGACCGTACTATTACGATCGATATCGAGCCAACGATCGGCCGTATACACCCTATCGCTTTCGGGGCTCGGACGGCTTCGCCGCGGGGTATCGCGACCGCCGTCACGATCTGCGCCGGTCAGTGAACACTGTGTACAACCCCCCGGTGTCGCCCATCCGCGAACCGGCAGCATCGAGCCCTGTCCGCCGGCTGTCTGGAGACGCGGATGAGCTTCCGAGCGGCCTGGCTCCCCGACGGGCGGTCGGCTACGAGAGCCGCAGCCCCAACAAGCCAATCGAGGGGCGGCGGGCCCGGGAGCCTGAAGCTCCGCGCCGTACAGAACCGGGGGACGGCCGAAGAACCAGTACACCATCAGCCCAAGCCGCCCCTGACCGCAGAGCGGCGGAGCCCCGCAGTGCTGAGCCTCGCAGTGCCGAGCCCAGAGAGCAACCTCGCGCGGACCGCGCCCGGGAGGAGCCACGGCGGACGGAGCGGGCACCGGCTGCCGAGGCCAGGCCTCCACGGCGGGAAGTAGAGAGGGGTAGCTCTCCGCCGCCGCAGGTGCGCAGCTCGGGACGGGTGGAGAGCAGAGGATCCGGAGGTGGATCCCGTCCGGCTCCAGCATCGAGACCTTCCAACAGCGGCGGAGGTCGCCGGCGCTAGTTACCAGATCTGCGCCCTGTGGCTCTCGGGGCGTACCATCGGGCCGACCGTCTTGCAGCCGAATGCTTGGGCGAACGCCGGAATGTTCGAGAGCGGTCCGTTAGTTCTCAGTTTCGTAGGCGCGTGCGGATCCACGTTCACCATTAGCCGGGTGAACTCCGGACGCGCCTTTGCACGCCAGATCTGCGCCCAGGCGAGGAAGAATCGCTGGTTGCCGGTCAGCCCGTCGATCGGGCGTGGCTCAGGCTTACCCGCTAGCGACCGGCGATAGGCCCCGTGAGCGATCAGCAACCCGCCCAGGTCGGCTATGTTCTCCCCCAGCGTCAATTTGCCATTCACGTGCAGTGAGTCTATCGCCACGTAGTCATCGAACTGCTTCTGCACTACTTCGGCCCGGCGGTTGAACTCCTCCGTGTCGGACTCGGTCCACCATCCGCTCAGATTTCCCAGGGCGTCGAACTGCCGGCCCTCGTCGTCGAAGCCGTGCGTTATTTCGTGACCGATGGCTCCCCCCATGCCCCCGTAGTTCACAGCGTCGTCGGCCTGGGGGTTGAAGAACGGTGGCTGCATGATACCGGCCGGAAAGGTGATCTCGTTGGTCGAGGCGTTGTAGTAAGCGTTGACGGTGGGAGGCGTCATGCCCCACTCGGTCCGGTCGGTGGGGCGTCCGATCTTCCTCCAGATCCGGGCGGTTTCGAACTGGTTAGCGAGGAGCAGGTTGGCTACGAAGGGCCCCGGCCGTGCCTCGAGTTTGGAGTAGTCGCGCCACGCGTCAGGGTAGCCGACCTTGTTGATGATCGAATCGAGTTTGGCGTAGGCCCGTTTCTTCGTTTCCGGCGTCATCCAGGAGAGCTGGCCGAGCCGGCTTCTGAACTCCGCTCGAATGTTGCGCACCATCTCCAGGGCCCGGGTCTTGGCCTCCGGCGTAAAGTTCTTCCTGACGTACGCCTCTCCCAATACCTCCCCGAGAGCCTGATCGGTCAACGCCAGGCATCGCTTCCAACGCGGGCGCATCTCGGACACCCCCCGCAGTATCGTTGAATTGAACTCAAAGCTTTCCTTCACAAATGGTGAGCTCAAGGCCGGCGCTGTGTTCGAGATAACGGTCCAGCGGAGATACGCTTTCCAGTCGTTCAGTGGTGCCGCCGTAAGCAATGAATCCACCGCGGCCATAAACCCCGGCTGTGCGACGTTGATCTCGTCGATCCCATCGAGTCCCTGCCGGCTCAGGTACTGCTGCCAGGCGAACCGCGGGGTAATCTTGGGGAGGTCTGACGAGCGGGTGAGATGATAGAGGCTCTGGGGGTCGCGCTGGGCTTCCCGCGTCATTGACGCATGCGCCAGAGCAGTTTCCATCCGCATGATGCCTTGCGCTGAGCGCGCTGTCGTGGCGCTCTCCTGTCCGGACAGCCGGAGCATGTTGGCCACGTGGTGAACGTACTTGCCTCGAATCGCCTCCGAGGCAGAATCCGGCTTGGTGTAATAATCCCTGTCTGGAAGGCCCAGGCCCGATTGATACACTTCGGCGATAGTGCGGGTGCTCTTTTTGGCGTCAGGGGTGGACCGAAACGTGAATGCTGCCGGGATACCTGACTGGTGCAGTCGTGCGATAGCCGATTCGACTCCTCCCCGGTCTTTGATGGTTGTGATTTGGTTCAACAAGCTCGCGAGCGGTGTTATGCCGGCAGCTTCGACTGACATCGAATCCATGCAGGTGCCGTAGAAGGTCCCGAGCTTCCGGGTATTGGGGTCACGCGTCGAACGAACGTTCCGGCTTGCCTCCGTGAGCACGTTTTCCAGCGCGACGTAGTTCTGCTCTTGCAGTTCATTGAAGCTACCCCACCGTGGCAGATCTCCAGGGATCTCACTGCGCTTGAGCCACCCCCCATTGGCGTACTGAAAGAAGTCTTGGCAGGGATGGCAGGTGCTGTCGATGTTCGCTGGGTCTATCGGCTTGGTTTGAGTCTGACCCGCGAGGGAGCTGGTGGGAGCGGCGCAGAACAGGGTGATAGCAAGTAGACGAAAGGGGGGATGCATCTGGGCTCCAAGAGATAGTTACAGCGTGGGGATTGGGGTGAGGCTGGCACTACGAACGCCGCGGACTCTGGTTTCGGCGGGCATAGTCCAGACCCCACTCCATGTATTCTGCGCTGCGGAGCCCCACTCGCATTGCCTGGTCTACCGCGTCCTGCTCTTCCAGCCCTTGATCCAGAATGAAGTAGGGTATCAGCGCACCTCCCACCCGGCTTCCGCTCCCGCAATGAAAAAAGACCGTACGATCTCCTGTGCGGCGCAGTACGGCGAGGATCTGCTCCAGGGTGGTATCGTCCAGTGATCCGGCACGCACCGGTATGTTGACGTATTCCATACCCAGGTCCTGCACCAGGGCGGGCTCATCCACCGGCCTGGGTTCCATGGGGTCACGCAGGTCCAGGACGATCTCACCGCCGGCGGTCTTCAGTGCTTTGAGTTGGTCGGCCGTCGGCTGTCCGCCGCTGACTACGTTGGGAAGTATCTGGCATGCGTTGGCGACGCCGCTGAGCGCTTGAAATGCTGTGGCCATTTTTCTCTCGGAACCCTCAGGAGAAGTTCACTGAAGTAGTAAGAAGTAGCCGGTGAAAGGCCAAGGGAGCCCTAATGCACCCTGTCTCCCCGCTCTCACCTCTTACTCTCACTTCTGACTTTCCCTTCTCGCCCCTCTCACTTCTCACCTCTCACCTCTTACTTTTCAGACGTGCTCCGCCTTGCCATAGCCCAAATACGCCCCAACAAGGGGGCGTACCAGGAAAACCTCTCCCGGCTCGGCACCCTCTTTCGGGAGGTCGGAGGCTGGCCGGAGCCGCCTGACCTTGTCGTGGCGCCCGAGACCGCGCTTACCGGTTACTTCCTCGAGGGCGGCGTACGGGATCTGGCAATTACGTCCGACCAGCTATTCGACGATCTGAACCGCCAGCACCGCGAGGCCGGCACCCCTCCGCTCGATGTAGCACTAGGGTTCTATGAGGTCCATGGCAACCGGTACTACAACTCCGGCATGTATGCCACCCTGGGTGGGCCGGACGCCGGTATCCGCCACATCCACCGCAAGATCTTTCTCCCAACGTATGGTGTCTTCGATGAGGAACGCTTCGTAGAAGCAGGCCGCAACGTACAGGCGTTCGATACAGGCTGGGGGAGGGCAGCGCTCCTCATCTGTGAAGATGCGTGGCACTCGTTCACTCCAATGTTGGCGGCGCTCGATGGTGCTCAGCTCATCATTGTGCCGAGCGCCAGCCCCGCACGCGGGGTGGTTACCGGCGATGATACCGCGGGACGTCCAGTGAGCCTGGTGCGCTGGGACCGGTTGGCCCAGGACATCGCCGGCGAGCACGGAGTCTACCTTGCGCTGGCTCAGCTCGTCGGCTTCGAAGGTGGCAAGGCGTTCCCAGGGGGTTCGGTCCTGGCCGGTCCCCGGGGGGATCTGCTTGCCCAGGCGCCGGTTTTTCGGGAAGCGGTGATTCCTGCGGTGATTGATTTCGAGGAGATCACCCGAGCCCGTGCTGATCTGCCGCTGCTGGCGGACCTGGAAATGCGCCTGCCCCATCTGCTCGGATCACTACATGCGGCTCGGCGGGGACGCGGGGAAGCGGGGAAGCGGGGCAGCAAGCAGGACAGCGGGGCAGCGGGGCAGCGGGTCAGCAAGAGCACACCTTCCACCCCCAAGGAACGTACTGCCCCGCTGCCCCGCCGCCCCGCCGCCCACGACCCCCTGGACCTCGACGCCGAGCTGACCCGCCAGTGGCTGATCGAGTTCCTCCGCGACGAGATACAGCGCCGGCGAAAGTTCGAAAAGGTTGTGGTAGGGCTGTCGGGTGGGGTGGACAGCTCATTGGTGGCGTATCTCGCCGTCGAGGCGCTCGGACCTGCGAACGTGCTCGGCGTGCGGATGCCTTACCGTACCTCCAGCGCTGATAGCCTGGCGCACGCTCAGCTCGTGATCGAAGCGCTCGGCATTCCCAGCACCACCGTGGACATCAGTCAGGCGGTAGACGCGCTGGCCGCGTCCATAGAAGGCCCAACCCCGGAACGCAGTGTGCGGATGGAGCCGGCCCGCTTGGGCAACATCATGGCCCGAAGCCGAATGATCACGCTGTTCGACCTCTCGGCTGCCCATCGCGCCCTTCCGCTGGGCACGGGCAACAAGACGGAGCGATTGCTGGGATATTTCACGTGGCATGCAGACGATTCGCCCCCCGTGAACGCCATCGGGGATCTGTTCAAGAGTCAGGTCTGGACCCTGGCCCGGCACCTCGGCATTCCCGACGTGATAGTATCCAAGCCTGCCAGCGCCGATTTGATCAAAGGGCAGACCGACGAGGGTGACTTCGGGATCTCCTATCCTCGCGCAGACGCCATACTCCACTGGATTCTGGTTGGCTATCGAGCTCCCGAGATCCAGGCGCTGGGCTTCTCCGAGTCGGAGATAGCGCTGGTCCGCAAGCGGTTGGACTCGACTCATTGGAAGCGCCGCCTTCCTACGGTAGCGATGCTGAGCGGCACGGCGATCGGGGAGTACTATCTAAGACCCGTCGATTATTGACGGTCGTTAGCTTGAGCTTCGGCCCCTTCGCTGCGCTCAGGGTGACGATACCTGCTCACCGCTCACGCTTTTCTTTCCCGCTCACGTTTTTTAGGTGTCCATGACGCCCGAATCCCGTCCCATGTCCTACTCTGTCGGCGCCATTACCACCTTCGTGATGCCTCACATGCAAAACGTCAGGGGCGACCTGTTTGGTGGCGAGCTGATGGCACTGGTAGACCAGGCGGCCGCCGTCGCTGCCATCAGGCACGCCGGGGGGCCGGCAGTAACGGCTGCCATTGAGCGGGTGGACTTCCGCGAGCGGATTCCGGTGGGCGCACTGGTCACCTGCCAGGCCGGCGTTGACTTCGTGGGGAACTCGTCGATGCACATCTCGGTCGAGGTCTACTCGGAGCAGGTGAGCACCGGCGAGAAACGACATACCCACACCGCGCACGTAGTCTTCGTCGCCGTAGACGAACAGGGCAAACCCAAGAGGGTTCCCCGACTTATCCCGGGCAGTGAGGAGGAGCGAGAGCGTTACGCACGGGCTGAGGCCCAACGCCAGACCAAGCGGCAGCAGTGACGGCTAGGCCGGTCGCCATGGTGCTGAGTGGTGGCGGCGCAAAAACCGCGGCGCACCTCGGCGCCTGCCGTGCGGTGCGTGAGGCGGGCTTCGAGCCTTCCTGGTTCGTCGCTACCTCGATGGGGGCAGTGGTAGCCGCGGGGCTGGCAAGTGGTGTGGGCAACGACGAGCTGCTCGAGCGGATCGCCAGCGTGGGTGCCCGAGGAATCGTCCGTGACCCGCTGGCGCCGGTGGGCGGACTCTACCTACAGTCGCTTCTCAAGCCTGGTCCGCTCCGACGATTGATCGAAGAGCTGGTTCCCGCCCGCCGCTTCGCAGATCTCAGCGTGCCGCTCACGGTCACGGCGGTAGATCTCGATACCGGTGAGCTGGTGCTCTTCGGTGCGGGGGCGCAAGTTGCGCCTCTCGTGGATGTACTCTGCGCCAGCTGCGCGTTGCCGCTGTATTACCCTCCGGTTGTCCTTGGCGGTCGCCGCTACGGTGATGGGGGCCTCCGCGGGGTGGTCCCGCTCGAGCCGGCAGCAGAGCTGGATGTCGAGATGGTGCTCGCGGTAGACGTGGGACCGGGCTTCGATGTGCCGCCTCCAGCCGAGCTGCCTCGCGTTCCTTCGATGGTCAGGGCCCACGATGAGGCGGTGGGTATCCTCATGGCCGCCAACTCCGAGAGTCAGCTGGCGCTGTGGCGCGCCGATCGGACCCGCCCCCCACTGGTCTACGTACGCCCGCGGGTCGAGCGTCACGCCACGTTCACGGTCGGACGGGTTCGGGAATACGCCATTGAGGGCCGGCGGGCCACCCGCGAGGCCCTGGATCGCTGGGGACTCGACTCTTGACCCCTATCCCTTTCAGGGCAAATTGAGCCCATGAAAGCCTCCGAAGTAATGGTACCGGACCCGCACGTCGCCGTAGCCGGTGCGATGGCCAGCGAGGTCGCGATCATGCTCAAGACCCGCAACATCTCAGTCGTTCCGGTGGTGGATGATCACCGTACCCGCCGTTTCCTCGGCACGCTGAGCGACCGGGACCTGGTGATCCGCTGCCTGGCAGAGGGAAAGCATCCTTGGCACACCCGGGTCGACTCGCTCATGCGACCCAATTCACCTGTCATTCACCCTGATCGGGAGCTCACCGGCTTCGAGGTCCGGATGGACAACGATCCCAACGAGTCGCACCTGCGCCCGACCATTACGGTGGTCGACGAACAGGGAAAGGTGGTAGGATTCATCAGCCATCCTGAGGCGATACCAGACGTGAAGATTGTTTGGGGGTAATGACATCGACGCTTAGCCACTTTGCTTCGAGCATTCACAAAAACGAGGTGCCATAGTGTCAGACTTCAAACTGTTCACCCTGGAAGAGGCCGAACGCACTTTGCCGCTGGTCCGGCGGGTGGTGGCGGACTTGACCGTTGAGTATCCGGCCTGGCGCGCGGCCGTGGCGCGATTTGAGCTGCTAACCGGAGGGGCGCGTGCGGACTGGGGCGAGACTCACGAGCTGGTAGCTTCGCGGGAGGAGGTGACCCGTCGCGCTGACCGGATCAACCAGTTTCTCCAGGAGCTCGAGGCGATTGGCTGCGCCTTCAAGGGCTTCGAGGCTGGGCTGGTAGACTTCTACTCGCTGAGGGACGACCGGCCGATCTTCCTCTGCTGGCGGCTGGGTGAGGAAAAGATCGAGCACTGGCACGAGGTCGATACCGGTTTTTCAGGGAGGCAACCGATCGACGGAGCCATCCTTTCCGCCGTGTCCTCGTGAGCCGGCTTTGGCTCTTTCTTCACCTGCTGGGCTTCACGCTGTGGCTTGGCGGGGCCATCGCCACGATGATCATGGGAATTGCCGCCCTGCGGGAGGAAAGACACGGTGTAGGCGCAGTCGTGCGGGCACAGGCCTCCCTGATGAAGGTAGCGATTGCGCCCGGAGCACTATTGGCCGTTTTGTCGGGCCTTATTCTGACCTTTCAGATCAGCGGAAGCACCGGCGAGCTCCCGGGGTTCAACCTGTGGTTGGTCATCATGCAGGGCGCTGGATTGGTCGCTGCCCTGCTCACACTTCTTATAGCTCTTCCCACTGCAACCAAGCTGAGCCGGCTCGACCCGGCCGGCGAAACGGCTCGCTATTTCGACGAGCTGCGCCAGCGGCAGCGGATTGTAGGATCGATTTCAGGGACCCTGGGGCTGGTGGCGCTGTTCGCTGGAGCGATGTTGGGGTGAAGCAGGTGAACGGTCGGAGCCACTCTGCTTACAAGCCCGGCACCATAATCGGTCGCGAGCTGTCTTCGTGTCCGCTGCCAAGCTGGCCGGAAGTCCCTTGCCCCCAGCAGGCGACAGCTTCGGTAATGGTGATTCCGCAGTAGCTACTCTCGCCGGCCGCAAGCTCCGTGAAGCGCAGCCCCCCAGATACGGCAACCGGCAGGTCGTAGCGGACGGTCGAACCGGCTGGCTCCGTGCCAACCTCGCCGTCGGTGTGGGACCCCCAACAATAGGCGGCACCATCCTTCTCGAGACCACAGCTCGTGCTGCCGCCAGAATACACCGCCATGAACCGGTGTCCGCCGCCCACTGTCACCGGCACGCCGCTCTCCAGCGGCGTCGGGCCGGCACCGATGGCGTCGATACCCCAGCAGTAACTCGCGGTGCGGGTTGTCCCGCAGGTATGCCAACCACCGGCGCTGATCTGCTGGAATGCGAGGCCCCAGGCATCGCGGTCACGCCAGGGCTGAACCGCGGGTGGAGATGAAGTTTCTCCGGGGTGCCGAGTTGGAAGCCCCAGCAGAAAGCAATGCCGCCAGGATCCAGCGCGCAGGTGTGATAGATCCCGGCCGTCAAGGCTCGGAAGGTGCGCTCGGTTTGAACCCGAACGGGCACCCGGGAACAGGGACCGCGGGGGCAGCTCTCATTCGCGGCCGTCGTTCGCAATTGCCCTAGGTCATTCAAGCCCCAGGAATAGGTGCTGCCCTCCGGCGTGATCCCACAGGTGTGCTCAGTGCCGGCGGCGAGTACTCGAAGCGCAGACCACCTGCAACCGGCCGCGGCGTGGTGGCACACGGAAGAGGGCATGCTCGATCGGGTCCACGGTACCCAGCTGCCCTTCCCGGTTAGAACCCCAGCAGTAGGCGTTTCCTTCGGAGTCAAGCCCGCAACTGTGGGCTGCCCCGGCAATGACCGAGACCAGAGTGGGGGGGCCGGCGACGATCAGCGGCGTAGTGTCACCCGCAGTCAGTCGGATGCCAAGTTGTCCGTCGTTGCCCTTTCCCCAGCAGCGGGCGAGGCTCCCAGTGATGGCACACGCGTGCTCCCCGCCGACGGCCAGTGCCGGGCGAGCAGCGGCGGGTGGCGGTGCGGTGCTGTCGCTGCATGCAGACGTAGGACGATGAGGGCCGCAAGAGTCGAATGCGCGAGCGCTCGAAGCATATGCAGTTCCGGGTATCGAGGAGTGCTTTCAAGCGCCCCGGGTGACGCCCCTGCCGCGACCGGTTACACAGGCGAGCCGGACTGGGCATTCTCGACCCTGGACAACCGCGCCGTGCAGATCAGCGCACTAGGTCCATGATCCCCTGGTTTAATGCCCACGCGGTCTTGCCGCGCCAAGAACCTGCGCCTGCTGCAGCATCAACTCCGAGACCATCACCCGAATGGGTCCCGGGTGCGGCGCCAGGGCAGGTCGCGGCCATGCAGGCGGAACCAGCGGAGAAGGCGGCGGCGAAAGGCGGAGGCGTCGATGTAGTTAAGGTTTCGGCTCCTGACTGGCGACTCACGACTGGTGACTGGTGACTTGTGACCCACTCCAGTTCACGTGAACTGCTGGACCCGGTTACCTTTTCTCACGACTCCAGGCCTTGAGTCGCTCCCCACGCCAGGACCGCCGATCACCGACTGCCGGCTAATGACTCTCAACTCCAGACTTCTGACTCCCGACTCCCGGGCATGAATCCACTCGCGGCAATCGGCCGCTGGGTTCTCGACGGTTTCTCTCACGTCGGTCGGCTCAGTTTCTTCGTGGCGGAGGCGTTTCGCGGGCTCGGCGAGGTGCGAATCTGGTGGCCACGGATGATGATCGAGGCCTGGAATATTGGCGCCGGGAGTCTGTTCATCGTGATGCTAATCTCGGCGTTTGCCGGGGCAGTCACCGCGCTGCAGACCGGCTACCAGTTCACCGGCAGCATACCCTACTACGTCGTGGGGACCCTGGTCGTCTCCTCGATCATCCTGGAGCTCGGACCGGTGCTGACCGCCCTGATCCTGGCGGGCCGCATTGGGGCCCGTTATGCCGCGGAGCTCGGCACCATGCGGGTCACCGAACAGATCGACGCATTGGAGAGCCTCGGGCGCTCACCCGCTTCTCACCTGGTCATTCCGCGGGTACTGGCAGGGCTTATCATGATTCCAGCGCTCACCGTGCTGGCCAACCTGTCCGGGGTGGTTTCAGGCTGGTTATCGGTCAAGGCCGTGCTGCCGGTTACCGACGCCGACTTCATCTACGGCGCCCAGTACTACTGGCGGCCGTGGGACGCCTACTATTCGATAATCAAGGCGTTCTTTTTTGCTGGATCGATCACGGTTATTGCCTGCTACATGGGATTTAACACCCAGCAAGGCGCCGAAGGCGTAGGAAGATCCACCACCACGGCGGTGGTCACCAGTTCGATCCTTATTCTGGTGCTGGATACCGTTCTCACTCGACTACTGCTGAACCAATGATCGAGCTCTCCGGGCTGCATAAGCGCTTCGGGAAACAAGTCGTACTTAACCAGGTCGACTTCGAAGTGCGCGAGGGCGAGACTGTGGCGCTGCTGGGCCCCTCGGGAACCGGCAAGAGCGTACTCCTCAAGCATATAATCGGTTTGATCAAGCCCGACCGCGGGACCGTGATTGTGGACGGAAAGAATGTGACCACGCTCAAGCGCAAGGAACTTTCGGAGCTTCGCTCCGGCATCGGATACGTCTTCCAGAACGGGGCGCTCTTCGATTCCATGAACGTATTTGAGAACGTGCGCCTGGGTATTACCGACGAAGCCAAGTGTTCCAATTCGGATTTCTGCCGGGAACGCATCACCGAGTGCATCCGGCTGGTCAATCTGCCGCCAGAGACAATCGAGAAGTATCCGGCCCAGCTTTCCGGCGGCATGCGCAAACGGGTCGGCATTGCGCGGGCGATTGCCGGGGCACCCAAGTATCTATTGTACGATGAGCCCACTTCAGGCCTCGACCCGGTCAACGCGGACATCATTGACAACCTGGTACAGAGGCTCGATAACGAGCTCGGCGTGACCAGCGTCATGGTTACCCACGACGTGCGCGGCGCATTCCGGGTCGCCGACCGCCTGGCCCTCTTGAGCGAAGGCATGATCGTGATGCAGGGTACTCCCCAGGAATTCCTCGCCTCGTCGAACCCGAAGGTCCGGGAGTTCCTCGAGCGCGACTTCGACAACCCCTCGTTCGCGGCCTGAGCCTATCATGGATCTGCGCTACTCGCGGGATGCTACTGTTGGAGCCATCGTCCTCATCGCCATTGGCGTCTTCATCTTCGGAACGATGTGGCTGAGCGGCCGGTCGGTCGGCTCCGACAACGTGGTGCGGATCCAGTTCGCCAATGTGAGCGGGCTCAAGCGCGCGTCGCCGGTGCGGGTGTCGGGAGTCAACGTCGGGAAGGTGCAGCGGATCGAGTTCGTCGATGTAGGTAGGGTGCTGGTAGTCGCGAGCCTGCCACCGACGATCCATCCCAAGCTGGACGCCAGCGCCAAGATTGTCTCGGTGACGCTGGTAGGCGACTACGCGGTGGACTTCGATCCGGGAAGGGCGACTCAGCCACTGCCCACGGGGCAGGTGATCCGGGGTAGCCAGGATCTCGGCCTCACCGGAGTAGCAACCGGGCTCGCCGAGCGCGCCGACAGCATTCTCCTGGGCGCCCAGAGCATAGTTAACGAGCGCACCGGCGAGCAGCTCC
>Ga0183260_10001890_pt1 | contig 17458 bp, 14 predicted proteins | sample AntDrymUQ4972206_2_FD_129768 | JGI IMG/M metagenome (GOLD analysis project Ga0183260, IMG submission 129768) | Polar desert sand microbial communities from Dry Valleys, Antarctica - metaG UQ497 (22.06) (version 2) (version 2) | ecosystem: Environmental > Terrestrial > Soil > Desert | place...
AGCCTCTGCTCCCGCTCCAACAAAGCCTCCCGAGCAAGCCTCTGCTCCCGCTCCAACAAAGCCTCCCGAGCAAGCCTCTGCTCCCGCTCCAACAAAGCCTCCCGAGCAAGCCTCTGCTCCAATAGCGGCTCCGACAGCTCCGGCGCCCACAAAAGCGCCCGAAGCCCCCGCGCGGTCGGCGGCGGGCGCAGCCGCTCAGGCTCCGAGAACCGCCACCGAGCCTGCCCCTGTTCCTCCAAAGTCTCCTAGGCTCGGAGAGTCGCCTTCGCAATCTGCACCCACCGCCTCTGCTCCATCCGCGGCGAAACCGGTGGCGGCTACTCCCGTTCCTACTCCGACCCCAGCCAAAACGCCCGAACAGTCATCTCCCGCCGCTTCCGCTCCTTCCAAGGGCGAGGACGAGGGGGCGTCTTTGGCGAGGTTGCTCCAGCAGATTCGTACCGAGCGCGACGAGGGCCGCAAGGAAGTTGACGAAGCGCTGAAGTCCGGGGCTGCCACGGCATCGTCTGCAAAGGCTCCTGAGGTGGCGAGTCCAGAGCCCGCACCTAAGGTGGCTACCGTGGAGCCAGCGGCTCCCAAACTACAGGCTGCCCCCGCCGTCGCCAAACCTCCCGCAGCGGCTAAGACCGACGGTGGCATGCTCGCCCGGCGTGACGATTCTCTCGGGGACGTTCCCGAGCAGGCCTCCCGTCGTTTGAAGCGGCTTTTGCAGGAAGACCAGAACGATTTACTACATCGAGTGCGTACTCAGCGCGGCAAGGGCAGCGTGGAGGAGAACCTCATCCCCGAATTGGAGCACCTCGAGCGGTTCAAGCAAGGCCTTGACGATTCGCTGCGAAAGGCCTTTTCCACCGGACGATCTCTTGGGGGCGCCGCCGATCCTGGCGACGCTACTTCAGCGATCGCGAACCTTGTTGGCAAACAACTCGTGGGTCCTCTCCGCGTTGAAATTGCCAAGACGATTGAGGCAGGTTTGGGCGCGGAGGAATCAGCCAACTCGCTAGGTGAGCGGGCGAGCGATGTCTTTCGAGTCTGGAAGGGCGTGCGGACGGAGCTTCTCGGCGAAGGCATGGTTTACGCTGCATTTCACCAAGGTTTGATTGACGCATGGAAGTCCTCGGCACAAAAACAGAAGCAGTGGATCCTCTCATCGGACGAGATGGAATGCCCAAAGGATGTGTGCAAGGCGAATGCTGACGCTGGCCCCGTAGCTCTCGACGCGGGTTTCCCCAGCGGGCACCTTGCTCCTCCTGCACACGGAGGTTGCAGTTGCACCATGGAGAGCCCATCTCCAGTAGGGTTACCAGATGGTAGATAGACCGATGAGTCGTCGTCGCGGCAGCCGTGCCCGCGCCGTAGCCATAGTCGTAGTTGTTCTCGCCATACTTTCAATCTCCACTATCGTCAATTTGTTTACGGAGGTGCTCTGGTTTCGCGAGGTCGGCTTTAGCCAAGTCTTCTTCGGGATCCTCAAATCCAAGGTTCTGCTGGCTGCGTCCTTCGGACTAACGTTTTTTCTCTTTCTCACAGTCAATCTGCTGGTCGCTGGGCGAGCAAAAGTTTCGGACGTAACTGCGGGGCCGGATCCGTTGGATCAGTATCGAAGGGCCTTTCTTCCGTATTTTCGACTCCTCTCCCTCGGAGGCAGCGCGGTGCTCGCGTTTCTGTTTGCGATAGGCCTCACATCGCAATGGGAGCGGTTCCTGCTCTTTCGCAACGCCGTTGATTTTGGATCTTCGGATCCGGTGTTTGGCAAGGACATCGGTTTCTACGTCTTTAAGCTGCCGATGCTCCAAACGACCTACGGGTGGCTTTTTTCGAGTTTAGTGGTTACGACTCTCCTTGTAGCCGGTGCGCATTTCTTGCGCGGCGGCATTCGCCCACAGCTCAAACTTGGAGGAGTTAGTCCGGCCGCCAAGGCTCATCTGTCTATTTTGGTTGGCCTCATGGCGCTTCTTCGCGCTTGGGGTTATCGGCTTGGTCAGTTCGGGCTGCTCTATTCGAATCGGGGTGATGTGTCGGGAGCCTCGTTCACCGACATCAATGCGGAATTGCCCGCTCTCAAGTTGCTCGTTGTCGCCGCCGTAATTGTCGCAGTTCTGGTTTTTATCAACATCCGGCTCAAGGGCTGGATCTTGCCTCTCGCCGGTGTTGGATTGCTCGTTCTGGTCTCGGCTCTGGCCGGTGGGTTATACCCATTCTTGATTCAAAAGTTTAGGGTCGACCCGGCTCAACTGCAGAAAGAAGGACCGTTCATTCAGCGCAACATCGACGCCACGCGTGATGCTTACGGGCTGAGCAGCATCGAAGTTCAGCAGCATCCAGTGGAGGCTGGTTTGTCGCCCGAGACGGCGGCCTCTCATACGAAAACTATTGAGAACATTCGGCTTTTCGACCCCGCGATCCTTAAGCGTTCGTACAGTTCGCTGCAGGAGATCAGGCCCTATTACACATTCACAGATGTCGACGTCGATCGCTACACCATCGGCGGTGTCAAGCGCCAGGTAATGCTTTCGGCCAGGGAGTTGACTCTCGCAAATATCGCGACTCCCAGCTGGCAGAACACCCACCTTTTCTATACGCATGGTTACGGAGCGGTCGTTAGCCCGACGAATCAGGCCACTTCGACGGGCCAGCCCAAGTTTTTGGTTGAGAACATCCCCCCCGTTTCCCAGGTCCCCGAACTCGAAATCAAGCAGGGAGGCATCTACTTTGGCGAAGCTCACAGCGATTACTCGCTGGTCAAGACCAAGCAGGAGGAATTGGACTTTGGCCGTCAGGAATCGAACCAGCTGACGCGCTACTCAGGGCGGGGCGGCGTCGAGATATCCGGCTTGGGGCGTCGGCTGGCCTTCGCCTGGCGTTTCCGCAATGTGAACCTTTTGATCAGCGGACTCATCGAAAAAGACAGCCGGATTATCTACAACAGGCAGATACGGGAGCGTTTGACGAAGGCTGCGCCGTTCCTCGCATTCGACGGCGACCCCTATCCGGTGATCGTCGATGGGCGGATCATTTGGATGGCCGACGGATACACCAAGACTGCGATGTACCCGTATTCGCTGCGGACGGAATTCGCCGAGCGAACCGTATCCCGCGACGGGGTTCCAACAATGACGGGCCGCAACAACTACCTGCGTAATTCGGTGAAGGCCACAATCGACGCTTACGACGGCACTGTGAATCTCTACCAATGGGATGAGCAAGATCCCCTGATCCGCGCTTGGAGAAAAGCCTTCCCGACCCTTTTCCAAGATGCTTCGAAGATGCCAGCGGCTCTCAGAGAGCACGTTCGTTATCCCGAAGACCTATTTCGGATTCAAACCCACCTTTACCGGCTCTACCATGTGACCAAGCCTGCCACGTTTCTCTTCGGCGAGGATCAATGGGCGATCCCACGGGACCCTAACGCAGCTGGGGGAGGGCAGGCGCTTTCTCAACAGGATGAGATCCAGCCCTATTACGTTTTGATGAAACTTCCCGGCGAGGAATCGGAGCAGTACGTTCTGATCCTTCCGATGAACCCCAACCAGCGAAAGAACATGGTTGCGTATTTCGCCGCGAAGTCGGGCCCGGAGAACTACGGCGAGCTGAGCGATTTCCGTTTTCCGAAGACACGCCAAATTGACGGAGTCAGCCAGTTCCATTCCAAATTCCAGCAGATTCCATCCATAGCGAGTCAGATCACGCTGCTCAACCAGAGGGGATCGCGAATCGCATTCGGCAATCTCCTGGTCATTCCGCTTGGCCAATCGATTCTTTATGTTCAGCCGCTGTTCCTCGAAGCCGAGGGAAATGCCTTGCCTGAGCTGAAGCTTGTGATCCTTGGAACCTCGAACCGGATCGTAATTGGAACAACTCTTGAAGATGCGGTCAGTAAATTGCTGGAAGGCGGCGACGCCCCAGTGATAACCGGACCCGGTCCGGGCGGAGAGGCGAACGTCGAAGGGCTAGTTCGCAGCGCTCTGGATCATTTGATTGAGGCCGACAAGGCTGCCCGCGGGGGAGACTGGGCCGCCTACGGTCGTGAGCAGGAAGCAGCTCGCCGGGACCTGGAAGAGGCAAAAACCAAATCATCGACCTCGCCATCGCCTTCGCCCTCGCCCTCGCGCTCGCCTTAGGTGGTAATCTCATGGCGCGAGGTGGAGCAGTCTGGTAGCTCGTCGGGCTCATAACCCGAAGGTCGCTGGTTCAAATCCAGCCCTCGCAACTCGGACAACGAGCAGATCGGCGGCCGTTTTGTGCCAAAAGCAAAAGCCGGACTGAGGGACGAGGGACGGGGCCCCCACTAGAGTAGGTGTGTGGATCTAGGACTGAAGGGCGCTACGGCGGCCGTTGCAGGCGCTAGCCGGGGACTCGGCTTCGCGGTGGCTCTTGAGTTAGCTCGGGAAGGGGCTAGCGTAGCGATCTGCTCGCGCGACGAGGCCGTCGTTAAAGATGCCGCGGCGCGAATCATTAAGGAGACCGACTCGGGCGCTCACGCAATCGTTGCGGACGTTGCGACAGCTTCAGGGGCGCAGACTTTCATCGAGGATGCGACCTCGGCCCTCGGGGGTCTTCAGGTTCTCGTTACCAATGCCGGAGGTCCGCCTGCTGGAAGATCGATCGACTTTGACGATGACGCATGGATGAGCGCCTTCGAGTTGAACTGCCTGAGCGCGGTGCGCATGGTGCGGGCCGCGCTTTCCCACATTCAGGCGCAGCCCTGGGGGCGCGTCCTAATGGTGACCTCGACCGCACCCAAGCAACCCGTCGCCAACCTGGCGCTTTCGAATGCAGTGCGCGCTGCTACGCACGGATTTGCGAAGTCGCTCTCGCAAGAACTTGCCGGGACAAATATCACTGTCAATTGCCTGATGCCCGGACAGATATTGACTGACCGTCTTCGCTCGCTCGTCGGCGCGCCTGAAAACGCGGGGCCGGATCACCCGGCGTTTGCTGAGATGGCTCGCCTCATCCCCGCAGGCAGGATTGGAACCACCGACGAGTTTGCCGCCGTCGCCGCGTTTCTATGTTCCGAGCGGGCCTCTTTCGTGAACGGCGTCAGTCTTCAGGTCGATGGAGGTTACCTAAAGGGATTGTTTTAGTCCCGCCAGGCCCTTCGATTGACTGCATCCAGCACCGCTCTTGCAACGGCGTCGACGTGTTGCGAACTAACGACAGCCGATCCAGCAAGGTCCACGGTTCCGTCTTTTCCGGCGAGCCTTACCGTTGCCAGTGCGATCTCCTGGTCGCCCGCCTGTTGGACCGCAACATGCTCTAGGGCAATGTAGGTTCCCTCCCCGAGTAATTTGCCTACAGCTTGAATCGTGGCTGCGGCAGCGAGGCGATGAATACTGTCGATGGTGCTGGCTCCTTGAGCCTCGCCTTCCTCGGTCAGGTTACCTTTGGTCAGTCTGACTCGCACCGTTGCATTGATCCCGCGGGTTTCAGTCGATATCTCCTCAATGGAAGCCCTCTTTTGATGAGCGCCGTTCTGCGAGAACTGAACGATGCTGATGATGCGATGGTCGAAGTCGATCCCGAACGTTGCCTGAGCAAGAGTCTGAACATCGCGGGCCAGTTGCTTGTCGGTTTTCTTTCCGTTGCCTACAACATGGATTTCACTCAGCGTCCCGGTCAAGTCAGTGATTATCCTCGCAGCGGAAACCTCCGGCAAGTGAGTGAGGGCAGTCTCGAGTTGGGTAACCCCAATTTCGTCCATGTCCTCGGTATTTTATCAATCGGTTTCCTCTATCAACGTTTCTTCGCGGTCTTTGTTTCGATTTGACTTCCGGCGAGGCGTGTAAGCGACGCGCCTTTGAACGAAAATGAGGATGCCGAGCCCAAGAAACACGTCTCCGACGCTCACGATGTTTCTTATGCCCGGCAACGGAATGATGTCCCCAAGGAACCGCAATACCGTGGAGGGACCCATTGCCTCGTGCTTGACCGAGGCTCTCAGATAGCCGGACGGGTCAAAACCGGCGGCTCGGGCGGCCGGCAGCGAGACAGGCATACCCCCGTTTGCGAAAATGACCACGATGTTGAGCAGCAATCCAAGGGCCATCAAGGGCGTTCCCGGTTGTTCGCGATTGAGGACAAGAAAAGCAATCAGCATCGTGTAGGAAGCCGCAAGCAGGAGGATCCCTTTCGGGTCCTCCCTGAGCCTGGGGTCAACGAATATCGAGTAGACCTCCGTACCGACCTGGACCACCAGTCCCACGAATACCAGCCACACCCACCTGAATTCCGTTTTTGCCAGATTGGAGATCTTGCCGCCCTGCGCGATTCCCGCGATCAGGCCGGCGGCCACAAGAATCAGTGAAGGCGTGAGCACGGTTGGGCCAAGACTATCTCCGAGAGGTGTAACCTTTTTGTTGACGGCGCAGGAAGACATCGGGACATACCCGGCGAAGCGCCAAGGAGGTTCATCATGACTGAGCCCACCTCATCGTCTGAGGCCCAGGCCCCCGAGCCCATGCCCACCCTCACCTATGGGGGTCCGAGCATGTCTGAGAAAGTGAAAGAGCTGCGCGCCCGCAAGGACGAGCACTTGCTCATGGGGGGCACCGATCGCGTCGCGCGACAGCGCTCGCAGAACAAACTTAACGTGCGCGAAAGACTCGAACTGCTTTTCGATGCAGAAACGTTCTTTGAGTACGGACTGCTGGCGCACCATCAGTCACAGTCACCCCAGATGCAAGGGAAGATCACTCCAGCTGATGGCTGCGTGACCGGGATCGGTGAGGTTGATGGACGCAAGGTCGCGGTCATTGCGTATGACTTCACAGTCATGGCGGGTTCGATAGGAATGGTTGGAGAACTCAAGGCAACGCGCATCCGCGAGATCGCCCTAAGAGAACGGATCCCGGTCGTTTGGTTGATCGACTCCGCCGGGGCGCGGATCCAAGAAGCCACTGGTTCGATGTTCGCCCGAACTGGAGATTTATTTCGCGAGCAAGTGATCATGAGCGGAGTCGTGCCTCAAGTAGCGGCCATGATGGGACCGGGCGCCGCAGGAACGGCCTACATCCCCGGGCTGTCCGACTTCGTTCCAATGGTGAAAGGTGTTGCCAACATGGCTCTTGCGGGGCCGCATCTTGTGAAAGCGGCTGTGGGCGAGGATGTGACTGCCGAAGATATGGGCGGGTCCGCAGTACATTGCAAGGTATCGGGAGTTGCCGATCTGGAGGTGCCCGACGATCGCTCGTGCATCGAAGCAGTCAGAAAGTATCTCTCGTTTTTCCCGTCTTCCAACCTTGAAGAGCCTCCTGTTTCAGAGTGCAGTGATCCGTCCGATCGCCGCTGTGACGACCTGATCGAGCTTGTCCCTTCCAACCCGCGCAAGGCTTACGACATGCGCAAGTTGATTGCATCGATCGTCGACGACGGCGACTTCTTTGCCATGAAGCCCGATTGGGCCAAGAACTTGATCACTGGGTTCGCGCGGTTCGGGGGGCGTCCCGCGGGAGTCGTCGCCAATCAGCCGATGCAACTGGGCGGCGCTCTCGACGTGAACGCCGCCGACAAGGCGGCGCGCTTCGTCTGGCTGTGCGACGCATTCGGTATTCCTCTCGTCTTTCTGATGGACTGTCCGGGATTCTTGGTGGGAAGCGCCGTCGAAAAACAGGGGATCATTCGCCACGGTGCAAAGATGCTGTTCGCGGTCTCGGAGGCGACGGTTCCCAAGATCACCGTGGTTGTGAGAAAGGGATACGGGGCTGGTTATTACGTCATGAACGGGCGTGCGTTCGAGCCCGACTTGATAGTGGGATGGCCCACTGCTGAGATCAGCGTGATGGGGCCCGAGGGAGCGGTGAACATCATTTTCCGCAAGCAGATCGAATCCGCCCCTCCGGATCAGCAAGATGAGATGCGGAATAACTTTATCGCCATGATCCGCGAGCAAATCAGTCCCTATGTTGCGGCAGGATGGTCGTTTGTGGACGACATCATCGATCCGGCCGATACGCGCAAAGTCATCATTCGTGGACTGGAGCAAGCGAAGACGAAAAAAGTTGAAAGGCCCTGGCGCAAACACGGCGTCCTACCGGTCTAGGACCTCGGGGCGGGCATCAGCGTTTCAGAAGCGCTGCGATCTCAAAGTGATGGCCGTCGGGGACCGACCACCTTCCGCCCCAGCGAAATCCCCAGCGCTCGAATATGTCGACGACTCGAAGATCCATTTTTGGAGTGGCGCCCTGCGGGTTGTCTATCGTGTTGAAATCGATGGCCAGGCCCCAAGCATGCATCGAAATGGGACGATTCTGATCGCGCCCGATGAAACGGGGGACGTAACAACCTCCAAACTGCTTCGGATCGATCAAGTTCGCGAGGCCCGCGTCCTGCAGCTCAGTTAAGGCGCCGCGAAGTTGAGGAAACATCACGCGATGGCACTTCATTGACCCGGTAAAGATCGGAACTCTGGCCGACACGATGTTTTTCGAGACCCACTCGGCGTTTTGAGTGATTGTGCCGTCGGGATTGGGAGTAAAGAGGAAGGATCCAATTGCGTTGGCGGCGAGAGTCCCAGTTAGATAGGCCCGGCCAGTCGGCGGCCCAATTCTCTGAAACTGCACGCCGACGAGCAGGTTGGCGAGTTCGGCCTGAACGTCGGCATGTTTGGCGCCCGGGGCCAGGCCGATGAGAAGCAGGGTCGGTTCCCCGAGCCCCAGTTGTCTGGCCTTCGCGATCGAAATCATCGCACCGGCCAGATTAGGGATTCCGTTCGCTGCGACGCCCCCGACTCGGAGCAGAGTCCTACTTCCGGGTCCCTCCGCTCGGACGTTTGTCCCCGGATCCGCCCCCAAGCGGCGGTAATCCTCGTGTGCAAGAAAAATCTCCGAACGGCTGAGCGCGCTCCATACGAATCTGGCCTGCGCTGTGGCTTCCGGGGCAAGGGGCCTGAACTGATCAGGGTCAACCCCGGCGACGGTCACTTCCCCCGAGGCCCCATTCGCCGTAATCGTCATGTTTGAAAGAAGGACTCGGGCGGCGGCCGCGACACCGGGCAACGTTCTTATGTACTTCGGCAAATCCGGATGGATGCCCGTTGCAATCGTTGCCTTCAGAGACGGCGTAACAGCATCCACGGTCTCGGCAAGCACTCTGGGCGCTCGCGTGGGAGAAGGGATGGTTGCGGCAGGCGCCGTGTCCTCAGTGGGTTTAGATGGGGAGGACAAATCTGGTCCGCAGGCAGTTACCAGGACGAGCGCCACGGCAAGCAGAAGTCTATGCATGCGTCGATGGTAACGTCTTGATGTGGATAAGTGCATCATCACGGCGGCCCTGTCGGGCGTGGCGGCGAGCAAAGATCAGTGCCCGGCCATCCCCTACACGCCTGAAGAATACGCGTCGGAGGCCCGAAGGGCATTCGAGGCGGGCGCTGCCGTTGTTCATCTGCATGCCCGTTATCCGGACGGCACCCCCTCTTACCGCGTAGAGGAGTATCGCCAGATAACCCAAGCGATCCGGAGTGTCGCGCCGGACCTGATCATCAATTATTCGACGGGCGCGGTTCACGTAGCGAAGGAAGAACGCGTGAATCACATAGTTGAGTTGAAGCCCGATTTGGGGGCGCTAAACATGGGGTCGATGAACTACGCGAAGTATTCGTCCAAGCGCAAGGAAATGGTCTTCGACTTCGTCTTCGAAAATCGATTCGAAACCATCATCTATTTTCTCGACAAGCTGAACGCCGCGGGAGTAAAGCCCGAATGCGAATGCTTCGATACCGGCCACGTGCACAACACTGGGCCGTTGATCGACATGGGACTCCTGCGGCCGCCTATCCAATTCTCGCTGATCCTCGGCGTTTTGGGCGGGGCCCCCGCCGACGCGCGCACGTTAGCTCACATGGCTTCGCTTATTCCCCAGCCGGCAACGTGGGAAGTCATCGGAGTATCGAGAGATCAGTGGATGCTGGTCGAGGCGGCTTTGCCGCTGGGAGGGAATTTGAGAGTCGGCCTGGAGGACAACTTGTATCTGCCAGGTGGCGAGATGGCCGAGTCGAACGGCAGCCTGGTCGCGGCTGCATCGAAATTGGTTCGCGACAGCGGCCGTGAGGTCGCGAGTCCGGGCGAGGCCCGGACCATATTGAATCTTTCGGGGAAGTAAATGGCAACTGAGGTTCAAAGCGAAATGGTGGCCAATGTCTGGAAGGTGCTAGTCGCAGTGGGCGACGTAGTGTCTGCTGGCGACACTTTGGCGATCTTGGAGTCGATGAAGATGGAGATCCCGGTCGAATCGCCACTTGCGGGAACGGTAACCGAAGTACGTATCGCCAATGGCGCGCAAGTTCAAGAGGGCGAAGTCATCGCGGTCATCGACTAACACTTTCAGGCACTAATCTATAGAGATGCCTACGCTGACCGAAATCGTCACCCAACGGTCTGACCTCAAAGAGGCCGAGGTCGAACACATCCATCGGCTGCTTGGCTCGTGGCAATTGATCGCGGACCTCTCGTTTGCCGACCTTGCGCTCTGGTGTCTGCTGTTGGACGGGAGCGGATTCGTGTGCGTGGGCCAGATGCGCCCTTACACCGCCCAGACTCTTCATCCTGAAGATCTTTTCGGCCACGTCGTGCGGCCCGAGGAGTTGCCGGTCATCGATCGCTCCTTTCACGAGGGCCGGTCCTGGCAGCGGGACGAGCCGGTGCTGATCGACGGCGTGCCGGTTCGGATGGAAGCCGTTCCCGTGCGCGTTGCGGACAGAGTCGTTGCGGTCATGACGAAGGAGGGAGCCCCGCTCACTCACAGACGACCCGGTCAACTCGAGCAGAACTACTTGGCTTGCGCTGCGGCGCTCAGCCTCATGGTGGAAGAGGGATCCTTTCCTTATCCCCGGGAAGCCTTGGATCCGGAAGTGTCACCCCGAGTCGGCGACGGGATGATCAGGCTCGATTCATCGGGAACGGCCCTCTATGCGAGCCCCAACGCGATCTCGGCCTATCGGAGACTTGGCATCGTCTCGAACATCGAAGGCGAAATCTTCACCGAGTTGGGAATCGACGCCGCCCCCGTATCGCTAGCACTGCAGCACGGCATCCCTGCGGAAGCCGACGCTGAAGTCGAGCATTCGGTAGTGCTCCAGCGGGCCATGCCATTTCTGAAGGGATCGTCTAGAGAAGTCGTTGGGACTTTGCTTCTGGTCCGGGATGTGACGGAGCTAAGACACCGAGAGCGACAGATAAAAACGAAGGAAGCTGCCATCCGGGAAATTCACCACCGAGTGAAGAATAACTTGCAAACGATCGCAAGTCTCCTGCGATTGCAGGCTCGTCGGCTTGACTCAGAAGCCAAACTCGAACTCGACCAAGCTGTGAGGAGAATCGCGACTATCGCGCTCGTGCACGAGACGCTTTCCAGGGGATCGGGTCTGTGGGTGGAGTTTGCCGATGTTGCCTCGGGACTTGCTCGGATGGTGTCCGACGGGCTGATCCATCCCGACTCAAACTTGACCATCAAGGTCCATGGAGACCCCGGCAAGATTCCGGCGGACATTGCAACTCCATTGGCGGTGGTCTTGGTGGAGCTACTGCAAAACGCCGTCGAACATGCTTTTGAATTTGGGACCGGCGAGGTTCTGGTCGAGATGGGCAGGTCCGACGGACGCATTGAATTGGTTGTGTCCGACAACGGGCGGGGTTTACCGGCCGGTTTCAGTATGGAAGACGCAGGACTCGGGCTTCAGATCGTGAAAACCCTTGTGGAGACCGAACTCGAGGGCAAACTTTCCATGGATGGGTCGTCCGGAACCCGGGTCAAACTGGACGTTCCTGCCCGTCGGCGGGCAGGGCTCCGACCCTAATAGCTGGGCCTAGCCCCTGACGAAGGTGGGCTGGCGACCGAAGTTGGGCTGACGCCGCTCCCGCAAGGCGATCTTGCGCTCGTCCTCGGAGAGTCCGCCCCAGACGCCGGTGTCCTGATGGGTCGACAGAGCCCAGTCGAGGCAATTTTTCTTGACCGGACATGGGTCGCAGATCGCCTTGGCGGCCTGGATCTGATCGAGTGCTGGGCCAGTGGTGCCCACAGGGAAGAACAGGTCAGGGTCGGTAACCTCCTTGCAGGCGGCTCGCTTACGCCAGTCGCCCTCGGCTGACGACCCCGTTTGCAGGTAAAACACGATCTCTTTCACAATCATCCCCGTAGCTAGTTTTCAGTCAATTGGCAGGATATGGCTTTCCGGGGAACTGCGTCAAGACTTTTTTCACATTCTCGCCGCAAAATGGCATTTTCCTCTGAATTTATTAACCTTTGCAACGCTCAGCGACTTAGTATCGGGCCGTGTTACCCGACGTTTTTGCGCCGATGCTGGCCGCCACGGCCGATGGGCCCTTTGATTCGCCGGATCATCTGTTCGAGGTCAAATGGGACGGAGTGCGGACTCTTGCGTTCTGCGAAGCCGGAAACACCAGGCTTTTTTCGCGCACCGGCCGGGACGTAACCCGTCAATACCCCGAATTCGCCGATCTGTACTCACGTCTGAAGGTCCAAAACGCCGTTTTTGACGGAGAGATCGTGGCGCTCGAGGCCGGCCGGCCTTCGTTCGAAAGACTGCAAAGACGGATCAATCTGGGGAAGGAGACCGACATCCGTCGTGGAGTGGAGACGGTGCCCCTGGACCTGGTCGTATTTGACGTGGTCTTCGCGCGGGACGAATGGATGGTCTCGGACCCACTCCAGGGCCGCCTGGAGCAACTCGACGAGTGTCTTGACTTCGGGGACCGGGTGATCAAATCACAGGCGGTCGGCAGCAGCGGCCTTGCCCTCTTTCGCGCGGCGGGCGAGCGGGGGTTGGAAGGCATTGTCGCCAAACGCCTGGGCAGCCATTACCTTCCAGGCAGAAGGTCCCGCGACTGGCTGAAGATAAAGATCGCGCACCGGATCGACTGCGTGATCGGTGGTTGGACCCCAGGTCGCGGGAGCCGGGGCTCGCTCGGCGCAGTATTGGTGGGAGTTTGGTCCGGAGAGGACTTCAACTACATCGGGTCAGTGGGAAGCGGGTTCGACGGGACAAGCCTGGCGACCGTTTACTCAGCCTTGTCTCAAATTGAAATTGCGGAAAGCCCATTTTCGAATCAAGTGGACCTCAAGGGGGTTCACTGGGCTAGGCCGGAACTTGTATGCGAAGTCGAATACCGCGAGTTAACAGCCGCATCCCGGCTGCGAGCCCCCGCGTTCAAGGGTCTTCGCTTTGACAAACGACCTGACGACTGCACCGCAGATTTCTAGGCGTAGCCTTCCGGCAGCTGCATATCTAGATTCTTCACGAGAAACGCCCATTTGTCGGAAGCTTCGTCGATCATTTTTTGCGTCGACTTGCCCATTCCGTGCCCCGCCTTCACCTCGATGCGTGCGAGCACCGGCGCATCACCGGTATGCGCGGCCTGAAGGGCAGATGCGAACTTAAAACTATGAGCGGGCACGACACGGTCGTCGTGGTCACCCGTTGTGATCATCGTTGGCGGATAACTCGTGCCGGCTTTCAAGTTGTGAAGCGGCGAATACTCATAGATCGCATTGAACTCGTCGGGATCGTCGGGGGAGCCGTAGTCGGACACCCAGGCCCAGCCGATCGTGAACTTGTGAAAGCGCAGCATGTCCAAAACACCGACCGCCGGCATGCACGCGCCGAACAGATCCGGCCGCTGAGTCATGCAAGCGCCCACCAGAAGGCCTCCGTTGCTGCCGCCTCCAATGGCGAGTTTCTTGGAGGACGTGTACTTGTTGTCGATGAGCCATTCGGCGGCGGCTATGAAGTCGTCGAACACGTTCTGCCGGTTGAGCTTCGCGCCGGCCTGACGCCATCCTTCCCCGTACTCGCTGCCACCCCTGATGCATGCCTGCGCGTAGATGCCGCCCATTTTGAGCCACTCAGCAACGGTCACGGAAAACCCGGGCACCATCGGAATGCCGAACCCACCGTACCCGTAGAGATAGGTCGGGTTGGTCCCGTCAAGGGTCAAGCCCTTGCGGTGGCAGATGAACATAGGCACGCGGGTGCCGTCCGGGCTTTCGTAGAAGACCTGTTTGGTTTCATAGTCCGTCTCATCGAAGTCCACATCCGGGGCCCGGAAAACCGAGCTTTCTCCCGATGCGATGTCGTATCGGAAAATCGTTGCAGGAGTCGTCAAACTTGTGAAAACGTAAAAAGTTTCGCGGTCGTCGCGGCGGCCCCCGAACCCACCGGCCGTCCCCAACCCCGGAAGTTTCACTTCGCCAACCGGTTTGCCTGCTAGGTCGAAGATCTTGATCTGGGTGGATGCGTCCCTGAGGTAGTTCAAGAAAAATCGGTCGCCAACGAGGCCGACCCCTTGGAGCGCTTGGTCGCTCTCGGCGATCAACTCCTGCCAGTCGGATCGATCCGGTCGCGCGGTGTCGATTGCGATGAGCCGTCCGCGGGGGGCGTCTAGATCAGTGTGAAACCAAAACACTGAGCCCTCATTGCCGACAAACGAGTACATCGCATCGAAGTCCTTCAACAATTTGATGACCTCAGCCCCCGGGTCGGAAAGATCCTTGTAGAAAAGGGCGTTTTTAGAGTCGGTCCCCATCGAAACGTGGATGAGCAGGTAGCGGCCATCCTCGGTCACGGTGCCGTGCAGCCCCCAATCCTTGTGGTCGGGGCGCTCGTAGACCAGAGCATCGTCACTCTGATTGGTCCCCAGTGTGTGGAAGAAGAGTTTCTGGTTGTAATTGACGTCTTCGAGCTTGGCTTCGCCGACCGGTTCATCGTAACGGCTGTAGAAAAACCCCTTCCCGTCCTTAGTCCAGGAGGCCCCCGAGAACTTCACCCATTTCAAATGGTCGGGCAGGTCCGTGGCGGTATCGACGTCGCGGACCTTCCATTCCTGCCAGTCCGAACCCGAGGTCGAAAGCCCGTAGGCGAACAACTTGCCGTCTTCCGATATCGCCCCGCCCGTTAACGCTACTGTTCCGTCCTCGGAAAGAGTATTGGGGTCCAAAAGAATCCGGGGTTGCCCGTCGAGTGAGTCCATCACGTTGAGCACACTCTGGTTCTGGAGCCCCGAATTGTATGAGTAAAAGTGGCGACCCCCCTTCTTCGAGGGGGCGCTGAACTTTTCAAAGTCCCAAAGAGCCGTGAGTCGTTTTCTGATCGCTTCGCGCTCGGGGATCTTTTCCAGATAATCGAATGTGACTGCGTTCTGGGCCTCGACCCACTTGCGGGTTTCCTCGGAGTCAAGGTCCTCCAGCCAGCGATATGGGTCGGCGACTTTCGTGCCGTGGTAGTCGTCGATGTGATCGCCAGTGGGCGTGAGGGGATAGACGAGGGGTTGGCTTGACATAAGGAGAGCCTAGGCGCTCTTTGCCTTCTTGTGTTCCGCCTTTTGCTTGGTCGCTTCGACGCTGGCCTTGAGCGCCTCCATCAGGTCCAGTACTTGCGTGGGCTCTTTGGTCAGCGGGATTGCGACCTCGTGGCCGTCGACCTTGGCTTGGACGGCTTCCTCGAGCCTTTGCCTGTAGACGTCGGTGAACATCGTTGGGTCAAAACCTGCGCTCAGGTTTTCGATGAGGCTCTTGGCCATCGCCATTTCCTGGTCGCGAATTTCGGGATTCTTGGCCAGCTCCTCGAATTCGGGCTTTCTGATTTCGTCGGGCCAATGCATGGTCTCAAGAATGAAAACACCGTCGTGCACGCGAAGGGTTGCGAGATGCTCCTTTTCCCGGAGCGTGATCTTGGCGATGCCCACTCGGCCCGCTTCGCTCATGGCTTTTTCTAGCAGCTTGTAGGCCTTGATTCCGGAAGGCTCGGGGGCCAGGTAGTAGGCCTTCTGGAAATAGACGGGGTCGATTTCATCCAGGGGCACGAAAGCGACGACGTCGATCGCCTTGATGCTGTCGGCAGGGAGCCGCTGCATCTCCTCCTCGGTGAAGACGACATAGTTACCCTTCTCGAATTCGTAGCCCTTGACTATCTCGTCGCTGGGCACTTCATCGCCACACAGGGAACAGACCTTCTTATAGCGAATCCTTGAGTTGTCCTTGCTGTGAAGCTGATTGAAGTGGAAGTCCCTTTCGTCGATGGCCGAATATAGGCCAACCGGGATGGTGATTAGCCCAAAGGTTATGGCGCCGTTCCAGATCGATTTCATTTCCCTCCTGCCTTTCAGTTCTCCGCCAGCTTAGCGAGAGGTGCCGACAAAAATGGCCCTCATTTGGCCAAGTCGCGAAAATTATTCCCTATCGGGCCCTAATTTGTCACATGCCGCCGCTAGCATGGTCTCAAATGAACGGACCGCGCGTTTGGGTGGAGGCTTGGAGCCCGGAATATGGCTCCTCCTTCGACTTGGATGAAGACCTTGCCGCCAGTGAGGAGGAAGTCGACGCAGGCGTCGAGATGGAGGATTGGACGCCCGTCTCGCCCCTGGCCATTCCGTGGCCCAAGGTTGCCTTTATCGACGGGGTGACCAGGGTCGACGCGCGAGCTTTTCTGGACCACCGTGGGGCGGCCGTTCCCGGAATCTGCGGTTCAGTCGGCGTTGGATCGGTGTTCTCAGAAGAAACAGCCTCATTTGGTCCTTGGGAAGTAGGGCGGGCGACGGTGTTCACCAGTGGCGCCACTTACGAGGCCCGGCCGCTTACTGGCGGAATCTCTTATGCGGCCCGCTCCGTTCCCGGGCCTAATCCCAACGATGCCCGTAAGGGCCTCGAGGCGTTCCGTGCGGAGATGGAAGCCGAGCTGGCTCGCAAGCTCGCGCGTGAAGGATTTCTCGTAATTGCCGACGGTGCCCTCGGGGTCCGTGAACCGCTCGAGGTTGTCGGCTTCATCAAGAGTCATCACAAGACGTACGTCGGCCCCGAGCAAGAGCCGGTCGTAGTCGCCCTAGCGGCGGGCCAGCGCACTCCGATGTTTGCGTTTGGAGAGGTGCGACCACGTTACTCGTGGTATCTGCGCCTTGCGCCGCGCGAGGGCCAGCACCCCTGGGCGGGGATCGCCCGATGCGAAGTCAGCGCGGCCATCTCTTTTGAGCGCGCCCGCGAACTGGCGGATCTCGTGACGTTTCATCTGCCGAGATTTGCATCGAAGGAGTTCTGGGATTCTCGGGCGCCACAGAACTTGGTTCCCATCGCATCCTTGGAGCGCCGTCTCTGGCATCTTCTTGGCGACCGAGATCTCATTTTTCGCAGGATTCGCTCTGCTTTCGTCGAGTCAGGAGGCTCAGATGTCTGAAGACCGTGTGGGTCGCGTGCTTGGCCTGGAACCGGCAACCTCATCTGAGTTTCGGGTCATCCTCGACGACGACAACTACCTGCAACTCGACGATCTTGTCGAGGTGCGTACTCAAGTCCCGAAGGCCGGGGAGGTGCGGGTGTTCGGTTTGGTGACGGAAGTGACCTCGCGCTTTGAGGGGTCGCGCTTCGAAACCGACACCGAGCTGATCGTCGACGGCTTGATGCCGGCGCAAATGGCCCGTTCGGCCACCGTGCAGGTGATAAGAATCGACCCGGAGAT
>Ga0183260_10001891_pt1 | contig 17456 bp, 17 predicted proteins | sample AntDrymUQ4972206_2_FD_129768 | JGI IMG/M metagenome (GOLD analysis project Ga0183260, IMG submission 129768) | Polar desert sand microbial communities from Dry Valleys, Antarctica - metaG UQ497 (22.06) (version 2) (version 2) | ecosystem: Environmental > Terrestrial > Soil > Desert | place...
CTCCACGAAGGCGGCGGGCGCAAGCTCCTCCTCCACGAAGGGCGCCTCGGCAGGGAGCGGCTCAGGCACTTCCTCTCGCGGCTCGAGCTCGACCACCTCCTCCAGGGCTGCTGCGACGATCGGCTCGCTCTCGGCCGGCTCGTCCTCGCGCTCGACGATGGCGGCGGGTCCAACCTCCTCCTCCATCTCGACGATGCGCTCCTCGCTCTCCTCGGAGACGGGCTCGACCACGGCGGGCTCGACAACACCCTCCTGGGGAGCGACTTGCTCCTCGACGACGACCACGTCCTCGCCGGCCACCGGAGGCGCCGTGACAAGCGGCGCCCGCGGCGGACGCGCCGCAGAGATCGCCACCTCGAAAAGCGCCACGAGCAGGAACGCGCCGGAGATGAGGGCAATGACCCAGACCGTCTGCACATCGGCGAACGCGGTGCCGACGGCGACGAGGATGATGAAGGCCGCCTCGGTGAGCACGCGCGGCAGGGCGTCCGCCACCCCGCCTGCCGGCTCGATGACCGTGCGCCGCGTCGTGCTCGGCGTCGTCCAGGTCGAGGTGAGGTCGGGCAGCGGGCCCCAGGCCGCGCCGCGGAGCGACCGGATGTCGGCACGCAGATCACGAGCCTGGCGGCCGAAGGCCTCGACCGACTCGAGCACCTGCAGCGTCGCGTCGAGCTGTGCGGCGTGGCGGTAGAAGTCGTCGAAGGCCCGCCGCACGGCGTCCTGGTCGTAGCCCTCGGAGGCGACGGGCAGATCCTCGAGCTTCGGGAGGCGCTCCCTTTCGCGCTCGGAGCCGCTCGGGCCCCAGGACTCCGGCGTCCAGCTTGGCTCGCTCATCGCTGCAGTATGACCAAGGACGCGGGGGACAGGACGTGGGGGAACCCAGCGTTCCCCCATCGGCCCCCTCCTTCACAGAGTGCTGACCCTAAGCAGCGACTTGGCCTCCCGCCCGGGCGAGCCGGGCTCCGGCCAGGAGCAGCTGCTCGAGGTACAGCACCCAAAGCCAATGTCCAGAAGGGTCAGGTCTCAGGATCGAACACGTGCACCAGGCGGGGTCAGGTCTCCGGATCGAACACGTGCGCTACCCGTCCTCGAGCTCCCGCCGCAGCACCGAAGCGACGGCCACGAGCGCCAGCCGCGTCTCCTCGAGGGACGGCTCGCGCGTCGTCACGCGCTGCAGGCCGAGGCCGGGGAGCAGCAGCCCCTTGACGGCCGCGTGGCGCGAGCCCTGCACGGCCTCCCACAGCTCCATCGTCAGCGCCAGCGAGACGAGGGTGACGGCGACCGGCGTCCAAAGGGTCCAGGGCAGGGGCCACAGCACCTCGGCGAAGGCGGACACGGGCAGCACGAGATCCGCGAAGTTCGTGCCACAGCGGAGAGAGAAACGGGACGGGCGGACGTCCCCGGCCCAGGTCGCACCGAGCTGGCGATGCTCTGCCGCACCGATCGCGCGGTGCTCTGCACCGTGGAGGTTGAGCGTGCGCCCGCGCAGGATCCAGACGAGCAGGCCGCCGGTGACAGCGAGCCACCCCATGAGCTCGAGCGCGGGCGGTAGCACGAAGAGCAGGAAGGGCGAGACCACCGCCGCCGCGACGAGCAGGCGCTCGCGTCGACTCGCGACGCCCGTGCCGCGGAAGAGCGGCGAGAGCGACGCGGCCAGGCGCACGAGGCCGCGCACGAACGGGATGCGGCGCAGTCGCGGCGACGCCGGCATCGTTCCTTCCCGCAGGCCGCCGGCGCGATCTGCGAAGGCCCACAGGTTCTCGCTGACGATCACCACGCCGTCGGATCGTGCCATCCCCCCGAGCCTCGGGAGTGACGAAGCCTGGTCGGCGCGGGCGAGAACGGCCTGCGCCTCCTCCCCGGTCATGCCCCCACTATGCCGCAGGCCGCCCGGCAACCGCCAGGCGGCCCGGCTTTCGTCCTAGAAACGACCTCGCGAGAAGAAGCCCAACAATGCGAGGACGACAATGACAATCAGAATGATCCAGAGAATGCTCACCGTTCTCCTCTCTTTGACAATCGACGCCTTTGTTATGGCCCAAGCGGCCGCACGGCAAACGTTCGTCGGCCACACTCAGCGGTGAGTCGCCTGGATCCGCGCCCACTCGAGCAGGCCGAAGCCCGCGCCGAGCGCCAGCACGGCGACCACGCCTCCCGGCCAGTAGATGTGGCTGTCGACGAAGAGGACACAGCCGAGCATCAGCAGGACGGCGCCGGGCAGCGCCGAGGGGCCGACGCGCCGTGCGATCAGGACGATGGCGAGGGCGCAACCGACGAGAAGGGTCCAGACTCCGATCTCGGCAAGCGCATTGCCCTCCTCGAACAGCAGCGGGTTGGCGTCGTCGAGCGTCTCGCGCGCGTCACGCCGCACGGCCTCGACCGTCGCCCCGGTGCCGACACCTGCGAGCACGTCGAGAGCCCCGTAGAAGACGATGTAGAGGAAGCCGCCGAGGCGAGCAGCCCACGCCGTCACACCCTCCAGGCCTCGCAGAAGCCACCACAGGTTGAGGCCGAGAACCGGAAAGACGACGATGAGGATGGTGTGCAGGTCGTGCCACCACGACGCCGTCTCCCCGGTGAGGTCCTGCGGGTGAGTGACTCCCAGCGCGGCGAGGAGGAGGGGACCGGCGACGACAGCCGCGACCGACGCATACCTCCGCAACGTCGCCTCCCTGGCAGGCCTCACAGGTGGAACGGCAGACCGCTCGCCACCGTGCGCCCACCGCCGCGGTCGTAGACGACGTCGACGGTGTCGTTGCGGCGGTAGGTGCCGGCGATGCCGAGGAAGAGGCTGAGCCAGCGCCAGAACCCGAGCCGCCCCTCGCGCGCGAGCGCCCGCGTGAAGACGAGCGTCCGCCCCTCCAGCACGAAGTCGCTCCCCGGCTGCTGGCGCACGCCGTTCAGGTACACCTCGAACGGCTCACGAGCGTCCGCCGGAAGCTCGACGCGCGACTCTGCCGAAGCCGCGTCCGCAGAGTCCCTTCCCCCGGCGGCTCCGCTCGCTGCCTCCATAGAATGCACCCTAGCCGTGCGCCGGAAGCTGCCTGCCGTCCTCGTCTGCCTCGCTGGCGCCGCGCTCGCACTCTCCTCGGGGGCGGCGGCTGGAACCGGCGGTCTCGCGCCCGAGGATCCGGTCACGCCGGGCGCCGGAGACATCGAGCAGATCTACTTTCTCCTCTCGGTCATCGGGGCGGTCGTTCTGCTCTTCGTGGTCGTGCCGCTCGCTACCTTCGTCGTTCGCTCCCGCGGACGGGGCAGGAGCCGGGAGGAGGAGGGCCCCCAGGTGCGCGGCAACACGCGACTCGAGATCGCGTGGACGCTCGTCCCGGTCGTGCTCGTGGCCATCGTCATCGCCTTCGTCGTCTACAAGGCGCCGGGCATCGAGCTCTCCGACCAGGCGAGCGCGAGGGACACGCTCTCGATCGACGTGGAGGGGCGCCGCTACTACTGGCAGTACGTCTACCCCAACGGCGTCGTCGGCATCGACCGCCTGCGCGTCCCGGCCGGACAGACCGTCAACCTCGACTTGACTGCCTGGGAGGGCGACGTGATCCACAGCTTCTGGGTGCCCGCGCTCGGCGGCAAGTTCGACGCCGTCCCCGGACAGACCCAGGACTTCACCTTCCGCGCGACGAAGCCCGGCGTCTACGAGGGTGTGTGTGGCGAGTTCTGCGGTATCCAGCACGCGGCCATGACCGTCGAGGTCGAGGTGATGGAGCGCGACGCGTTCGCCGACTGGCTCGAGGGGGAGGATGAGGCCCAGCGCGGCGGCGATTCCGACCTGGGCGAGCAGGAGTGGGAGGGCGTCTGCTCGAAGTGCCATCGCCTGGCCGGCCAGGGAGAGCCGTACATCGGGCCGAACCTGGCCGCGACCCAGCTCCGGAATGCCGAGAGCATCGAGGCAATCGTCCGCAACGGTCAAGGCTCGATGCCCCCCGTCGGGGGCGGCTGGAGCGACCGTCAGATGGACGCCCTGACGACCTACCTGAGCGAGGAGCTCGCGCCTCGGGCAGAGGGAGGAGGAGGAACCGATGGCGGCTAGCGCGGAGGCGCCACCCCTTCGCCCCGCCGCAGGCCCGGTGGCGCCGGTGCCGTGGTCGGCCGGCCGGGTCACGAGCTGGCTGACGACCGTCGACCACAAACGGATCGGGATCCTCTACATCGCGACGAGCCTCGTCTTCTTCGGAGCCGGCGGAATCCTCGCGTTGCTGATCCGGACGCAGTTGATCTCGCCGAGCGCCGACATCTTCGCCCGCGACACCTACAACCAGCTCTTCACCATGCACGGGACGACGATGATCTTCCTCGTCGTCGTGCCGATCCTGGCGGGCTTCGCGAACTACTTCGTCCCGCTCATGATCGGCGCGCGCGACATGGCATTTCCCCGCCTGAACGCGCTCTCCTACTGGCTCTTCGCGTTCGGCGGGATCGTCCTCTACTCGAGCTGGTTCGCCGACGGCGGGGCCCCGCGCGCCGGCTGGACGAGCTACGCGCCCCTCTCCACCTACAGCCAGGGCAGCGGCCAGGACCTCTGGATCCTGGCGTTGCACATCCTCACCATCTCCTCCCTTGCGGGCGCGATCAACTTCGTCGTCACGATCCACAACATGCGGGCGCGCGGAATGCGCTGGACGCGGCTGCCCCTCTTCGTCTGGACGGTCGAGGTCTACGCGGGCCTGCTGATCGTCGCGCTGCCGGCGCTCTCGGCCGGCATCACGCTGCTCCTGCTCGACCGCAAGCTCGACACGAGTTTCTTCACCCCGACCGGCGGTGGCGATCCTGTGCTCTACCAGCACGTCTTCTGGTTCTTCGGGCACCCCGAGGTCTACATCATGATCCTGCCCGTGTTCGGGATGATCTCCGAGATCATCCCCGTCTTCTCGCGCAAGCCGATCTTCGGCTACAAGGCGATCGTCTTCGCGACGGTCGGGATCGGCTTCCTCTCGATGGTCGTGTGGGGGCACCACATGTACACGACGGGGCTGCCGAGCTTCCTGCTGATCTGGTTCATGGTCGCGTCGCTGATCATCGCCATCCCGACGGGCGTGAAGATCTTCAACTGGGTCGCGACTACCTGGCGCGGAAACATCCTCCTCGCCACCCCCATGCTCTTCGCGCTCGGCTTCATCGTCGTCTTCACGATCGGCGGCCTCTCGGGCGTGTTCCTGGCCGCCTACCCGTTCGACTGGCAGGTACACGACTCGTACTTCGTCGTCGCCCACCTGCACTACGTGCTGTTCGGCGGCTCGATGCTCGGGATCTTCGCCGGGCTCTACTACTGGTGGCCGAAGATGTTCGGGCGCATGCTCGACGAACGGCTCGGCAAGGCGCACTTCTGGTTGACCTTCGTCGGCTTCAACCTCGCCTTCTTCCCGCAGCACCTGCTCGGCCTGCTCGGCATGCCACGGCGGGTCTACAGCTACCGGGACGACGACCTGTGGACGACCTACAACCTCATCTCGACGATCGGCTCCTACATCATGGGTCTCGGCATGCTCGTGTTCGTCTTCAACATCATGAAGACGCGCCGGACGGGTCGCCGTGTCGGCAACGACCCCTGGCGCGCCGACACGCTCGAGTGGTACACGACCTCCCCGCCGCCGCCGCACAACTTCGACCGCGTCCCCTACGTGTCGAGCGCCCGCCCGCTCCGCGACGTGCGCCGCCGGCTGGAGGGAAAGGATGCCTGAGCTCTCCCCCGGGCCCTGGCTACGACTGACCGCCCTCGTGGCCGTCGTTGCCACCGGCCTCGTGGTGGCAAGCGGCGAGCTCGGCCTCGCGCACCGGGTACTGGCGCTCGTCGCGCTGGCACCGCTCGTCGCACTCGTCGTCGCGGCGTGGGTCGCCCACCGGCGGCTGCTGGGGGTGACGGCGGCCGCGCTCGGGCTCTTCGTGGCGGAGATCGCGCTCGGAGGCCTCGTATCGGTGAGCGGAGCGGGCTGGCTCGGCCCCGTGCACGTCGGCGCGGCCGTGCTCGCGTTCGCGGCGAGCGCCCTCGCGGCGGCGGCCGTGTACCGCGGTGAGCGCGCTCCCAGGGGTGCGGCCCGCGACTACGTGACACTGACGAAGCCGCGCATCATGTCGCTCCTCCTTCTGACCGGCGCGTGCGGGATGTTCGTGGGGGCCGAGGGCGTGCCGCCGCTCGGCGACCTCGCCGTCATGCTCGCCGGGCTCGCTCTCGCCTGCGGCGGAGCGAGCGCGCTCAACCACGTGCTCGACGCCGACATCGACCGCCTGATGGGCAAGCGCACGCAGGCGCGGCCGGTGGCCGCCGGGCGGGTGCCTCCCACCCGCGCGCTCGAGTTCGGGCTTGCGCTCTCGGCGGCCTCGTTCGTGCTCCTGGCGAGCCTGTCGAACATGCTAACGGCACTCCTCGCGCTCGCCGGGAATCTCTTCTACGTGCTCGTCTACACGCGTTGGCTCAAGCGTACGACGCCGCAGAACATCGTCATCGGCGGAGCTGCCGGAGCCGTGCCGCCGCTCGTCGGCTGGGCCGCCGCCACCGGCAACCTGACGCTCCCCGCCCTCTTCCTCTTCCTCATAGTCTTCGTGTGGACGCCGCCGCACTTCTGGGCGCTCGCGCTCCTGATCCGCCGCGACTACGAGGCTGCGAGCGTGCCGATGCTGCCCGTCGTTCGCGGCGAGCGCGAGACGACGCGCCAGATCCTCCTCTACTCGCTCGGGCTCGTGGCGGTCACGCTGCTGCCGCTCACGTGGAGCATGTTCGGCCTCGTCTACGCTCTCGCGGCGCTCGTGCTGGGCGGTGCGTTCGTCGCGCTCGCCTGGAGGCTACGGCGCGAGGCGACGCAGGGGCGCGCGGCGGTCCTCTTCCACTACTCGCTCGCCTACCTCGCGCTGCTCTTCGTGGCCATGGCCGTCGACCCCCTGGTGGCCTGATGGCGGTCCCGTCGCCATCAGGTTCCCGCGAGGCGCAGCCCCCCGCGGAGATCACACCGGAGCTCGCCCGCAAGAACCTCCTGCTCGGACTCGCGCTCTTCGGTCTCTTCCTCGCGCTCTTCGCCGGGACGATCGTGGTGGCGCTGATCTACCTCTCGGTCGCCGACTAGGCGAAGAGAGGGGCGTCCTCTCGACGTCGAGGAACTCCGATAGCGCCCTGGTCGCAATGCCGCGGCCCCAGAAGTCCGTGCCGATCCAGTAACCGACCTCTCGGCGCCCGTCGTGCTCCCAGCTCACGATGTTGCCGGCGAGCTGCCCGGCGGAGACGATCGTCCGCTTGATCATAGACATCTGGCCCGCCGTCCGCAGGTCAGGGAACGGAGCTGTCATCTGGGAGCGCGTACGCTCCCTACTCGGTGCACCCCGATCTCGCCTTCGCGCTCGGGTTGGCCGACCTGGCCGACTCGTTCTCCCTCCCGCGCTTCCGCGCGCACGACCTCGTCGTCGACACGAAGCCCGACCTCAGCCCCGTGACCGAGGCCGACCGCGCGGTCGAGGAGGCGCTGCGTGCGCGGATCGCCGAGGAGCGGCCGGGCGAGGTCGTGGTCGGGGAAGAGCTCGGCGACGGCGGCCCGGCGGAGACTCGCTGGATCATCGACCCGATCGACGGCACGAAGAACTACTCGCGCGGCATCCCGATCTGGGCCACGCTGATCGCCCTCGAGCAGGCCGGAGAGCTGACCGTCGGGGTCGCCTCGGCGCCTGCGCTCGGCCGCCGCTGGTGGGCCCGACGCGGCGAGGGCGCCTTCGCCGACGGCCAGCCGATCCACGTCTCGGCGATCGCGCGCGTGGAGGAGGCGGTCGTCTCCTACACGACCTCGAGCCTGCTCCGGCACGGCGACGCCCTGCTCGACCTGGTTGCACGCGCCTGGCACGCGCGCACCTTCTCGGACTTCTGGCAGCACCTGCTCGTCGCCGAGGGCGCCGCCGAGATCGCGCTCGAGAGCGGCCTCAACCTCTGGGACGTGGCGGCGCTCCAGGTGATCGTCGAGGAGGCGGGCGGGCGCTGCACGGGTCTCGACGGACGCCCCTGGACGGCGGACGGCGGCCTCGTCTCCTCCAACGGGCTGCTCCACGACGACGCGCTGTTGGTGCTCGCGCCGCCAACCGTCTAGAGTCACTCTCGTGAACGAAGACGACGAGCACGACCGCCGAGTCGCTCTCAACGAAGCCCTCTTCCGTGAGGTGAACGAGCGCCTGGGCGAGATCGGTCGGAGCCTCGACGGCGCCGGCGACTACGAATTCGTCTGCGAGTGCGGCGACAGTGACTGCACCGACCGCCTCACGCTCGATCTCGACCGCTACGAGGCGATCAGATCGTCAGCCACACGCTTCGTCGTGCTCCCCGGACACGTCGCACCTCGAGCCGAGCGCGTCGTCGCCGAAAACGCCGGCTACATGGTGGTCGAGAAGACCGACGAGGACGCCGTGCGCATCGTCGTCGAGCTGGACCCTCGCGCGTAAGCGTGGGGGAACCCATGGTTCCCCCACGGGCCCCCTCCTTCACAGAGTGCTGTTCCGTCTCAGCGGCGTGGCCTCCCGCCCGGGCAAGCCGGGGCCACGAGCAGCGGCTCGAGGTAGAGCACCCGAGGCGCACGTCCAGAGCGCGCCTGCCGCCGGGCTGACGCGCGGCGGTCGGCCTCCAGCTGCCCTGATCTCTGGACGCAGGACGCGCTATCTGCGATTACGCGTCAAGAGCGATAGTGCAACAGGTCGGGGTCAGGTCTCGAGATCGAACACATGCTCTTCTTGGGACGCCCGCACGGCTGCTTCGTACACCGGGTCGCGCGCGAACTGATCGAGGTGGTCGGAGAGCTGGTCGCTCGACGTCTGCGGGGGCTCCGCCGGGTAGGAAACGGCCCGGCCGTCCACGCTGATCGCCTCCACCTCGCTGCGCTCGTCGAGGTCGAGCGCGATATCCCGCCCGAGCCGCGAGCGCAGCCACCCGGCCAGCAGGAGCCCGTCCGCGTGCGGGCCTACCACCGAGAGCCTGGACGCGGACGCGATCCCGGGCCAGAGCGCGGCGAGCTCCGCGCGCCAGGGCAGCATCCGTCGCCAGGCGAGATCCGACACCGCGACGCCGTCGAAGTGCGCCGCGAGCTCCGCGTAGGCGCCCGGCAGGTCGAGCCACTCGGACGTGTCGACGACGAGGCGATCGACGAGCTCGAACAGCTGCTCCGTCCAGGGCTCGCCGAAGCTCGGGCGACCGCGCCAGCGCAGGAAGACGGGCAAATCCGCGATGAGCAGGGGTGCGACGATGCTGGCCGGTGCAATCGAGCGCCGCCCGCGCAGCCGCAGCTCGATCACCTCGGAGCAGACGTGAGCCTCGAGTCCGGGCAGCGAGAAGCAGCGCAGCGTGATCTCTGCGTCGAGGCCGTCGGAGCCGGCGTCGGGATCCGGGATGAGCAGGATCGCGCGCGACGGATGTCGCTCGGCGAGTCCGGCAAGCGTGTCGGTCGCCGCCTGCTCGTACGCAGGGGGCACCCAGGCCAGGTGGGTCAGCACGCTCGTGCGGAGGTCGGGCACACCGTCCTGCTCGACGGCTCGGCGCAGCTCACGGATGCGGCCCTCGATCCGGCCGACTGTCGTGTCGAGACCGACCCAGTCGTCGAGCGAGAGAGCCATGCCTACCGTCGCCACGAGCGGCTGTCGCGCGCGAGCAGCTCGTCCGCGGCCGCCGGACCCGGGGTGCCGGCGGCGTAGTTCGGGAAGCTCGCGCGGTCGCGCTTCCAGGCAGCCGCGATCGCGTCCACGAGCGCCCACTGCTCCTCGACCTCATCGGTCCTCGTGAAGAGCGTCGCGTCGCCGAGCATCGCATCCAGGATCAGGCGCTCGTAGGCCTCGGGCAGCCCCGTGCGAAAGGCGCCGCCGTAGAGGAAGTCCATGTGCACGGAGCGGATGGTCATGCCCTGCCCGGGCACCTTCGCGCCGATCTCGAGCGAGACGCCCTCGTCGGGCTGGATGTGGACGACGAGCACGTTCGGGCGCAGACCCTCGCTCGCGATGTCCTCGAAGGGCGGATGCGGCGCGCGCTGGAACTGGATCGAGATCGTCGTCTCCCGGCGCGGCAGCCGCTTGCCCGTCCGCACGTAGAACGGCGTGTCGGCCCAGCGCCAGTTGTCGACGTAGAGCTTTGCCGCCACGAACGTGTCGGTCTCGGAGTCGGGCGCGACGTCCTCCTCGTCGCGGTAGCCGGTCACCTCGACCCCCTCGACGAAGCCTGGCCCGTACTGCCCGCGGACGACGCTCTTCGGCCCTGGCGTGTGCAGCGACTTCAGCACCTTCAGCTTCTCGTTCCGCACGGAGTCGGCCGTGAAGTCGATCGGCGGCTCCATCGCGGTCAGCGCGACGAGCTGCAGCAGGTGGTTCTGGAAGACATCGCGAACCGCTCCGGCCTCCTCGTAGAAGCCGGCGCGGCTCCCGATGCCGATCGACTCTCCCACGGTGATCTGTACGTGGTCGATGAACTGGCGGTTCCACACCGGCTCGAAGATGCCGTTGGCGAAGCGAAGAGCGAGCATGTTCTGCACGGTCTCCTTGCCGAGGTAGTGATCGATGCGGAAGATCTCGTCCTCGGTGAAGAACTCGGCCAGCTTGGCGTTCAGCTCCTGGGCTGTCGCGAGATCGCGACCGAACGGCTTCTCGATCACGAGCCGCTTCCAGCCGTCAGGCCCTCGGCGCTCGCCGAGCTCCTGGATCAGCGTTCCGATCGCCGCCGGCGGCACGGCCAGGTAGAAGACGCGGTTGCCGCGTGTGCCGCGCTCCTCGTCGAGCTCGGCGAGGCAGGCGTCGACGCAATCCTCGCCCTCCTCGTCAGCGAAGTCGGTGGCGACGTAGCGGATCCCCTCGGCGAGGGAGTCCCAGACGTCCTGCTGGAAGGCGTCACGTCCAAACTCCCGAACCGCCTCCTCCATGCGGTCTCGGAACGCCTCGTGGGTCTCCTCGCTGCGCGCCACCCCGACGATGGCGAACTGCTCGGGCAGGAGGCGGCGGAGGGCGAGCGCATAGAGCGCGGGGAAGAGCTTGCGCCTGGTCAGATCGCCCGAGGCGCCGAAGATGACGAGCGCGCAGGGCTCGGGAGTGCGACGCAGCCGCAACCCCTCGAGGAGCGGGTTCTCGCTCTGCTCGTTCTGCTCGGTGACTGCCATCAGCGCGGATCCGGGCTCTCGGCGGCGGTCTCGACGGCGCGGATGGCATGCCCGCCGAACTGGTTCCGCAGTGCAGCGTTCACCTTTGCCGCATAGGAGAACTCCTGCCGCGAGGCGAAGCGCGCGAAGAGGGCAGCACTCGTAACGGGCGCGGGCACGTTCTCGGCGATCGCCTCGGCGATCGTCCAGCGCCCCTCGCCGGAGTCCTCCACGTAGGGGGCGATTCCCGTGAGGTGGTCGCCCTCCTTCTCGAGCGCCGCATGGAGCAGCTCGAGCAGCCACGAGCGTACGACCGACCCGTAGCGCCAGATGCCGGCGACCGCGCTGAGGTCGAGCGGGAACTCCGAGAAGCGCATGATCTCGAAGCCCTCGGCGTAGGCCTGCATGAGGCCGTACTCGATGCCGTTGTGGATCATCTTCACGAAGTGGCCCGAGCCGGAGGGTCCGACGTGCGCGTACCCGCCCTCGGGAGCCAGCGTGAGGAACACGGGCTCGACGAGCGAGACCGGCTCGTCGTCACCCCCCACCATCAGGCAGTAGCCGACCTCGCGGCCCCAGATGCCGCCCGAGGTGCCCGAGTCGAGGAAGTGGATGCCGTCGACCTCCGCCTCCTCGTGGCGCCGCTGCGAGTCGCGGAAGTACGAGTTACCCCCGTCGACGATCACGTCACCGGCCTCGAGCAGGCCGAGCAGCTCGGTGAAGGCCTCCTCGGTGGGATCGCCCGCCGGGATCATCAACCAGACGACGCGCGGCGCCGCGAGCTGTCCCACGAGCTCCTCGAGCGTGGAGGCGGTGCGCTCCTCCGAGCTGCGATCGTAGGTCATCACCTCGTGGCCGTCCGCGCGCAGCCGCTCCGTCATGTTGCCGCCCATGCGGCCGAGACCGACCATGCCGAGCTTCATAGATCCTCCAGTCTGACGCGCGCGACACGGCGGCCGCGCTCCTTGAGGGCCTCGAGGTCGCCGGCCGCCTGTGCCCTGATGAGCTGCCCGAAGCCGAACTGCCGGCCGGGAATCGCGAGCTCGTCGCCCGTGTCGTCGACGACCTGGATGAAGATGCCGCTGTTGGGGCCGCCCTTGTGGAGCTGGCCGGTGGAGTGCAGGTAGCGGGGGCCGAGGCCGTGCGTAACCACGCAGCCGGTCCCGCGCGCCCGCGTGAGCAGCGGCTCGAGGTTGCGCTCCCGCTCCGGGTCGACGAACGCAAGCACAGCGACGTAGTCGCCCTCCTCCGCCCCAGCGAGCAGCTCGTCGACAGAGCCCTCGGGCTCGAGCGGGATCTCCTCGCCGCGCTCGAGGATCGCGCCCGTGCGGTCTTTCGCCTCCTGCACGTTCGGCTGGTCGAAGGGGTTGATGCCGAGGATCGAGCCGGCGACGGCGGTGGCGAACTCCCAGCGGTACCACTCCTGCCCGAGCTCGTAGGGATCCGAGAGCCGGACCTCCCCGCGCTGGCGATCCATGCCCTCGGGGGGCTCGCCCGGCGCAGGCACGAGACCCTTGCCCCCTTTCCCGGTCGACTCGGCGATGAGCTGCTCGGCCCATAGGCCGAAATCGCCCGGGCTCGGGTCGAGGCAGACCTTGTCCCTGCCGTCGCGCCAGTTGCCGCCGAGCTGGAGGCCGAGCTCGAGGCCCGGGTTGCCCTCGGCGCCGCGGCAGGCCTCGGCCATCTCGTGGACACGGGCGAGCAGGCGCTGGAGGTCGACGCCCATGAGCGCCGCGGGCAGGAGGCCGAAGGGCGAGAGCGCCGAGTAGCGCCCGCCGATCGTCGGCTCACCGTGGAAGACGCCGCGGAACCCGCGCTCGCGCGCCAGCACCTCGAGCTCGGAACCCGGGTCCGTGACGACGGCGAACGCCTCGCCTCGCGCTCCCGCGCGCTCCCAGAAGTACTCGAGGTGCGAGCGGGTCTCGAGCGTCGAGCCCGACTTCGAGGAGGCGAGGAAGAGCGTGCGCTCGAGGTCGAGGCTGCCGGCCAGACGTGCGACCGCGCGGGGATGTGTCGTGTCGAGCACGTGGAAGCTCTCGGCGCCGAAGCTCCGCCGCAACACCTCCGGGGCAAGGCTCGACCCGCCCATGCCGAGGAGGACGACGCTCGTGAAGGGCTCGCCCGCTTCGGCGGCAAACGAGAGCAGGTCCGGCACAAGACCGCGCATCCGCTCGGGCTCGCGCAGCCAGCCGAGCCACTGCCCCTCGTCCGCCCCGGTCCAGACCTGCGGGTCGCCGGCCCAGATCCGCTCGACGAGCTTCTCGGAGGACAGGTCAGGCAGGGACGAGCTCTCTGCGCTTCGAGCGCACACCGTCGAGCAGGTCGTCGAAGGAGTCGGCGAACTTCTGCACCCCCTCCTCCTCGAGCGTGAGCACCACGTCGTTGTAGTCGACGCCCACCCCCGCGAGCTGCTCCATGAGCCGGTGCGCCTCGTCGAGGCCCGTCTCGAGCGTGACGGCGACCTTGCCGTGATCCTGAAAGCCCTGGATCGTTTCCTGCGGCATCGTGTTGACGGTCTCCGGGCCGATCAGCTCTTCGACGTAGAGCACGTCGCGGTACTCCGGATTCTTCGTGGAGGTGGATGCCCACAGGCAGCGCTGCCTGGTCGCCCCCTTGCTCTGGAGGTAGTCCCAGCGCTCGCCCGAGAACGCCTGCCGGTAGTGCTCGTAGGCGAGCTTCGCGTTGGCGATCGCGAGCTTCCCGCGCAGGGCGAGCGCCTCGTCGCTACCGATCGCCTCGAGCCGCTTGTCGGCCTCGCTGTCGACTCGGGAGACGAAGAAGCTCGCCACGGAGGCGACGAGCGAGGGGTCGCCGCCCGAGGCGACGAGCCGCTCGAGGCCGCGCAGGTACGCCTCGACCACCTCGCGATAGCGCTGCAGCGAGAAGATGAGCGTGATGTTGATCGACTTGCCCTTGGCGATCGAGTCCTCGATCGCGCCGAGGCCGGGCTTCGTGGCCGGGATCTTGACGAGCAGGTTCGGGCGGTCGATCCACTCGTGCAGGCGCATCGCCTCGTCGAAGGTCTCCTCACGCTCGTAGGCGAGCGTCGGGTCGACCTCCATCGAGACGTAGCCGTCCTGGCCCTTTCCTCCATCCCAGACGGAGCGCAGCAGGTCGCAGGCGTCCTGGATGTCCCGGACGGCGAGGTTCAGGAAAATCTCCTTGCCGTCGGAGGTGCCGCCCTGCATCAGCTCCTGCATCTGCTCGTCGTAGGCGTCCCCGTCGGCGATCGCCTTCTGGAAGATGGTCGGGTTCGACGTGACGCCGACGACGGCGTCCTCCTTCATCATCCGCTCGAGCGCGCCCTCGTGGATGAGCTTGCGCGAGAGCACGTCGATCCAGACGCTCTGGCCCTGCGCGCTCAACTCGTGCAGTTTGCTGTCAGGCATTCGTCATCGTCCTTTCCATGGCTTCGATTTTCTCCAATCGCCGCACGTAGCGCTCGCCGCCGTCGAAACGGGCAGCGAGAAAGGCGCGCACGAGCTCGGCCGCGAGGTCGGCGCCGACGACGCCCGAGCCGAGGCAGAGCACGTTCATGTCGTCGTGCTCGACGCCCTGGTGCGCGGAGTAGGTGTCGTGGCAGATAGCGGCGCGGATGCCTGCCACCTTGCAGGCGGCGACGGCAGCGCCGACGCCCGAGCCGCAGACGAGCACGCCCCGCTCGGCCCCACCGTTCGTGACGGCCTCGCCGATCTCCCGCGCCTTGTCCGGGTAGTCGATGCGCTCTGCATCCGTGTCGGTGCCGAGGTCGACCGTCCCGTGCCCGAGGGCCGCCAGCTCCTCGAGCACGCGCTCGCGCAGCTTGACGCCGCGGTGGTCGAAGGCGACGGCTACGCGCACTAGGCCTGCCGTGCTTTCGCAGGTCGACCGGCGAGCTCCTGCAACGCAGCTTCCCAGAAGCGGGCTTCGTGAAGCTCGGGGGCGAGTGTCAGCGCTCTGCGTGCCGCCGCGAGTCCGGTGTCCAGCTTGCCCTCCCGGAACTCGGAGTAGTGCGCGTGGATGGCCTCCGCGTAGGTGACGAGCGAGCTCGCATCGTCGGGGTGTTCCTCCACCACACGGGACGCCTCCTGGAGCTGAATCTTCGTTGCTTTCCCTCGGCGTTGCGAGCGACGGCATTCCTGGCAACGAATGGCGATGGAGTGGAAATTGAACTTGAGCTCCTCGAACCAGAACTTCTGCTCCTCAGCCGAGAACACAAAGCGCTTGCGGCACTCCACGCACCATTTCGGCTCGTCGACGTAGTAGTAATGGGGAGGGTGGCACCACGAGCAGAACTCCTGCTTCTCGATATCACCGGGAACAGCCTCCGGCGGAACGGGCGGCCTGTACTCGAGGTCGCGTTCCCAGAACGTACCGCCGCGCCCGTCCGGAAGGGCATACGACACTTCCACGAACGGGAGGTCGCCGAACAGAGGGTGGTCTTCGCTCCGGCGTTGTCCCGTTTCCCGCCTCGTCACGAGACCCGTTGTAGCAGTGCGGCGGCACGGTTCACGACGTTCTCGACGTTGTAACCGAGCCGCTCCAGCACCTCGTTGCCCGGCGCGGAGGCGCCGAAGCGGTCGAGTGCGACGGAGTCCCCGAGGTCGCCGACCCACTGCTTCCAGCCCTGAGCGATGCCCGCCTCGATCGAGAGCCGCGCGCGCACCTCGGGGGGCAGCACCTCCTCCCGGTAGTCCGGGCTCTGTTCCTCGAAGAGCTCCCAGCACGGCATCGAGACGACGCGTGCGTGCGTGCCGTCGGCCTCGAGCTTGCGCGCCGCGTCGAGCGCGAGCCAGACCTCCGAGCCCGTGGCGATCAGGATCACGTCCGGGACGCCGTTCGCGCCCTCGGCCTCCCACAGCGTGTAGGCCCCGCGCGCGACGCCGTCGGCGGAGGCAACCTCGGCGCGGTCCAGCGTCGGCACCTTCTGCCGCGTCAGCGCGAGCGCCACCGGCCCGTCCTCGCGCTCGAGCGCGAGCCGCCACGCCTGCACCGTCTCGTTCGCGTCGGCCGGGCGCACATACCAGAGGTTCGGGATCGCGCGGAGCGCCATGTGGTGCTCGATCGGCTGGTGGGTCGGCCCATCCTCGCCGACCGCGACCGAGTCGTGCGTCCACACCCAGACAACGGGCAGCTCCATCAGCGCCGACAGGCGCACGGACGGCCGCATGTAGTCCGAGAAGATGAGGAAGGTGGAGCCGTAGGGCTTGACCATGCCGCCGTAGACGCCGATCCCGTTCACGATCGAGCCCATGCCGTGCTCGCGGATGCCGAAGGCGATGTTGCGGCCCGCGTGCGTCTTCGAGAAGACGCCCCCGCCCTCGAACTCGGTCTTGGTCGACTCCACGAGGTCGGCCGCGCCGCCGATCATCGTCGGCACGTGGCGCTTGAAGGCCTGCATGATCTTCTTGCCGGCGTCGCGCGTGGCGACGTCCTCTCCGGCCGGGAACTCGGGCAGCGCCTCCGCGAGCCCCGGGCGAGGCTTGCCGGACTGCACCTGATTCCAGTCCTCGCGCAGCGCGGGGAAGGCGACGCTCCAGCGCGTCAGGCGCTGCTGCCACTCGTCCTCGAGTTCGATGCCGCGGTCGGAGCCGCGCATGTGCTCGTAGACCTCGGGCGGGACTGCGAACTTCCCGTCGGGATCCCACCCGAGCGCCTCCTTCGTCGCCCGCACCTCGTCCTCGCCGAGGGGGCTGCCATGCGACTTGGCGGTGTCGATCGCCTTGGGAGCGCCGAAGGCGATGTGCGTGCGCACGGAGATGAACGACGGCCGCTCCGTCTCGGCACGCGCAGCCTCGACCGCCTCGTCGAGCGCCTCGAGGTCGTTGCCGTCGGCCACCTGCTGGACGTGCCAGCCGTAGGCCTCGAAGCGCGCCTCCTGGTTCTCCGTGTCGAAGGAGAGGGCGGTGGTGCCGTCGATCGTGATGTGGTTGTCGTCGTAGAAGTAGACGAGCTTCCCGAGCCCGAGGTGCCCGGCGATCGAGGCAGCCTCGGAGGCGACGCCCTCCATCAGGTCGCCATCCGAGCAGATGGCGTAGACCCACGTGTCGACGAGCTCGTGGTGGGGGCGGTTGTAGCGCTCGGCGAGGAAGCGCTCGGCGATCGCCATGCCGACGCCGTTGCCGAAGCCCTGGCCGAGGGGGCCCGTGGTCGTCTCGATGCCCGAGGTGAGGAAGTGCTCGGGGTGGCCGGGGGTGATCGACTGCCACTGGCGGAAGCGCTTGATCTCCTCGAGCGAGACGTTGTAGCCGGTCAGGTGCAGCGTCGAGTACTGGAGGATGCACGCATGGCCGTTCGAGAGCACGAAGCGGTCGCGCCCCGGCCACAGGGGGCTCGCCGGGTTGTGGCGCAGGTACTTCGTGTACATCCGGTAGGCGAGCGGTGCGAGCGCCA
>Ga0183260_10001892_pt1 | contig 17452 bp, 17 predicted proteins | sample AntDrymUQ4972206_2_FD_129768 | JGI IMG/M metagenome (GOLD analysis project Ga0183260, IMG submission 129768) | Polar desert sand microbial communities from Dry Valleys, Antarctica - metaG UQ497 (22.06) (version 2) (version 2) | ecosystem: Environmental > Terrestrial > Soil > Desert | place...
AAGGCTTCGTCGGCGCATCCGCATGAGATCAACTGCCCGCGGCAGCGCGGACACCGTTCCCAGTCGCAACCAAAATGATGGAAGCCTCCCTCGAGAACACCGCAGTCATGACAAGGGACTCCATGAGAAGGTCCCAGCTCTTCGGGCCTCCCATAGATGATGCGTTCGTACGGCACCTTACCTAACGCGACAACGCCGTACGTGCAAGATCCCCCCAAGAGCATCTCTTGACCACAGTCCTGACAGCTAGCCATTTCTATCTCCTCCTTTTCTCGTTCACATGTCCATTGAAGCAGGAGGGTCTGACAATTTCTCTGAGCGTTCTCGAAGCCGGCGTCTCGAAGGCCGGTCTAGCGCGACAGATCGGTAAACATCCGGCCGCCGTCCGTCGTCTTTTCACCTCCCAGGCAAATCCTGAGCTAAAGACGGTCGCGGCCATCGCCTCCGCCCTCGATGCGGAGATTATGGTAGTTCAGAAGCCAGCCAGGAAGGGTCGAGCAGCACGTCCTCGCTCAGCGTTGACGTAACTCGTCGGTAAGCTCCCGCGTAGGGGGTCAGATTTGGACCGGCGGCGACAGATTGCTTTTATGACGATTCAGCCCAGAAGTAGTTCCAAACCCTCGATTCCTTCAAAGTCTTTCCGGTTGAAAGTCGCGAGCGGAAACGCCGAGTTGACGCAACACGCCGCGATCCATGCATCGTTCGGATTGATCGGTCTTCCGGAGTCTTCGCCAGCCGCTACCAACTTCGCCCACGCTTGAGAGACTTCAGAATCCGAATCAAGCTGCGGATACATTGAGATCCATTCTTCCAATTCTCGGAATCGTCTTCGTCCCCAGCGAGCGCGACGCGCTCCGCGAAGCATCTCTCCAACGGTGACGAAAGTTAGTAGGCCACGAAACGTGGAAATGGTTGCCCGAACCTCATCGGGGATCGTGCCTCTGTGCAGGCGCGATGCGACGTCGGTGTCGAGAACTAAGAAGTCCATCGCGACTCAGGCTTTGAAGCTACGGCGATATCTGTAGATGTCTTCGATAAACTCTTCGAGCTCCTCGTCGGACTCGAAAAGGTCCGTCTTGAGGGCGTCAAGATCATTGAGCGGAACGGCCTTTTCGCGAGCGAGTTTGAGCGCTCTCTCCCGATAGCTGAGCTGCTCTTCTGACTTTTCCGGTTCTTCTTCAGACTTTCGAATCGCCGTGATGGTGACCCCCTCCGATGTGACTCACCAGGATACCCCTACGCGATCAAAAGGAGCTAAAGCTAGAACAGCTGGGCGACTTTTGGCTCGTCTGTTCGGTTAAGAAGTCTCCGCAAGCTCATCTTTGGCCGGAGGGCCACCCTTCATCTCAGCCGTGGGTCGGGTCTTGATCAGCGGACTTGACGTGACTTCGACTCCCAAAGTGCGACCGATGCGCTCGGCGAGAACGTCTGGCGGCTATTAGAGGTTGGCTGCGTACTTCCAGACTGGCGACTTGACTTCGTCGTGAGGAGGAGAGTTCAAGAGACGCTCCAGTCTTTCAGCCACGTCAGCCGCGAGGTATTCCTCTCCACAGGAACTGCAAACTCCTGCTGGGACCTGATGGACGATCTTTACGCCGCTGCTGCCATCCGGGAAAGATAGAGTCACAACCGTTTCTTCGATCGGTCCCGCGCAAATCGCGCACCTGCGCGGATATGTCTTCTTGACCTTGGGCGGTTCGAAGAGTTTTTGACTCATGGCCTACCCCGTGTACGTTCGTCACGCCAGAATGGCGACTCCGGTTCGTACACGGTCACAATGGCCATCGGGTAGCTTGAGTCATCATGAAATTCTTGCACGTTCACCACGAGATGTATCGGCCGACCTGTAAGCCTGCCCAACAGCAGCTTCGTTCAACCTTCCGCTCTATCGGGATACTCCTCTAAGATCTCTGACTCGGCGCCTGCCCGACTCAGGTCCTCAACCGACAAACCCTCTATCCTCATCTCGACTAAGCCGTGAAATCTGAGGACGAAATTGTTTTCCTTGAACGCCCAACGAAGCGCCAGGCTCTGGTCAGACTCCAAGATGTGAACTCCATGACCCCGTGCAGGATTCCATGTTTGAGAGTCCTAGTCAGGGGGTCTGACATCATCAATATGACCCATCATCGGGGAGCCGCGTAATGCATGGTTGGAGAATGCCGAGACAGCGGAGCGGCATCGACGCGGACTGAAAGGGCCGGCGATTGCCGTTATCGCCGGTATGCGCAAACCCTGGATGACTACCTTCTCCAACAAAGATTACACACGCGTTCGGACTTTAGGAGAAAGATACAGGTCGAAGGCCCCGCGGAGTATCGCTGAGTCCTGATGCCCTCGAGGCGACCGGCTAGCAGTCAGAATTTGCGGGGCAGATAACGACGCGCGCGCACCATCATCCTCCGAGGGTCCGGCTTTCAGGCGGTCCAGCCGAACAGCCAGGAGCCCCCTTGCACGATGGTGAACCATGCCAAGGCACCGATCGCCGGGATCATCACTACGTGCCAGGGCCGCTTTCGCCACTTTATCGCCAGGATAAACAGCGCGACCCAAATCGCGAACAGAACCGCCACTGCGACAGGAGGGACCAGAAGGCCAGAGACGAGATAGAGCCCCAACAGCAGGATGAGGAGGAAGAATCCGACTCCTACCAGTACGCGCCCCTTCCAAGAAGTCGCATCCACGGTCAAATATAGGTGAGAGATGCGGTCACCCGTGCACCGTCATCCTTCACTGTCGAGGTCTGTCACGTCATCCCAGGACATGATCAGAGAGTTATCGATTGTCGATTCTTCCAATACGGTAGCTGTTTGAGGATCATCATCCTCCGATAGGGGAGTTGTAAGAGCGCGGTAAAGCCGGTTACCTCGGCGCAGAATCCAAAACCCTATGGGGCTAAGGATGATTGACGCTACAAAGCACCACCCTATGATTCGATGCATCGAGCGAAGCATCTGAGCGTATTCAACACGGGTCATGATTGCGATATCCGCCTCTCGCAGCCGCAGAAAGGCCCCCCGTCGAACTGTGTCAGTTCCATCCAGAGATCGTATCTGAGGGGGCTGACAAGAATCGCGCTCTAGGCAGACTGAGCGACAAGCCGAATGAGATCGCGGACCATGAACTCAACTAACGGGTGCGAATCCTTTCACGCAACTGGTCTTGCCACGGTCACTCTTCCTTCACCGCTTGCCTTGGATGACGCGGGCTTCTGACTCCGCTCGAAATAGGTGATGAGATCCGGATCTGGCTGGAATGGGATTGGTTCGGGTGTAGTCGGTTCGTCGGAAGAAGGAGTCGGTGACCCTGAATCTTGTGGCTCAGTTCTGTCTGATTCAGACGGCTTTCGGTCATCACTCATAGGGAACCTCCTGCGAACCATTGTAGCAGTGGCGAAGAAGCAACAGTAGCTAGAGCCAGGAATGAGAAGGCCCCCTTAAGCCAGCGCGCTTTGACCTGAATGGTGGCCGAGATCTCCTGGATCATTTGGATATGCGTGTCGATCAGGACGCGCGAAGTGAATCTGGCATGCGACTGAAGGTACTTTTCCCGCAGAACTCGCACGTTCATGGACGCGAAACTCCGAGGCAGGGTCGCCATCAGAGCGCACAACGCGGCGCAGGCCGCAAGAGCCCAGAGGGCGGCGACACCTTTGCCTAGATGTGATCCAGATAGGGCCACAAGAACTCCGGAGAATCCAAGGATCAACCCAGCCTTCGAATCGATCGCCTCGAAATGCTGAAGTTGAAACCCTAGTTCGCGTCGGATCTCCTCACCGATGATGTCAGCAGATGGTTCGATTGCCATGAACAGGATGCTATCTACTGGGTGTGACAGTTTTTGGGTCGATAAAGACCAGTTCGCGAAGAAATATTGAGAAGGCGCAAGAACGATGTGACGCTACAGAGAGATTCAAATTGCTTTTGCCCTTTCAACTGCCTTGCGAGAGATCGTCTCGGTTTCCTTTGAATCCACGGTAGCGGGTTCGAACAAACTTACCGCCTGATGCGCAATCACGATGAAAAGTTTGCCAAGCCGTATCACCACAATGTCAGCGTCAGCCGATCCGGTAAGTTCAAGATTGAAGTCCTCGTCAGAGCCGGGTTTGCTCTTGTACTCTCCCTTCATCTTGAATGCGAGCGTCTCATCGCCGAGATTCGGAAACGACAGCGGGGCCAGACTGTACTTACTTGAAGATTCCGCATCCTCTTCTGTCCATGATTGACACCTTTGAGAGCGCGCTTCAAGCTCTTTGAACTTTGACTTAGCCTCATTTCTAGACTTGAATGAAATAAGCAACTGGCTGAGTTGATGAAACTCACTCTTTTGAAAGCTCGTCTCGACATAGGCAGGGGTTTCGGCTTTACGAATGAGAGTCTTAGTGCATTCAGGAGTAGCGGAGGAAGTTGAAGAGGGGGTCGGGGAAGGGGACTCAGCCGGCTTAGGGCTCCATCCCGTCGGCAGATCTTGAACGGTTAGCAAGCCCGCCTGGAGCTCCGAATCGGATGCAACCTTTTCCGGCGGCTCAGAGGGCTTGATAGTTGCAGCACGATTAGAAGGCTTAGTACAGCCAAAGAGCGCCAGCACAAGAACGCCCAGTAGTGCGATTGGTTTCTTTGACATTTCCACGATTCCTCCTAGCAGATTGGAATGACGTTCTGAATCAGCCTGACGGCTCGGGAGAGTCTCCATAGGCGTTATCAACGCAGCCGTGGAACGACCTAACAGCGCCAGCGAATGGACACAAGCCGCCCGACGTTGCACGGAGCGAGCCCATTATTGTTTTCATCTCCGAATGTACTCAGCGATGGCAAACCGGATTGGATGATCAGATCGCAGCCCGGTCTCAAGAAAGCGCAGCTGATTCTGTTGGAGTTTGTCCTTTCCGCGCTGTTTGGATTCTACAAACAGGAAGGTTTCGTCTGTCCATGCGAAGACATCCCAGAATCCCCCATTGCCGACGGTCGTCTTGAGTGCCTGGAAAACGTCTTTGGCGTCCTTCGGAAGATCCACCTCAATCCCCGGAGCGGTCCAAAAAGCTGCGCCGCCGAAGTTCTTCGTCCACACTCCATCCCAACCAACTTGCTTCAGGAGTTCGAGAACTATGAATTCATGCCACATGGGGCGATCGCCGAAGGTCAGAGCGGGTTTATTGGGTGGGAAGAGAAGGCTCGCTGGCAGGACCTCCCGCCATTCCAATTCTTGTCGCAGATAGGTCTCAACCCGAAACGGTGCTCCTGAAAGAGGTAGGAGAACCTTAGTTGGCGCTGCCCGTTCACCTAGAGGCAGACTTCCAGCGATGTCGTCGATCGAGACATTCACCACCTGTTTAGGACATCTCGGAGTACATGGCCAGGAGTCGACACTCCTTCCTTTTGCAGTATGGGACGTACTCCCACCTGGTCTCGTTGACTCCGAAGCCCTTGCCGCAATAACACTTCATATCGCCTTCTCGGATTGCGTAATTCGGTTGGTCGCCGCCATCGCTCTGAGAGTCAGTCACGACTTCATTAGTCTCGACATCGACGAATCCGTGGGAACGCAGAGCCGGATTCCAGCTGTACTGCAAAGTTCGAGGTCTTCCTTTAATGATGACTGTGTCAGGGTCAAGCTCTTTCCTCACTGGCAGCCACGCATCTATCTGTAGAAGCTCTGTCTCTAGGCTCTCTACGAGAGCTCGGTTTGCGCTCATGACACTGCCATCGAAATCGGGCGCATTCTCGATCTGGGAATAGAGGCTTAAAGCTCGCTCAGCGTCCGTCTCAGGCTCGTTCATGGAGACTGCTTGGATAGGTCATCTCGTGTTCGGTGACGGCTCCCCTCATGGCAACTTGGCCCGCGTTCCCGAGATTTTAGGATCGGAGTCCAGCTGAGCAGATGCATTTCGCTTTGAGAGCGCATCGCACTCGGTCGAAGGCGCTGATGGGTCGCTGCGGAATCTCAGTCACGCCAGGCGGCCGGTGCCCACCCTTCCAGGCCCGTTCGAATGGAGTTAGTTCCATGACACTTATCGTACACAGAAGGTCTGTCTGCTGCGGCTATGCTTACCTGTCCGCCGTGGCGAGATACCTGGGCCACGACAGATGAGAGTTCGGCATTTACGAGAAGAGACTAAGACGCAAAAGAGGGAGAAATCTTGACTACGATCCAATTCAAACAAGTCAACTACACCCTGTCTCATCTGATGGATCAGATCGAAATAGGAACGATTGGTCTCCCCGACATTCAACGTCCGTTTGTCTGGAAGACAGTGAAGGTCCGCGATCTCTTCGATTCCATGTACCGCGGCTACCCCATTGGCTACCTTCTTTTCTGGGACAACGTGGTAGAGCCCGGAGCGAAAATGATCGGCCTCGATCAAAAACAGGTGGTTCCACAGCAACTGATCGTGGACGGCCAACAACGCCTCACATCACTTTACGCTGTGACTAAGGGCCGTTTGGTTTTAACTGAAGACTTTAAGGAGTTTCGAATCCAGATCTCCTTTTCTCCTCTCTCAGAAAGATTCGATGTTCTGAATGCCGCTATCAAGAAAGATCCCGAATGGATTCCCGACATCAGCCAAGTCTGGAATCCAAAGGAAGGCCTCTTCGCATTCATCAACGATTTCATCGCCCTTCTCAAGAGCGTGCGTGAGCTGACCCCCGATGACGAGCGTCGCGTAGCGGCAAATATCCAGCGTCTCGCCGACATATCGAATTTTCCGTTCACGGCCCTCGCCCTCTCCGCGGCACTAGATGAGGAGAGGGTCGCCGAAATATTCGTGCGAATTAACTCAGAGGGAGTGCGCCTGAATCAGGCGGACTTCATTCTCACGCTAATGTCTGTCTTTTGGGACAAGGGTCGGAAGGAACTTGAAGAGTTCGCGCGATTGTCGCGAATCCCGACCACCGTTGGTGCGTCGCCATTCAACTACTTCAGCCACCCCGACCCTGATCAGCTTTTAAGAGTGAGCGTCGCTGTTGCATTTCGCCGGGCCAGACTCGAGAACGTCTATTCGATTCTTCGAGGGAAAGACCTTCAAACGGGCGACCTTTCACCGGACCGCCGCGACGCGCAATTTCAAATCCTTCAGGAAGCTCAAGAACACGTGCTAGATGTCACGAACTGGCAAGAATTCCTGAAGGCACTAACTACCGCGGGTTACCGGGGCAGCGGAATGATCGCGTCGCAAACGAATCTGATGTACACGTACGCGCTTTATCTCATTGGCCGTCGCGATTTCGGACTCGACCATAAGCGCCTAAGGAACCTGATCGCCCGATGGTTCTATATGACCGCCCTCACTAGTCGATACACGGGCTCAAGCGAAACGCAGATGGAACAGGATCTTGCTCGTCTCAGGAACTGTAAGACAGCGGACGACTTCATCGCTGAACTCGAGAAGGCCTGCGAAGCACAACTAACCAACGACTATTGGGAGATCAAACTACCCAACGACCTAGAGAGGACGATCGCCAAGAACCCCGTGCTCCTTGCCTACAACGCCGGGTTATGCGTTCTTGAAGCGAAGGTTCTCTTCTCGACTATGCAGGTTTCCGAGCTTCTTGATCCCGCGATCAAGGGGAGGAAGTCAGCCATAGAGCGCCACCACTTGTTTCCTCGGGCCTTCCTTGCCCAACAAGACGTTCCACTTCCAGAAATCAACCAGTTGGCGAACTATGCCTTGGTGGAATGGAGCGACAATATTTCTCTAAGTAAGACTCCACCTTCGGAGTATTGGCCAAAGTATGTCGGTCACAATACGGGTGAAGATCTCGACAAGATGATTTTCTGGCACGCACTGCCGGAGAACTGGCATCAGATGGAATATCGCGAATTCCTAAATGCGCGTCGCGCCCTGATTGCCCGTGTCATCAGAGCCGGCTGGGACGCATTGAACTCCCTTTCCGAAGGCGCGACAGCCACCGGTAAGACCAAAGAGGCAAGCCCAACCTTCGGCCACGCACCTGAGCACTGGAGTGTTGAAGAACTGATCCAGTTCCGGGAGACTGCGCGGGTCGAATTCAAGTCCTCCGCTCGCTGGAACTATCAGAAAGGCGACAAGGGCAAGGAGATCGAAGACGCTGTAGTGCGAACCATCGCCGGGTTCATGAATCGCTTCGGGGGAACGTTGCTCATCGGCGTTGACGATAGCGGTTCGGTGTTGGGTTTGAAGAGAGACCTATCCACGATCGCCAAGAAGGATCTTGACGGGTATGAGAACTGGCTTATCGACTTGCTGGAACATGCGATCGGAAAACCCGCACTCGCTCATCTTGCGGTCAACTTCGTTGAAATCGAAGAAGAGCAAGTGTGTCGCGTGGACGCTCGTAGAAGTCCGAAGGCCGTCTTCACTAATACGAGTAAAGGTAAGGACCTCTTCTTCATCAGGGTCGCCAACTCAACTCGTGAGATGACGGCCAAAGAAGCGAACGAATACATCGAGCATCACTGGAAAGCGGGTTCGCCTTTCCATGGCGCCGTACTCCCAGAGGAGGCGTCGATGGTCCCCGCGCCGGAAACCCCCGAGGTCTTGACTGAGGAAGATCAAGTGCCAATCGCGGAGCCTGTTGCTGACCGCGCGCAGTTAGAGAAGAGATTCGACGCGGAGATGCGCGATGTTTACGAACGGGCGAAGATCGAAGCCGGTTACAACGCCACCTATTTCCTCCGGATGCTGTCAGAGCTGGGAGGCTTGGAAACCGCCCGGCAACTTCTGTCAGCGTCAGGCGTATCGGATGGATTCACCGCCCTATGGGAAAGGCAACGCCTCGACCTAACCGTCGAAGCTCGCCTCCTAAAGCCAGAGTACGAGAATCTCTTCACCGAGGAAGAGAAGCGCATGGCCCGGACTCGGCTTAAAGATGTTGGTTACGCGTTCTGATTCGCGAGGGTCTTAGCTTCAGCTCCGTCAACAGCAACATCCCTGAGTCGGTGCTGCGCTCTGGATGCGCCTCGCCGATTGGCGAGTGCTTGCGGAGTACGCCACCCCTTCCACGATGCAATTTCTTTGCGACTAGGGAAATTCGATAACGATTCAGCGGAGTATCGCCACGTTTCCTTCGGTCGCTAGTCGTAGAGTTTCGTTCGGATGAACGGCAGCACGTAAGGAACTAGAACCCACCCTCAGAACTCCTGAACGTTCGGGGGGACCCATACTCGGGTCGTAACGAACTCCTGAGAGACGTACGCCGCGCAGATCGACTTCGACGGTGCCCTTGCTACCTGGCAGGAGTGATTTACTTCCCCGAGGAATTCGGATCCGCCCAGCCAAGAGATCTGCTTCCGTAACTCGTTGTGTTGGGACGCTGCGACCTCTGACCGCAAGTGTTTCGTCTGGCCGGGTGTATGAGCTTGAATAAGGGCTCACTGATGAGGTAGAGGGTACCGTGAAAGGGGGCTGCGGCGCCCGACGAACCTTAGGAGCCTTTGCACCTCTGATTCCGTGTCCTTTTCGAGTTCCAGGCGGCCATTCCAAATTTGCGAACGGGAATGGATGTGCAGGGTCCCGGAGTTGCTTCAGGGACGAGGAAGAAACGTCAGTGCAGAATTGCTTGATCATGTCGCTTTCCGCGGCCTGACGGTCAGAGCAAGTCGCATAGTGAACAAAAAGAGCGTCCATGTTTCTGAGTACTTTGAGGAACCAGCCACCTGCATGAGGACGGCGAGACCCGAGGGGCGTTCCGTAGTAATCGTTGACCCGGTGCGACAGGGTGCGGGCCAAGCCGATGTAAAGGATGTTCTCGTCTTGCAGCCAGAACTCGGAAATCCGGCGGCCCAGTTCGTCTGGGCTGGGCCGGCCCCTGTCAAGGCTCAATTCCGGCCTCACATCCAGAAGTTCTCGGATCGCTCTTGGATCGATAGGACAAGCTCGGGTCTCAGATCCGATAACTGAAGGCTCCCGCTCGGTGGAGACTACGTAAACACCCTCGGCCTCAACCGGAATCAACCTCGACCATTCAACGACGCCCATTGGAGCCAGTCCGGCTGCGCGCAACACGGATCTAATCGACGACGACACTTCGGACTCTCGTATTTCGGTTAGCATTTCTTGTCTTCATGGTTTCCCCCTCCGGGACCGACATCTTTCCGGTGTGACGACATCTAGGCATAACTTCCGAAATTCACCTTCCTACATCCACGTTATCCGATGGCAAACGGGAAGGCAGGCAGTGCAGACAAGGTCTGAAGTTGGCAATTGCAGACGATCCCGCCCAGGTTGTTCCATAGGGGAGCCACGGGAGTCGCGGCAGTGTCCGGCAGTCAGCTCGGTGAATGATGCCCGTCTTGCGGTTCAGGATGAAACTATCTTTATCGCGGGCTTGGCTCGCCTTCATCAGGTCTTCCTCGTTTCGGGGTCTGCGCGCTCCCGTCGGGGAAGTACTTTGTTCTTCAGTCAGGTTACTCGTGGGTACTGACAAAAAGCCGTTCGCAGCTGAATAAGGGCACCGGATATCGCCTGCTGTCGGCGCTTACAGGTACCCTTTCCTGGAAGCCAAGGTGGCAGAACGGGGTGGAACCGGCTTGACTCGTGAAACCGAGGAGAAAGATGTCTTGACGCAGGAACCGGAGAGGCAGACTCGTACAGAGCGCATCGACCCTCGACTGAGGGTCGCTGGATGGCGAACCGCGCCGTCCATCGAAGGAAAGCAACTCTCGGATTACCATGGTTCGACTGCGCTTGAGGAACTGTCCACAGATGCCGGCCCCGCCGACTACACCCTCTGTGATAACGGCCAGATCCTCGGCGTCATCGAAGCCAAGAAACTCACCCTCGGCCCCCAGGGCGTTCTCCCCCAAGCCGAACGCTATGCCAGGGGGCTCGAAATTCCAGACGCCCCTATATATGGGAACGGCTTCAAGGCCCCCTTCCTTTATTCGACCAACGGCGAGATCATCCGCTTCCACGACATCCGCCATCCGCTGAATCTCTCAAGAGAGATCTCGGCTTTCCATACGCCTTCGGCCCTGAAGGAGCTGGTAGGCCGTGACCTCGAGGCCGACCTTGCAAAACTTGCCAACATCCCCGCGAACTCCTACATCCGCGCCTACCAATTAGAGGCGAATGAGGGAATCGAGCAAAGGATTCGTGAACGCAAGCGGAAGATGCTCGTCACGATGGCCACGGGCACCGGAAAGACCGTCACCATAGTCAATCAGATCTATCGACTGATGAAATCGGGATTGGCAAGAAGGGTCCTCTTCCTCGTTGATCGCAGAGCCCTCGCTGCCCAAGCTGTCCGCACATTCACATCGTTCGAAGCCGAGCCTGGTTTGAAGTTCGACAAGATCTACGAGCTCTACAGCCAACGCTTCTTCCGCGAGGACCTTGAAGGCGAGAAGGATTTCGACCCGAAGGTCCTTCCCACCAAATACCTGACGGATCCGAAACCCGGCCAGGCTTTCGTCTACGTTTCAACCATCCAGCGCATGACGATCAACCTTTTCGGACGCGATGCTGTTTTCGGGATTGGAAACGAAGAGATTGAGGATGATGCGGACAGACTCGACATCCCCATACACGCATTCGACCTAATCGTCGCCGACGAGTGCCACCGAGGCTATTCCGGAAAGGAACTCTCCGTCTGGCGAAAGGCGCTCGACCACTTTGACGGCATCAGAGTCGGACTTACCGCAACGCCAGCTGCCCACACAATGGCGTACTTCGAGAACATCGCCTACAGCTATGGCTATGAGAGGGCGGTCCGCGAAGGATTTCTGGTTGATTACGATGCCGTTCGCATCAAGTCGAACGTGCGAATGGAAGGCGTCTTCTTGGAAGAGGGCGAGCAAGTCAGCGCTGTCGATACCGAAACTGGTGCAAGGCAGTTCGATTTTCTTGAGGACGAGCGGGCTTTCGAAGCGACTCAGATTGAACGCGACATAACAGCCCCCGATTCCAACCGCAAGATTCTCGAAGAGGTTAAGGCATACGCGGATGCCCACGAGGCAGAATGCGGCAGGTTCCCTAAGACTCTGATCTTTGCTGAGAACGATTTACCGCACACATCCCACTCCGACCAGCTCGTCGAGCAAGCCCGCGAGATCTTCGGAAGGGGAGAAGCCTTCGTCGCAAAGATCACCGGGAAAGTCGATCGACCTCTTCAGCGAATCCGGGAGTTTCGAAACAGACCCAATCCAGGGATTGTCGTGACGGTGGATCTTTTGACCACGGGTATCGATATTCCTGACTTGGAATTCCTAGTGTTCCTCAGGCCCGTCAAGTCGAGGATCCTTTTCGAGCAGATGCTTGGACGTGGCACACGCAAGGGCGAGAAGTTTCCAGACAAGTCGCACTTCGTCGTCTTCGATTGTTTCGACGGAACTTTGCTCGAGTACTTCCGGAACACCACGGCGATAACCGAGGAACCGCCGGAGGGTGACGGCAAAACAATCGCTCAGATCATCGAAGAGATCTGGCAAAACAAGGATCGCGACTACAACATTCGCCGGCTCGTCAAGCGTATGCGCCGAATCGACAAACAGATGTCTGGCGACGCCCGAGAATTGTTCGCTCGTTTCATTCCTGGAGGAGATGTGGCTTCATTCGCCGAAGGTCTTCCAGCTCTCCTTCAATCGGCGTTTAACGAAACGATGAATGTGTTACGTAACGATGACTTCAAGGAGTTGCTCATCAAATATCCACGGGTAGCCCGGACGTTCTTGGTGGCTGTCGAGGCAAAGGACGAGGTTGAATCGGAATGGTTGATCCGAGGGGCAACCGGCCAGGAGTACAAGCTCGCGGACTACCTTCAGGCCTTCGAGGTTTTCGTCAAGGAGAATAGGTCCCAAGTGGAGTCCATCTCGATCTTGTTGTCGCGTCCGCAAGCGTGGAGCCCTCAAGCGCTTCATGAACTCCGTCAAGTCTTAACACAAGCTCCCGAACACTTTACAGAGACCAATCTGCAACGAGCTTTTGAATCTAAACATCACAAGGCTCTTGTGGACATCATCTCCATGGTGAAGCGGGCTGGGGTGGCATCTTCTGAGTTACTCACGGCTGAGGAACGGGTCTCAGCCGCCGTTGCCGAGGTCGCGGCCGGACGCGAATTCTCTGTCGAGCAGGCTAAGTGGCTGGACTACATCAGGCAGCACTTGATCGCGAACCTGTCGATCGACCGTGAAGACTTCGACACTGTTCCGGTACTGTCCAACCGGGGCGGCTGGGGCAGAGCGAACAAGATCTTCGAAGGGCATCTCCAAGATCTCTTGGAAGAGTTGAACAAAGAGTTGGTGGCCGCATGACGGATGTTGTTGCCAAACTTTGGGGTTTTTGCCACACACTCCGGCACGAAGGGGTCGATTACGGCGATTACATCGAACAGATCACCTACCTCCTCTTCCTCAAAATGGCCGACGAACGAGCGATTGACCTTCCGCCCCACACGGACTGGGCAAGCCTCAGGAAACAGAGTGGCACGGAGTTGCTCGATTCCTACATCGAAGGCTTGCGACTTCTCGGCAAAGAGCCGGGCATGCTCGGCGACATCTTCAGCGGGGCCCAATCTCGCTTCTCTAACCCCGTGAGCTTGAAGAAACTGCTGGAGCTGATCGACGAAACTGAATGGACGTCACTAGACGTCGATATCAAGGCGGCCGCCTTCGAAGGCTTGCTCGAAAAGGCCGCCAGCGAAGGAAAGAAGGGCGCAGGCCAGTACTTCACGCCTCGCCTGCTCATTCAGTCAATCGTGCGCTGCATGAAGCCGGATCCCAGGGCCAGCAAGGATTTCAAGATCGGCGATCCGGCTTGCGGCACGGGAGGATTTCTCGTCTCCGCGTACGAGTGGTTACTAGATGAGACGAAGGGAGCGCTTGAACGAGACCTAGCCAAGCGGGTACGCACGAAGACCTATTACGGTCAGGAGCTAGTAGCTCGCCCGCGGAGGCTGGCGCTGATGAACCTGAACCTTCATCAGGTTGAACCGCACATCATGTTGGGCGATTCGATCTACGAGGTGCCCGGGTCAGAGAGATTCGATGTTGTTCTTACCAATCCGCCGTTCGGTACAAAGGGCGCGAATCAAGCTCCCGAGCGAGACGACTTTGTTATCAGTACGAGCAACAAGCAGCTCAACTTTGTTCAGCATGTCTTGACCATTCTCAAGCCTGGGGGCCGCGCTGCGATTGTGGTCCCCGACAATGTTCTGTTTGCCGATGCAGCAGGGGATGTCTTTCAGGTTCTTATGGAGGACTGCGATGTCCACACAGTCCTTCGCCTTCCACGCGGCACTTTTACGCCCTACAGCCCTGGGACGAAAACCAATGTGATCTTCTTCACGAAAGGACAAGCCACCGAGCGAGTTTGGATTTTTGACGCGAGGGCAAACGTACCCGGTATAACGAAAAAGGATCGTCCACTTACCGCATCCCACTTTTCGGGGTTCGAGAAGTGTTTTGGACGGGAACCAAATGGGAGAAGTAAGCGCCAAGAGTCGGATTCATCGGAGGGACGATGGCGCGTCTTCGCAATTGATGAAGTCAAGGAACGTCACTTTAAGCTCGACGCGTTCAAATGGATCCGGGACGAGGAGGCAGAGGATCCGGATGATTTGCCGGAACCTGCAGAGCTAGTTGCAGAAGCAATTGAGGAACTTCGACTGGCCTTAGATGATCTTGGAGATATTCAGCGAGTTCTCGAAGCCAACGGAGCAGATGCATGAGGTTGGCAGTGAATTCCCTTCTCGACGTTGCCGATCTTGTAAGGGGCGTTTCGTATAAACGAGATGAGGCTCAAACAACACCTGGCCCAGGCAACGTGCCGATTCTGAGGGCAAACAATATTCGTGATGGCCGACTTGTCTTTGATGATCTCGTTTATGTGCCCGCAGGCCGAGTCTCAGAGGTTCAGCGACTACGACAGGGAGACATCATAATTGCAATGTCGAGTGGAAGCCGCGACGTTGTTGGCAAGGCCGCGCTTGTCACGTCCGAGTGGGACTGCGCATTCGGTGTCTTCTGCGGAGTGCTGCGCGCTAAGAAAGGAACGCAAACCAAGTGGCTGGCGCACTTTCTGCAGTCTCCAGCTTACCGGGCAGCCATCGATTCAGTAGCCACCGGGACGAACATCAACAACCTCAGCAAGACGACGCTCTCAAGCGTGCAAGTCCCAGTGATGACCGGGGATGAACAAGCGTCGACCATCAGAATTCTCGACGGAATATCTGAGCACAAATCCAGTGGCGCGTCTCATTTGCTCGGCGCTCGACGGGCTGTTGAACGCTTTCGCCAAGCCGTTCTCGCCGCCGCCTGCTCCGGCCGCCTAACTGCGAGCTGGCACGGCGACGCCGCGGTGGGGCCGGCGATCGAATCACTTCGCAAGCGAACTGCCGAACGCGACCGGTTGGGAAGGCGGCACCAAGAACCGAGCCTCCCGCGTGAAAGCGCCCCCCCTGATATTCCCGACCGGTGGTGCTGGGCGTCGCTCGCCGAACTCGGCGAGCTCGGCCGTGGGAAATCCAAACACCGACCACGAAACGATTCGAGACTGTATGGGGGTAACTTTCCCTTCGTACAAACAGGGGATATCGCGAGATCGGATGGTCGGATTCGCAATCACTCGCAGACCTATAACGAACAAGGCTTGTCGCAGAGCCGCTTGTGGCCTGAGCGGACCGTCTGCATAACGATCGCCGCTAACATTGCCGAAAGCGCTCTCTTAACGTACCCGGCTTGCTTTCCCGACAGCGTAGTTGGACTTGTGGCAGACGAATCAGTCGCTCTTCCAGAGTACGTAGAACTGTTCATCCGCACTGCGAAGCGCGATCTGGCGGCTTTTGCTCCGGCCACCGCACAGGCGAACATCAATCTTGCGATCTTGTCCGACCTGGCTGTCCCGCTGCCACCATTGCACGAGCAGACGGAAATAATCCGCCGGGTCGGCCGAATTCTTTCATTAGCCGCCGATGTGAGTAGTCGAATTGATGCGGCTTCCCAACGTGCCGACCGCAGTTCGCAAGCTGTCCTCGCCAAGGCCTTCCGTGGCGAATTTGACCAAATCGTGGCGCGTTCTAACGAAGTTTTAGAATGACTGAAGAGGATCCTGACGAAGAGGGCGTGTCTGGGTGGATGCGAAGTTATCCGCCTCCGGACATATCACCGGCTGAATTCGAGAGTTTCGTTGTAGAGCTTTACGAGGCCGTTAGACCACAGGTCTACCATCTCCGGATCGCCCTTCGCGAACGCATTCAAGGGATGGACGGATCCTACGTCTTTGATGCGACGGTCAGGCACCAATTCGCTGGAGCCGATTATCTGACAATTGTTGAGGCCAAGATGCACAAGAATCCGATCAAACGGCAACTTGTTCAGACGCTCCACTCGAAGGCTCTGAGCGTTGGCGCGCATAAGGCCGTAATGATCTCAACAGCTCCCTATCAAAAGGGTGCTCTGGGGTTCGCGAAGGCTCACGGGATCGCCCTAGTGTCTCTGACGGAAGGGCGGTTCACATACAAAACAAAGTCCGTTGAGCCAAGCCCACATCTGACGCGACAACAGGCTGCCGAACGGTTCGGCCTACCAACGTTTGTGGGCTTTTCCTATGGCCCTGGCAAGTCGCCCGGGTCCACTACCAGCACGCTTATCTCAACAGAACATCCTGAATACATTCATGAGCTCCTCCTCCCGAGGGCAAACCGGTGAGAGACATATGGCGCGAAAAACGAATCGCTGGAGGTGAGTTGATACCGGGCGACGCAGACATCTGAATTTAGGTCCGCAAGAAGTGGACGACCGAACACGCTCGGAAGATGAATACAAGGCTGCAAGAGATGCCTTCTTCGCGATCGGCGAAACCGAATGGGTGGAACAATGCCAGAACGAGTTACAGGAACTGAGGGGACGCAAATCTTGAGCGAGGAAGACAATCGTCAGAGGGCGCACCGGATCCTCACTGAAGTTCGGGAGCTAGACCTCTCCTTCATGGAGAAGGCACTTGTAGCTGCCACCCGGCTAAATGAAGGCCAGACCAGAAAGGGCTCCCAAATTCCTTACATATCTCACCTCATGGCCGTCGCTGCATTGGTTCACGAAGCGGGGGGCGATGAAGAGATGGCCGCAGCAGCTCTGCTTCATGATTCCGTCGAAGATCAGGAAGCCGATTATGCGGACATAGAAGCGCTCTTCGGACCTCGCGTTAGCGAGATCGTCAAAGGATGCACGGATGTGGGTGCGACTGACTCGTCGGAGGACGAGCACACGGTGGAGAACTCATGGCGTCGGAAGCAGAAATATCTCGAACAACTCAAAGATGAGAAAGACGGGGGCGTCTTAAGAGTCTCTCTCGCCGACAAACTGCACAACGCGCGCTCGATCCTCTCCGACTATCGAAGCGTGGGCGATGAATTGTGGGGCCGGTTTAACGTCGGCAAACAGGGCCAACTCGACTACTACGAGGCACTCGCCGAGATCCTTGGCTCGAAGTTACCGGCAGACGCGCAAGCGAAAGAACTCCGAATCGTCGTTGACGACCTGA
>Ga0183260_10001894_pt1 | contig 17446 bp, 17 predicted proteins | sample AntDrymUQ4972206_2_FD_129768 | JGI IMG/M metagenome (GOLD analysis project Ga0183260, IMG submission 129768) | Polar desert sand microbial communities from Dry Valleys, Antarctica - metaG UQ497 (22.06) (version 2) (version 2) | ecosystem: Environmental > Terrestrial > Soil > Desert | place...
CGGAAGGTCTTGCCGATCTCGTAGACGCGGTCGACACCACCGACCAGTGCCCGCTTGAGGTCGAGCTCGAGCGCGATCCGCAGCAGCATGTCCTGGTCGAAGGCGTTGAGCCTGGTACGGAACGGGCGCGCGGCAGCACCGCCGTTGGTCAGCTGGAGAACCGGTGTCTCGACCTCCACGAAGCGCCGCTCGTCGAGAGTCCGGCGCAGCGACCGGAGCACTGCGGCCTTGGCCCGCACCATCTCACGCGCCTCCGGGCGCACGATCATGTCCAGGTAGCGCAGCCGTACCCGCGCCTCGTCACTGAGGGGTGCGTGCTCGTTGGGCAGCGGTCGCAGCGCCTTGGCCGCCATCTGCCACACCCTGGCCTGCACCGACAGCTCGCCGCGGCGGCTCGAGACGACCTCGCCCTGGACCGACAAGTGATCGCCGATGTCCACCAGCGCCTTGAAGTCGTCGAGCCGCTGCTCGCCCAGCACCGCCTGCGACAACATCGCCTGCAGCTCGGTGCCGTCTCCCTCCCGCAACCGCACGAAGCAGAGTTTGCCGGTGTTGCGCAGGAAGATGACCCGGCCGGCGACAGCGACGTCCACACCGGTGCCCGCACCCGGCTCCAGTCCGCTGTCGTCGTAGGCAACGCGCAGCTCAGCCAGCGTGTGCGTGCGTGGCACCGTCACCGGGTAGGGCTGCTCGCCGGAGTCCAGCAGCTGCTGCCGCTTGGCGAGCCGCACCTGCTCCTGCTCGGACAAGCCTGCGGGGTCGTCGGTCATGGTGGGCAAGGCTAGGCGGTGGCCGAGCGGGGCCGTTGGGCGCTCAGCAGTTGCGCGCGAACACCAGCCGGAGCCCGATCAGCGTCAGCGCGGGCTCGTGCACGTCGACCTGCGTGCACTCGGCGACGACCACGGGGGCCAGCCCCCCGGTGGCGACGACGGTGATGTCGCGGCGCTCGACGCCGAGCGCGGCAACCATCCGGGTCACCATGCCGTCGATCTGCGCGGCGAAGCCGTACACCGCGCCGGACTGCAAGGCCTCGACGGTGTTCTTGGCAATGACCGACCGAGGCTGGATGAGTTCCACCCGGCGCAGCTGCGCACCGCGTCGTCCCAGTGCCTCCAGCGAGATCTCGATGCCGGGGGCGATGGCGCCGCCGACGTACTCACCGCGACTGCTCACGACATCGAAGGTCGTGGCCGTACCGACGTCGACGACGATGCAGGGCCCGCCGAACAGCGTCGAAGCGGCGAGGGCGTTCATGATGCGGTCGGTGCCGACCTCACGTGGGTTGTCCATCAAGACGGGCACCCCGGTGCGTACGCCGGCTTCGACCACCAGGTGCGGCACGTCTCCGAAGTAGCGCTCGAGCACCTGCCGCACCTCGTGCAGCACCATCGGGACCGTCGAGCACACGACGATGCCGCTCGTGGGCATGCCCAACCGGCCGGGAGGCGCATCGTGGTCGGGGTCGGTGGCACCACGCAGCAACCCGCGCAGCAGCACGAACCACTCATCGGCGGTGCGCTGCTCCTCGGTCGTTACCCGCCAGCGGTGCCGCAGCTCGTCACCGTCGAACAGGCCGAGCACCGTGTGGCTGTTGCCGATGTCGACGCAGAGCAGCACCGGCCTCACCCGCCCAGCAGGAGCGCGGTGTTGTCGATGAGCCTGGTGTCGCCGACCCGCGCCGCCACCAGCAACCGAGCCGGTCCGGACTCTGGTGCCGGAGCCAAGGCGGGATCGGTCACGCCGAGATAGTCGACATCCACCCCGGGAGTCCGTGCCAGCACCCGTTCGGCTGCCGCGTGCACGGATGCCGCGCCCGACCGCTGGTGCTGCACGCCCGCGGTCAACGCCCTCGACAAGGCTGCCGCCGCCCGCCGGCCGGCCGGGTCCAGGTAGGCGTTGCGTGACGACAGCGCCAACCCGTCGTCGGCACGCACGGTCGGTACACCGACCACCCGCAGGCGCAGACACAGGTCGCGTGCCAACGCGGTGACGAGCACCAGCTGCTGGTAGTCCTTCTCGCCGAAGACCGCCACGTCGGGGCGGACCAGCCCACTGAGCTTGGCCACGACCGTGAGCACACCGCTGAAGTGGTCGGGTCTCGAGGCACCCTCGAGCACCCGGCCGTACGCACCGGGGTCAACCGTGATCCCCCGTCCCGGTCCCTCCGGGTAGACCGCGTCGACCTCAGGCGCGAACACCACGTCGGCGCCCGCGCGGGCACAGAGATCGACGTCGGCGGCCAGCTGACGGGGGTATCGGTCGAGGTCCTCACCGGGGCCGAACTGGGTCGGGTTGACAAAGATCGAGGCCACCACGAGGGCAGCCTCGTCACCGGCCCGGCGCAGCAGCGCCGCATGCCCCTCGTGCAATGCGCCCATGGTCGGCACCAGGGCGATGCGGGCACCGACCGCCCGGTGTGCGGCCAGACCGGCATCGAGGTCGAGTCGGGTGCGGACGAGCAGCGGACGCATCAGCGACCGCTGCGCGCCGGTAGCCCGCTGGTCAGCGCCGTCATGTCCGCAGCGTCGTCGCCGCGCAGACGCCCGCTTCGTACGGCCCTGCCGACCGTCGCCGCCGCCATCGCGGCGTAGGCCGTACGCACGTCCGCGGCGCCGGGGAGTGCAGCCTCGTCGCCAACTGCGGCCAGCGCCGCCAGGTGGTCGCTGACCGTACGGGTGTCACCGCGTACCACCGGACCGGTCAGGGCCGCGTCGCCGTAGGCGAGGGCGTTGTCGAGCGCCGCGGTCAGCAACGGGCGCAGCGTCCGCGCGGGGTCGGTCGAGCCGGCTGCGCGCAGCAGGTCCATCGCCTGCCCGACGAGGGTGACGAGATGATTGGCACCGTGGGCGAGCGCCGCGTGGTACAGCGTGCGCTGCTCCTCAGGGATGATCACCACCTCTCCACCGAGGTCGTCGACCAGCGGGGCGCCCACCGCGCGGCCGTCGGCAGCCGCCGTCAGCCCGAAGACGCAGCCGCGCAGCCGGTCCAGGTCGACGTCGGTCCCGGTGAAGGTCATCGCCGGGTGCAACGCGATCGTCACCGCGCCCGCCTCAGCCGCCGCCGCCAACACCTCGGTGCCGTGCCGGCCGCTGGTGTGTACGACCACCAGACCCGGCCGGAACACCCCGGCCGAGGCCAGCCGCGCGACGACGGACCCGAGCCGGTCGTCGGGCACGGTCAGCAGGAGCAGGTCCGCGGCCGCAGCAACCTGCGCCGGCGACAGCGGCGACAGCCCGGGAAGCAACGTCTCGATCCGCAGCCGCGATGTCGGGGAGGCGCCGCTGACCGCGACCACCTCGTGGCCGACCTGTCGCAGGGCGGCTCCCAGCACGGCGCCGACCCGGCCGGCGCCGACAACACCGACTCGGTAGCGATGCGGCGACACAGCAGAAGTCATGCGCTGAACCTTTCGTTCCAGTCCCGCGAAGGGGTACCAGACGGTGTGAGCAGAGCCCCTAGAGCCTACGCCGCGGCGAATCGCCGTTCCAACCAGGCCACCGAGCTGGCGACGTCGTCGAAGTTGTGCACCCCTGGCGCCGGTTGCACCCAGCCGGCGATGCTCACGACCGGTACACCGGTGCGGACGGCGAGCGACACCTCGATCTGGGTTCCCCAGCTGCCGCCGACCGACAGCACCGCGTCGCTCGTACGCACGATGAGGGAGTTGCGCAGCTCCCCCAGTCCGGTGGGGATGACCACGCTGTGCCCGGCGCTCGCGGCGGTTCGATCGTCTCCCGGCAGCAGACCGACCACGGTGCCACCGCGCGACGCGGCGCCAGCGGCGGCTGCCGCCATGACGCCACCCAGCCCGCCGGTGACCGTGACCCAGCCACGCGTCGCCAGTGCCTCCCCCGCCTGGCGGGCGGGGACCAGCAGCTCGGCAGCGGGCTCGCTCGGGCCGATGACGGCGACGTACGGCGGATGTCTCACCCCACGACGTTATCGGCGACCGCTCCGGGCACGCATTTCGGCCGTACGGTCTGGGGGTGCAGCAGCTGTCGAGCGTGGAGAAGGCCTGGACGGACGCGTTGTTCACCGGTGCCGGTTTCTACCGTGAGCAATGGCCGGCGCAGCACTTCACCACCGCGCCACTGGTGGGCCCAGACGTGGCGCTGGCGGTTGCCGCCCTCGCGCGCGGCTGCGGGCTCGACACCGTCATCGACGTCGGAGCCGGCGGTGGTGAGCTGGTCGGGGTGCTGCACAGGCTGGACCCGGCGCTGCGGCTGGTGGCCGTTGAGCTGCGAGGCAGACCGGCGGGGCTGCCCCGGCAGGTGTCCTGGCGTCGACGGCTGCCTGACCGGATGGAGGGCCTGGTGATCGGCCACGAGTTCCTCGACACCGTTCCCTGCCCCGTCGTCGAGCTCGACCCCGACGCCGTGCCGCGAGAGGTGCTGGTCGACCCCGCGTCCGGGAGCGAACGGCTCGGCGCGGTTCCGCGCACCGCGGATCTGCGCTGGCTCGAGCGCTGGTGGCCCGCGGTGCGGGGTGAGACGGACGGTCACCCGGCGGGGCTGCCGGGTCAGCGGGCTGAGGTGGGCCGGACCCGTGATGACGCCTGGGCCGACATCGTCGCCCGGCTGGACCACGGGCTGGCAGTCGCAGTCGACTATGGCCACCTGCGCGGCACCAGGCCGCCGGCTGGGTCGTTACGCGGATACGCCCACGGCCGGCGGGTTCCGGTGGCTTACGACGGCAGCGTCGACATCACCGCCGACGTCGCCCTGGACGCGGTGGCAGACCGGGTCGGGGGCACCGTGCACCGTCAACGAGACCTCCTTGCTGCCGACGGTCCGGCCGGCGACCGCGCGAGTCCTGCCGACCGGCTGCGCGAGCTGACCGAGGAGAGCCGGCGCGCCGAGGTACGGGCAGCCGGTGGCCTCGGCGAGCTGGGGTGGGTGCTCACCGCGAGGGGGGTGGTGGCCCCGGGCCCAGCATGAGCTGCCAGGCCTCCTCCGCGCGCCGGTGTGGGGCGACCGGGCTGGCCGGCCCCGACGGCAGATGCCAGTCGACGGTGGCAAGTCCGAGCCAGCGTTGCAGAACACCTTGCCGCAGTCCGCGCGACTGCACCGCGGCGACGGGTGCGATGTCGGTACGCCGAGTCAGCAGCCCGCGGCGGGTGAGGACGTGAACCTCGTCGACCCCCATGCCGAGCACGCGCCTGGCCAACGGGTCGACCCACCGGGACTCAGCGGGCGGGCCTGTGACCGGCAGCGCGTCAAGGTCCAGCCCGGGTAGCACCTGGGCGACCAGGCGCCGGGCATCTGCCCGCCGCGCGACCGGGACCAATGTCGTTGCCAGGCGCCGATCCTGCTCCGGGCGCACGGCCACGCCCGCCACGGTGACGTCGAGGGCAACCCAGCCCAGCCATCGCCAGACGATCGGCTCGGTGATGACGAGGCCGCGGATTCGCTGTACCGGTAGCGCCGCGCTGCCCACACCGAACATGCCGGCCCGCACCGACAACCCGCCCGCCGAGCGGCGCACCGCGAATCCGTAGCCTTCGACGAACCCCTTGCCCACGGCCGTCACCACGGCCAGCAGGGCGGGCACCAGCACCGTCAACGACAGCACAGCGCCAGCCGCCGGGCTGGTGAGCCTGGCCACGACCCCCGGTACGCCGGCTGCCGAGCCCACGCCCGCCACCGTGGCGGCGGCCATCGCGGACAGTGCCGCCAGCACCGGCCCCGTACGCAGCAGCTGCGAGGCCAGCAGCAACCCCGGGGTGACCCGGTGCAGCAGCTCGTCGTCATCGTTTTGGGTCTCGGCGCGGTCGAGCCCACCTTCTCGCCCTGCCTCAACCAGCAGGTGGCGGCGTAGGTCGGTGGCGCGGCGCAGCGACAGGTACGCGAGGGTGACCTCGCTGTCGGACCCACCGCCGGCGGTCTCGATGTCCAGCGAGGCCATCCCGAAGATTCTGGCCAGGAACGGTTGCTGCACCTCGATGGCTTGGATCCTGTCCAGCCGGACGCGCCGGGAGCGGCGGGCGAGCACCCCGCTGTCCAGGCGCAGCTCGTCGGCCCCGACGCGATAGCGCGTGAACCACCACGACACACCTGCGCTGGCCAGGCTGGCCACGAACACGACTGGTACCAGCCACCACGGCCACCCGACCCCGCCGCCCTCCGCGAGCTGTCGCCCGCCGGTGACTGCCAGTGCGACCAGCACGAGGCCGCCGCGCAGGAACGGCGACAGGGGATGCACTCGGGTGAAGCCCGGCTCGGCGCCGCTCACAGGCCCGCCGCCTGCTCCTCGCCGCGGCGTGTCAGCCGGTCACGCAACCGGGCCGCCTCCGCCGGCAGCAGCCCCGGGATGTGCGCGTGGGTGCTGGGCGAGGCCGTGTAGAGACGCACCCGCGCCAGCTTGAAGACGCGGTCCATCGGCCCGGCGTGGACATCCACCATCTGGAGCCTGCCGTAGGGGACCAGGTCGATCCGCCGCCACAGCGCCCCGCGGGTCACAACCAGATCATCAGCCCGTTCGGCGTACCCCCAGGCTGCCACCGACCTGCCCACCATCGGCCAGGAGACCGCGAAGCCCAGGACGACGACAGCCGCGAGCGTCCACCACCCGCCGCTGTGCTCGGGCCAGATGTTGCCAGCGGCAACCACGCCGGCGAGCAGGACCACCACGGTCATCCCCAGGACCAGGCGTCTCAGCCGGGCGAGACCCGGACCGAGGCGTACCCAGGCCACCCCGGGCACCTCGAAGGGGTCGCTGGTGGTCACTGCTCGGAGCCTACGGCCAGCCGGATTCACAATCCTGCGTGACCTGCGTCGCATTCGGTCGTTGTGAGCAGTGCGGCATGACAGATCGACGGCGCGGGCAGCGTCCACCGGTTCCACGACTCGACCGATCCGCATGACCGTTGGCGTCGAACGACTCGGGATTTTGCACACGCGGCGCCAGCGCACCAGCAGGAGCCGGCATCGGTCGGGACCGGTCGGGGGACGGCCCCGGCATACGATGCCGGCCCTGCGGCCGCCCCGTCATCCGCGGATTTCGGCTCGCCGTGGCCCGACTCCGGCTATCCACGAAGCCCGGTCTGACCCGATGGGTCAGACCACCCTCCGTACGCTGCGGCACATGCGCGAGACGGTGGTGGGCATCGGGGCCGTCACCGGTGAGACCCAGGTCCTGTCGCTCGGGCCGCACCATCCGTCGGCGCACGGAGCGCTCCGGCTGCGACTGACCGTGGCAGAAGACCGGATCGCGGCCTGCGAGCCGGAGGTCGGCTTCATGCACCGAGGCGCGGAGAAGCTCTTCGAGGTCCGCGACTACCGCCAGATCCTGATGCTCGCCAGCCGGCACGACTGGGTGTCGGGCTACTCCTCCGAGCTCGGGGTGGCGCTCGTGGTCGAGCAGATGCTGGGCATCGAGGTGCCGCTGCGGGCGGTATGGACGCGCACCTTGCTCGCCGAGCTGACCCGCGCGCTGGCCGGGCTTGCCTTCCTCGGCGGACTGCCGCGCGAGCTGACCGGAGCGGTGGACCCGCTGCCGCTGTTCGCCGAGCGCGAGACTCTGCAGGACGTGATCGAGGAGGCCGCCGGTGGCCGGGTGCACCTGATGATCACCCGCGTCGGCGGGCTGCTCGACGACCTGCCTGACGGCTGGCTGGATCGGGCCGCATCGGCAGTGCGTCGGGTGCAGGGCCGGCTCGGCCACACCGGGCCGGCCCTACTGGTCGACGCGACCCTGCGCTCCCGCACCCAGGGGGTCGGCGTCCTCGACCGCGACACCGCGCTCGCACACGGCGTCACCGGTGCCGCAGCCCGGGCTGCGGGTCTGGACCTCGACCTACGGCGCGATGACCCCTACCTCGCCTACCCCGAGCTGGCCGCGGCGGGGGTGTTGCAGGTGCCGACCCGGACCGACGGCGACGCCTACTCCCGGCTGGAGCTGCTGCACGAGCAGACCGCGGTGGCGCTCCGGCTGGCGACCGCGTGCATTGCGCGGCTCCGCGAGATGGATCCGGGTCCGGTCGGCGTCCGGCTGCCCAAGATCCTCAAGGCCCCGGAGGGCTCGGCGTACGGCTGGGTCGAGAGCCCGATCGGCGTCAACGGCTACTACCTGGTCTCGCGCGGGGAGAAGACCCCTTGGCGACTCAAGCTGCGCACCGCCTCGTTCGGCACCGTCTCGGCGCTGCCGGCGATGGTGACCGGCGCCCGAGTCGACGACCTGGTCGCGGTGCTCGCGTCGATGTTCTTTGTCACCGGGGACATCGACAGGTGAGGCGGAGACGGGGTGCTCGTTCACTCGTCCAGGTCTGCCTCCGGCACCCGGCAGGCACGCTCGAGCAGTAACCCGCCGATCAGCACGGCGCCGGCGGCGAGCGCAGCCAGCAACCCGCGCACCAACCGCTCACGGGGCAGCGCCGCGTCCGCCGACCCGAGAAAGGTCAGCGCAAAGGCGAGGTACCCGGCGGCGACCAGCGAACCGGCCAGAGCCGAGGCCCTGCCGAGCAGCAGCAGGCCCACCGCTCGTTGTGGGTCCACGGTGAGCCGGCGCCGGTGCAGCGTGCGCCACGTGCTGGCGGCGAGGGTAAGCAGCAGGATCGCCAGAAACGCCAGCGTGACCACCCCGGACCACGCCACGGTCGGCGTGATGGCACCGGCGAGCTCGAACCCCGCGGGCACCAGGCCACCCAGCAACGCACCGATCAGGGCGGTGACCGCAAGGGAGACCGCGGTGGTCGGCCGCATGCGGCCGGGCTCAGTCGATGGTGACGGCACGATCGTCGCGTCGGGTGGCCCGCTGCGGGTCGGTCCCCTCGGCGAGGTCGGCGAGCAGGTCCACGACCCAGCCGTGACCAGGCAGGTACGCCTCCGGGTCCACGTCGTGCCACGGCTGCAGGACAAACAGCCGCTCGTGGGCACGCGGGTGTGGCAGCACCAGGTCGTCGTCCTCGATCTTCTGGTCCCCGACGACGATGAGGTCGAGGTCCAGGGTGCGGGGGGCGTTGCGCTCGGTGCGTTCCCGCCCGAAGGCGTCCTCGATCGCCAGGCACCGGTCCAGCAGCGTGTGCGGCGACAAGGTGGTGTCCGCGCTCACCACCACGTTGAGGAAGTCTCCGGCCCCCTCGGGTCCCCCGACCGGGGCGGACTCGTACACCGGGGAGACGTCGGAGATGGTGATCCCCGGGGTGTCCAGCAACGCCGACAGACCACCTTGCAGATTCTGTTGGCGTTCACCCAGGTTGGAGCCGAGGCAGACGACAACACGGCGGATGGGACGCATCTCGCCGGTCATCGTGTCGGCGTCGACGATGTACGGGTTGGGAGTCTCGGTCACGGACGGCTCCGCTCTATCGTGACGGCGATGTCGGTCACCTGCACCGGTACGGGCGCTTGCGGCTTGTGCACGGTTACCCGCACCCGCCGTACTGGCTGCTCGGACAGACACAGGCTTGCGATGCGTTGCGCAACGGTTTCGATCAGGTCCACCGGGTCCGACGCCACTGCGTCGTGCACCCGCTGGGCCAACTCCCCGTAGTCCACAGTAAGCGACAGGTCGTCGCTGTCGGCTGCCGGTCTCAGGTCGCAGAACAGCTCGACGTCGACGACGAACTCCTGGCCGACTCGGCGCTCGTGCTCGAACACGCCGTGCCGGCCATAGGCCCGCAAGCCGATGATCGTGACGCGGTCCTGCGTCGGCCCCTGGCTCGGCATGGTCATCCGGCCGCCGCCCGGGCGACCACCCGTACCGCGTCCGCACTGCCCCGCGCCTCGTGCACCCGGACACACCACGCACCGGCGAGAGCGGCCAGCACCGTCGTGGCGACAGTCGCGTCATCGCGCTCGAGGACATCCCGCTCGACCCCCTGACCGTCCGCGAGCAGCCGGCCAAGAAAGCGCTTGCGGCTGGCGCCCACGAGCAGGGGGTGGCCCAGCCCGTGCAGCTCGGTGAGCCGGGCGACCAACTGCCAGTTGTGCTCGGGGGTCTTGGCGAAGCCGAGCCCGGGGTCTATCACCACCCGCTCCGGGGCGATCCCGGCCGCAACGGCGGCGTCGAGGCGCAGGCTCAGCTCGGCCCGCACGTCGCGGACCACATCACCGTAGTTGACCCAGGCCTGCATGTCGGCGGAGTGCCGCCGCCAGTGCATCAGCACGTACGGCACCTGCGCCTCTGCCACGAACGCCAGCATGCCCGAGTCGGCCAACCCGCCCGACACGTCGTTCACCGCCTTGGCGCCGGAGTCGACTGCGGCCCGCGCCACCCGCGGGCGCATGGTGTCGACCGACACCGTCGCACCGCTCGACGCCAGCTCGCGGACCACCGGGACCACCCGGGCGAGCTCTTCGGCCTCGTCGATGCGTGCGGCGCCCGGCCGCGTCGACTCACCGCCGACGTCGAGCAGGTCGGCCCCGTCAGCGAGCAGAGCGAGCCCGTGTGCCACCGCGTCCTCCGGGCGCAACCACCGGCCGCCGTCGGAGAAGGAGTCCGGCGTCACGTTGACCACCCCCATGACGAGGCACCGGCCAGGCGCGGGCAGGCCCGACACGCTGCGGACGGGTGCCGAGTTCACGTCGGCAAACCTAGCGGTCTGCCGACGGCTCAGGCGGCCGGCTCAGCGCAGGATCAGGCTCATGGCTTCGGCCCGGGTCGCTGGGTCGCGCAGCTGGCCGCGAACGGCGCTGGTCACCGTGCGGGCGCCGGGTTTGCGCACACCCCGCATCGTCATGCACAGGTGCTCGGCCTCGACGACGACGATGGCACCACGCGGCTGCAGTAGCCGGATGAGCTCGTCGGCCACCTGGGTCGTGATGCGTTCCTGCACCTGCAGCCGCCGGGCGTAGACGTCGACGAGGCGCGCCAGCTTGGACAGCCCGGTGATGCGCCCGTCGGTCCCGGGGATATAACCGACGTGCGCCACCCCGGTGAACGGCACCAGGTGGTGCTCGCAGACGGACCACAGCTCGAGATCCTTGACCAGGACGAACTCGTCGTGACCCAGGTCGAAGGTCGTGCTCAACACGTCCTCGCCCCGCTGGCGAAGTCCTGCGGTCAGCTCGTGCCAGGCGCGGGCGGCCCGGTCGGGAGTCTCCCGCAGGCCGTCGCGTTCAGGGTCCTCGCCGATCGCGATGAGCAGCTCGCGGACCGCGGCAGCGGCACGCGCGTGGTCATACGAGTGGCCCCCCAGTGCGCTGGTGTGCGCCCCGTCGTGTGCCTCGGAGGGCAGCGTGATCGGGTCGACCACGGTCAGAGTCCGGCACCAGGGTTAGGCGGGACCGGAGCAGAGCCCGATCCTTCACCGCCGTGGCGCATGTCGCCGCCGTCGCCGGGCGCCAGCACGATCGAGCCCTCGTCCGCCGGGTGCGTTCCGTTGGACCCGGGCACGCCGACCGGCGGCTTGTTCGATGGTACGCGCTCGGGGGAGCCGGTCCATGCCGGTCGTCCCGAGCGACGACGCAGGTCCTCGAAGATCGCCGCGATCTCACGCTGGTCGAGCGTCTCCTTCTCGAAGAGCGCGAGCACCAGCACGTCGAGCACGTCGCGGTTGTCGGCAAGGATGTCGAAGGCCTCCTGGTGCGCCTCGGTGATGAGCTTCCTGACCTCCTCATCGACCATCGCGGCGATCTGCTCGGAGTAGTTGCGGCTGTGACCGATGTCCCGGCCGACGAACGGCTCGCTGTGGCCCTCGCCGAACTTGATCGCACCGAGCCGCTCGGTCATGCCGTACTCGGTGACCATGGCTCGCGCCAGCAACGTCGCCTTCTCGATGTCGTTGGCCGCACCCGTGGTGGGGTCGTGGAAGACCAGCTCCTCCGCCGCGCGTCCGCCCAGCATGTAGGCGAGCCGGTCGAGCATCTCGCTGCGGGTGGTGGAGTACTTGTCGTCGTCCGGCAGCACCATGGTGTAGCCGAGGGCTCGCCCGCGCGGCAGAATCGTGATCTTGCGGACCGGGTCGCTGCCCGGCAGCGCCGCCGCGACCAGCGCATGGCCGCCCTCGTGGTAGGCGGTGATCTTCTTCTCCTGGTCGCTCATCAGCCGGCTGTGCTTCTGCGGGCCGGCGATGACCCGGTCGATCGCCTCGTCGAGCACCTTGTCGTCGATCTGCTTGAGGTTCATCCGTGCGGTCAGCAGCGCAGCCTCGTTGAGGACGTTGGCCAGGTCGGCGCCTGTGAAGCCCGGCGTACGGCGAGCGACCGACTCCAGGTCGACGCCGGGGCCGATCGGCTTGCCCCGGCCGTGTACCTCGAGGATCTTCTTGCGCCCGGCGAAGTCGGGGCTCTCCACCCCGATCTGGCGGTCGAAGCGGCCGGGTCGCAGCAACGCCGGGTCGAGGACGTCGGGCCGGTTGGTGGCAGCGATGAGGATGACGCCACCGCGGACGTCGAAGCCGTCCATCTCGACGAGCAGCTGGTTCAGCGTCTGCTCGCGCTCGTCGTGACCACCACCGAGGCCCGCGCCGCGGTGCCTGCCGACGGCGTCGATCTCGTCGATGAAGACGATCGCGGGGGAGTTCTCCTTGGCCTGCTCGAACAGGTCGCGGACCCGGCTGGCACCGACACCGACGAACATCTCGACGAAGTCGGAGCCGGAGATGGAGTAGAACGGCACGCCTGCCTCGCCGGCGACCGCCCGAGCGAGCAGCGTCTTGCCCGTGCCGGGCTGACCGTAGAGCAGGACCCCCTTGGGGATCTTGGCGCCGACCGCCTGGAACTTGGCCGGCTCGGCGAGGAACTCCTTGATCTCCTCGAGCTCCTCGACCGCCTCTTGCGCACCGGCCACGTCGGAGAAGGTGGTCTTGGGCATGTCCTTGGTGATGAGGCGGGCCTTGGACTTGCCGAACTGCATCACCCGGCCGCCGCCGCCCTGCATGCGGCTGAACAGGAAGACGAACAGTGCCACCAGGATGAGGATGGGGAACAGGGTCTGGAGCAGACCCCCGAGCAGGCCCGGCTGCGTGGGCGCGTCGACGGCGTAGCTCTCGATCTCCCCAGACTGCACCTGGTCGTCGACCTTTTGCACCAGGTCGAAGCCCTGGTCGGTCACCCACTGCGCCGCGATCTGCGAGCCGTTGTCCAGCGTGATCTGGATCTCCTGATCGCCGTCGACGAAGAGCACCGTCTTGGCGGTGCCGTCCTCGATCGCCGCGACGGCCTCGGAGGTGTCGACGTTCTCGCCCGCGGCTTGGCCGTTGATGACCGACAAGATCGCGATGACGGCGAAGACGCCGAGCACGATCCACAGCCAGGGTCCGCGGAACAGTTTCTTGATATCCATTGCTCAGGGCTGCCTGCCCCGTCCCTCCTGGTGTCCGACACCTGCTCCGGGGGTTCGGAGCAGGCGGCCCGACGGGTCGGGCGATGCTGCGGGCTTGTTGCTGTCCTGAACGGCCTGTCAGACCTGACGGTACCCGCCCGCGCTGAGGTGGGGCGGCGGAGACGTCACGCAGACCAACGAACGGGGACCCTGTCGGTGTTCCCGTCAGCTGTACATGCCAGCCGCCAGCGTGCCGACGCAGCGCAGGTTGCGGTATCGCTCAGCGTGGTCCAGACCGTAGCCGACGACAAACTCGTCGGGGATGTCGAAGCCCACGTAGCGGACCTGCACACTCATCTGTTGCGCGTCTGGCTTGCGCAGCAGGGTGCAGATCTCCACCGAGGCGGGCCCTCGCGAGCTCAGGTTGCTGACCAGCCAGGACAGGGTGAGCCCGGTGTCGATGATGTCCTCGACCACCAAGACGTGCCGCCCGCTGATGTCGGTGTCGAGGTCCTTGAGGATGCGGACCACACCCGATGACGTCGTCCCCGATCCATAGGACGAGATGGCCATCCAGTCCATCTGCACGTGCCGGTCCAGGCTTCGTGCGAGGTCGGCCATCACCATGACCGCCCCGCGGAGCACCCCGACGAGCAGCAGGTCCTGTCCGTCGTAGTCGGTCTCGATGGCCCTTGCGAGCTCGCCCAGCCGGGTCTGGATCTGCTCTTCGGTGACGAGCACCCGGGTCAGGTCTGCTGACACGTGCTCGGCGTCCACGCCGGTCAGCGTCCCACAGCGGGCCCGGTGAAGTGCAAGGTGGCGTCGACCCGTCGTACCTGCACCCGCCCGGGCAGGTCGATCCCGCGCTGTCCGCGCCAGTGGGTGGTCAGCCGGTCCACGGCGTCCACGTGCGTGGCGGCCAGGTCGTTGCCGGGCGCACCGGCCGCCAGCGCGGCCAGCCGCAGCAGCCGGCGCCTGAGCGCGGGCGGTGCCGTGCTCAGAGCCGAAATCGGCAACACGACGCACGCATCACCGGGCACCGACGTGCTGGCCTCGTCGAAAAGCTCAGCCGCGAGGGTGTCCAGCAGGTCGGCGTCGTCTCGCAGCAGGGTGGCAGTCCGCGACAGTGCTTCGCTCACCCCCGGGCCGAGGTGCTGCTCGAGCACGGGCAGCACCGTCGTACGCACCCGGCTGCGCAGGTATGCGGGGTCCTGGTTGTGCGGGTCGCTCCACGGTGCTACCCCCGCCGCGGCGCAGACGGCCAGGGTGTCCGCCCGGGTCAGGTCCAGGAACGGGCGCAGCAACTGCCCGGCAGGTTGGTCCACCCGCGGCCGCATCCCGGCCAGTGAGCGAGCGCCGGAGCCTCGGGCCAGCCCCAGCAGCACGGTCTCGGCCTGGTCGTCACGGGTGTGGGCCAGCAGGACGGCCGCCGCTCCGAGCTCGGACGCAGCCTGGTCCAACACCGCGTACCGGGCGGTGCGGGCCGCCGCCTCCGGCCCGTGGCCGCATGGGACGCCGACATCGACCCGGACCAACCGTACGGGGTCAGCACCCAACCGCTCAGCCTGCCGCGCGGCGGTGGCGGCGATGGCATCGGACCCCTGCTGCAGAGCGTGGTCCACGATCACCACACCCCAGCGCAGCCGCTCCCGTGGGGCGACGAAGGCCGTCGTCACCGCGAGGGCCAGGGAGTCCGCACCCCCGGACAAGCCCACCAGCACAAGGCCACCGTCGCCGTCTGCTGGACCAGGCAGCGCGGCCAGACTGGCACGCAGCGACAACCGGGCCGAGGCCACCGCCGGATCGAGGCGCCCGCCCACGATCAGTCCGTCCGCCTCGTCAGAGCACGCGCCGGCACCACTGCGCCGGGTCGGTGATCTCCGCCGCGGTCGGCAGGTGCTCGGGCGAGGTCCACACCGCGGAGAAACCGTCGTGGCCGACCCGGTCGACGACGGTGCGGACGAACGCGGCTCCGTCGCGGTACTGCCGCATCTTGGCTTCCAGGCCGAGCAGCCGACGCACCGTGCGGTCGACCGTCCCACGGCCGTGGCGCCGTTTGCCGAAGCGCTCCCGCATGGTCGTCACACTGGGCACGACGTCGGGACCGACGCCGTCCATCACGACGTCGGCGTGGCCCTCGAGCAAGGACATGACGGCCGTGATCCGGTCGACGACGGCGCGCTGCTCGTCGGACTGCATCAGGTCCAGCAGCGACGCGTCCTCGTCCCCCTTCACCAGGCGCCACACCAGTCCCAGGGACTCATCGGCCACCGTGATCAGGTCGGTGCCCTGCAGGTCAGCAGTGTCGGCAAGGGTCTCGATCTGGGCCTTGAGGTGACCGGCGAGCCAGGGCACGCCGCCGAACTGCAGACGGTGGGTCTCCTCGTGCAGGCACACCCACAGCCGGAAGTCCTCGGGCGGGACGTCGAGCTCGCGCTCCGCTGCGACAATGTTGGGCGCGATCAGCAACAGCCGGCCGGCGGGCCCGCTGTACGGGTCGAACTGGCCGAGGACCCGGCTGGACAAGAACGCCAGCATCGCGCCGACCTCCAGGCCGGTGACGTGCGCCCCGGCCAGCCGCACCAGCGGCGAGACCCCCTTGACGTCCGCGAGTCGTCGCTCCAGCGGGTCGGCCAGCACGGCGAAGCCGTCCACCGCCGCCGCGATCCAGTTGGGGCGGTCGACCACCAGCACAGGAGTACGGGCGGGGTCGGCACTGAGCCCGGTGTAGTCGGCGACGTGGCTGCGGGCCCGCTCCGCGGCGGTGTGCAGCCCGGTCACCGCTTCCGTCGCCTGCTCGGGCGTCACTGCCGGGCCCGGCTGGACGAAGGACTGTCCGGTCTTGACCGCGACGCCCCAGTCGATGGCGGATCGGCGGCGACGTTTCATGGCACCACGGTACGGTCCCTGCTGCTCAGCCGTGGCAGCCGCAGGCGGCGAGCACGGCGGCCACCTCCTCGATGCGCTGACGAGCGTCGAGGTTGTCGGCCAGCCGGATGCGGTCGGTCAGGACGGCGAAGCCCAGCAGGGTCCCGTCGCGGGTGACGACGGTCCCCGCGAGCGACTGCACCTGGGACAAGGTGCCTGTCTTGGCCCGCACCACCCCTCGCCCGGCGGCGGTCCGAGGATCGACGAAGCGCTCAGCCAGGCTGCCGCTGAAACGTGCGACCGGGAGACCGGCGGTGATCGTCCGCAGCTCCGGGTGCTGGGCGTCGGCGCCCAGCTGCAGCACCTGTCCGAGCGCTGCCAGACTGACCCGGTTGCCACGAGACAGCCCGCTGCCGTCGTACATGGTGATCGCGCCGAACGGGACACCCAGCTGGGACAGCACCTCCCGTACCCCGGCGACACCACCCCCGAAGGATCCCGGTCGCGCCGTAGCAAGCCCGACGTGGCGCAGCAGTACCTCGGCGCCCTCGTTGTCACTCACCTGCAGCACATACTCGACGATGTCGGCGAGGGCAGGGCTAGCGGCTTGGGCGAGCACCTCGGCGTCGCCGAGCGTGCGGGTGGCCCTCGGGGCGCCTCCCACGACGTCGACACCGCGGGCCCGCAGTGCCTGCACGAGGGCATCCGCGGCGGCCCGCGCAGGGCCGGGGCCACCGGCGCCGAGCTGACCGCCGTCGAGAAGCAGGGCCGAGATCGGGCTGACGACAGCGTCGGCGACGTAGCTGGGCTCCCAGCTGGCTGCCTCCGACCGTCCCGCGAACAGGGTCTCGTCGAAGCCGACGCGGGCCGTGCGCACACCGTTCGCGCGAAGGTTGCGAGCGGTCTGCCCGGCCAGGGCTGCGATCGTCGCACCGGGCGGGTAGCCGTGCAGCTCGGCGCTCTCGGTGCTGGTCGCCAGCAACGGGTCACCGCCGCCGACCAGCACTGCGGTCGGCGTGGCGCCCGGGCGGCCCGCGGCGCGCACCACCGTGGTCACGAAGCGGTTGTCCGGCCCGAGCTCGGACAACACAGCAGCAGACGTGAGCAGCTTGAGCGTCGACGCCGGCACGAACGGATCGTCGTCACCGACACGGAGCACCTCGCGGTCACCCATCAGGTCGCGCACCAGCACTCCGGTGTGCCGGCGCAGGTCGGCATCCCTCAGCAGCGGCGCCAGCGCAGCTCGCACGGCATCGGGGTCGGGAGCGGGCCCGTCGGCGGAGGGGAGCACCGGAGTCAGCGCGCCCGCCGAAGGCAGAGCCAACTCGGCGGGCGGCTCAGTCACAGCCGGATCGGTCGCGGACGGGTCGGTCGC